>Ga0256405_10010792_pt1 | contig 11898 bp, 8 predicted proteins | sample RumenRJG_02DNA_FD_189096 | JGI IMG/M metagenome (GOLD analysis project Ga0256405, IMG submission 189096) | Bovine rumen microbial communities from Lethbridge, Alberta, Canada - RJG_02 | ecosystem: Host-associated > Mammals > Digestive system > Stomach > Rumen | place: Canada: Alberta | collected...
CTTCCTCACGCATCCAGTCGAAGTCCTCGTCGCTCGACGTGTAGTCGCCGTAGTTCTCCTTCGCCTTGCCGTAGAGCTCATCCATGGCGGAGCGGCTGACGCTGAACTGCCAGCCCTGATTCATGAGGGTGTCGTTCGTCAGCAGGTACTTCAGCACCTCCCACGCCTGATCCTTCGCCTGGGACTTCGTGGCGATGGCCAGCTCGATGCCCGGGATGATCACCGCGCCGTTGCCCTCTCCCGTTCTGGGATAGCCCACGGCGGTGACGTCCTTGGTTCCCATCTCGTTCCGGGTGTACAGGTAGCCGTTGAAATCGCTGTAGTAGCCCATCTGGAAGAGCGCCATGTTGTTCTTGTAGCGCAGGGAGTATTCCTCCTCGAAGGCTCTCTCCTTCTCCGCGTCGTACTCGTAATTGTCTCCGTGCCGATCATCCCAGTAGCTCTTCTCGGGGCAGGTCTTCAGGTACTCGACGAAATCGATGAAGCCGGGGGTGTCGAAGTAGGTCTCGCCGGTCTCCCAGTTGATGAAGGAGTCCATGGAATACTGGAAGAAGTTGTCGATGATGTTATCGCGGCTGTACTCGAAGAAGGCTCTCGCGCCGTCGGGCAGGGAGCGGATGGCCTTCATCATGTCCTCGAAGGTCCAGCCGGACTCCGTTCCCACGATCTCGCTCTTGGCCAGAAGGGTGTTGAGGGAGAAATTGTAGATCAGGGAGTTCAGCTTGCCGCCCGTCATGGAGGCGTCCCAGACGTTGGTCAGGAACTTCGACCGGTCGATGCCCTTCTCCGGATCGTCGATGTAGCTTGTCAGATCCACGAAGGTGTTCTTCCGCAGATAGCTCTCCACGGGCATCTGGCTGTTCAGCAGGACGATGTCCGGGACCTTGCCCGTGGCGATGTCGTTGTTGAACTGGGTGACCGCGCCGTTCCACTCGTTGTCCTCGTTGTTGTAGGAGGAATAGTCAACCATGGTGACGCGGATGCCGGTGTTCTGCTTGTTGTAGTCGATGACCGCGCGGCGGAGGTTGTAGTCCACGTAGACGCAGCCCAGCCGGAGAATGATCTCCTCGGCCAGCTCCTCGTCGGGAACCCGGGTCAGCACGGACAGGGTGGAGGTGTTCTTATCGCCGTTCCAGTCCGTGGAGGCCATGACGGCGCGCCCGTCGGGCAGGAAGCTCAGGGTGCCGTTGTTGGCGATGTCGGAGTTGATCCAGTTCAGAACCTCGCCGTAGGTGTCGCTTGCGAAGTTATAGGCCGAGATGCCGGTGGAGCTGCTGAAATAGAGGTTCTCCGCGTCCGCCGCCATGGGGGAATTGGAGCCCGCCTCCTTCAGCGCTTCGGATTTCAGGTCGGTGATCTGCCCGTTTTCCAGCAGCTTCAGAGCTTGCTTTCCGCCGCTGTAAACGCTGAGGATCACGCGGTCTCCGGCCTGCCAGAGTCCCTGCACCCAGCCGTCGTTCAGATTCAGGGGCAGCTTCGACTTGTAGTTCCCTTCCGCGTCCAGCACCAGCACGTCGGTGTCGGTGGACAGGTAGACGGCGTCGGGGGTGGCCAGATACTGGTTGATGTAGGTGTTCAGCGGATCCAGCCCGGCCTTTTCGATCGGCTCGTTCAGGTCCACGATCTTCGTGACCTCGGAGGTCGCAGGATCGATGGTCAGAAGATAGCTCTCGTTGGTGGATTCGCCGGTCTCCTCGTCCCAGTTCCACTTCTGGGACCGGGTCATGAGGGTGCCGTTCGGTCCGGCCGTGAATCCGTAGGCGTAGCCGTACTGCTCCTCGTCGTAGGAGAAGGGAGCGGAGGAGGTGATCTGCTTCGAGGCCAGGTCCACGGTCAGAAGCATCTGCTGGGAATTGTAGCCGATCCACCAGCCCTCGGGAAGATCCTTCTCCCGCTTTTCGTTCTCCTCCCAGTTGTAGCCGGGCGTCTGCTCCACGATCTCGCCCATGTCGTTGTACACGGCGGTATATTCCGCGTCGTAGGTCAGGTAGGCCGTGCTTTCCCCGGTCACCAGACTGCCCACGGAGGAGACGTCCTCCGGCAGGGCGATCTCCTCGGCGGCGTACACGTTGGTCCGCTTCTCCTTCGGAGGCTCCGCCGTCTTTCCGATCCCGATCTTCTGGCAGGAGGCCAGGGAACCGGCGGTCATCAGGACGGCCATCAGCAGGGATGCGATCTTCGTTTTCGTCATATCATACCTCTTTCTCAGGATTTTGTTCGATTTTGGAACGCCTGCGCGTCTTTCGGACCTTCTCCGGCCTCCCTCTCCGCTTCCGTTCCCGCTCCTCCGCCAGCCTCTTCCAGAGCGTCTTCACGCTTCCGGTCAGGGTCCAGCCGGAGATCCGCAGGAGGATGAAGGAGAGGATCAGGGACGTTCCCGCTGCTGCGGCAAAGGCGACCTCGAACAGCATCATGACTGCCGCCCGGTAGTCGCAGACCCGCGCCTCGTTTTCCCAGTAGGGGAATTCGATCTTGTTGATGCTGACCCAGGCGTAGGCCAGCTCCTTCATGTTGTCGTACCGGTTCTTCAGGGAAAACCGGTCCGTGGCCTCCAGTACGGCGGAGGAATCTGCGTTCACCCGCACCGCGGAGGAGAAGATGTTCATAGCGAACCCGCGGACGGAATTGGGCAGCGCCGCCTCAAAGAAGGAGACGCCGCTTTCCGCGACCTTCGCGTAGCCCCGATAGCTCATGTACATCCGGGGCGTGTCGCCGTAGGCTTTCTTATAGGCCGCGGAGGAAGACTCCCGGTCCGTGATCCCCACGATGGTGTATTCCTCGCCGTTCACCGTGACGGTCATGCCCACGATGTTCTCCGCACCGTACACCCGCCAGGCCAGATCCCGGTCCAGCACCACCCCCATGGGGTTGCTGTTGTCGTTGAGGAAGCCGCCGCCGTACCGGAACGCCAGCTGGTGGAACACGAAGAAATCTCCGGCCACCGCCAGCACCTCCGCGTTGACGGTCCCCTTGGTGCCGTTCACGGGAAGCACCGCGTCCGTTCCGTAGGTCCAGGCCCAGGACCGCGCGCCTTCGTTGGGCGTGACGGAGGCCTCAAGCAGGGCGGAATCCACGGACCGGACCCATCCCTCTGCCTCGTCGGGGGAGATCCCCGCATTCTGCTCCGTGTACATGCCCACCACGGCGTACCGTTCCCCGTCGGCGGACCAGCGCTTTCCCGCCCCGAGATAATCGAGACTGTTGTGCATGCCCAGCACGCAGAGCTCGAGGATCCCGCAGAGGAGCGCCGCCCCCACCATCACGAGGGCCGTGATCCCGGACGCCTTCAGCAATGTATGATTGATCCTGCCGTTCATGCGAAATCCCCCGGATCAGTCGCCCGCCAGACGCACCTGCTGGCCGTCCGTGATGGGCGTGGTGGAGGAGGTGATGACGAATTCACTGCCATACAGGCCGTTCACCGCGGACTGGGTGTCGTCGGACGCGATCACCTCCACGGTGGTCCGGCGCGCCGTGTACCGGGTTCCGAGAGGCGTCTTCTTTGCCTCCACGGTCAGAACGAACTTGCCCTCGTTGTCTTCCCGGATGGCGGAGTTGGGCAGAACGGACTCGTAGGCCTGGCTCTTGTCGCCAATGGAGAAGTTCAGGGTCTGTCCCTCGCTGACGTCGCCGGAGACATCCAGCACGATGATGCGGTTTTTGCCCTGGCTCTGGGGATCGGACTTCACCTGGGAAATGGAGGCGGAGATGTTGGAGTACCACCAGGAGTTGGTGACGCTGACCGGGGAGCCCACTTGGATCTTCCGGGCCTCCTCCGCGGTCATGGAAATCTCCACCACGTATCCCTTGTCGGCGATCTCGATGGAGGCCACCGTCGCGCCGGAGGTGACGGAATCCCCGGGCACGTAGTTCACGGACACGATCTTGCCGGCGATGGGCGCGTTGACCGCCTTCGTGTCCTCCGCTCCCTCGTAGGTCTTGACCTTTTCCTCCAGATCCCCGATCTCCTGCTTTGCCTTTTCCAGCTCGCGCTTCCGGTCCGCCGCCGTGTTGCCCTCGGTGCTTTCGGTGATCTCGAAGGTCTCCTTCAGGTCCTGAATGGTGTCCTTCTGCTCCTCGATCTCCTTCTTCACATCGTCGGGATCCCGCTTGGAGGGCACCCCGGCCAGCTCCTCGTTCTTTTCGGTGATCTTGTCGCGGATGGCGTCCATCCGTTCGTCGTACCGCTCGTCGGAGCTGATCTTCGATTCCTCGTACCGCTCCTTCGACGCCTCGCTGGCCTCCAGCTGGGCCTTGAGCCCGTTCAGCTCGGCCCGGTAGCCGGCCGCGACGCCCTCCGCCCGGGACTGCTTCGACAGGGTGTCGGCCTTTTCCTTCGCCTCGTCTCGGGTCGTCTCCGCCTTGGTCACCTCTTCCTTGGCGGCGTCCGCGTCGGCCTGTGCCTTTTCCAGATTGGCCTGGGCCTCGCCGAGGTCGTACCCGAATTCGTAGTGGATCACGTCGTCCACCTCGGGCATGTCGATGACGTAGAGCTTGGCCTGCGCGTCGGCAAGCTCGTTCTGGGTCTTCTGCACCTGAAGCTGAAGATCCTCCACGGACCGGTCGTAGCTCCGGGTCAGCGTATCGTACTGCTCGTAGTATGTATCCCACGCGGAGGAAACCGCCTTGTCATGGGCGCTCTGCACGGCCTGCATGCTCTCCCAGTAAGCCGCCTGATCGAAATAGGTGATGGTCTGCGCCTCACCGCCCTCCTCCGTTGCGGGAACGGTTTCCGTTTTATTGGCGGCCTCCCGCGCGGCTTTTTCTCCGGCCTGATAGGCTTCGTCCGCCGCCGCAATCGCCTCGTCCCTTGCCTTTTCGTATCCGGCCACCGTCACGAGATAGTCCTCGTAGGCCCGCTGTCCCTGCCGGTCGTAGCCGTCCAGGGTCTCTTCGAGAGTCTTGATCTGATTGGTCAGCTCGTTGGCTTTGTTGACGTCCCCGATCCCGGTGTTGATGGCGTCCACCATCTCCTTCCAGCGGTCCACCTCGGCCTGCAGGGCGTCGTAGGCGGCCTTCGCGTTCTCATACGCCACCTGAGCCCCGTCGTATTCGTTCTGCGCAGCTGCCAGCCTTTCGGCCACGGACTGCTGAGCGAGGATGTCGTTGTCCATGAGTCCTTCCGCGGAGGACAGCTTTCCGGAGACCTCGGCGATCTGGGTGTTCAGGTCGCTGATCCGCTTGTCCACCACCTTGATCTGGGCGTCGATGTCCTTTTCGGCCTGCTTCTTCTGCGCCTCCAGATCCTTGATCTGGTTGTTCAGCGCCTTGATGGAGTCCTTGATGACCGTGGCCGGATCGCCGCCGGACAGGATGGAATTGTATTCCGCCTCCAGCTCCTTCAGCTTGTCCTCGGCCTTCTCGATGGCGCGCTGGGCGTCGCTGATGGTCTTGTCGGAGGTCAGCCCGTCCACGGTGCCGCTCTCCAGCAGCTTCGTGTATTTCTCCTTCGCCTCGGCCAGATCGGCTCTGGCGTTTTTCAGCTGCTCGGAGGGGTCGTTGGACAGGGACAGGATCGGCGCGTCCTTCTCCACGGTGTCTCCCGCCTTCACATAGACGGACTGGACCTTGCGAGTCTGCTCGATCTTCTCGTCCTCTTCGAAAATGACGTTGTAGCTGGCGTTTGCCTTCACCGTCCCGTTTGCCTTCACCGCCGAGGACAGGGTCGCGTACTGGGCGTACTGGGCCGAGACCTCCGGCAGACGGGCGTTCATGATGGTCCGGGAGAAAAACGTCAGCAGGAGCAGGATCACCAGAAAGATGATCGCTATGTTCTTGACCCAGTCCCGTCTGTTCTGCGCTTTGGAATCCATAACCGGCAACCTTTCGTGAGTTCGTGTTTAACCCTTCACCGACGCGGAGTAGGAGATCCCGTCGATCAGGTAATCCTCGCTGTAGAGGAAGAGCAGCACCGGCGGCACCATGTAGATGACCGCGATGGCCAGGGCGACGCCCGTGTCTCCCTGATTGATCTTCGACAGGAACACGGAGAGCGGATAGAGCTCTTCGTCCTTCAGAAGGATCAGGGGCTGCTCCACCATGTTCCAGTAGTCGATGAACACCAGAATGGCCACCGAGTACAGAACGCTCCGGCAGAGAGGAAGGAAAATGCGGAAGAAAATCGACAGCTCCCCGGCTCCGTCCAGCTTGGCCGCCTCCACGATGGACGAGGGAATCCGCTTCATGAACTTCGTCAGGATGAAGACGGAGAAGGGGGAGAAGATGCCCGGCAGAATGATGGCCCATCGGGTGTTCATCAGATTGAGCCGGTCGATGACCAGATAGTTGGGCACCAGAGTCACCTGATAGGGCATCAGCATCAGAATAATGTAAATGAAGAATACCGCACTCCGGAACTTCGTGTCCACCCGGGCGAAGGAGTAGGACGCCCCCGCCGCCACCGCCAGCTGAAACAGCACGATGGGCAGCACGTAGATCACCGAGTTCCAGAACTTCAACAGGTATTCCGGAGAGGTCAGAAGCACCGTGGCATACTGGGAGAAGCTCACCCGGTTGGGAATCAGCTGCAGGTTGACCTGCTCCCCGATGAAGACCCGTCCCCCGCTTCCCGCCGCGCCAAGCCCGGAGAAGATCTTGCCGTAGTTGGCGGTGATCTCCGTGGTGGACATGAAGGAGTTGGTGAGGGTGAATACCGTCGGAAAGAGGAAGAGCACCGCGAAGGTCAGAAGGACCAGCATGGCGAACGTGAGGAACAGCACGCGCCCCAGGGTGATCTTCTTTTTCTTCCCCGCCCTTGCGGAAACCGTTCCCGGGGATGCCGCCCCGGTCGCTGCGACGCCGCCGCTCATTCGTCCAGCCCCCTTCCGGCCCGGTCGTCTATGAAGAGAAGCAGGCCGATGATGACGATCATGATCAGGCAGAGGATCATGGCCGCCGAGGACAGCTTCTGATATTCCAGATGTGCGAAGGTGTTGTTCATGAAGTGCTGGAGGGTGTACATGGTCTCGAAGGGATAGTCCCCCGTCAGAAGATAGACCTCCCGGAACACCTTGAAGGAGTTGATGAGGGACATGATGGTGACGAAGGACACGGTGGAGGACAGGTACCTCAGCTTGATGATGAAAAACCGTCTCACCGGCCCCGCGCCGTCCAGCATGGCCACCTCCAGAATGTCCTTCGGAATGGCGGACAGGGCGGACATGAACATGATCATGTTGTAGCCGATGTTCTTCCACAGGAACAGAAGCACCACCACCAGGTATCCGTAATCCGACTTGAACCACTCCACCGGCTGCAGGCCGAAGTGGGCCGTCGCGGAGTTCACCACCCCGTTGAAGTCGAACAAAACCTGCCAGATCAGGATGACCGACGCGGCCGGCACGATCATGGGGGACAGAAAGATGGTCCGGAAGGTGCTCTTATAGGGCACGTTGGCGTCCAGCAGAACCGCCAGGGCCAGCGACAGGATCACCACCAGCGGCACCGCCGTCAGGGAGAAAACCCCCGTGTTCTTCAGCGCCATCTTAAAGGCCGCGTTGTGAAAAAGCTGTTCGTAATTTCTGAGCCCCACGAAGACGCCCGAAGAGGTGTCGTCGATGAGGGAGTAGTAAATGACCACAAAAAACGGGAGGATGAAGAAGGTCAGGACGCCGCATACGGACGGCAGCATGTAGAACGACGTGGCAAACCGCTCGCGCCTCTCCCTTCTCGACAGACCGAACCGCCTGCGCTTTCCGCCCGGGGTCCGCTCCGTCTCCGCCGCATCTTCCCCGACGGCGGCGGCTTTCTTTTTTTTCATCATCTGATATACCGGAACTGTTCAAATTCGTTTGATCGTATATAAGACGGCGGACAGGACCGAAAAGTTCCGTCCGCCGCGCGATTTTTTCATTCTCGGAAGGGATTTTTTAACTTCCTGAAAAAAACGGATTCCCTCACGTGTGCCAGCCGTCGATCCCGGCGCGCTCCATGGCTCCGATCAGCCTCCGATAGACCCCCCGGTGCCGCGCGTCCAGCTCCCGCAGAAGCTCCGCCGCCTCCGCCCGTTCCGTCTCCCCGTCCTCGGGACAGGGACTCTTCACCGTGGGAAGCTCCGCCGCCCGGACCAGAGCCCGGATCTCACGCTCCCGGCAGTAGATCAGGGGACGGATCACCGAAAAGCCCTTATCCTCATAGACTGTCACCGGGGAGAAGCATCCGATCCGGCCTCCCGCGGTCAGGGACATGAGAAGGGTCGCGGCCGCGTCGTCCATGTGATGGCCCAGAGCCAGCCGGGACGCGCCGAGCTTTTCCATTTCCCCGGACAGAGCGCCCCGCCGCATCTTCGCGCACAGGGAGCAGGGATTCTTCTCCCGCCGCTCGCCGAACACGATCCCGTAGATGTCGGTCTTCACGATCCGGTATTCCACGCCCAGCGCTTCGCAGAACGCCGCCGTGGAATCGAACATCCCTTCCCCGCCCGGAAAGCCGGGATCCACCGACAGCCCCGTCAGTTCGAAGGGCTCCGGCCAGAACCGGCGCAGATGGGCCAGCACGTACAGCAGAGCGGCGGAATCCTTTCCCCCGGACAGACCCACCGCGATCCGGTCCCCCGGGGAGATCATGCCGTACCGCTCCGCCGCTTGACGGACGCGGGACGCGAGAGTTTCCAGTTCTTTCATAAACAAACCAAAATCAATACACGATCCGGATTCGAATCGAAAATCGGAGGAATCATGCCCGTCAAAATCTATCTCGATCAGGGGCACAACCCCGACAACCCCAACGCGGGAGCCGAGGGAAACGGCTTCCGGGAGCAGGACCTGGTCTACGCCATCGGACAGCGGACCGCCGCCATGCTCCGGGGATACGGCTTCGACGTGCGCCTGTCCCGCCCGGAGCCGGAAACGCAGCTGGGCACGTCCGTCGCCACGTCCCTGGCGGCCCGGGTCTCGGACGCCAACGCCTGGGGCGCGGACTACTTCATCAGCCTGCACTGCAACGCCTCGGACATCGCCGCCGCATCGGGGACGGAGGCCTTCGTGTACCGCCGGAATACCGACGCCGAATGGCTGGCCTACCGCCTGATTCAGGGAGTCACCGACGCCACCGGACTTCCCGACCGGGGCATCACCGCCAGACCCGGACTCTACGTCCTGCGGAAAACGAAGATGCCCGCGGTGCTCATGGAGCTGGGCTTCATCACCAATCCCGGAGACGCAGCCCTTCTGGCCTATTCGCCGAACCTCTTCGCCGCGGGGCTCACGAACGGGATCCTCGCCTATCTCGCACCGCAGTGACGAAGCGGAGGGTCAGCCCTTCTTCCCGTCATCAGCCGCGGATCCCAGCAGATCCGGACGGCGCTCCCGGGTGATCCGCTCGGACTGCTCCCGCCGCCATTTCTCGATGTTGGCGTGATGGCCCGACAGAAGCACCTCCGGCACCTCGCGTCCCATCCACACCGGGGGACGGGTGTACTGGGGATACTCCAGAAGCCCTCCCTCGAAGCTCTCGTTCTCGTAGCACTCCGGCAGGGCCAGAACCCCGTCGCAGAGCCGTCCCACCGCGTCCGCCACCAGACAGGCCGGGAGCTCGCCGCCGGTCAGGACGAAATCCCCCACGGAGATCTCCTCGTCCACCACCTCTTCGATGAGCCGCTCGTCCACGCCCTCGTAATGGCCGCAGATGAGAACGAGCTGATCGTACCCGGCGAACTCCTTGGCCTTTTCCTGATTGAATACCGTCCCCCGGGGGGAGAGATAGACGGTCTTCCGCTTCACCGCCGCCGGATCCTCGAAATCCTCCTCCGTCACGGCCTTCCACGCCCGCCAGATGGGAGGAGCCGCCATGAGCATGCCCCGTCCGCCTCCGTAGGGCGTATCGTCCACCCGGCGGTGCTTGTCCTCGGACCAGTCCCGGATGTTGTGGGCCCGCACGTCCAGCTTGCCCGCCCGTCTGGCCCGGCCGATGATGCTCTCCGACAGGATAAAATCCACGTATTCCGGAAAGAGCGTCAGAATGTCGATCCGCATCATTCCCGCATCCCCTCGATGAGGGACACGTAGATCCCTTCCCGCTCGCCTTCCGTCACGATTTCCTTCACAAACTCCGACACGGCCGGGATCATGAACTGTCCGCCCCGTACGTCGTCCACCACGTAGACGTCCCGGCCGCCGGGGGAGATCACTTCGGACAGGGTCCCGTATTTCTCGCCGGTCTCCGCGTCCGTCACGGACAGGCCCAGAAGATCCGCCACGAACACGTCCCCCTTCTTCGTCCGGATGTCGTTCCGGTCCGCGAAGAACACCGTCCCCTTATACGGGATGGCCTCCTCCAGGGAAGTCAGCGCCTCGAAGCTCACCAGCACCATGCTCTTCTGCACGGACGCCGCCCGCACCCGCATGGGGACGAACTCCCCGGCCGCGTCCTTCCGGTACAGGGTCCGGAGCCTGGCCAGGGTGTCCGGCGTGTCGCACCAGCTCTCCAGCCGAAGGGTCCCCCGGACGCCGTGGGTGGATACCGCCTTTCCGCATTCCAGATATTTCTGCTTTGCCATGCCTGCCTCACAAAAGTCCATAATGATTCAGGTTATATTATAGCATAAAGTCCGCCGCCGCGCAACCGTTCCTTCGAATCTGCCTAAAAAAGGAATTCCCTCGTCTCTTTTCCTGCCGTTCCGGAATCCTCCGTGTCCGCGTCACGCCGCGCACGGGAACTTTTCACGAATCTCCGTCGTCTAATGCCCGAAACGAACCAAACGGAGGAACATTCAATCCAAATGAAAACGAAAAACAAAATCCTGTCCGCCCTTCTCGCATCCCTGCTCCTGCTGGCGTCCTGCGCCGAGACCGCACCCGATCCGGATCCCGGACAGCCGGCGGACAATGCGGAGACGGAAACCCTGACCGCGCCCGTACCCCTGGCCGCCGCGGAAAAGGATCCCGTGGGAGCCGAAGCGGACGCCCGTGTCACCGACGCCCTCACGTCCTTCTCGGAGCGGTTCTACAAGGAGGCCGCGAAGAAGGCGGACGGAAACGTGATCCTCTCGCCCCTGTCCCTGTACTACGCCCTGGCCCTTACCTCGAACGGCGCGCTGGGCGAGACGAAGGCGGACTTTGAAGCCGCCCTCGGCATGGGAACGGAGGAGCTGAACGAATATCTCTACACCCTGACCAACAAGCTGGCCGCCACGGAGAACTCCGCGGTGGACGTGGCCAACTCGATCTGGAGCAATTCCGCCTCCTTCTCCCTCTCTCCGGATTTTCAGAAGATCGCGGAGAACTATTATGCGGCGGAGGCGGAATCCCTGCCCTTTGACGGGGAGGCTCTCGGCCGGATCAACGGCTGGGTCAACGAAAAAACCGACGGCATGATCCCCTCCCTGCTGGACGAGCTGGATCCCGAAGCCGCCATGGTGCTTCTGAACGCCGTGCTCTTTGACGGCGTCTGGGAGGAGCAGTACGAGGAGAGCGACGTGCAGGAGGGGACCTTCACTCCGTCGGACGGCGGGAGCGTGCGCACGGACTTCCTCTACTCCACGGAATACGGTTACTTCGAGACCCCCGGCGGCGTGGGCTTCTCCAAGCCCTACAAGGACGGGTACCGGTTCGTGGCGGTGCTCCCGGAGGGCGGCGCGTCGGAATACGTTCAGTCCATGGATCTGGACGGCATCCTGAAATCCGCGTATGCCTCCAACCGCAAGTGCTTCGTCTCCATCCCGAAGTTCGAGTACGAAACCACCCTGGGGCTCAACGACGTGACCGCCGCCCTGGGTCTGGGTTCCCTCTTCACGGATCAGGCGGAGCTGGGCGGGCTTTCGGCGACGGGAGAGAACAACGTGGCGGTCTCGGACATTCTCCAGAAGGCGAAGGTTATTCTGAACGAGCACGGGACGAAGGCAGCAGCCGTGACGGGCATCACCTTCAATACCACCGCCTTCATGCCCGATCCCACGCCCGA
>Ga0256405_10010794_pt1 | contig 11897 bp, 7 predicted proteins | sample RumenRJG_02DNA_FD_189096 | JGI IMG/M metagenome (GOLD analysis project Ga0256405, IMG submission 189096) | Bovine rumen microbial communities from Lethbridge, Alberta, Canada - RJG_02 | ecosystem: Host-associated > Mammals > Digestive system > Stomach > Rumen | place: Canada: Alberta | collected...
AGGAACTTCCAGCGGCAACAGGGACACGTGGGCAATTGGCACTACCCCAGAATATACGGTCGGTATTTGGATTGGCAACGCCGAGGGCTACGGAGTCGCAGACCTAAAAAGCGTCTCGACTAGTGCCCCCGTACTGTTCGACATCTTCTCTGCCCTACCGACAACGACATGGCCAGAGACTCCATGGCGAGACATGACAGAGGAAACCGTGTGCGCAAAGTCTGGCTATATGGCAGGTCCTTATTGCGCAGAGACAAAAAAGATTTGGCGTGCAAAAAACGCTCCAATCTCAAAAGCCTGCCCATATTGCAAGCTGGTCTCATTCACTCCAGACGGCAAGTATCAGGCATCAGCCGAGGATTTGACAGGCATCTACTCAGGTCAAATGCCTTTAATGCAAAAATGGTTCGTTCTGCCTACAAACATAGAGTATTGGTACAAAAAAGCGAACATAGGCTACAGAAGCCTGCCAGATTTCGTTCCATGGCACAAAGGTTCTAGTGCAAACGAGATTTCAATTCTTTTTCCAGAAGAAGGCTCTCATTTAATTATTCCTATTGATTTGAACGGAAAAAAAGGAATGATGGTCATGCAGGCAACAGCACGTTCTCTAGAAAATGAGCTTTTTTGGGATTTAGACGGAGAATTTTTAGGAGCAACGACAACGATTCACCAAATGGGAGCGGCTCCTAGCGTTGGCAAGCACAAACTAACGATAACAGATAAGAACGGAAACAGAAAAACTCGAATATTCGAGATAATCCCAGCAGATTACGAATAAACACAGAGTTTTGAACTTACTGATAAAAAACAAAGCGGCTGGAGTCGGGGTTGTGACACAAACATCACTTGAGCTTTGCTCACCGTGATGTTTGCTGGCACGTTCCCGACGGGAAGCCGCTTTGTTTTTAGATTAAATTAAAAAGCAAAAAGCTTAGATTGCGAACAAATCTGCATAAGCTTTGAGGGCTGCGTCTGTATCATGTGCAAGAACTTTCTTTGCGAGAGTCTTACCAAGCTGAACGCCTTCCTGGTCAAAGCTGTTGATATTCCACAAGAATCCCTGGAACATAACTTTGTTCTCAAAGTGAGCGAGCAAAGCACCCAAAACTTTTGGAGTGAGTTTGTCTGCATAAATCAAGCTAGACGGACGCTCGCCTGCAAAAGCTTTGTTCGGGTCTTCATGTGTTTTACCGCAAGCAAATGCCATAATCTGAGCAACAACGTTAGCGCAGAGTTTTTTCTGGCTTGTGCTACCTTCAATTACGACATCGTTTCCAGCCTGATTCTCCTTGAATGCGATGAACTGCAAAGGAGTTACATCAGTTCCCTGATGAAGAAGCTGGTAGAATGAGTGCTGTCCGTTTGTACCTGGCTCACCAAAAATCACAGGACCTGTAACATAGTTGATAGCTTTTCCAAAGCGGTTTACGCTCTTTCCGTTTGATTCCATATCAAGCTGCTGCAAGTGAGCTGGGAAGCGGTTCAAAGCCTGAGAATATGGAAGAACTGCTGTAGCAGGGAAATTCTGAACATTGCGCTCGTAAACACCAATAAGAGCATCAAGCATTGAAGGATTCTTCAAGATGTCGCGGTTCTTTGCAAGCTCGTCTTCTTCGTGCGCTCCGTCCAAGAATTCTGCAAATACTTTTGGACCAAATGCAAGTGAAAGAACTGCTCCACCAACGCCAGAAGTAGAGGAATAGCGACCTCCAATGTAGTCATCCATATAGAATGCAGCAAGGTAATCTGGGTTATGAGCAAGAGGGCTTGTCTCACTTGTAACAGCAATCATGTGCTTAGATGGGTCAAGACCAGCCTTTTTTAGCGCGTCTTTTACAAAAGACTCGTTTGTGAGAGTCTCCAATGTTGTTCCTGATTTTGAAACAAGGATGAAAAGAGCATGAGCGAGGTCTGTAGATTTAAGAACAGCAGTTGCATCATCTGGGTCAACGTTTGAAATGAATTTTGCATCCATTTTGAAAGTGCCGTTTGTTCTTGCCCAGTTTTCAAGAGCCAAGTACATAGCGCGTGGTCCCAAATCGCTTCCACCAATACCAATCTGAACTACAGTCGTGAATTTCTCGCCCTTTGCGTTTGCGATTGCACCAGAATGGACTTTGTCAGCAAACTCTGCGATGCGTTTCTGCTCATTCTTGTAAAAATCACGCTTGTTGCCACCGTCTGCCTGAACATCGTTGCCAAGCTGACCACGTGTAAGATGATGAAGAACCAAGCGTTTTTCACCAGTGTTAACGATTGCGCCATTGTAAGTCTCTGAGAATTTATCAACAAGCTGAGCCTCGTCTGCGAGAGATGCGAGAACTGCAAGAATCTGCTCGTTAACTTGTTTTGCAGCATAGTTATATGTAAGACCTGCTCCCATCGGCATTGAGTATTTTGCAACGCGTGCTGCAGCATCAGAACCAGTAAGCTCTTTAGCGATAGAAACAGCTCCTTTCAATGTTTGAAGCTTCTTGAACGAACCAAGAGTGTCAAGATTTTCCCAAGAAATTGCCATTTTTTGCTCCTAATAAAAAACAATTAAAGGTGCCCCAAAACCCAAAAGTTCCAGAACAAGCACAGTATATCATTTTTAGATTTCTTTATAAAGGGTGATAATACAACGTTTGAGCAATTAAACCTGTTATTCTTTATCTTTATTATCGTAATTGTTTGTGGATTTTAACAAATCCGGCAGCACCTATACATAAGGCACAGATGAGACGTTCTCTAACGGAGGATCAACCTTAACAAGAGAAGGCTGCCCTTTGTTGTAGATTAAACCAATTGACAGCCTCCACAGTTTATTTAGACATGAAGCCAGACAATCATCTCACCAGTTTTTCTGTTTCCCCATGAACCATAAGGAATAGCAGTAAAATCTTTTTCCTTGAATACAGGAGCTTCAGCAGAAACGGAATCTTCCGTATCATGTTTAAGGAACAGCTTTTTCCCCTTAAAATGCAGTAGCAATGTACCACCAAGCAGATTTTCGTCCCATTCTTCCGTAAATTTGTTTTTCGCCTCTACATAAACTGCCGCCAAGTCATCGCCATTGTCACACTCTTCCAAACAGTAGACTTCGGGACCTCGCAAAATAGCAGCTTTTCCACAATTTGCCCTTACAAGAGGGTTTGCAAAAACGAGCTTTGCTGCAAAATCAAAGTCAATTTCTATAGAATCATTTTCCCAAATACGATTTATAGAGTAATAATTTTTTTCAAAAATACAGTTTATCTCTTTTCCATTCAATTTTATACAAAAAGACGAAGCAAAAAGAGGTTTCCTAATATTCAAGGAAAATTCAGATTTCTCACATTTTACAGAAACTTTAATTTTTCCATTGCGAGGATATACGGTCTCCATTTTTAAGCAGATGTCCTTTCCATCAACCATAATTTTTGAATCATTTTGTATAAAAAGATTTACGTAGACATCTTTATCAGACACATCATAGATGTACTGCCCCAACGAAGCGAATGTCCTTGCAATATTCGTCGGACAGCAGGCTACATCAAACCATTTTTGGCGCACGGCTTTTACATGTGCACGAGAAGATTTTTCAAGACAGATATCAGGCCAGACCTCAAGAGGATTCACATAAAAATAGCTGTTACCTTCCAGAGAGATTCCTGCCCTTATGGTGTTATAAAGAGCCCTCTCACAAATATCAATATAAGAAGCATCCTTTGTAAGATGTGCCATTCTAAAGCCAAACAAAGCAAGTCCTATTGAAGCACACGTCTCAGAATAATTAGAATCGTTCGGCAAATCATAATCAGCAGTAAAACACTCCAAAAAACCAGATGACCCAATTCCAGCTGTAATATACATTCGCCTTTTAACCATATTATTCCAAAGTATCTTGCATCGCTCCAGAAGAGTTTCATCGCCGTTAAGCATTGCCAAATCCGCCATCGCACAATAAAGGTACACAGCACGTACCGCATGTCCTACAGCAGTCGTCTGCTGACGTACAGGGATATGTGACTGAGAATATTTAGGGTCATAATTGTTAAAATCATGGAAAATATGCTTAAATCCTGGCTCCTTAATTTCTTCAAGAAATATATTAGGGCTTTGTCCCCTTGCATCTACAAAATAAGTGGCAAGCTCCAGATATTTTTTGTTCAAAGTCACTTTATAAAGTTTTACAAGGGCAAGCTCTATTTCAGGATGACCAGGATATCCTTGAATTTTACCCTTCTCAAAACCGAATGTATCTGAAATTAAATCAGCAAGCCTGCATACGCAGTCAAGAAGTTTCGTTTTTCCTGTTGCATTGTAATATGCAACAGCAGCCTCAATTAAATGCCCAGCACAGTAAAGCTCATGCCCTTCACAAAGATTCTTCCACTTGTTCTCAGGTTCAACCAGCGTATAGTACGTGTCAAGATAACCATTCTTTTCCTGTGCCCTGCAAATCAAATCTATTACGCTGTCTGCCTGAGCTTCCAGCTCAGGGTTCTCCTTAGACTCCAACGTATAGGCAACTGCCTCAAGCCATTTAGCAGCATCAGAATCTTGAAAAACAGTTCCCTTTCGTATACCTTTTTTGTCACCAGCAGCAATTCTAAAATTTTCAAGACAGTAGCTTGGAGGAGCGTCAGGAACATTATCATTCAGAATCTGCCACTGATACGGCAAGACACTCTCTTCTATCAGCTTTGTATATCTATTCCAATATTTATCATTAATATGAATATTTCTTAAGCTTATTGCATTCTTACCCTGCATATAAAAGCTCCTTAATCTTTTTTAACTACCTAAACGTTTAATTAAAGATTATAACTCTTTTTTCAGAAAATCAAGATTTTTTTATTAACATTTCAAAAAAAGTAATGTACATTTTATAAAATGGCGACTATAAAACAGATTGCGCAGCTCGCCCATGTTTCCGTAGCCACAGTTTCAAACGTGCTTAACGGACGATCAGGAGCTGCAGGACCCGAAAAATCAGCAGAGATAATTGAAATTGCAAACAAGCTTAATTACACCGCAAACGTATTTGCAAGAAGACTACAGCAGGGAAAATCCAACTGCATAGGCGTAATTGCCGAAGACCTTACAGTTTTTAACACTCCCTATATTGTTGACGGCATAGATGCAAAATGCAAAGCGACAGGCTACGAGATGCTGCTTGAGAATATGCGTCTGTACCAACGGTTTGGAATTGACTTTTCAAATGTTGACGCACAAAAAGAACTCTGTATCACACATATAAACAGCCTGCTATCAAAACAGGTTGAAGGAATAGTATATATTGCAAACCACTGCAGAGAAATTTCGTATCTTCCAAACGAAATAAATGTAAATCTTGTCTGCGCATACTGCTTCTCAAACAGCAGTAAATACCCGTCGGTTCTCATGGATGATGAAAAAGCAGGATATGAAATAACAAAACTTCTCATAGAAAAAGGTCACAAGCAGATTGGCGTTATCTGCGGACCTGTTTTTAGTTACCACACGCAAAAAAGGCTTCTTGGCTATCAGGAAGCTTTATTCGACTCAGGTATTCTGTACAATGCAAAAAATGTTAACTATGGCAACTGGCAAAGAGATGATGGCTATAAATATGCAAAGGAACTTTATGAGCTTGGCTGCACGGCGATATTTGCGTTCAACGATCTTATGGCAGGAGGAGCAGAAGACTGGCTACGAGACAACGGTCTCTGTGCCGGAAAGGATGTAGCTATTTTTGGTTTTGACGACAGGGAAGTAAGTCGATTCTGCACACCAAAGATTTCGACTGCAGCCTTGCCTCTTTTTGATATAGGAGAAAAAAGTGTCGAGCTTATTATCGGAAAAACTAATTCACAAGAGAACAGGATGCTGCTTCCATGCAAGATATTTGAGAGAGCTTCGTCTGAAAAACAATTTTAAGCTTAAAGGTTTTAGCATAAAAAAACGTGAAAAAAATAAAATTTTGTCCTTGACTTTCTAAAAAACTGAATTAAACTGAAAACAAGAAGCTTGGGAAATATAATTTTTCTGAGCTTTATTTTAGAATAATTACCTAAACGTTTTAGTAAAAAAATAAAAACCTTGGAGGTTTACTATGAAAAAAATTCTTTTGATTCTGGCTTTTGTCTGTACAGCGCTGCTTTTTTTAGGCTGTGGTAATTCAGGCGGACAAGAAAAAACTGGTAATATGGGACTATTTTGAAACAGACAGTCAAAAAGTTATGATGACACAACTACTGGACGGCTTTAACAAAACCCACCCAGAGTACGAAGCTAGCCATGTTTACGTTCCTTTCTCAGATTACCAAAAACAGTTAACCTTAGGAATCGCATCAGGGGAACTTCCGGATCTTGTAATTATGGATGGCTGTAGCATGGCGGCATTTGTCAAGTTAGGACTTCTTGCAGACATATCAAATGCAGACATTCCTTGGGACGAGTATTTAAAAGGTCCTATGGAATCAAGTATGCTAGCCGGAAAGCATTTCGGCATTCCGTTCGCAACAAACTGTACAGCCCTGATTTACAACAAGGATATTTTTGACGCGGCAGGTGTGGCTTATCCTAATGAAAATACAACATGGGCAGACTTCAAGGAAATAGCACGCAAGCTTACAAAGAATGGCATATCAGGCTTTGGTAATGCCGCAACAAACACAGACGAAGGTACATTCCAGTGTCTACAATGGCTCTATACTGCAGGAGGATCATACAAAGATATCGAAGGTGGCGTAGCTGCATTTAAATTCATGCAGGACTGTATAAAAGAAGGCATTTGGACAAATGAAGCCGTAAACTGGACACAATCTGACGTAAACTACAACTTTATGGGAGGAAATCTGGCAATGGAACAGAATGGACCTTGGCAGATTCCTGTATTTGAGAGCAGTGCACCAGATCTTAACTACGGAGTTACGGTTCTTCCTAGATATGATGAGAAATCAGGACAAGCAACCTCAATACTTGGAGGCGAGAACATAGGTGTAGTAAAGAAACCTGATACAAGCGGAGGCATTGAGTTCTTGAAGTACTACAATCAAGATGATGTAATGGTAGAAACAATGAAGCTATATGGTTCATTTCCTCCAAAAGTAAAAGCTGCTCAGAATCCATTCTGGACAAACGATCCAATTCAAGCAGCATTCATAAAACAACTTGAAACATCAATACCACGCGGTCCAAGTCCGTCTTGGCCATCTTATTCGGCAGCCATTCAGAACGGTTTTCAAGAGATTATGATGATGAAGAAAACCCCAGCCCAAGCAGCAGCTGATACACAGAAAGCTGTTAATGAAATAAAATAGCAAAAAAAATTATACAGGAAAGGTATCACTCCCCTTTCCTGTATGCGAGAGGTCGCAATGAAAAAAAAATATATTCCTGCAAAATACCTTGGGATAGCATTCTCTCTACCAGCTTTAATTTACATGATTGCCTTCATAGGCTTGCCAACATTGCAAAATTTTATACTAAGTTTCAAGAATGTTGATGTGTATACATTTGCCGATAAAAGCCAACAGACTTTCGTTGGGTTGAAAAACTATATAGAGCTTTTTTCTGGCGGGAACTCAATACTACAACGCTCTATGATAAATACCCTGTTGTTCACAATTCTGTCAATTTTGTTCCAATTTGTAATTGGCTTTATCCTTGCGTTGTTGTTCAACAAGAAATTCTTTGGCAGCGCTTTCTTCAGGGGCGCAACAATGATTTCATGGGTTTTACCTGTCACAGTCGTAGGATTGCTGTTCAAATTCATGTTTCAAGTAAAAGGAGGAATTGTAAACCAGTTTCTGATGAATGCAGGTCTCATAACTGAATCAGTCGAATGGCTTTTGAACTCAAAAACTGCAATGTGCGCAATTGTAATCGCAAATATATGGATAGGCATTCCTTTCAATATGATGCTGATTTCAACAGGACTTACAACGATTCCCGAAGAAGTATATGAAAGTGCAAAACTGGACGGTGCAGGAAAATTTGTAACATTATTCAAAATTACAATACCTATGATAAAACCTGCCATAATGTCAGTTCTTACGCTAGGTTTCATCTATACATTCAAAGTTTTTGATTTAGTATGGGTAATGACAAAAGGCGGTCCAGTCAATGCAACGGAGCTTATGTCGACATATGCTTACAGGCTTTCTTTTGAAGAATTTCAGTTCAGTAAGGCTGCAACAGCGGCAAACGTTCTGTTTCTGATACTTTTTATAGTAGGCATATTCTATATAAAAACCATTGATGACAGCGAGGAAGCGAGATGAAAAAGATAAATCATGTTTATGCATTTATAATAGCACTGTTATTTTTCATTATTTTTATTTTTCCACTTTATTGGATGCTCGTAACAGCGTTAAAGACTCAGGTCGAAATCTTTCAGGTGCCTACACCTCTTTGGCCACACAAACTAACTTTAGAACCATTTGCAAAACAGCTGTCAGTTTCAGGAGACACTCTCAGAGGGTTCAAGAACAGTCTCATAATTGCTGTTGGCTCTATGCTAATATCAACAATGTTTGCAATTCCCGCTTCTTATGGACTTGCACGCTTTAAATTCAAGGGAAACAAAATAATAATCCTTTTGTTCTTAATTATGCAAATGTTGCCGTCAACTCTTGTTCTGACATCGCTCTACATAATGTTCTCAAAACTCAAGCTTCTCAATTCTTACTGGGCACCAATTCTTGCGGATGCAACATTGGGCATTCCATTTTCAGTAATCGTTTTGAGAACGTATTTTGTCTCAATTCCGAAAGAGCTTGATGAGGCTGCTAAAATTGATGGCTGCGATAATATTTCGTCTTTTTTGAGAATAATGCTTCCGTGTGCAAAGCCAGGAATTGTTGTCTCTGCGGTATTTTCTTTCGTATATGCATGGGGTGATTTGATTTACGGAATTACTTTTATGACAAACCCTCTAAAAAGACCAATAACGTCAAGCATTTACAATTACGTGCAGCAATACCAAACTTTATGGAATTCAACGATGGCATTCGGAATCATTTCAATTTTTCCTGTCTTGTTGATTTTTATTTTTATGCAACGCTACATAGTAAGCGGTCTCACAAATGGAGCTGTAAAAGCCTAACCTAACCTACTGGCAGCCTAAAACAAAGTTTTTTAGGCTGCCTTTTATTTTTCACAAAATCAAAAACAAAATATACGATAAAAGAATCTAATTCTCTCGCATCCTGTAGTCTATATCTTTGTCTATCAGAACCAGCATAACCCTTGCATATTCAGGATCGAACTGAGTTCCCACACCGTTCTCTATCTCCCTGCGGACTATATCCTGAGAGAGAGTATCACGGTAACTGCGATTGCTCGTCATCGCATCGTAAGCATCAGCAACGGCGATGATACGTCCTATATCAGGAATATTACGGCCAGACAAGCCCTCTGGGTATCCTTTTCCGTCATAGCGCTCATGGTGATAATAAGCACCATCAGCAATGTGTGGAGTCTGCGAAATATTCGTCAAGATTTGTCTTCCTATCACAGGATGTGTTTTTATCACTTGAAATTCTTCGTCAGTAAGTTTGCCAGGCTTATTGATAATGCTGCTAGGAATACCAATTTTTCCGACATCATGCAGGAGAGCCGCCAAATATATGTCCCTGCATTCAGCAGCAGATTTTCCAGAAGCATGGGCAATACTAAGAGAATAATCAGCGACTCGGGTAGAATGGCCGTGAGTGTACTTGTCTTTGGCATCTATCGCACTAGCAAGAGCAAGGGCTGTTTCTGTGGTCATCCGCGTAAGCAGCTCAATGTTAGAAGCAACGGACTCTTCCATTTTATATACAGACCTTGCAAGGGTTCCTAACTCATCACGAGTTGTACCTTCAAGCAAATCTTTACTCGGAGAGCCACTATATGAAGCAAAACGGTCAGTTTCATAAGTAATAAAAAGAATCGGTTTTATGAACAGCTCGTTAAAATAAGTAGCAAAAATCATTGCAAACGCTGTGGTAAGAAACAGAGCCGTAAGCACTACAAACCTAATAAAGGAACGCCTTGCATTTACAAACTCCTGAATATTCTTCTGCGCGCCTATTACAGCAACGATTTTTCCTGCAGAGTTGAAGACTGGCATCTGAGCCGTAATATGAGAGCCGCTTCGCGTTTTTATCGTATGACGTACAATTGTTGCGCCTCCTTCAAAAACCTTCTTTGTCGAAAGATTAAAACCTGGCTCTACATAATCTTCCGTAAATCCCAGCGGATAAGCTTCCCAATTCATTTTGTCGTTCACAGGATCATAGAAATAAAAAATATGCGTATAATCTGGTGCTTCAACAGTAGAAACATAAATCACGTTCAAATCAAATTTATCAACAATAGCTTGCAATGTTGAGCGGACTTTCTCATAAGTTTCATCAGGTACAGGATTCATTTTGTATTTAGCAAAATCATCAGGATTTAAGCACTCTCTGGCAGCGGAGCAAATTTGTCTTACAGTAGTGTCGTACTGAGCACGAAAATGACGGTTGTACGCCACGTAACTAGTCGCAAACATAAGAAAGCAAAGAGTTAAATCCGCAAGAACAATGAACAATATAACTTTTTTAGTAATTATGGGAAACTTTTTCTTCATTTTAGCAATTCTGCATCAAACCTGCTCTAAAAACACCAGTCACTTTGCAACTTCAGTTTATGACCAAGTTTATTAAGTCGCATATTTTCCAACAAATAATTATATCATATTTTTTTTATTTTAACAGTTTTGTTTTTATTTTTTATCTTCACTAGGGAATATCTGCTCCCAGTCGTCAATGTCCTTTTGCTTACAATGCACAGAAGTATTTGTCTCATTGTCATAGCCGACAGAGTACATTTTAAGAACCTTGCCGTTTTTTTGACAACAATACCTCAAATAGGTTGGTTCCATATAAACAGAGTATAAACGTCCTGTCTCTGGGTCATTGATATTTATAGTTGTATCATCCTTCTGCTTATCCTTGAGTAGGCTGAACTCCACAATTTCTTTTCCCTTTTCCAAAATATTTAGGGAATTGGTCTTTGTACCATACTTTGCATAAGGTTCTGGGACAATCCAGTTTCTATAGAATGAATAATCACCCTCCGAACCAGACTCATGTCCGCGTTTTCCTTCATGCTCTTTTGTAGAGTAATAGTGGAGTGTGTTTACATACCCTTCTTTTGAGTTACCGACTGTTTTGCAGCAATAGCCGCTATTATCCCATTCCCAAAGTGTATAAGCGTTGCCAGACTTTTTTTCATGAAGGGAAACACTAAAAGTCTCTAAATATGGGTTAGGCGGACAAAGCCGAGGATCATATTTTATATAATGACTGCATGAAAAAATGATATCGTCATTGTTTTGATAAAACTCCCAATTTTTAATGGGAATTCCTCGTTCTTCACTTTCTGAATAGCAATAGGATTTATCCCCTTCCCGCTTACTCCAGCCCTTATAAGTCCTAAATTCTGCGTCATCTCCAGAACCAATCTTATAGTGATTCCAAGTAAAACCAGTGTAATAACCGTCATAGTCAGTATATTCGTTCCACCATTCCTGAACAGGATTAAGATAGTACACATCCCGATTTTTTGAATCATTTTCTGTATAGCTAAAACCAGACGGTCCATAAGAGGAAAGAACCCTGCTTCCGTTTTCAGTGTACTGAGTCCACCTCTCAAAGCCGCCTGAATGACGCTCATGAATCAATCTGTCCTGATCGTCGTATTCCTTCCATTCATCGCGTTTGCAGCCTTCGTTATACTCGTGAGTTTTTCTGGCTGGCTTTATCTTTTGTACAATATCCTTTACGTCCGTAGGCACAGGCGGCAGTGGGAACTGATGAACCTCATGCTCTGGAATTGGAGGAACGTCAAAAGAGAGCACAACGCCGTCCGGTAAATCATTTGGCACGGTGATTACAGGAACGTCCTCGTCTGCGTCC
>Ga0256405_10010796_pt1 | contig 11895 bp, 14 predicted proteins | sample RumenRJG_02DNA_FD_189096 | JGI IMG/M metagenome (GOLD analysis project Ga0256405, IMG submission 189096) | Bovine rumen microbial communities from Lethbridge, Alberta, Canada - RJG_02 | ecosystem: Host-associated > Mammals > Digestive system > Stomach > Rumen | place: Canada: Alberta...
GCATCTTCCGCTATACCGTCGGGCAGCGCAAGAGCGGCCTCATTGACGGGCGAAAGGTCTATGTCTCGCGCATCGATCCCGCGGGCAACACCGTCGAGCTCGCGCTGTGGGAGGAGCTTTTCAAGCGTGAGGTCACGGCACGCGACTTTAACTGGCTCATCGACGTGCCGCAAGCGCCGATCCGCGCGAGCGTGCGCGTACGCCACACCAAGTGGGAGGAGCCGACGTGCACCGTGACGGCGCTCTCCGACGGCAGCGTGCGCATCGAATGCGACGAGCCGGTGCGCGCCCCGGCGCCGGGGCAGTCCGCCGTGCTCTACGACGGTGAACGCGTCCTCGGCGGCGGATTCATTACAGATTCCAAATAATAAAAAAACAGGACCCGACGGGTCCTGTTTTTTTATTCTTCCACGAAGCCGGGCGTGGAGAGGTAGCGCTCGCCGGTGTCCGGCAGAAGAGCCACAACGGTTTTGCCCGCGTTCTCTTCCCGCTGTGCCAGCTCGATCGCAGCCGCGAGCGCCGCGCCGGAGGAGATGCCGACCAGCACGCCCTCAGTCTTGCCGAGCAGGGCGGCCATGCGGTAGGCGTCCTCATCCGAAACCGTGATGACCTCGTCATAAACGGTGGTATCCAGCACCTGCGGCACAAAGCCCGCGCCGATGCCCTGGAGCTTGTGCGGTCCGGGCTTGCCGCCCGAGAGGACGGGCGAGCCCTTCGGCTCGACCGCGACAACGCGGACCGATGGATTCTGCTCCTTCAGATAGCGCCCCGTGCCGGTGATCGTGCCGCCCGTGCCGACCGTGGCGACGAAGAGGTCGACCTCTCCCCCGGTATCGCGCCAGATCTCGGGACCGGTGGTCTCATAGTGGGCGCGGGGATTGGCGGGGTTGACGAACTGTCCGGCGATAAAGCTGTTGGGGATCGCGCGATGGAGCTCCTCGGCCTTTTCGATGGCGCCGGCCATGCCCTTGGCGCCCGGGGTCAGGACGAGCTCGGCGCCGAGCGCGCGCATCAGCAGGATCCGCTCGCGCGACATGGAATCCGGCATCACGATCATCAGCCGATAGCCGCGCGAGGCCGCCACCGCCGCAAGCCCGATGCCCGTGTTGCCGGACGTGGGCTCGATGATGACCGTGCCCTCGCCGAGCAGGCCGCGTTCCTCGGCGTCGTCGAGCATCGCCTTGCCGACGCGATCCTTGGCGCTTCCGGCAGGATTGAAGGATTCAAGCTTTAACAGAAGCCGTGCTTGCAAGCCAAGCTTTTGTTCCAGGTTTTTCGCCTCCAGCAGCGGCGTGCCGCCGATCAGCTGATCGACCGAGGTATAGATCATAGTTATATTCCTCCGTGCTGACATTGTTTCGATCGGATTATAGCGCGAGTGCGCTTCCATTGCAAGCGCAGTTGCACTTTGCCGGCATTTCCGTTATACTGGCATAAAAGGAAGCTCATCGGAACATGCTGTGTCTGAAGAAACAGAAAGGACGGATCTCATAAAACTGACGGGATTTGTGCTGTCGGGCTGCCCCTATTGCAGGATGGCGCGCGAGGTGCTGGACGAACTGTATGCCGAGCGGCCGGAATTTGCCGCGATCGAGATCGACGTGATCGACGAATCCGTGGAAAGCGCGCTGGCCGACACCTATGATTATTATCGCGTGCCGAGCTTCTTCAAGGGCAGGGAGAAGCTGTATGAGGCAAGCCCGCTCTGGCCAAGAAGCGAGGTCAAGCGCAGGCTTGAAGAGATGCTTACAGCGCTGCTGTAAAGAAGCCGAAAGACAATTGAGCAGGGACTTTTTTCCGCAGCCGAAAGGGCTGCGGAAAATTTTTTAATTCCTTGCTTGACAATAGGAATTATACATGCTATACTGTCATAAGTTAGCAGATGCTAACCATCGAAAAGGAGGGCAGGCATGAGCGAAGAAACTGTTGTGCAGTTCGGTGCGCCGACCCTGGCCGGGATCAAAACCGGCAGCCTGTTTTCCTGTCTGTACGATACCAAAGCCGGCGTTTATGAAGACGTGCGCCGTCTCAACCGTGTTCTGACGCCGCGCGGGCTGTGTTTGCTTCCGCTGCGTTTCGGTGAGAAACGGGTTTTGATGTACCTCTTCCGCCCTTCCGGGCTGGAAACGGATCTTCGCTGCCGCGGGGCTCGGCGGATCCTGCGGGACGCGGGCTATGATGACGCAAGCATGGGAAAGTGCATGCGCTGCCTCATCCACCGTCTGCGTGAGAGCGAGAGCTTTCCGCATGAGATCGGGCTGTTCCTCAGTTATCCTCCCGAGGACGTGCGCGGCTTTATCGAAAACAAGGCGCAGAACTTCAAGCTGGTCGGCACCTGGAAGGTGTACGGCGACGTGGACGCCGCCCGCAGGACCTTTGCCCGCTATCAAAAATGCACAGAGAGCTATTGCCGTGCTTACAGCGCCGGACTCGGGCTGGAGCAGCTGGCCGTGGCGATTTGAAATGATTTTCGAGAAAGGAATCGATCGATGAGTAAAGTAGCAGTTGTTTACTGGAGCGGCACCGGCAACACCGAGGCCATGGCCGATGCGGTCGCCAAAGGCGCACGCGCCGCGGGCGCAAGCGCAGAGCTCTTCTCCGCATCCGATTTTTCCGCCGCCAAGGCCGCGGGCTTTGACGCCTTTGCGCTCGGCTGTCCGGCAATGGGCAGCGAATCGCTTGAGGACAGCGAATTTGAGCCGGTGTATGACGCCATCAAGGGCACGCTTGCCGGCAGGAAGGTCGCGCTCTTCGGCTCCTATGGCTGGGGCGACGGCGAATGGATGCGCAACTGGGAGGAAGACTGCGCTGCAAACGGCATCTCCCTCGCCTCGGAGAGTGTGATCTGCAACGACGCGCCCGACGACGAGGCCGTGGAAGCCTGCAAGGCTCTCGGCGCCGCGCTGGCTTGAGTTTTCAGTTTTCTCCGGTTTTCAGGATCATCCTGATATTTCCTTTTTTCTTTTTTTGGCCCCTCTTTTTTTCAGCTCCCCTGCGGTGCAAAGACGATTCTCTCCCGTCTTTCTCCGCCGGGGAGCTTTATTCACGCCGCGGCTGCAGCCTCTTTCTCAGCAGGCTTTTCGATCCCTTGAAATCCTACCAACCTTACGGTATAATAGCTTATAGAAAAGGAGGCGGTCTTTATGATGATTTCCACGCGCGGGCGTTATGCGCTGCGGATCCTCGTCGACCTCGCCGAGCGGAGAGGGGAGGAATATGTGACGCTGCGCGAGATCGCCGAGAGGCAGGAGATCTCGGAGAAATATCTTGAGAGCATCGTGAAGCTGCTGGTCCGCGCCGACATCCTCGAGGGGCTGCGCGGCAAGGGCGGCGGATACCGTCTCGGCCGTTTGCCGGAGGAGATCAATATCCTCGACGTGCTGCGGCTGACGGAGGGCACGCTCGCCCCGGTCGCGTGTCTCGAAGAGGGAAGCCGCCCCTGCGCGCGCGCCGCGCAGTGCCGCACGCTGCCGCTGTGGAAAGGCTTGAACGACGTGGTGAGAGGTTATCTCGGCGGCTTTACCGTCCGCGACCTCATGAGAAAAGCCGAGGACGGAAACGACTATATCATCTGACTGTTCGAATATAAAAAGACAGGCTGATTTCACAAAAGACAGGCTGAGGCTGATTTCACAATCAGCCTGTCTTTTTATATCGGAAGCCGGTCAGTCCGCGAACAGCGGCGTGGAGAGATAGCGGTCGCCGGTATCGGGAAGCAGGGCCACAATCGTCTTGCTCTTGTTTTCCGGCCGTTTGGCCAGCTCGATCGCCGCCCAGACCGCGGCGCCGGAGGAGATGCCGACCAGAACGCCCTCGCTGCGGCCGACGCGCCTGCCGGCGGCAAAGGCCGCCTCGTTCTCGACCGGGATGATCTCATCGTATACGGCGGTGTCCAGCACCTCCGGCACGAAACCGGCGCCGATGCCCTGGATCTTGTGCGGGCCGGCCGTCCCCTTGCTGAGAACGGGAGAGGCGGCGGGCTCGACCGCGACGACTCTGACGACGGGATTCTGCTCCTTGAGATAGGCGCCGACGCCCGTGATCGTGCCGCCCGTGCCGACGCCGGCGACAAAGATATCGACTTTTCCGTCCGTGTCCGCCCAGATCTCAGGGCCGGTCGTCGCCTTGTGGACGGCGGGGTTGGCGGGGTTGACGAACTGGCCGGGGATAAAGGCCTTGGGCAGTTCTTTCGCCAGTTCCTCGGCCTTGGCGATGGCGCCCTTCATGCCCTTGGCGCCTTCAGTGAGCACCAGCTCGGCGCCGTAGGCGCGCATGAGCTGACGGCGCTCGACGCTCATCGTCTCGGGCATGACGATGATGATGCGATAGCCCCGCGCCGCCGCGACGGAGGCAAGACCGATGCCGGTGTTGCCGGAGGTGGGCTCGATGATGACGGTATCGGGGTCGAGCAGCCCCCTGCTCTCGGCGTCGTCGATCATCGCCTTGGCAATGCGGTCCTTGACCGAGCCGGCGGGATTGAAATATTCAAGCTTGGCAAGCAGCCGCGCCTCCAGCTTCTCTTCCTTTTCGATATGTGTCAGCTCCAGCAGCGGGGTCTTTCCGATCAGCTGATCGGCAGAAGTAAAAATAGCAGACATGATAAAATCCTCCTTATTCTTCAGTCGTTGTATTTTCGTTCGTGTTTTTTCAGCGGCTACATCGTCTTTCCGGAAGGATCATATCGGTCGCCTCGCCTTTCTTTTATATTTACCTATCGGTTTAATATGTTTATACGCTGTGAAAACGATTTTGTCAAGTCTTTCGGCACCCCGGATTGACAAGATCGTCATTTTGCTATATAAACATACTATGTTAATATGTTTATTAGGAGGAATTGTTCATGTCCGGTCTGTCCGCTGTTATCAAAGCCGTCTGCATCAGTGAGAAAAAGGGCGAGCAAAAGCACCCCGTCGATTTGATCCGGCTTCTGCCCCACCACGGGATCGTGGGAGACGCCCACGCCGGCGACTGGCACCGGCAGGTCAGCCTGCTCGGGGCCGAGAGCGTTGCGCGGCTGCAGGAGAAGATTGCCTTTCCCCTGCTGCCCGGCGCCTTTGCCGAGAACATCCTGTGCGAGGGGCTTGTGCTCTATGCGCTTCCCGTCGGCACCAGGCTGCGGGTCGGCAGTGCGCTCTGCGAGGTGACGCAGATCGGCAAGGAGTGCCACGCCGACTGCGCGATCCGCCGCCAGGCCGGCGACTGCGTGATGCCGCGCGAGGGGATCTTTGCCGTCGTGCTGGAGGAGGGCGAGGCCCGTCCGGGCGATCTGGTGGAGATCGTTGCGGAGGAAACATGAAAAAAGCGCTGATCGCCATGAGCGGCGGCGTGGACAGCTCGGTCGCGGCATATCTGATGCAGCGCGCGGGCTATACGTGTCAGGGCGTGACGATGCGGCTTTATCGCAACAGCGATCTCGGCATAGCCTGTCATAAAACCTGCTGCGCTGAGACCGACGCCGAGGATGCGGCGCTGGTCTGTTTCCGGCTGGGGATCGCGTTTGAAGAGCTGGATTACAGCGCGCTGTTCCGCTATCGCGTCATCGAGCGCTTTGCCGCGGCCTATGAGGCGGGGCTGACGCCGAATCCGTGCGTGGACTGCAACCGATTCATGAAATTCGACACGCTGCTGGAGCACGCGCTCTCGGAGGGCTGCGACAAGCTCGCCACCGGGCACTACGCGCGCGTCGGCTATTGCGCGGAGAGCGGACGCTGGGAGCTCAGAAAAGCCGTCGACGAGAGCAAGGATCAAAGCTATGTGCTCTATATGCTGACGCAGCGGCAGCTCGCCCATCTCGCGCTGCCGCTCGGCGGATATCACAAGGACGAGATCCGTAAGATCGCGTGTGAGCAAGGCTTCGTCACCGCAACGAAGCGCGAGAGCCAGGACATCTGTTTTGTGCCGGACGGCGACTACGCCGCCTTTCTCGAGCGCTGGAGGGGCAAGCCCTTTCCGGACGGCGCGCTGCTGGACGCTTCGGGGCGGGAGATCGGGCGCCAGCGCGGCGCAGTCCGCTTTACGGTCGGACAGCGGCGCGGGCTCGGATTCGCTGCGGGCGTGCGGCAGTATGTCGTGGAAAAGGATATGAGGCGAAATACCGTGACGCTCGGGCCGGAGAGCGCGCTGTATCACAGCACGCTGCTGGCGGCGGAGATGAACTGGCTTTCGATCGACGAGCCTGACGGGCCGATCCGCGCGACGGCGCGTACCCGCTATCACCAGAGCGAGCACGCGGCCACGGTCTGGCCACTGCCCGGCGGCAGGGCGCGCGTCCTTTTTGACGAGCCGCAGCGGGCGATCACCCCGGGGCAGGCCGTCGTGCTGTATGACGGCGAGCTCGTCCTGGGCGGCGGCACGATCACGCAGGTCGAAGCATAAAAAGAAAAAAGCTGTGAAAAGCGTTGCTTTTCACAGCTTTTTCGTTGTATGGATCAGATGTCGATGCGCTTGACGATCAGCCCGGCGAGGACGCCGATAAGCACGCCCGTCACCGTACCGCTGACGATCAGCACCGGAAGGTAGTAGACGACATTCGGCCCCATCAGCGCCCAGGCGACGAGGATCTGGCCGACGTTGTGGAGGACGCCGCCGATCACGCTGACCGCGACGCAGCCGAGCCTGTCCGTCGCCTTGAGAGCGATCATGCCGAGCAGGCTGAGCACGGCGCCGGCGGCGCTGTACATCAGACTGGCCGCATGGCCGAAGAGCAGCGATACGAGAAACACGCGCAAAAGCGACACGCCCGCCGCCTCCTTCCAGCCGAGGCGGTAGAGGCAGAAGACCACAACGATGTTGGCAAGCCCCATTTTTACGCCCGGTATCCCCGGAGACGGGATCAGGCTTTCCACATAAGAAAGGATCATCGCAAGGGCGATGGCCATGGCGAGAACCGTGATTTTTCTGGTTTTCATGGTCCTCCCCTCTCAGCCGACGATCAGATCGACGCCGCCGTCCTCGCCGCCCTCGATCGTGACCGTGAGCCGGTTCGGCAGGCAGGTGATGACCTGGCCGGTATAGTGGATCTTCCCCTGGCGCACACAGATGTGGTCGGGGCAGTTTGCCTCGCTCATCCAGGCATAGCCGTCCTCGATGACAAGAATGTTCGTGCCGCCGTTGAGCGGAAAGCTGCCGTTTTGCAGCAGAGAATGCCGCTCGGTCTCCACGCCGTTGACGCGCACGACCGCCGTGCCCCCCTCCCGGCGCCCGAGATTGAGCGCCAGGTAGAGGGCAAGCGCCAGTACAAGCAGCGAGACGATGACGATCACGTCCGCGCGCAGCTTATGATTCCCGGAGGGAGCTTTCATTGGAAATTGAACGCCGTCAGTGCAAGGGCGATGATGGCCGCGGCCAGGAGCTGGATCGGGAAGCCGCGGAAGGCCTTGGGCAGATGCTCGCTCTCGATGCGCTTCTGCACGCCGCTCATGAGGAACAGCCCAAACAGGAAGCCGAGCCCCACGCCCAGCGCGCTGAGGATGACGGGGAGCACGCTCTCCGCCTCGGCGGTATTGAGCGCGAGCGCCAGCACCGCGCTGTTGAGTGCGATCGCCGGGAACCAGACGCCGAGCTTCTTGCCGCAGGCAAGCTCGAGCAGGTAAACCAGCACAAGCACGATCGCAACGCCCGCGAGAACACGGAAGTAGCCGGGGATCACGCCGCGCAGCAGCCACAGCAGCAGTGCCGTGACGAGTGTTACCGCCGTCACACCGAGGCCGAGGGCCAGGATCTTTTCACCGCGGCGGGAGAAGCCCAGCAGCGGGGTAAGACCGTAGAAGGCGGTCAGCGCATAGTTGTTGACCAGCACGAAGCCGAGAACCAACAGGATCATTTCTTTCATGTCTTACGCCTCCTTCTCTTCGCTGTCAAAGCCGATCGCGCTGCGCGTCAGCTTGCCCATGCCGTCCTCGGACGGGAAGATGCGGTTGACCACGGCCAGCAGGATCGCGAAGACGCAAAGCCCGCCGGAGGCCTGGGTCAACGTGCCGATCTTATAATCCTTGAGCGCTTCGACGCTCTTGCCCGCGAAGCTCGCCGCGCCGAAAAGCTCGCGGATCGCGGCAAGGATCAGCACGAAGACGGCAAAGCACAGCCCGCTGACAAGCGCGCTTAAAAGACCCTTGCCAAGCCCTTCGTCCAGCGCGTTTTCCGCATTGCCGAAGAGCATCAGATCCACGCCCAGGATCGCGGCGTAAAAGCCGAGCATCGCCCAGGCGGAGGGCAGGAAGGCCTGCAGCAGGAGCTGCGCCATGGAGGCGAAGCCCGCCACGACGAGCAGCGCCGCGCCGAATTTTGCCTCGACCGGGATCAGTCTGCGCAGCAGGCCGAGCACCAGCGCCGAGCAAAGCAGCACGCAAAGGACGGCTGCGCTCATGCCGAGTGCGGCGCGCACATCCGTGCTCGCGGCGAGCGCGGGGGCTGCGCCCAGGAACAGAAGCGTTACGGGATTGCAGTACAGAAGATTCTTTTTCATGGTCTCAGCCCTCGCTTTCCACAAGGCGATCAAAGGCGGCGAAGACGTCGTTCACGGCGGAGGCCGCCGCGTCGGAGCTCATCGTCGCGCCGGTGATCAGCGTCTGCTCGCCGGTGTAGCTCTCGCCCGTGAGGCCGATGAAGCTCTCTTTGTAGCTCGCCTCGTCAAGCTCATAGGCGGAGAAGTAGTCGGAATGGAGGATCAGCTCGCCCGTGCGGAGCGCGGCGATCGCGCCGTTCTCGTCCAGGACGAAGTAGAATTCCATGGGCTCGTTGGCATAGCCGTAGGGACGCGCGGCAAAGGCATAGCGCGTACCGTCCGGCGTTTCGGCGCTGTAAGCGCCGGTCACGCAGCCGGCATAGCCGGGGATCTCGATCGCCGTAAGCTCGGTTCCCTCGGGCAGGAGACGGCCGAAGTTCTTCGCATCCTTGGCACTGAAGTCCTCGGCATTGGCGGCGGAGAGCGCGGCGATCTGCTCGACAAGGGCGGGATCGGCCGCAGCAGTCACATCCTCGCCCGCGGTGTTGTAAACGGTGACGCCGCCGAGCGCGGTGCTCACGGCGAGGCGGTTTTCTTCCCCGCCGACGAACCAGGCAAAGCCGCTGCCGTTCGTGGCCTTGAGGCCGCTGAGGACATTGCCCTCGCCGGCAAGCTCTTCGGCCTGGGGCACGCCGGCCTTGTTGACAAGACCCGGGTAGACCAGCGGGATCAGTTCATTGAGAAGCTGGGAATCGCTCTTCTCCGCCGCGGCGAAGAGGCCGTTGTCGATCAGCGTGTTGAAGCCGTCGTTAACGGCGCCGCGGATCGCGGAGGACGAGAAGGTCACGCCCGCGACGAGCTCCACGCCCGCAAGGGTGGAGTCCTGTCCGGCGAAGCTCTGGGGGAATTCCTCGCCGAGCTCCTTGTCGTCCGGGTTCTCCTCGATGGAGAGGTCGACGACCTTGCCCTCGAAATCGATCGTGAGCAGGAGCTTGATCGGCTGCTTGGAGTAGCCCTCGGAGGTCTCGAGACGCAGGAGATAGGTCTCCTTGGTCGCGTCACGGTAGACGCTCTGGACGGTGTCGGCCGTCACCGCAAGGGTGGAGGCCGCCTCGTCCGCACGGTCGTACAGCAGCTCGCTGTCGCCGAGCAGAGCCTTTTCCGCCTCGGCCGCAGCCTCGGCGGCGAGACGCTCGTTCTCCGCCACGATGGGGGCGGTGAAGCCGTTGACGCCCCAGACGCCCGCGCCGAGCACGGCCAGCAGCAGCACAAGGCACAGGATGGAAGTTACGATCTGTTTTTTCATATCAGACACCTCCCAGCGGCTTTCTGCGCGTCCACTTCTCCAGCCAGGGAGAGAGGATGTTCATGCACAGAATGGAGTAGGACACGCCCTCGGGATAGGCGCAGAAGCGGCGAATCACAAAGGTGATAAGGCCGCAGCCCAGCGCGAAGAGCCAGCGGCCCTCCGCCGTGATGGGCGTGGTGGTGTAGTCTGTGGCCATGAAGACCGCGCCGAGCACCAGACCGCCCGCCATCACCTCATAGAGCGCGACGGTAAAATCGCCGCTCGCAATGAGATAGCAGAGGAAGACGGTGGCAATAAAGATCACCGGCGTTTGCCAATGGATGACGCGGCGTACGAGCAGATACGCGAAGCCGACAAGCAGCGCCGCGATGCAGCCCTCGCCGATGGCGCCGCCGCGCAGGCCCAGGAACATCTGTCCGAGGGTCGGCAGAGCCGCTCCCTCGACGCCGATGAGGTTCAGCGGCGTGGCGGAGGAGACCGCGTCGACAAAGCGCGGCGCGGCGCCGCCGGCCACGGTGGATGTAAAGGCCATCAGCATAAACACGCGGGCTGTGATGGCGGGGTTGGCAAAGTTATGTCCCATGCCGCCGAAGGCGCACTTGACCAGCACGATCGCGAAGATCGAGCCGAGCGCGCACTGCCACAGCGGCACATTGGTGGACAGGTTGAGCGCCAGCAGCAATCCGGTCACGACGGCGGAGAGGTCGCCGACGCTCTGCTCGCGCCTGGTGACAAGGTTGAACAGGAATTCCGAGAACACCGCGGCCGCGACGCACACGAGGATCATCGTGGCGGCCTTCGTCCCGAACAGGACGACGCCGGCGACGGAGGCGGGAAGCAGCGCGAGGATCACGTCAAGCATGATGCGGCGCGAGGAATCGGCGCTGTGGATATGCGGGCCGGCAGCCATGACGGGTTTGTTGTCCATGTCTTACTTCCCTCCTTCCTTTTTCTCTTTCTGGGCGGCCTCCCAGCCGCGGATAAAGCGGCGGGCGGCGCTGTTGTTTTCGGCGAGCGGACGGTGGGCCGGACAGACATAGCTGCAGCAGCCGCACTCCATGCACAGCGACACCTGCTCCTTTTGCAGCAGGGCCGCGCGCTCGTCCTCGTTTTCCATCTCCATCGCGCGGGCGAAGGCCGTGGGATTGAGCCCCAGCGGGCAGACGGCCACGCAGCGGCCGCAGTGGATGCAGGGAGAGGGCTTGGTCTTCTCGGCATCCTTGCGGTTCATGATCACGACCGCGTTGGTGGCCTTGAGGACGGAGGCGTCGAGCGTGTCGACGGTCTTGCCCATCATGGCGCCGCCGTAGAGGATCTTGCCGGGCTCTTCCTTCAGCCCGCCGCAGGCCTCGACCAGGTCGCGGATCGAGCAGCCGATCGGCACGATCAGGTTCTTCGGCTCCCTGACGGCGGAGCCCTCGACCGTGACGATGCGCTCGACGAGCGGCATGCCGGTCGTGAAGTATTCCGCGGTCTTCACGAGGGAGGTGACGTTGATGATGATGACGCCGAGAGAGGCCAGACGCTGTCCCGGGCCGACGACCTTGCCGGTGGCGTTGTAGAGCAGCACCTGCTTGGCGCCCTGGGGGTAGACGCTGTCAAGCGGCATGACCTTAACCGCGGGATCGTTTGCGAAGCGCTCGGTCAGCTGTGCGATGGCGTCGGGCTTGTTCTTCTCGATGCCGATGATATACTCCTCGGACTGCAGGAACTGCTTGAGCAGAGCAATGCCCTTTTCGATCAGATCGCCGTGCTCGAGCATGACGCGATGGTCGCTGGTGATGAAGGGCTCGCACTCCGCGCCGTTGATGAGAACGGTCTGGATATGGCTCTTCTGGGCGGCGGCGAGCTTGGCCCACACCGGGAAGGCCGCGCCGCCGAGACCCACGACGCCGCTTTCGCGTACGCACTGGAGAAACTCGTCGAGGTTGGTCGGCTGGGGGATCTTGAGATCGGGGCACTTTTCCATTTTGCCGTCGCTCTCGATGCGGATGGCCGTGGTCTTGCGGCCGCCGACGGCATAGGGCTCGATGGCCTTGACGGTGCCGGAGACCGAGGCGTGGACGGGCGCGCTGTTGCGTCCCTCCTCGCGGGCGATCAGCTGGCCGACGGTCACGTGGTCGCCGACCTGAACGATGGGCTC
>Ga0256405_10010797_pt1 | contig 11895 bp, 8 predicted proteins | sample RumenRJG_02DNA_FD_189096 | JGI IMG/M metagenome (GOLD analysis project Ga0256405, IMG submission 189096) | Bovine rumen microbial communities from Lethbridge, Alberta, Canada - RJG_02 | ecosystem: Host-associated > Mammals > Digestive system > Stomach > Rumen | place: Canada: Alberta | collected...
TCCTCAAGGATCTCGTAGGCCGGGGCGTCGTCGGTCTTCAGCTTTCCGAGGACGGTGTCGAGCAGGGCCTTCGCCATGTAGTAGGTGTATCCGTCGGCGGCCTTCACCTTCGCGTAGGTCTCCTCGGGATTGACGCAGAGGGCCACGTTGGATGGCAGGGTCCAGGGGGTGGTGGTCCAGGCCAGGAAATAAGCGTCCTCGCCCTTCACACGGAAGCGGACCACGGCGGAGCGCTCCTTCACGGTCTTGTAGCCCTGGGCAACCTCCTGGGCGGACAGAGGCGTACCGCACCGGGGGCAGTAGGGGACGATCTTGAAGCCCTTGTAGAGCAGTCCCTTGTTCCAGATCTCACGGAGAGCCCACCATTCGGACTCGATGTAGCTGTTCTCGTAGGTCACGTAGGGATGCTCCATGTCGCACCAGTAGCCCACGGTGCCGGAGAAATCCTCCCACATGCCCTTGTACTTCCAGACGCTCTCCTTGCACTGGTTGATGAAGGGCTCCAGGCCGTACTGTTCGATCTGCTCCTTGCCGTCCAGTCCCAGCTTCTTCTCCACCTCGATTTCCACCGGCAGACCGTGGGTGTCCCATCCTGCCTTGCGGGGGACGTCGCGGCCTTTCATCCAGCGGTAGCGCGGGATCAGGTCCTTGATGACGCGGGTGAGCACGTGGCCGATGTGGGGCTTGCCGTTGGCCGTCGGAGGACCGTCGTAGAAGGTGTAGCCCGGCCGTCCGATGCTCTCCTCCAGCTGCTTTTTGAAGATGCCGTTCTCGTTCCAGAATTTCAGGGTTTCGCGCTCGCGGTCCACGAAATTCATGTTGGTGTTGACCTTGTTGTACATAAAACCTCCGGAAAAAAGAAAATCCCGGCTCAGCCCGGGACAGAAAAACTGCTTGACCACCCGCACGCGTCGATACGGTTCCCCTCTAACGGCGGGATACCGGCCTGGGCTTGTTCCCCGTAAAAGGGCGGACTCACCCGGCGGCTCGGGAGTGATTTTCGGACGCCGCGCCGTACCGGGATCCCACCATCCCCGGCTCTCTGTCACGCCGCATTCCCGGAGACCGGGACACGCCTACTCGTTCCGTCACAGCCTTTGATCGTTTTTCAACTACATACAATTATAAAGCAATCTCTCCCGAAAGTCAAGGGGGAGCCTTTATAAAAAATCCCCAAAACCCTTGAAAACCCTTCCCTTTTATGGTAACATAGTGAATAAAGAACAGCTCCCGCACCGGCCTGTTCTTCACTTTCCTTCCCAAAACGAAAGGCGGTAACTTCTCATGACTTCCCGTACCTCCTGGCCGCTGGCCCTGTCCGTCGGTCCCGCCGCCATGAACACAGAGACCCTCCGCTCTCTGGCTGACGCCGGTATTTGTCAGATCGAGCTGTCCTCCGGCGCCATCGCTCCCTTTTACGACGTTCTGGACTTTCCCCATAAGGCAAAGGACATCGTCTCCCTGGCCGCGGATAACGGCGTGACCGTGTCCTCCGTCCATCTGCCCTTCGGTCCCTTCTCCGAAATCGATCCCGCCTCCCGGGACGCCGCCGTCCGCGCCTATGTCGTGGAAAAGCAGACCGAGCTTTTGAACGCGGCGGGAGAGGCCGGCATCAGACTGGTTGTTATCCATCCCTCCGGAGAGCCCTACCGGGAGGAAGAGCGGTCCGAGCGGCTGGAGCTGGCGGCGGACACCATCGCCCGGGTGACCGAATCCGCAAAAGCCGCGGGCGTGACCCTGTGTCTCGAGAACCTGCCCCGGACCTGCCTCTGCCGCACCTCCGACGAGATGCTGTACTTTCTGGACCGGATCCCGGATCTGCGGGTGGTGTTCGACACCAACCACAGCCTGACCGAGGACAACGTCCATTATATCAAGGCGGTGGGGGGGAAGATCGTCACCCTCCACGTGTCGGACTACGACTTCATCGACGAGAAGCACTGGCTCCCCGCCGAGGGAAAGAACGACTGGGCCGCCATCATCTCCGCCCTGGAGGAGACCGGCTACGCGGGCCGCTTCCTGTACGAGCTCAAGTCCGGCTACAGCAATACTCAGATCGCGGAGAACTACCGCACCCTGATCCTCGGATGACGTCCGACGGAATCCAATCACTTTACGGAGGAATACCGATATGCTGAAACATCAGCCCTGGCTCCGGTACGGAAACGACATCCGGGTCGAATACGAGCAGTGCGTCAGAGAAGGACGGGACGTCGCCGGCTACGAGGGCATCGTCAACGCCTTCGTGGCCGCGGACAACGAGCTGGTCTTCCGGAACGAAAAATCCGTGGAAGCGCTGGCCGCCGCCATGGCCAGCGAGCCCATCCGGGAGGACTTCCCCTATGAGGAGCCCTCGGATCTCGCCGGGATTCTCGCCGCGTCCCCGTCCGCCGAAAAAGCCCCGGTCCTGCCGGAGATCCCGGAGGAGGAGGTTCTCAAGGACCGTCTCCGCGGCGCGTGGATCGGACGGATCGCCGGATGCCTCCTGGGCAAGCCCGTGGAGGGATGGAGAAGGGACCGCCTCTGGCCCGTGCTGAAGGCCACCGGGAACTGGCCCATGAAGGGGTACATCCTGAAGTCCTCCTTCACCCCGGAGCTCATCGAGGAGCACAAGCTCTGGACCGGCGCCTGCTTCGCCGACAACGTGCATTACGCCTCCCCGGTGGACGACGACACCAACTACACCACCTTCGCCCTGAAGCTGGTGACCCGGTACGGACGGGACTTCACCCCCGCGGACGTGGCGGAGGGCTGGCTGTCCTGGATCCCGGCCTTCGCCACCTGCACGGCGGAGCGGGCCGCTTACCGGAACATCGCCGCGGGACTCCAGCCGCCGGAAACGGCTACTTACAAAAATCCCTACCGCGAGTGGATCGGCGCGCAGATCCGCGGGGACTTCTTCGGCTACATCAACCCCGGCGATCCCCGGACCGCGGCTGAAATGGCCTTCCGCGACGCCTCCATCTCCCATGTGAAGAACGGCATCTACGGCGAAATGTTCATCGCGGCCATGATCGCGGCGGCGGCTGTGGAGCGGGACATCCGGACCGTCATCGAGACCGGCCTCGCCTATATCCCGGCAAAATCCCGCCTGACCGCCGACGTGCGGGAGATCGTCGCCCTGTACGACGCCGGGAAAACCGCGGACGAGATCATCGAGCACATCCACACCCGGTTCAACGAGTACTCCGCCAACGACTGGTGCTACACCAACTCCAACGCCATGATCGTCACCATGGCCCTCTTGTGCGGCGGCGGCGAATTCGGTCCCTCCGTGTGCCTGGCGGTGCAGACCGGCTTCGATACCGACTGCAACGGCGCCACCGTGGGCTCCGTGGTGGGCATCCGGAACGGCGAAAGCGGCATCGATCCCTACTGGTACGCGCCCTTCGAGAAGCGGCTCTACACCTCCATCGAGGGCTACAATCTGGTGGAGATCCCCGCTCTGGCGGACGCCACCTTCAGCCTTCTGAAGAAATAAAAACGACATCGGGGCAAAGACCTTCAGCTTTCATCAGCTTTCCCGTCTTTGCCCCGTTCCAAACGGCTTTATTCGCTTTTTCAAACCTTATTTCGGTTCTCCTCCGGGAGGATTGTCCGGGAAGGCGTCGATTTCCCGCTCCACCCGGTTCAGCACGCTTTCGAATCCCTCCAGCTGGCGCTTGGTGAAATTGGCCTCCAGCTTGGAAACATATTCGCGCAGGCCGTCCTCGTAAAGGCCGATGTAGTTGTAATACTTGTCGGTCAGCGTCAGCCGGAACTCCCGCTTGTCGTCGGAGGAGGCCTCCTTCACCACGTATCCCTTCTGGATCAGGGACGCCACCTTGTAGGACGCGCCCGGCCGGGAGATCCCCAGAAAATCGGCGAACTCGCTGATGGTGGGAGAGCCCAGCGCGTGGATCACCTCCACGGCGAACACCTCCATGGCGGTCAGGCTGCCCTCGCGCTCCTTGATGATGGAGAAAAGCCGCTTATAAAAATTCAGGTGGATCTTGTCGCTGATCCGTATGATATGGTCTTCCAGCATGACGCAGCCTCTCTTCTCCGCGGTACCGGTGCGCGGAACTTTATGCAGTCTGTTTAAAATAATAACACCAACTGAGGCGGCTTTCATGCCGTTTCCATGAATGAATGATGAATTTTCTACATAAGCAATCGTCCGGATCCTCCCGTCCACGCGCCGCCGGACCGGAGCTCTTGCGCATCGTGTGCATGCTCATGATCCTGACGAGCCACTTCTTTGTACACGGGAAGGTCCTGGGCTCCCTCCGGCCGACGGACGTCAACTTCCACATCTCCTGGTTCATCGAGGCCTGCTGCTACGTCATGGTGAACTGCTTCGTGCTGATCACCGGCTATTACCAATCCGCCTCGAAATTCAGCCTGAAAAAGCTGCTCCTGCTCTGGGGACAGATCGACCTTACCTCCGCCGCCGTCTATCTGGTCCTCTGCGCCGCCGGGAAAATCGCCTTCGAACGGTCCGCCTTTCTCGCCGCCGCGTGCGCCGTCACGGGGACCCGCTACTGGTTCGCCACGGCCTACATCATCCTCTACGCCCTCTCGCCGCTTCTGAACCGGGCCATGCGGGATCTGAGCCGCCGGGAGCATCTGACCGCCTGCGCCGTGCTCTGGGGCCTCTTCGTGGTGGGGAGGAACATCACCTACTGGCAGGACTTCGCCAAGCTCAGCGGCGGCTACAGCTACGTGTCCTTTATCGTGCTGTACGTCACGGCGGCGTATCTGCGGAAATATCCCCCGAAAAAGCGGAACTGGCTGGGCTGGTATTTCCTGCTGTCCGCCGTCACCGCCGCCTCCCGGATCCTCATGACGATATTGTACTACAGGCTCCGGTTCGACTCCTCCTACCTGAAGGTGTTCATGCAGTACAACTCCGTCACCGTGGTGGCCGCGTCCGTGTGCCTCTTCCTCTTCTTCCTGAATCTGAAGATCGAGTCCCCCGTGCCCCGCGGCCTCATCGGCTTCTTCGCGCCGCTGACCTTCGGCGTCTATCTCATCCACGAGCAGCGGGACCTGCGGGATCCGCTCTGGAACTGGCTGAAGCCCTCCCTCTGGGCTAAATCTCCCGAGCTCTTCTACATCCTGCCCGCCGTGGTCCTGTCCATGTTTCTGATCTGTTCCCTGCTTGAATTTCTGCGCCGGTGTCTCTCCCGCCTGTTCCGCGTCCCGGATCTCTTCGGATGGATCGCGGAGAGGCTGACTGCCCTGACCCGGCGCCTGCTTGAACGGCATCTGCCGCCGGAGGAATCATGAGTTCATACGACAAAGCGCGGATCGACCTGCTGAGAAGCCGCGCCCTGAAGCCCGCCATCTCCTACGACGAATTCTACGGCTTTTTCAACGCCGCCTTTCTGGAGCGCGCCGGAAATCCCTCCTTCAAGAGGAGACTGGCGGAGTCCGTCCGGGAGGCGTATTCCCGATGGACCGTCGGCATCGAGCCCGGGGAGCTGATCGTGGGACATCCCGCCTCCTCCCCCCATACCCCGGAGGACGAGGAGCGGATCCGCCGGGGAAACGAGGCCGCCCGGTTCTCCCACTGCTCCGTGGGACAGGACTCCCATATGGCCGTGGACTATCCGCGCCTGCTCTCCCTGGGCACCTCCGGCATCCGGGCCCTCATCGACCGGTACGAGGGAGCGCTTGACCCGGACGATCCCGCCTCGGTCCGGAAGGAGGACTTCTACGAGGCGGCGAAGCTCTGCCTCGGGGGGATGGAGATCCTCTCGGACCGGTACGCGGACCGGGCTGAGGAGCTGGCGGCGGCGGAATCCGATCCCAGACAGAGGGCGGAGTACGAGGAGATCGCCGAGATCTGCCGCAGGGTCCCCCGGAATCCCGCCGGATCCTTCCGTGAGGCGGTGCAGTCGGCAGCCTTTGCGACCTATGCCCTGTCGGTCAAGCCCCTGCGCCCCTCCATGCTCCAGTTCCAGCTGGGTCATCCGGACCGCTGGCTCCTTCCGTACTACGAGCGGGACAGGGCGGCGGGCATTCTGACGGACGAGGACGCCCAGACCCTCATCGACTGCCTCTGCGTGCAGATCAACCGACGGGTGCCCAACGGCCTGTCCTGCGGTCTGATGGTGGGCGGGACCCTTCCCGACGGGACCACGGTGTCGAATCCTCTGACGCGGATGTTTCTCGAGGCCATCCGGCAGGTGAATCTGGTCTATCCCTCCGTGGGCCTCTGCGTCACGGACTCCACGCCGGAGGAGGATCTGGACCTGGCGCTGGAGATCCTCTCCGAGGGCCATTCCCATCCGGCGCTGTTCGGGGACGCCACGGTCCGGCGAGGGCTCTGCCATTACGGACTCACCCCGGAGGAGGCCTCCGAGTACATCCATTCCACCTGCGTGGAGATCACCCCCGTGGGATGCTCCAACGTCTGGGTGGCCTCGCCCTACATGAACCTTCCCGGGGAGCTGCTGGCGGTGTTCCCCTCCGGTGACGAGGACGCCCCGGACAGCATGGACGCCTTCATCGGGCGGTATTTCGCCCGCATCGCCTCCCGCATCCGGGAGAACTGCCGCCGGGAGAGCCTGTACCGGTACGAGCGGGCCAAATACTGCGCGGATCCCCTTCTGTCCTGCTTCGTCCGGGACTGCCTGGAACGCGGCGTGGACATCGAGGAGGGAGGCGCGCGGTACAACTGGATCATGCCGTCCTTCGTGGGTGTGGCCAACGCCGCCGACGCCCTCTACGCCGTCCGGACCCTGATCTACGAGCGGCACGAAACCACCTTCGCGGACTGGAGGCGGGCCCTGGACACAGACTACGCGGACGATCCCATCCTGCTGGCCCGGATCCGCGCCCTGCCCAAATACGGCTCCGACGACCGGGATCCCGGCTCTCCCGACGCCTATGTGAAGCAGATCGCGGAATTTCTGGCGGCGGAATGCGAAAAGCACCGGGTCCCTCTCACCGACGGAGACGACGGACGATCCTCCCGCCTGATCCCCTCCCTGTTCTGCTGGATCATGCACGATCACTTCGGCCGTTCCACCGGAGCCACACCGGACGGTCGGCGGGCGGGCTTTCCTCTGGGTGACGGCTCCGGTCCGGCTCAGGGCAGAGAGGCGAACGGTCCCACGGCGTCGGTGCTGTCCTCCACCTCATGGGAGCACTGGCCCTTCATCGGCGGGGTGGCGGTCAACATGAAGTTCTCGAAGTCCCTGTTCACCCGGGAGTCCCTCGCCGTCATGAAATCCATCGTGAAGACCTACCTCTCCCGGGGCGGCTTCGAGCTTCAGATCAACGTGACGGACCGGGAGACCCTGGAGCGCGCCCGGGCCTGCCCCGCGGAATACGAGGATCTGGTGGTCCGCATCGGCGGCTACAGCGATTATTTCACCCGGCTCTCCCCCACCATGCAGGAGGAGGTCATCCTCCGCACGGAGCACGGGATCTGACCGTCACGGGACCGGAGGTATTCATGAATCAGAAAGGAAAACGGGCCATGGCCGTACTGATCGACTTATCCCTCCTCATGGGAGGCCTCCCCGCATGCCGGAACACCCCTCCCGCCGACCCTGCCGTCATCTCAGGCGGGACCACCACCCATCAGGACCCGGACGCCCCGAAGGTCATCGAATCGAAGGAGCTGACGGAGTTCTCCGCGTCCATGGTCCTGGACACCCGCTGGCGGGGAGACGAGGAGCGCAGCTTCGCCTTTGCGGTGGGACCGGATGAGCAGGGCGTTCTCACGGCGTCCGAGTCTCATACCGGCATCAGTCATCCTGCCGACGGAGCGCTTCTGGATTCTCTGGCGGAGGTTATCGCAAAAAACGATCTGGCCGCGCAAAACGGTCTGTATGACGTGACCGCCGGCCTGCCCTACGAATTCGAGCCCTTTCCCTTCCGCGCCGTCTACGCCTCGGGGGAGGAGCTGAACTTCACCGTCAACAACAATCCCACCGCCGCCTGGGCCGAGGAGGTGTACGACGTGTTCGCCGCATGGTTCGCCATGCACGGGATCGACGCGCTGGAGCCGAACCGGGACGGCACGCCCCTGACGCGGTTCATCATGCAGGTCACCGAGGGGACGCGGACCGTCTGGTACACGGACATCACCGTGCCGGAGGAGGAGGCCGTCGACGGGGAGACCTATGTGTTCGGACGGCTGATCCTGAACAACGGAAACATCATCCGGGACGAAGGCCGGTACTGCCGCATCACGGAGGAGCTGTACGAGGGGATCCGCTCCCTCATCGACGCCACGGATCTGGAGAAGAACTACAACTTCAGCTTCTATAACCGGCAGACGGGATCCATGGACAACCACGATCTGGGCTATTACGGCATGGGTCCCCTGACCGCCGCGGACAACGAACCGGACGCGGAAGGCCTGGCCCTGTCCATGTACATGCAGTTTGAAAGCGGCTTTTCCATGAAAATCGAGACGAAAAAAGCCAGCGAGATCGAAGGGATGCGCTCCCTGATCGACGCGCTGGAGGCATATCTGGACCCGCTGTTCGGCTGAACGGGCAGGACGGGAACAAACGAAAAAATCCAATCCATACAGGAGGAACCCATGAAAGAAAGCAAACTCAAGCGTCTTCTCTGCCTTGTCCTCTCCGGCATCCTCACCATCTCCGCCCTCTCCTGCGCCAACAGCGAGACCCCCGAGGAGACAGGGTCCACCGTGTCGCCCGAGGCCGGGACCGTGACCGAAGAGCCCGAGGAGACCGAAAAGCCCTATCTGGACAACCTGCCCGAGACCATGGATCTGGACGGCTACGAATTCCGGTTTCTGACCGCCGAAGAGACCGACTCCGTGGAGCTGAACGACGACAACACCGGCACCCCGCTGGACGCCACCATTTCCGACGCCTACTGGCGGCGCAACGAAGCCCTGGCCTCCCGCATGAACGCCTCCATGATCCTGTGCGAGAAGACCGGCTACGGCAATTTCTCCGCCACGGCCACCCAGTCCGTCACGGCGGGCAGCGACGACTACGACGTATTCTGCGGCCACACCCGGTTCAACGTGGCGCTGGCGGCGTCCGGATACATCATGAAGATGAACGAGAATGGGTTCATGGACACCATCGACCTGTCCGCGCCCTACTGGAGCCAGCTCTTCATCGAGAACATCAACTACCGGGACAACATCTACTGGCTCACCGGCGACCTGACCCACAACTTCATCTCCATCATCTACGCCATGTTCGTCAACGGCACCGTCTGGGGCAACTTCTATCCCGGCGAGGACGTGTACGGCATGGTGCTGGAGGGCGGCTGGACCCTGGACAAGATGGCCTCCCTCTGCGAGGGCGTGTATCAGGATCTGAACGGCAACTCCGAGGTGGACAAGGCGGACGCCTTCGGCGTGGTCATGCAGAAGGGCCACACCCTGAACGGCATGGTATTCGCCAACGGCGTCACCTACACGGGCATCGACGACGACGGGAACTACTCCGTGGTGCTGAACAACGAGCACACCGTGAACGTGTTCAACAAGCTGCATTCCATCTTCTACGACACCAGCTACGCCATCATGCTGGAGAACGCGGACTTCGACGGCACCGCCGTGGAGATGTTCACCGGCGACCGCCTGCTGTTCTGCCCCTACACCATCGGTCTGGCCGGCAATGAGAAGGTCCGGAACATGGAGTCCGACTTCATGATCATCCCTCTGCCGAAGTACGACGAGAATCAGGAGACCTACCGGGTCAACCAGTACGACGGCGTTCCGATCTACGGCTGTCCCACCACCGTTCCCACGGACCGCATCCCCCTCATCGCGGCCTGGCTGGAGGCGGACTGCTCCATGACCTCCCAGATCGTCATCCCCGCCTACTACGACCTGGCGCTGAAGAACAAATACAGCCGCGACGCCACCACGGCCCAGATGATCGATCTGATCCACGACAGCATCACGGCGGACTTCTGCTTCTACTGGGGCGACTCCGTGGGCTCCCTCATGGACATCTTCTACTCCAACATCCAGAACGAGGAATTCGCCTCCAAGCTGAAGAGCAACGAAAAGGTCTGGGCCAAGACCCTCGGCAAGCTCGTGGCCAAGCTGGAGGGATAAACGAAATTCCCCTGAGCTTTCCGCTCCTTCTTCCGTACAAAAAAGCATAAGCTGAGCAAAAGGACTGCCGCGCACCTTCTCCCGTATCAGGGAGATACGCGGCAGTCCCGTTCTTTATGACTGCATCGGTTTTGCATCCACGGGCGCGGGCTCCGTTTTCAGCCGGAACCAGAAGTTGCTCCCCTGTCCCACTCTGCTCTGCACGCCGAAGGAGGCGCCGTGGAGCAGGAGGATCCCGCGGACGATGGACAGGCCCAGGCCCGTGCCCATATTGGCTCTCTTGTGGAAGTCGTGGGCCTTGTAGTAACGCTCCCATACCAGGGGCAGATCCTCCTCGGATATGCCGTCTCCGGTGTCGATGACCTCCACCAGGACCTCCGGAGCGCCGTTCTCCCCGGCCGTCTCAGTCTGCCGGATCAGCACGGTCTTGTCCGCGCCGGTGTAGTTCACCGCGTTGTTGACGAGGTTGTAGACCACCTGCAGCAGCCGTCCCTCGTCGCCGCGCACCCAGACGTCCCTGTCCGCCTCGAAGCGGATCACGTAGCCGTCGTGCTCCCTCAGCTTCTGGTACCGGTCCAGGGTCCGCCGGATCACCTCCGTGAAGTTGAACAGCGTCACATTCAGCTTCTGGGTACCGTTCTGATACTTGGAGACCTCCAGCATGTCCGTCACCAGATTCGTCAGCCGCTCGCACTCGTCCAGCACGATCTGGAAATTCTCCGGCGTGGCCTCGCCCGGGATGTCCCGCATGATTTCGGTGTATCCGGAGATCATGGTCAGGGGCGTGCGCAGATCGTGGGACACGTTGGCGATCAGGTCCTTCTGCATCTTGTCCAGCCGTCCCAGCTCGTAGGCCGCCCGGTTCAGGGTCGCGGACAGGTTCTCGGTCTCCGCACATCCCGCCCCCTCGAAGTTCACGCTGTAATCCCCCAGGGCCAGCTTCGACGCCTCGCCGCTCATCTGCCGCACGGGCTTCGAGATCCGGTCCGACAGCACCAGCGCCAGAATGACGCCGATCACGAGGAGGATGGCGGTGATCCAGCCCAATTGGGCGTTCAGGGTCTTCACCGTGGATTTCAGCGGCACCAGCTCCGTGTTGAACAGCATCATGAGGGTGGAATCCCCCTCCTCCAGCAGGCGCACGGAGATCATGTTCTCCCCCGCGTCGCCGCTGTCGGAGCCGTCCCGGAACCGCCCGAACATGTCGCTCAGGGAAATCAGCTCCGTATAGGCCCCTCCCTGCTCCGATGCGCTCCGGTACAGCCGGTTCAGCATGTCGTTGTTCGAGGAATTGTGGATGAAGCAGAAGGAATTGACGTGCTTCTTCGTCACCGGCACCGCCGACGAGCCGCTGATCCGGTACAGGGACAGGCAGACCTCATACTTCTTCGCCAGGGCGCTGAGGGCTTCGTCGAAGGCGTCCGCGTCGTCCGAGGAGGAAGCGGCGGATACGGCGGAGTCGGCGCAGCGGTCCAGCTCACGGAGCTTCAGGGACCGGTAGATGTCGTCCAGCCACAGGGTCTGGAACAGCCACAGCAGGACGATGACGATGCCGGTGAAGAGCCCGAAGGCCAGGATCATTCTGGCGCGGAAGCTGATGCCCCGGCGGCCCTCTCCCGCGTTTTTACCTGTCCGCATCGAACCGGTACCCGACGCCGCGCAGCGTGACGATGAAATCCGCGTAAGGGCCGAGACTCTTCCGCAGCAGCTTGATGTGCGTGTCCAGGGTCCGGTCGTCTCCGAAATAGTCGTAGCCCCAGACCTCGGTGATGAGCTTTTCCCGGGTCAGGGCGATGTTCCTGTTTTTCAGCATGTAGAAGAACAGGTCGTATTCCTTGGGCGTC
>Ga0256405_10010798_pt1 | contig 11893 bp, 8 predicted proteins | sample RumenRJG_02DNA_FD_189096 | JGI IMG/M metagenome (GOLD analysis project Ga0256405, IMG submission 189096) | Bovine rumen microbial communities from Lethbridge, Alberta, Canada - RJG_02 | ecosystem: Host-associated > Mammals > Digestive system > Stomach > Rumen | place: Canada: Alberta | collected...
AAATTAAGAGAAAACTTCTAGCCAGAAAACCTGGAAGACCAAAAGGCTCTACTAACAAACCCAAAAATTGATGTTTTTAATTTTGCATACAAATTGATGCAATAATCAGAATAATTTAGTCACAGTTTTAGGAGGAAATATGCAATCTGACAACGTTAAAAACGGAATATTCAGCAAAATTTCTGGTATTCCCTTTATTCTTCAGGTCATCATCGGTATGCTTGTAGGAATTATACTTGCCCTAGTTATTCCGGAAGGACAGGTGTACATAAGCATGTTGGGCGATCTTTTTGTCTCAGGCCTAAAGGCTATTGCGCCATTATTGGTTTTTGTACTGGTTTCGGCGTCTATCGCCAGACACAATACCAATACTGATGCCAAACTAAAACCAATTCTCGCACTCTATGTCATTGCCATGTGTCTTTCCGCTACCACAGCCTTAGTGATGGCTTTTGCCTTCCCTAGCACCTTCAGTATGCTGGCAAATCAGGCCGAAGCCAGTGCCCCTGAGAATGTATCAGCAGTGTTGGTATCCTGTATCAAAAAAGCAGTAGACAACCCCGTAAGCGCCATTATTAATGGAAACTATCTTGCTATTCTCCTGTGGGGCGTACTCTTTGGTTTACTTTTTAAACAGGCGGAAACCGCCACCAAGAAAGTTCTAGATGATTTTGCAAGAATTGTCAGTGGCGTGGTCAGATATGTCATCAAATTCGCTCCATTAGGAGTATTAGGTCTAGTCTATACCTCATGCACACAACAAGGCGGGTTTGCAAGTCTCTTAAATTATCTGCATGTAGTGATGATCCTCGTAATTACCATGCTAATTATTGCGTTTCTCATCAACCCACTTTTGGTGTTCCTCTCCACCCATAAAAATCCTTATCCTTTAGTTTTCACAGCCATTACCCAGTCTGGTATAACTGCCTTTTTCACCCGTTCCTCGGCCGCCAATATTCCGGTAAATCTTGAACTGTGTCAGCGCCTTAAGATACCACAGGAGTCCTACTCAATCTCCATACCTTTGGGCTGCACCATTAACATGTCAGGTGCTGCCGTCACCATCGTGATTATGACCATGGCTGCTGTCAATACTCTCCATATTGAGGTCAGTTTCGGTACAGCACTGCTTTTGTGTGTAGTTTCGGTCATCTGTGCATGTGGCACCTCAGGTATTGCCGGCGGATCCCTCATGCTCATACCTCTTGCATGCTCATTCTTCAATATTTCCAATGACATTGCCATGCAGGTAGTTGGTATCGGTTTTATCATCGGTGTCGTACAGGACTCCTTTGAAACAGCGCTCAACAGTTCTTCGGATGTAGTACTCACTGCCGCTGCTAATAAAATAACCGCTCTCCCTGAGGATTTTAAAAAGGTGTAATCCGCTCTGACATCTCCCTTTTAAGGGAGATGTTTATATAATCCCTCATCTTTGGTGTAAACTGGTCTAACCTATAGAAACCAAGGCTTTCTGTTAAAGCAACGCAGTATTTAGCAGACTAACTCATGGGAGCGTCTTTCAGCGGGTCAAAATGAATATATGTTTTACAGGAGCATCCTCACCGCTGCATATTATATTCATGCAGGTTTCTTCACATTACTGTCCGTTATCAAATCGTCTTTAAATTTTTCTTTTGAGAATTTATGCCATGAACCATACAAACTATCTTTAATAGTGTAAAATAGAAGAAAATAGATTAACTTACAGGATAAAAAACATGGCTGGTCTTATTGATACTATTGAACAGAAAACCGGAATTGTCGGCCAGAACCGCATGGAGATGCTGCTTTTTAGGCTACCTAACAATCCACAGCTTTATGGCCTCAATGTATTTAAGATTTTAGAAATAGTACACTGTCCCCATATTACAGTTCTGCCAAAACTGCACTCTTCCGTAATTGGTGTCATCGACTCACGTGGCATCACCTCCTCAGTAATTGATTTAAGTCTTTCCATGGGCGGACCTAGGACACTGAATCTAGACAAACAGTTACTACTCATGACTGAATATAATAAGTCTATTCAAGGATTTGTAGTCAACAAAGTAGAACGCATTGTGGACATTTCCTGGGACCGCATAAAGCCAGCCCCTAAGGGAATTGGAACCAAATCCTATCTTGTGGCTGTAACCGAATACCAAAATGAACTTGTGGAAATAATTGACGTTGAGAAAATTCTTTCGGAGATTTCCCCGATTAAGAAGGTTATTCAGAAGCAAACCGATGATCTCAAATCCTATCTGCAGCAAATCATCAAGCCTAATGCCAAGCTCATTGTCGCTGATGATTCAAAGATTGCTCTTAAGCAGACCGTCAACACCGTCAAAAGTCTTGGACTTGAGGCTATTGAGGCTCATGACGGCATGCAGGCACTTGAAATTATAAAACAATTCCAGAATGAAAACAGATTAGATGAGATTGAACTGCTGATCTCCGATGTGGAAATGCCCCGTCTTGACGGTTACTCACTATCAGCAGCCATCCGTAAAGATCCAATATTAAAAGATCTATATGTGATTCTGCACACTTCCATATCCGGAGTTTTTAATGAGAGCATGTTAAAACGTGCCGGAGCCAATGGTTTTATCGCCAAATTTGATCCGGATATACTCTCCTCTACCATTATCAAATCCATTGAATCCATACATAATGGTTTTAAACCATCTGAAGGTGTGCTTGAGAATATGGATAAAAGTGATAAGGCTTCTGAAATTTTCAGATACGACAAAAGAAAAGTGTAAAGACAAGAACAATCATATAGCCTAATTTTGAGAATTTCACATTACTTAATTCGGTTGAAGCCACGCCCCTTTATGGTGCGGTTTTATGTTAGCCCTGATTTTCTATGTAATGTTCAATCGTAGCCTGTGATATCTGGCCAATAGATGCTACAAAATAACCGTCTGACCATAAAGTGCATTCTCTCCAATAATGCTGTTTTAACAGACTGTGATGATTCTTCCATGCTAAATAAGTGCTGTATTGTTTTAAAGTCCGTACTATTCCAGTTACGGAATCGGTGGGATTATACTGCAGCAATACATGTATATGGTTGTTACTGACCTCTATAAATGTCCATGATCTGTTACCAAATTTTGTCCCTAGAGTAAATTCTGATATTTTATTTTGTCCTAGTATACCCCATCTTTTTTTATCTCGGATCCTACCGTTGGCTACTGCTTAAAAGCAGCAGAGATAACGCAGATCTTTCCTCTCTATAGATTATTAAAAGCAGAGTCTTCCCCGCACCTCAGTTTTAGAGTGAGCAGAGTCTTTTGCAGCAAGACAGCGCCGCAGGCATATCTTTGCATTCAGGTCTTAACAGCATTTAGACCCTAATTTTTATCAAAGTACTGTATCTAGTTGGGTTTAACTTGATTGTAAAGGATGGATATAATGATAAGGATTTTTAGGTTTTAGTTTTTTATGGAGCCGAGGCTAAGTTTTGACGGACCACTCTCGACCCCCATCAACCGTGTAGTTGACATGTAGGTTTTAACACATCTTCTTCAAATTAAAAGGGAAATTTCCCTTTTAATTTGATAATCATCCATGAAAGTTTTCTAAATTTTTTTTTGCTTATATGATAAAATCAACTTTCAAGATTAACTTTTCTCTTTGGTTCAGAATACAGCATTCTTCATAAGTACCGAACTGCAGCATAATATTTTAGTGGAATAAGAACAATGTCCAGAAAATTAAGTTATGGTAAAAATAAAATTACTCTTTCCTATTCTAATTTCATGACAGAAGGTTATGTTAAATTCACGCCAGCACAACAGGCTTACATAAAAATTCTAGCCTTTACAGCGGGTATAACGAACAGTGAATCCAGTGTTTATTACTTACTTAGTAGTTATGCCTCAATAAAAGGCATAAATCTGCCTAGACATCCTTATTACTATTACCCAAGTGGTTATGATAATGCCAGTGTGGTAGCAAAAGAGTTAAAAGAAAATTATGTGATACCTGATTTTAGCTATGATAGCAACGAATGCAGAATACTTGTCTTAGAACTGATAAGTTCACTTATAGGTGATATAGATTTTGAAAATGCCATACGCGATAATCTTTTCATTGCAAGTGATAATAGATGCACTTCCATTACATATGCTATGCTATATAAGTATGCCATTCTCAATAATGATGAAGACTTTCTTTTTACAATTGAAGAAATCTATGAAAATCACAACAATCGTGAAACGCTGCTCTTTGCTGCACAAAAAGCAGCGCTTAGCGTCTACTACCTTATAAATCCTGATAGCATCTGGTTTGATTCTTTAGATAATAGAATTAAAAATATGCTGTTTAATCTTGCAGTGCATCAGTTCCTAGCCTATGGCTATGTCAATGACTTTATCTTCAATGAGATGAAAAAGGTTGATTTTGACATAACCCCTTTTGCAGGCTTCAACGGACCACTTATCTACAAGGCCTTAAATGGTGATGAAAATGCCGCAATTCTCTATATTAAAAAGGAAAAATTAACTTCCAAAAAAAACGTAAAACAATTTAACCTCGCCATAAAAACTGCTCTTTCGTTTTTATACGGAATGGATGATAATCTTGACACTCAAATCGAGCAGATCCACAAGAACTTCAACAAAGGAAATAATATTGCCAAACGATACGATATCGGTGCGCGTGTACTAGAGTCTATAATGTTTCTTGGAATTATCAAGCAGGGAACTATAAGTGACAGAAAACTTCTCCTTGAAAATTTTTCTCTAACAGACTATGAAAGAGAATTGCCTCTATCAGTTACCATGCCATTTGGAGGAGGCTTTCAGGGTATCACCGCTGTAAGGGGTTTTTGCAGACTTGCCGTAAATGATTTTGATACAGCCCTTGAATGGTTTAAAAATACAGATAACAACCGCGCCTTTGGCAATTACTTTGATGAAATGTTGTGGTGTGCTCTTAAAATAAGACTAAACCTGGCAGAAAAAAGCGATCTCACAACTCTGTATAGTCTATATAACAAGTTTCAAAACCTCACTCTCATGCAGGATATTTGTGCAGATCTGATTTTGCACCACCCTCTTCTCAAATCATATGGTAAGGAACCTTATCCATGTACCCATAGATTTGCAGATCTCAGCAGTATGGTAGAAGATCTTCCGCAATGGCAGAAAAAAATTGACACCCTAAGCGAAATTTTTGATATCAAAAAGGATGAAAACTATAACCTGCCTCAAGTACCTAAGGATACTAAAAAAGTCGCCTGGATTATCAATTATGATCTAACCGAAATCAGAGCCAACGAACAGAAAATTTCAAAGAGTGGAGATCTGACATATGGCAAACATATATCTTTATTGCAATTAGTAAAAAACACTGCTGATTTTGATTTTCTAAACGATAATGACAAAAAGATAATAAACCGCCTTAAGGCCATAGATGCAGAAGATGTGATAAGAAACAAGAACAGCTACTACAGCATTAAAAGATTAAGCGCTACATCTGTACCGCTTGAGGATGTGGCAGAAACGCTGACAGGTGATGCAGGTAACCTTTTCATTGAAAATGACAAAGACAACAATGACAAGATAATCAGAAAAGTGAGCCTGCAAAAAAGTGCCTTAAAATGCAATATTACCGAGTCAAAAGACATCTATGAGTTAACTCTTGATGCAGATATAAATGATTTTATTGAACGGTGCGACAATTATTACTACCATGGCTCCCATGATTACTTCAGACTAGAAGAAAATGATATTGTCAAATGGTATCACATAGGGACTAAGGAAGTTGATGCCTACAAAGTCATAGGCAACGGATTAAAATTCCCTAAAAAAGAATTAAATAGAATTTTGCCGCTCATCAATGGCAATACCTCTGTTTTAAGCGTAAATTACGATTTCGGAAGTAAAACGGTCGAAGCCGATAGTCGCATTGTGCTGCAGATGGAACAGAAAGACGGTTTTTTCACTGGATTTGTCGGTGTCAAACCTTTTATGAAACAGCACACTCCATTATATCCTGTTGCCATGGGGCCACAGAAACCTATCATCAGCGTACCAGAATCCATTCAAAATAATAACAAAAAAAACACCAAAAAAGGAGCAAACGTTCAAGACACCTCCTCCAAACTGATGGTAACTCTATCCTGCGAGCGTGATTTTGAAAAAGAAGAGCAAAACCTTAACACTCTCCTTAGTAAATGTCCTACTCTCTCTGACAACTACGAAGAAGGCTATCTATCCCTTGATAATATAGAATCGCTACTAACCATGCTTGAAGAAATTGAGCAGAGCGGCACTGAGCATATTCTCGAATGGGCTCGCGACAACTTTATCAGGGTCTCCAAACCGGTTGACTTCAAATCCGTACACCTTAAGATTGTCAAATCCAAAAAAGCCGGTGAATGGTTTAATGTCGAAGGAGAGCTGGATATTGACAAAGACCGTTATGTGTCTATACAGCTTTTGCTTGAATCCATGAAGGGAAGCCGATTTGTGTCGATTGGTAACGGTGAGTACATAGCCCTCACCGATAAACTGAGGAAAAAACTTGCCACCTTAAAGCAGACGGTCAACGTTGAGAAGAAAGATCTGGTTGTCAACTCTTTGGCAGCCGGGGCCCTATCAGAAACATTAGAAGATCTTGATGTTGAGTCCGATCCAAAGTGGGAAGCCTCAGTAAGCCGTATGAAAAAAGCCTTTGCTACCAATCCTAAGCTTCCATCTACCCTGCAGGCCCAGTTACGTGACTATCAGGAGGAAGGATACATCTGGATGCAGCGTCTTGCAATCTGGGGTGTAGGCGCCTGTCTTGCTGATGACATGGGGCTTGGCAAAACAGTGCAGGCCATCGCCGTACTTCTGAACCAGGCCCAAAAGGGACCATGTCTCATTCTCGCACCAACCTCAGTCAGTGGCAATTGGATAAATGAACTGACTAAATTTGCTCCTTCTCTCAATCTGTATCAGTTTGAGCAGAAAAACCGCGAGGAACTTATCAAATCTCTGGGCAAAAACGATATTCTCATTGTCGGATACGGACTATTGGCCAATGTGGAGTCAATTCTCACTTCCATTAAATGGTCAATGGTGGTCTTTGATGAAGCCCAGGCTCTAAAGAACAATGAAACCAAAAGAGCCCGTGCCGGAAGAAAAATTGAGGCTGACTTTAAACTGGCGCTAACTGGTACTCCGATTGAAAACCGCATTGAGGAACTCTGGAGCCTGTTTGACAATATCAATCCTGGACTTCTAGGTTCATGGAACACCTTCCATGAAAGATTCAAAGACGAAAGTCCAGGTTCCGCTGACAGCAAATCACTCAAACGACTTGTCAGACCATTTTTACTGCGCCGACTTAAAAGTGCGGTACTTGAGGAGCTGCCATCACGCACCGAACAGAATATCATCGTGGAAATGAACGATAAGGAAAAAGTCTTCTACGATAATTTAAGAAAATCTCTACTAGATGAACTTAACACCACCGAGCCAAAGAATAAGAAATTCATGATCCTCGCCGGCCTTACTCGCCTTAGGAGAGCCTGCTGTCATCCACAGCTAGCCGATAAGGATATGATTATGCTTGAGGAAAGAAGTTCAAAAATTGACAAATTCATTGAGATTGTAAAAGACTTGAGTGAAGCCGGACACCGTGTACTGGCCTTCAGTCAGTTTACGAGTTTTCTTGCTCTTGTAAAAAAAGCACTTGATGAAGAGCATATTACCTATAAATATCTTGATGGAAGCACCCCTGAGAAGGAACGAGCCAAAAGCATCTCCGAGTTTCAGGGCGGTGAAGGAGAGGTTTTTCTACTTTCGCTTAAGGCTGGCGGTACCGGCATCAATCTGACCGCTGCAGACTATGTTATTCACCTTGATCCTTGGTGGAATCCGGCAGTTGAAGATCAGGCCTCCGACCGTGCCCATCGTTTAGGTCAAAAACGTCCTGTAACCATTTATCGTCTGGTTTCAGAACATACTGTCGAAGAGAAAATTCTGAGTCTGCATGCGGAAAAACGCGAACTTGCAGCAGATTTTCTTGATGGCACACAAAAGAGTGTCACCCATATGACCGAAGACGATCTGATGGAACTTTTTAATGCCTAATTAATAGACTGTTAACGCCTCGTAGTTTGACATTCTCCTCTTAAAAGCAAGAGTATTCCTGCTGCAGATCTAATTGCTTAGCCCTCTTCTGAGGGTTAAAGCCTCTTATCTATTATGAGGTGCAGTAGGTCTTAGTCTTTTTAGAGACTACAGGGGCTCAAGTTCAAGACTAAACTCACTTTAAGCCATGCAAATCCTGCCCTAGTAGTTTTTATAAAGATGATGAGTTGCAAAAATAGCACGGCAGTACCTGATTAACTTTGCCCCTTATATCCACACTCTAAAAGACGGGAGCTTGCGTCTTGACATCAAAGGTGATTTCCTCAATATGTCATTTGGGGCCAATGCCGGACTAACCATGGTTGAAGGCAAACCTTTCGGAGGCTCTCTGAATATCGGCGGCGGTGTAAGCCGTGTTGTCAGTCTGAAATTCAACGATGATGATATGGCCACCATGTTTTTAACCAAGCTGTTCACCCGCACGCTTACCGCAGATGATATGCTCTCCGCCTCTGACGTCAGCATGGGTTCAGGTTCTAACTTTAACTTTGGCGGACAGTTTTCACTTGATGTGGTCGGAGGTCTTGAAACCATCGTCAACCATAAGGAACTTAAGGCCATTGAGATTGCCCCATCGGCTGACAAAGCCAAGATGGGTGAGAAAGATGCTGATACTCTTGCAAAGGAATATAAGCAGAATCATCCTATTCTGACCGCCTTTACCAATAACTTTGTGGTTAATAAACTAAGTGTTAACGGCTCACGTAATGCTGACACTACCATCATGCAGGATGCCACAGGTTATAGTGAAACCACCTCCACAAAATGGAATGTTACCTTCGGAAGACCCAAGGTTAAGTTTGCCAATGAATATGTCAATAAAGCCTATAAAGCCTTAGAGGAACCTGTAGGAGAGTTTATACAGTCGGGTATCGACAAATATCAAAACTCAAACAAAGTTGTAAAAGCCATCAAGAATACCGAAGAGTTAGTAGGCAACGCCAAGAAAGCCGTGGGCAAGTTTGTGGATAAGATTGATCCAAATGAACTTCTGGCAAGACACACCAACTGTGATGTCACCATCAGCAAGACTATCCATCGTTCCTTCTTTGGTAACGTCATTGACTCGGTGACTGAGCACTGTGAGGCCGATCATCCACATATCAATCACTTAAAAGATCTGCGTGAGGCCGGTATTCTAAGTCAGGCCGACTACACTAAGCTGCTTGAAGATCTTGATAAAGGCAAGATTGCCAAGATCTGCAGGGATCGTCGTCTCAAACCAGAATATATTGAAAATCTGAAGCAGGATCAAAAAGCTCTCTTAAAACTTGCAAATAAGACCGATAAAGAGCATTATGAACTTGTAAAGTTTGATGTGGTATATAAGGGTTCAACCACCGAGAGTGCAGAGACTGACGTTCTCAAAAGCGTCACTATGGGGTTACTCAGTTCCGATGTTAAAGCATCTAACACAGGGTACACCAGTGTGTCCAACTATAACCACAATATTGATACTGATCTATAGGAAGATTATTTTTGAAACGAGATGAGATTCTAGAACGCTTAAAGAAGAGCAGCGTAATTAGCATACATGAGACTGACACCGCCCCGTTATACGAGGCGATGCTAGATAAAGGCGATATTCTTAATATCTATATTTTTGAAGAAAGCATGATGTTCTTTATGCATGTCGAGAATCTTGGTGATGCAGGATATGACAATCCGGAAATGTTTGTAGGTCTGCTCTCTGCCAATAATCTTGGAGGCAGACTCTTCAATCAGCGAGTCACCTACGATCCTGAGGACAATGATGTTAGTATCTGTCATGACGTCTTCTTTGAGAATGTAGATAATCCTGATGAAGTTGACGAAGAGCTAAAGACCTTTATTGAGAACGAAAGGCTCTTCGCATCAATCATCCGCGAGAAAGTCTTAACTCCGTGCATGGAAAAAATAGAATAGCAGTTTAAAAAAAATCTTTATAGACAAATTCAATTAAGGCTACCAAATAGTATGAACCCCGTTATTGATCACAATGATTAATAACGGGGTTTTTAATATGAAGTTAACTTATGATGACTATTTGCAGATCGTTGAAGATTACAAAAAAATAGGAGGTAAAGCTACGGCAAGAAAATGGCTAATAAATTATAGTCATGTAAAAAGAATTATTGTTAAATATAGAAATAACTGTTTGTATCCTCATTCAAATAGGAAAAATCTGTATTCTCCAGAATTTAAGTTAAAGCTTGTTAGAGCATATATTCGAGGAGAAGGTTCTTTTGAAGAACTTGCAAATAGATTTGGTGTATGTGGTCATACATCAATTTTATATTGGTATCATATATATCAGTCAAAGGGAGAAGAAGGACTGAGAAATATGAAGAAACCAGGTAGACAAAGTAATTCAGAAATCAAATCAACTAAAAATAAGGTAAATGTAGATAAGCTTCTTCAATCAGAAAAATCATTTTCAGAATATTCTCCTGAAGAAGAAAAAGCCTTAAAAGAAGAGCTTTTAAGACTTCGCTGCCATGAAGAATTCTCAAAAAAATTCGAGGCCTTAGCCCAAGATTATCTAAGAAAGAAAACCAACAAATAAAAGCACAATTAGTGCTTGAGCTAAGGCCTAAATACCCATTCAAAATGCTTTTAGAAGAAGCTCAGATGAGTAGAGGCTCATACCTTTACCAACTGCGTAAAGCTCCTTCTAAACGTCTTGATGCAGTTTATAGTGAGCAGATTGCTGCAATCAGGAAGATTCATTCTGATAGCAAGGAACGCTATGGATACAGACGTGTAATGTATGCCTTACGCAATCAGGGCATGCATCTGAACCACAAGACAGTTCATAAGCTGATGCATCACCTGCACATTCAGGGAGCTCATCCTAGAGCATATAAGAAATACAACTCTTACAAAGGTACTGTAGGAAAGATAGCGCCAAACATACTTAACAGAGAGTTCAATCCTCCTAAGCCAATGACAAGCTTTGCAACAGATATTACCGAATTTGCTATTGCAGAAGGTAAGCTATACCTATCTCCAATCATAGATATGTGTACCAATGAGATTGTTGCCTATGATGTTTCCAGACATACAACCTTTGAGCAGATTGACCGTATGTTAAAACGATTTGAAAATGTACTCGAAGAGAATAATGTATCTGGAGCTTTAGTTCATTCAGATCAAGGTTGGCAATACCAGCATATCCATTATTGCAACTGGCTTAAAGAGCATAACCTAATCCAAAGCATGTCTAGAAAAGCTACTACTCATGACAACATCATGATTGAGATATTCTTTGGAAGAATGAAGGTTGAAATGTTTTATGGAAAGGAAAAAACATTTAGGGACTTAAATGAATTAGAGAAAGCTATTAAAGATTACATAAAATGGTATAACACTGACAGAGTTTGTAAAAAGTTAAAAGGCCTGTCTCCAATTAATTTCAGGAAACAAGCCTTAAATTCTGTTAGTATGACCTAGAAACTTAAGTGATCAATTTCTGGGGTCATACTAAAGTAGCCTTTTTTGTGCTCAGCATGAGCATGCTCAATAGCATATATATGTTCCATAACTCACCTGCTAACGGAAAGAGTTAAATAAATTATAAGGCTATAATTGGTGACAACACTGGCAAAAAAATAATTACGGTGACCAAGCATAACGGACATTGATCACACTTTTAGTTTGACTGTAATTTACTTATAGTCTGTTTTTTTTAAATCTAACTCTTTAAAAATTTGTATGCTTTCGATCACTTTTTTAAGAAAAAATGTGATTTAGGGATCAAAATGTGATATTTAGCTAGCTTT
>Ga0256405_10010799_pt1 | contig 11893 bp, 8 predicted proteins | sample RumenRJG_02DNA_FD_189096 | JGI IMG/M metagenome (GOLD analysis project Ga0256405, IMG submission 189096) | Bovine rumen microbial communities from Lethbridge, Alberta, Canada - RJG_02 | ecosystem: Host-associated > Mammals > Digestive system > Stomach > Rumen | place: Canada: Alberta | collected...
GCAAGCTCTGCTTTATTCTCACTTAATCGCGACCTTGACACTCTTTTGGCCAATCTTTACGATGGCGATGGAGCCAGGTTGTAGGTTCGTATTGATAGTTGCTGCACCACTCTGACTGATAGCCGAACCAGCCTGAGTGCCATTGATGCCATACACATTGACCTGCGTGCCTTCATCTACACCCTGCACCTTGATGCTGCCTCCCTCGCTCTGAATCAGTACGGCGTTAGCAGGGATGTTAGCTATGCCGTTGGTGATGCCTTCTATAAACACGAAGTCTTTCCAACCACCAGTAGCTTTATATTTTTCTATAGTACCCTTCGGAACATATAGCGTTGCGTTAAAGAATGTGTTATGAGAGAATGTTCTAGAAATCGATGTCTTTCCTGTTATCGTAAACGGATTCTCTATCAAAGAAATGACAGTTGGAATATCGACTCCATCGAACGCACCACCTCCAATGCTCGTCACACTATTGGGGATGGTGACGGAGGTAAGGCCAGAGCAATAAGAGAACGCATATCCTCCAATGCTCGTCACACTGTTGGGGATGGTGACGGAGGTGAGGCCGGAGCAACCATAGAACGCATATTCTCCAATGCTCGTCACACTGTTGGGGATGGTGACGGAGGTGAGGCCGGAGCAACCAAAGTATTTACAACTTATTGTTTACCAAATTGTTGTGATTTAAACGGTAGAAAAGTGATGACGTGGATTCTATGGACGGAGAGAATGATGAAGATTTAACGTTTTTAACTTTCCGTAACGCATTGCATAATCAAAAAGCAAGTGTTAATCATAATAAAGGTTGAAGACATAAGTCCTCAACCTCCGAGTTATTTTAGGGTGACCGGTGCACCTTGGAAAGAAAATCCTTTCCCACAATCTACTCAGGCCTTACTCTGTTGCCAGACTTGACATAACTAAACTCGAATGGTGTATATTAACATGAGCACATCTAATAAGACAGAAGCCAATCCTAACCAAAATGCTACTGGATTTGTAGATAGAAGTCCAGCCACTGTCAATACTATTGATAACACGCTAATAGCGGATTGCCATGTATTCAGCTACCCTTGTACCATGGCTCTTCCGAGCATCATACAATCGAAATAGATACATCCGTAGCCAATTATCTAAATCTATGTTGATATACAGGTTAATATCAATGATAAGGTACTGAGACCAACTTCCTCTTCCGCAGAGGAGTACTTGAGTGTAGGTAGTATCTTCTTTTGAAAAAAAGATTTAACTGCCTACACTTCCTTACTTGCAAAATTCTTTACGTTCATAATCATGTAAAAAATTAAATTTAATTTCCTTGGCTTCTTTATATCGTGTATCCAGCATCACACACCTTCTGAATACTTAGGAGCGTCCTACTCTCCCACAAATATATGCAGTACCATCGGCGTTGCAAGACTTAACTTCTCTGTTCGGAATGGGAAGAGGTGGTATCACTTGCGCTATAACTCCTTCTAATTTTTTGTAGCAGACGATGGTATCGAACCATAAACTTTAAGTTCCACCTGTGCATCTGCTTGTTTCATATTAACTCCCTAATTGCCAAATAAGCACACTAGATAATATGGCGATCTTATGCTCATACTTTATTGTTTTATCTATAGCTAATCTTCTTGAAAGCAAATATCTAGTCTTTTTTTTCAAGCACCACCCACACCCCATCATTGTCCTTGCCTTCACGCTTCAGAACACCATTTTTTTGTAACGCAGAGAGGTCGCGTTCGATAGTGCGTTGACTCACCGACAAAGTCTCCGACATTTGTCTGCCTGTTATTGTCGGAGATTCTTTAATGAGATTGAGTATTTTCTGCTGACGCTCAGTGAGTTTCGTCTCCGACAAGTCTCCGTCATGGTCTCCGACATTTTGTGTGTCGGTAGTGGCATAGATAATGGTTTGAAATTGGGTTGGAGTAGATTTGAATACAGGTTTCAGTTCATCCTTGTATCCATCCAATGCTTTGGTCTCATTGCAGATGCGTGTGAGTCCACTACCTCGCTTCTCCATATAGTCTAATTGAGCCATCACGTTAGCAAGTATGGGATTACGTCTCTCGGAAGAAACGTCTGCGATGTCCAAATTCTGAATCAACAACCCATTATACATACCACCAGGAGATGTTACAGTGAGGCGGTCATCATAGATGTCAAGATGAACTTCACTGCCCATTACTGTATAGTCACGATGGATGAAATGGTTTACCATCGCTTCCAAAACGGCACGTTCTGCATACTCAGGTTTGTTCTTCCGTCCATCAGGCAGTTTCTCCCAGCCTCTCTTGGTGTTTGACTTCACAAAGTTCATGGCTTCACGGAGTAGCATGAGGACATTGCCAGTAAACTCTGCATCGTTGATGGCATCGCCCTTTTCCTTACCATCCCATCGTGTACAATAGAGGCGTGATTGCCACATGGGACTGTCATCCGCAAACAACGCTCCTGCATTTGTAAGAACCCCTGCATTAGTGACAAGGCCAAATGAAAGGAGATACTTTTTGTCCCATTCTTGATTGGTACGCTTTTTGAACGTGTTGGCCAAAATCGTGAAAGAATAGTCTTCAACTTTATAATCCGTATGAAGGGAATCGTAAGTTTTGTTTGTACCTTTCAGCACCAAGCGTACCATTTGCTCTGCCGTAGCAGGTATGCTCTCGTCGCCAACACGGACAAAGGCTATGCGTTGACCATCACCAACGTAGTAATATGGTGTATAATGTCCTGAATTGACTTTAAGCTGCAAGATGCGCAAGCCATCCATATCATGCGGAATCATCTCCACCTCTGGTAGAGGATCCATGTAATCGCGAATCTTACTGCTGATTGTTTCGCAAACATGTTGTACATCATCAAGTCCTTTGACGATGCCATCATTATCGATACCAAAGAAAAGGGAACCACCCAAGCCATTGGCAAAAGCACTTACACTCTTCAGCCAGCTCTTAGGTTTCTTTTCTTCAAGCATCAACTTGAAATCGTATGCTGTACATTCAGCTATCAGAGTCTCTAATTTCATTTATAATGACGGTTACAATAATAAAATAAGATTTCTTGTATCTTAGTATGCAAAGGTACTACTTTTTCTCGAAACGGAAGCACAAAATCATCGTTTCGCGCGTAATTTAAGCAAATTTAGTCTAAAACAAGGCTGTGGTATAACAAAAAGAAACAAATCTTCTAAAAAAAAATTTATTATAGAATTACCATTTCTCAATTACTTTTGAAATATTGATGTTATTTCAATTTTATGAAATAGCAGAATAGAGGCGTGCATTATCGCACAAAATTGTGCGAATGCGCACAAAATCGAGACTATATGAGGAATGGGGGAGTTTTTGTTTGGGAAGGTGATGGCTATATAGAGTTTTTTCTTTATCTTTGCTGTCGAAAAAAGGTAAAATCAGAATTAGATGGAAGAAAAGAAAAAAGGTAAGATACTCGTCATTGACGATAATGAGGACATTCTCTTTGCACTAAACCTGTTGCTAAAACCGCTGGTAGAAGAAATCCGTGTGACAAAACAGCCAGAACAGATAGATCGATTCTATGATATGGTACATCCAGACGTGGTGCTGCTAGATATGAACTTCAGGCGCGATGCCATCAGCGGCGAAGAGGGCTTTGAATGGCTGGAGCATATTCTGCACCGCGATGCACAGGCGGTGGTCATTCTTATGACGGCCTACGCCGATGCCGACAAGGCGGTGCGCGCCCTGAAAAGCGGTGCCACGGACTTTATCACCAAGCCGTGGGACAACTCCAAGTTGTTAGCCACGCTCTTTGCGGGCATCGAACTCAGCCACGAACGGCACAAGAACCGCCTGCTGGAACAGCGCATGGAAGTGGCGGCCTCGCCTTTCGGGGCTATGGCAGCCCCCACCATCATCGGTGATAGTCCAGTCATGCGCCGTGTGCTCCAGACAGTGGCACAAGTGGCACCGACGGATGCCAATGTGCTGATTCTCGGCGAGAACGGTACGGGCAAGGATGTCATCGCCCGCCAGTTGTGCACCCTCTCTGGACGGGTAGAGAAGCCTTTTGTGAGCATCGACCTCAGCAGTGTACCTGAACAGTTGTTCGAGAGCGAACTCTTCGGTTATGAGAAAGGGGCATTCACGGGTGCGCTCAAGTCGAAAGCCGGACGCATGGAGGCAGCCAATGGCGGCACGCTATTCCTTGATGAAATAGGCAACCTGCCGCTGCCTTTGCAGGCTAAGTTGTTAGTCGCCTTGGAACGTCGCGAGATCTCGCGACTTGGCAGTACCCAAGTGACGTCCATCGACGTGCGTCTACTCTGCGCCACCAATGCCGACATCCATACAGAGGTGGCTGAGGGACGTTTCCGCGAGGATTTGCTCTACCGCATCAACACCATCGAGATAACCATTCCCCCTCTGCGTGAACGTGGCGAAGACATTATCCTGCTGGCAGAACATTTCCTCCATACTTACGCGAATAAATATAATAAAATGGTCAAGGCGCTCAACCGCGATGCCCGTCAGCGGCTGCTGCGCCATACGTGGCCAGGCAATGTGCGTGAATTGATGCATACCGTGGAGCGGGCCGTGCTGTTGGCCAAGGGATCGGCTCTCTGTGCACAAGATTTTGTGTTGAACGAAACATCACGACGGACAGCACAGACACAGACGTTGAACCTGGAACGTTTGGAACAGGAAGCCATTGAGCGGGCGATGCAGATTGCTGGAGGCAACGTCACTCGTGCTGCTGAATTATTGGGAATCACAAGGTTTGCACTCTATAGGAAACTGAACAAATGAAAACATATCTGTTGTATATCATGGGGTTTGTTGCCCTCATGGCGGTCTTGGCCATCAGTATCCATGCCCACCTAATATGGCCATCCATCGCCCTCGTCGTGATGTTACTGTGGCTGTGTGTCTCACTATATGGCCGCGTAGGCCGTCTGCTCTATGCTTATCACGAGATGGAAAAGGAGAACGAGCGGCTGCATACGCGGCTGGCAGAGGCTGAGCGACAATTGCAATACCTGCGACAGTTGACGGAGAACGTGGATACCGCCCTCTTTGTCTGCTCCACCGACGGGCGCATCGACTGGATGAATCATGCGGCTAAAGAACTCACACATGGTACATCCCTTCCATCACCTGTTCTACAGGCCATCGCCAACCACACTGAGGTGGTGGATGGCTGTGCGCTCTCTACCGTTCTGCTGCGCATCGACGGACAGCGGCGCCTCGTGGTGGCACTGAAGGATGTGTCTATGCTGATGCAGCGACAGGAGATGGAAGCGTGGCAGCAGCTTATCCGTGTGCTGACCCACGAAATCATGAACTCCCTCACGCCCATCATCTCCATCAGCGAGACCTTAACCAATGAGAACGAAGCCTTCGCCGTCATCAACCGCCGTTGCCATGTGCTCCTCGATTTCGTAGAAAGCTACCGCCAACTGACGCGCATCAAAACTCCCGAACGGACAACCTTCCCCGTCAGCGAACTCTTTGAGCATATCACAGGACTCTATCCACAAGTACAGACCCAAGGCGAGGGACTGTTGACGGCTGACCGTTCTCAATTAGAACAAGTAATTATAAACCTAATCCGTAACGCCTACGAGAGTGGTGCCACAGAGGTAGAAATCATAATTAATAACGATAATGAAATCCGCGTAAAGGACAACGGCAGCGGCATGTCGATCGATGTTCTCGGCCATGCTTTCATCCCTTTCTTCACTACCAAGCCAACGGGTACCGGCATCGGTCTCAGTCTCTGCCGCCAGATTATCCTAAAACATGGCGGCACCATCACTGTCGATAGTCAGGAAGGCGAAGGCACCACCTTCACCATCAAGTTGTAACACCGTGCTTTTCCGCACACATTTGAGCATATTCGCACACAAGCACAACAATGTGCTATTTGTATCTTGTTGAATACCAGACACTTCTTGTTTTGGCACGGTTGTTGATATATATAAAGGTGTAAACATGAACATCAAATTATCAATGAAACAAGCATTTCGCATTATCTCTCGTATGAAGGGCTACACGGCATTGTCGCTGTTGGGTCTCATTATTTCTCTCAGCGGCACAGTTATCATCAGCCGCTATCTCTATCAGGAGTGGACTATCGACCACTTTATGCCTGCGGTCAACCGCACCTTCATCTGCTGCGTCCAGTATGTAGGGGAAAGTGAATGGATGCCGATGGAGACCTCCGACCCTAACCATCAGGATTGCTTCGTCTCGCCCGTCAAGAACCAGAGCGACGTGGAGTGCTGGACGGATGTGCATTTTCGCTCTATGTATGCCGTCACGCCAGATAAGGGTGAGACCTTCTATCCGCTTGCCGTCAGCGTAGACTCCACCTTCACGCAAGTTTTTCCGTATGAAGCAGTGGAAGGAACAGTCGTGCTGCGGGCCAAAGGCCAGTGTATCGTGAGCGAGAAACTGGCAGTGCGGCTCTTCCCTGGCGAGAGTGCCGTGGGCAAGACCATCACCGTGGGCGAAGAAAACGACGTGAATACTATTGTGGGCGTGTTCCGTCAACCCAGAACCAAGTCAAGTTTCCGCTTCGACATTGCCGACTTCGCCGATGAGGACTTCTATGCCCCTCAAAACAGCTGTTGTGTAGGAATCGTTCGTTTGCGCGAGGGGGCTGACGTACGTGACTATAACCAACGGCAGCCCGAACAGCGATTAAGTATGTTCCACGACAAGCCTGTGCGCTATGGTCTACGCCCCTACACGCAGGAATTGCAGAGACTACTGGATAAAAGATATTATGGTGATTATCCTTGCTTAACCTCCCACGCCTCGGCTACCCATCTCTGGATGCTGTTGTTCGTGGCCGTGCTGTTGCTGTTCGTGGGCTTGTTTAACTTCGTGAACCTCTTCGCCGTGATGCGCTCCCACCGTCGTCACGAGTTGCATGTGCGCCGCCTCTTCGGAGCCTCCCGCTGGAACATCTTCTGCCAGCTCTACGCCGAGACCTTCCTACTTGCTGTCCTCACCATGATTGGCGTGTGGACGGTGGTGGAACTGACGGAGCCACTGCTTGCCACCTATTATAATATGGAGGTGTTGCCGCAGTGGAAGTTTGACGTAGGGTTGACGTTAGGAATCGTCTTCGGATTACCTTTCATCTCCGCTATCATCCCCAACCGCTCCAGTCACTACTCCTTTGGAAAAGGACTGGGGTTGGGTCTCCAGTTCTTCATCTCCCTCGCCCTGCTCAACGTCAGCATCTACTTCATGCGCCAGCTGAATGTGATGATGAACACCGACCCGGGCTTCCGCACCAAAGGATTGCTCCATGCCGTCATCTATCCACCATCCAACCGAGGGTCGTGGTCGATGGAAGAATTCGATGCCATGTTGAAGAAGAAAAGCAGCCAGACGGAGGTCGTGAAGCAGCGGTTGAAAGCCTGCCCTTACATCAAAGGCATTGACGTGGATGAGGATTTCATCAGCGGCAGCTTCCCCATCAAACTTGCCGACGGTAGCAACATTGACGCTCTGTACATCACGGGCGGGGCGGCACGGATGTACGACCTACAGCTGATAGAGGGCGTTTTTCCCGACGACAGTCAGTCGATGGAGGACTACGCCTGCGTAGCCAATGAGGCGGCCATCAAGGCATTGGGCATCAAGAACCGCGAGACCGACCTCGTGCAGTTTGCCGAACGCATTTTCTGGACTGCTGCTAACGAGAAAGACAATCCACCCTATCGCATTGTGGGTGTGGTGCGCGACTTCAACATTGGGCGACAGTCGGAGCCCATACATCCCCTGCTGCTGATGTTCTCTACTTGGCAGAAAGACTATTTGTTTGATGCCCGCCAGATGGAGGGGCGCAACTATCTGCTCGACGTGGCCGAGGGGCATGAGGAAGACATCATTCGCGAGCTGAAGGACATCGAGAAGGAACTGTTCGGCACCACAGAACTGAAGTACCAGTGGGTTGAAGACCAGCGTCAGGAACTCTACAAGGAGGACCAGCGCACGGCCCGTATCTTCGTCACTTTCTCGCTCTTGGCCATCGCCGTGACGTGCCTCGGCGTATTAGGTCTGATGATGTTCGACGTGCGACGTCGCTTCCGCGAAATCGCGCTGCGCAAGGTCAACGGTGCCACCTTCCGCGACATCGCCCTGCTGCTCTCGCGGCGCTACCTCATCATCTTCGGCGTAGCGGCCGTCGCCTCGCTGCCCGTCAGCCTGCTCGTCATCCACCGGCTTATGGCTTCTTACACCATCCGCACATCCTTCGCGTGGTGGATTCCGCTACTGAGCATCGCCATCATCCTCGTGCTCTGTGCCCTGACGCTGTGGCAGCAGTTGTGGAAGGCGACAAGGATTAAGCCATACAAAGTACTCAAAGAAAACTAAGAAATATGATCAAGACAACCAATCTTCAGCGCGCCTTCACAACGGAAGAAGTGCGCACCATCGCCCTCAACGGCGTGAACATTGAAATCGGCGACGGCGAGTTCGTGGCCATCATGGGCCCCAGTGGCTGCGGCAAAACCACGCTGCTCAACATCCTCGGGCTCTTGGATGCCCCGACCAATGGCGAATACCTGTTGGACGGAGAGGATGTGAGCCATCTGAGCGAACCCCAGCGCGACCGACTGCGCAAGGGCCTCATCGGCTTCGTCTTCCAGAGTTTTAACCTCATCGACGACCTCACCGTGGAGGAGAACATCGAGCTGCCGCTGCTCTATATGCGGCTGCCGAAGGCTGAGCGCCGCCAACGCGTGCAGGAAGCCATGCGACGGATGGACATCAGCCACCGCGCCAAGCACTTCCCCCGTCAACTCTCTGGCGGTCAGCAGCAGCGCGTAGCCATCGCCCGTGCCGTCGTAGCCCGTCCTAAACTTATCTTGGCCGATGAGCCTACCGGCAACCTTGACTCCAAGAACGGTCGCGAGGTGATGGAACTGCTCAGTCAACTGCACGACGAGGGTGCCACCATCGTCATGGTGACCCATTCGCAGCGCGACGCTTCCTATGCCCAGCGCATCATCAACCTTTCGGACGGTCAAGTCGTTACTGAGGTAGAGTTGTAAAGGTATGAAGATGTTGCTGGTCATTGGTTTGTTGGCAACCGCGTGGGCACGAGGCTTTGCGGAATCCCCTTCAGATTCCTTACGGCTGACGCTCAGCGATGCTATAGCCTTGGCACAACGGCAGTCGAGCGACGCAATGGCAGCACGTCACACTTTGGAGGCGGCGGAGTGGAGCTTCCGCTATTACAAGGCTAACTACCTGCCCGCCGTCTTTCTAAACAGTTCGCCCTCGCTGAACCGACAAATCAGCAGCATCACGCAGCCCGATGGCACCAATGTTTTTATGCGGCAGAACCAACTGAACACCGACCTGTCGCTGAACATCAGTCAGAACGTGGCACTGACTGGCGGCACGCTGTTTGTGCGCAACGAACTGCAGCGACTGGATGAGTTCGAGCAGAAGACGCACAACTACAGCAGCGTGCCGCTCTCCATCGGTTACCAGCAGAACCTCTTCGGGCACAACAGCCTGCGGTGGGCACGGCGCACCGAACCAATGCGTCACAACATCGCCCGAAAGCAGTATGCCGAGACGATGGAGCTGGTGGCCTCGCGCACAAGTTCCTATTTCTTTATGTTGGCTTCGGCACAGACGAACCTCGACATTGCGCGGCAGAACTTTGCCGTCAGCGACACCCTGCTGCGCTATGCCCGCCGCCGTTATGAACGCGGCAGCATCACGGAGAACGAGATGCTGCAGTTAGAGGTGGGCAAGCTGACCGAGGAGACGAATCGCCTGAACGCTGAGGCGGAGGTGGAGGATGCCATGCAGACGCTGCGCTCATATCTCGGCATCAAGGACAACTTACCGATAGCCGTGGTGCCCGACACGCTCATCAGCGAAGACGTCGTGGATGCCGACGAAGCATTAGCCTTGGCCTTGGAGAACAACCCCGACCCGGAGCAACTGCGGCTGAACGTCGTGGAGAGTGAGAGCGCGCTGTCGTCGGCCAAAGCCAATCGCGGTCTGAAGGCAGACCTCTATATGCAGTTCGGACTCTCGCAGAAAGGCTCGACGCTGACAGAGGCCTACACGCGACCACTGAATCAGCAGTATGTGAGCCTGTCGCTGTCGTTGCCGCTGTTAGACTGGGGGCGCGGCAAGGGACAGGTACGCGTGGCGAAGTCACGCCTGGAACTGACACAAACGCAGAGCGAACAGGCGATGCAGGACTTCCGGCTGAACGTGCTGAAGATGGTGCGCCAATACAACCTGCAAGCCTATCGTGTAAAAATTGCCTACCGGACTCGGGAGACGGCCCTGCGCCGCTACGACGTGGCGCGGTGGCTGTATATGCAGGGACGCACGACGCTGCTGGAGTTTAATACGAGCATCAACGAGAAGGACAATGCCCAGCGAGCCTTTATCAATGCGCTGCAAACCTACTGGAGCCTGTATTATGGATTAAGAAGTCTGACGTTGAAACAATAAAAAATGGATATAAAGATACAGAAAAGACCGTGGTACGTAAGATACCGTATGTATTTGCTGGGCGGTGTTACTTTGGCCGCTCTTGTGGTATATGCACTGGTTCTGCAATTAGGTCCTCGAACACTTAGAGTTGAGATTGCCGATGGGCAGATGGCAACTGTCACCGAGGGTGAGTTCTTGGAGTACATCGACGTGAACGGCGTGGTCTGTCCGGCCACGACGATGCGGGTGAACGCTACAGAAGGTGGCACGGTGGAACGTATCTGCTGCCACAACGGCGACGTATTGAGACGTGGCGATACTATACTCGTCCTATCGAACCCGAAGATATTAGAGGAGATGGCCGCAGAGCGGCAGAACTACGACCTGCAACAGATGCAGCACCGGCAACAGCTCATCGAGATGCAGCAGAAGAGCATCACCCTGCGCAGTCAGGCTCTGCAGGCAGACTTCGAACTGAAGAAGATGGCACAGGACTATGAACTGGCCGAGGAAGAGGCCCGGATGGGTGTAAAGAGTAAGGCACAATTGAAGGTGGCTCGTGACGAATACGACTACAACCGCCGCCGCACGCTGCTGAACATCGAGAGTCTGCATCAGGACTCCATGCTGAATGTGATTAACCGTCAGCTCATCCGCCAGCAGATGGCGATGGAGGCTCAGAAATTAGGTAATAGCAACCGTCGACGTGACGGCCTCGTCATCAGGGCACCGACCGACGGACAGATTGGTAACCTCAACGCCGTCATTGGTGGACAGGTGGCTGCCGGGGAACAGGTAGGCGAAATAGGCGTACTGACAGACTTTAAAGTGACGGCTCGCCTCAATGAATACTATATCGACCGTGTCCAATCGGGCCAGCCCGCCACTGCCGAACTGAAAGGCCGTAAGTACTCCTTTGAAGTCAGCCACACTACGCCTCAGGTGCAGGAGCATAGCTTTGCGGTGGAACTGAAACCTTTGGAAGTTGATAAGGCTTCACTCCGTTTAGGTCAGACGCTTCGTCTGCAAATCGAACTTGGCAAGCCTGAACGCCGCCTCATTATCCCCCGTGGTAATTTCTACGCCCAAACGAGTGGGCAGTGGATAATGCTGGTGGACGAAACAGGCCAGCGTGCGCGTCGCGTCCCCATCAAATTAGGGCGGCAGAATACGGAGCATTATGAAGTTATCAGCGGCCTCAACACTGGTGATTGCATCCTTATAAGCGGTTATGAGTCTTTCGGTGATGCAGAGGCCCTTGAATTAAAAAGCCACTAAAACCGGGCATTTATCAGCCGTAACATTTTACTGAACCTAAAATCCGCAACTATCATCCAATACACGATTAAGGGTAGATTTATGAGTCGTTAGTAGCAGCTTTCAGTAAAAAGCAACAGCACAACATCAATATGTAGCCA
>Ga0256405_10010800_pt1 | contig 11890 bp, 9 predicted proteins | sample RumenRJG_02DNA_FD_189096 | JGI IMG/M metagenome (GOLD analysis project Ga0256405, IMG submission 189096) | Bovine rumen microbial communities from Lethbridge, Alberta, Canada - RJG_02 | ecosystem: Host-associated > Mammals > Digestive system > Stomach > Rumen | place: Canada: Alberta | collected...
TTTACAGTCTGTCCGAAAACTCCGCGAACTGATCAAGAGTCATCGCCTCGCCGCGGATGGTCTCGGAAAGTCCCATCTCCCGCAGCACCTCTGTGACCCGCTCCCGGCCCACGGTTCCGCCGGATGTCCCGGCACTGTTTCCTTCTGCACCGACATTTCCGCCGCTGATTCCGCCGTGGGAAACAGCGTTCGCCAGCGTCTTCCGCCGCTGGTTGAAGGCGGCCCGGATGATTTTGAACATCTTCTCCGGATCCTTTACCCTGACCGGCGGCTCCGCATAGCGGTTCAGCCGGATCACGCAGGAACCCACATTCGGCCGTGGGATAAAGCAGTTCGGCGGCACATTCGCCACGATCTCCGTATCGCAGTAATACTGCACCGCAAGGGACAGGGCGCCGTATTCCTTTCCGCCCGGCCCCGCCTGCATGCGCTCCGCCACCTCTTTCTGGATCATGACGGTGATGCTCTTCACCGGAGCGCCGTCTTCCAGAAGACTCATGATGATGGGCGTCGTGATGTAATAGGGCAGATTCGCGACAACGTTCAGCGGTTTTCCGCCGTTATACTTTTCCGCCAGTTCCCGGATATCCGTCTTCATGATGTCGGCGTGGATGACCTCCGCGTTCGGAAATCCGGCCAGTGTTTCCGAAAGGATCGGGATAAGCTCCGGATCGATCTCCACTGCCACCACCTGCCGCGCCCGCTCCGCGAGGTACTGGGTCAGCGTTCCGATGCCCGGTCCGATCTCCAGGACACAGTCCCCGGGGTCGATGCAGGCCGAATCGGCGATCTTACCGAGCACGTTGGTGTCGATCAGGAAATTCTGCCCGAATTTCTTCCGGAACCGGAAATCATATTTTTTGATGATGTCTATGGTATTCTGCGGTTTTCCAAGCTCCGGCATATTCTTCTCCCGACTTCTGTCTCTTTATGAGCTGTCTCTTCCGGCCGTTTTTCCGGGCCGGGTCCTGTTTCATCTTTTTCAGTCAGCAAGCTTCGGGAAACACCGAAGGGCGTTTTCCCGGGTGATGTCGATGACTTCCTGCCTTGAGATCCCGCGAAGCTCCGCGACAGCTTCTGCCACCAGCGGAAGGAACAGCGAGGAATTCCGGTGCCCACGGTGGGGGACCGGCGCAAGATAAGGTGCGTCTGTCTCCAGAAGGATCCTGTCCATCGGGACCGCCTGCACGACCTCCTTCAACTTCCGCCCGTTCTTGAAGGTGACTACGCCGCCGACGCCGATATAAAAGCCCATACGGACGTAGATCTCCGCCACCTCAGGCCCGGCGGAAAAACAGTGAATCACGCCGCCTGCCTCTTCCGCATGCTCTTCCCGGATCACGTCCAGCGTATCCTTCACCGCATCCCGGGAGTGGACGATAATGGGCAGGCCCACTTCCTTCGCCAGGGCGATCTGCCGCCGGAACCAGGTTTTCTGTACGTCCCGCGGCGGCTCCTCATAGTGGTACTCCAGGCCGATCTCACCGATGGCCGCCACCTTGGGATGGACCGATTTCTCCGCGAACTCCTTCAGCACCTCTTCCGAAAGACCTTCCAGCTCGTTGGGGTGGACGCCCAGGGCGCAGTACATCTGCGGCCAGCGCTCCGCCATCTCCAGACCTTTCCAGGCAGATGCCGCGGAAGCGCCCGCGTTCAGGACCTTTTCGATCCCCTTCCCCGGAAAGCTTTCGATCAGGATCTCCCGGTCCTGATCGAAGTCTTCCGAATCATAATGCGCATGTGTATCAATGATCATATCTGTCTTCTTTTCTACCTGAAGTTCCGGCCGCATCTGCGGCCGGAACTTTTGTTTTTTATCCGACTTCCGCGCCTGCCGCGACCACATCGTCCATGACGGTCATCAGGCTCAGGTTTCCGTCCTTGTCCATGGCGCTGAGCAGCATGCCCTGGGATTCCAGGCCCGCGATCTTCCGCGGCTCCAGGTTCAGGATGGCCATGACCTTCTTTCCCACCAGCTTCTCCGGCTCCGGATACCACTTCTTGATGCCGGAAAGAATCTGGATCCGGGCATCTCCTGCCTTCAGCTCAAAGCGGAGAAGCTTCTTGGACTTCGGGACGAACTCGCACTTCAGGACTTCGCAGACCCGGAACTCGCACTTCTCAAAATCCTCAAATCCGACAGAGGGCTTGGACGGGATCTTCTCCGGAGCCGCTTCCTCCGCGGTTTCCGCGGCAGCGCCGGCATCGGCAGCCTTCGCCTCAGCAGCAGCTGCTTCCTGCTTCGGAGCCTCCGCAGCGGCAGCCTCGGCCGCCAGCTTCTTCTCTACCTCCTTCGGGTCAAGACGCGCAAAGAGGATCTCCGGCTTCTCGGCGACCTTGGTCCCGGAAGCATAGAGACCGAACTGCTCCATCTCCTCCAGACTGCGGTGGGAAGCAGCGAGCTCGGAAAGGATCTTTTCCGAGGTTTCCGGCATGAAGCTGGACAGGAGGGACGCGCCGATGGTGATCGCCTCGGTCAGGTTGTAGAGCACCATTGCCAGGCGGTCCTTCTTCGCCTCATCCTTCGCAAGGACCCAGGGAGTTGTCTCGTCAATGTACTTGTTGCAGCGCTTGAAGATATTCCAGAGCTCGGTCAGAGCGTCCGCGACGCGGAGCACGTCCATCTTCGCAGTGATCTTCTTCACGCCGCCGAGGACGGTATCCTTCAGATCCTGATCCAGCGCGGCCTCCTCCGGAGAAAGCTCCACAGCCGGATTGGAGACGATGCCGCCGAAATACTTGTTGGACATGGCGATAGTCCGGCTCACCAGGTTCCCGAGGACGTTTGCCAGATCGGAATTGTAGCGCTCCACCATCAGATCCCAGCTGATGACGCCGTCGTTGTCGAAGGGCATCTCATGCAGGCAGAAATAACGGACCGGGTCCACACCGAAGAAATCGGCAAGATCGTCCGCGTAAAGGACGTTCCCCTTGGACTTCGACATCTTGCCGCCCGCCTGCAGAAGCCACGGATGACCGAAGACCTGCTTCGGCAGCGGCTCGCCGAGAGCCATCAGGAAGATAGGCCAGTAGATGGTATGGAAGCGGATGATATCCTTTCCGATGAGGTGCAGGTCCGCGGGCCAGTACTTCTTATAAAGGTCGCCGTGGTTTCCGTCCGCGTCGTAGCCCAGGCCGGTGGCGTAGTTGCTCAAAGCATCCAGCCACACATAGACCACGTGCTTCGGGTCGAAGTCCACCGGGATGCCCCACTTGAAGCTGGTGCGGGACACGCAGAGATCCTGCAGCCCCGGCAGCAGGAAGTTGTTCATCATCTCGTTCTTTCTGGAGACGGGCTGGATGAACTCCGGATGACTGTTGATGTGCTCGATCAGACGGTCCGCATACTTACTCATACGGAAGAAGTAAGCCTCCTCCTTTGCCGGCCGGCATTCGCGCCCGCAGTCCGGACACTTGCCGTCCACCAGCTGTGAAGAAGTCCAGAAGCTCTCGCAGGGCGTGCAGTACATACCTTCGTACTCGCTCTTGTAGATATCCCCCTGCTCATACAGCTTCCGGAAGATCTTCTGGATCTGGATCTCGTGATCCGGATCCGTGGTACGGATGAAGCGGTCGTAGGAAGTGTTCATCCGGTCCCATATCCGCTTGATGTCCGCCGCGACCTTGTCCACGAACTCCTTCGGAGTCATGCCGGCTGCTGCCGCCTTCTCCTCGATCTTCTGTCCGTGCTCGTCGGTACCGGTCTGGAAACGCACATCGTAACCCTCTTCCCGGCGGTAACGCGCAATGGCGTCAGCCAGGATGATCTCGTAGGTGTTTCCGATATGCGGCTTGCCGGACGTATAGGCGATGGCCGTGGTGATGTAATACGGTTTTCTGATCTTCTCACTCATAACAGTGCCCCTTTCTCCTGCCTCGTCGTGCAGCTGTAATTCTTTTTATAGAAGTGCCTGGTAGATATCGCGCTTACTTACACCGCGGTCCTTCGCGGCAGCCTTCATAGCTTCCTTCCGGTCCATCCCCTGCGACTCATACATTGCCACATGGTCCGCGACCGTCATGGATTCCCACTTCGCGGCTTCTTCGCCGCGGATCTCCTCCCGGCTTCTTCCCGCGATCACCAGGACATACTCCCCGCGGATCAGGTCCGCCCCTCCGGGCGCCTCATACCTTGACACCGCCTCGCCGAGGGTGGTCCGGAAGACCTCCTCGTGAAGCTTCGTCAGTTCGCGGACGATGCTGACGCCCCGTCCGGGTCCGAAGAGCTCAGAAAGCTCCTTCAGCGTTTTCAGCAGCCTGTGCGGCGCTTCGTAGATGATCATCGTGCGGGTCTCCTGCTTCAGTTCCTCCAGGATCTCCGCCCGCTCCTTCTTTTCCATCGGAAGGAAAGCTTCAAAAGCAAAGCGCCTGGTCGGCAGTCCGCTGATGGCCAGGGCGCTTACGCAGGCGCAGGCGCCGGGGACTATAGTGACCTCGATCCCGCTCTCCCAGGCGATCCGCACCAGGACTTCTCCCGGATCCGAGATCGCCGGCATGCCGGCGTCCGTCACCACCGCGATGTTTTTTCCCGCGGCGGCCTGAGCCGTCAGTTCATAAGCCTTCTCTGTCTTATTGTATTCGTGATAGCTGGTCAGCGGCTTCCGGATCTCAAAATGATTCAGGAGCCGGATCGTGTTCCGCGTGTCTTCGGCAGCGATGAGGTCCACATTGTTCAGGACCTCCACCGCCCGCGCGGTCATATCGCCGAGATTTCCGATCGGCGTCGCGACCAGAAAGATTTTTCCGGGTGTTTCCACAATCTTCCTTTCCAAACTGCGTTTTCCATGCCGGACTTCCGCCGGGATCAGTATCCGTAGACTTCCCGGATCTCCGGAGAGTATTCCCCCGGTGCCCGGAATACGACTACCGGCGCCTCGACCTTCAGAAAACTGCCGCCGCCCTTCGCCGCTTCAACGAGGACCATATTGGCCTCCCGGTCCGCAAAGGGATGGACGAACTTCAGCCGTTTCGGCTCCAGCCGGCAGGCCCGCATCACTGCGAACAGCTCTGCCAGACGATTCGGCCGGTAGACCCAGGCCGTCCTTCCGCCGTTCCGGAGAAGCCTTGCAGTTTCCCGCACTGCGTCCTCCAGTGTACAGGTCAGTTCATGGCGTGCCAGCGCCAGGGCGCCCTCCGGATTCGGGATCCCGTTTCCGGCCGCCATATAGGGCGGATTGCAGGTCACCACATCCTGAGAGCCGTCCTCCCCGGCTGCCCCCCGCACCCGCAGGTCACCGCAGATGATCCTGACCCGGTCTTCCAGACCGTTCAGCCGGACGCTGCGTTCCGCCATGTCCGCCATATCCTTCTGGATCTCGATCCCGGTGATCTGCGAAGCCTTCGTCTTCGCGGAAAGCAGGAGCGGGATGATGCCGCCGCCTGTGCAGAGGTCTGTCACCCGCTCTCCCTGTTTTACTTTCACAAATCCGCTCAGAAGCACTGCGTCCATGCCGAAGCAGAACTTCGACGGATCCTGGATGATCCGGAGATCGCTCCGCTGGAGGTCATCCAGCCGCTCTCCCTGACGCAGAAATGCCTCTGCATTTTCCAGAACTTCCGCGCCGGAACAGGTTCCGGTCTTCTGGCTTCCCGCGTCAGGCATTGGTTCCGCCGTCCGAAGATACGCTTCCCTGGCCGGCGTTTCCGCCCTCCCCGGTTCCCCGGGACGGTCTCCGGCGTCTTCTTCTGCGGCGTGCCGCCTGCTCGCCGCCTTCTTCGGGTGCGGCTGCATTCTCTGCGGCGGCTCCTTCCGGTGTCCCGGCCGGCCGGTCTGTCCGTCTCGGGCGGTCCTTCCGCGGCCGGTCCTGCCGGTCAGGTCGCTCGCTCTTTTCAGGCCGGTCTGTCTTGTCGCTCCAGTCAGCTCTTTCCGGACGCTCTTTCCGCTCACCGCGCTCCGGCTGGCGTTTTCTCCGCCGTGCCGTCTGATCACCGCCGGCAGTTTCCGCAGCGGCAGATGCCCCGTCAGAAACTCCCGCTGCCTGCGGGCGCGCTTCCACTTCTGCTGCCGTACTTCCGGACTCCGGCTTTTCACCTGACGCTTCCGGGCGATCCTTCCGGTAAGCGCCGGATTCCATGCGCCGCCGCTCTCTTCTTGCCCGGGCATTCTCTGCCTTGGGCGCGTCAGCATCGTCCTCGATGCCCTGGGCTTTCTTCATTTCCCGCTCCTTGGCTTCCTGGAGCGCCGCCTCACGCTTCGCCATGGCGTCGCGCTTCAGCAGACTGGGCTGGCCCTTCTTTCTGTGAGCGATAAAGGTAGTCTCGGATGCCGGGACATCCCGCATCTCCCGCTCGTCGTCGTCCAGTATCACCAGTACCCGGACCGTCTGTTTCAGCACATTGACCTCGGTGATCTCGCCGAGATAGCCGTCCGCCAGCTCCACCGTATCTCCCTTTTTCGGCATCTGGGAATTCAGGTAAGCGTACGTATCCGCCTCATTGATGAGGCAGCACATCAGCCTGCCGCAGACACCGCTGATCTTCTGCGGATTCAGCGACAGATTCTGCTCCTTCGCCATCTTGATGGAGACCGGGACGAAATCCGAAAGCCAGGAATGGCAGCAGAGCGGGCGGCCGCAGGGCCCCATGCCGCCGACGATCTTCGTCTCGTCGCGGGCGCCCACCTGCCGGAGTTCGATCCTCATATGGAAGATCGCCGCAAGATCCTTGACCAGATCTCGGAAATCCACCCGGCCGTCTGCCGTGAAGAAAAAGATGACCCGGCTGTCGTCGAAACTGTACTCAGAAGCGATGACCTTCATCTCAAGGCCCCGCTCCACCACCTTTTTCCGGCAGATCATCAGTGCGTCGTGTTCCCGCGCCTTGTTCGCGTAGACCTTTTCCGTGTCCTCCTTCGTGGCGCGCCGCAGGATCTCTTTCAGCGGCTGCTCCAGCTGGGTCTCGCAGATCTCGTAATTCCCGAGGATCACCGTTCCGTACTCCGGCCCCTTCGCAGTATCCGCGATGACGTGATCGCCGCGGCGGTAGGTCTCCCCGTTCGGCGTAAATGTATAGATTTTTCCGACTTCACGAAATCGGACGCCGACCACTTCTGTCATGGTTTTACTTTCCTTTCCCTGTGCTCTGCCTGACTGCAAGCAGAAGCAGCTCTATTGCAAGCTCCGGATTCACATTTGCCCTGAGGCGTTCCTCCGTGCGTTCTGTTTCTTCCAGGATCCTCCCGATCCCCGGGAGCGTGGACTGCACCGCCGCGCGGGTCAGCTCTTTCTCCCACTCCGGAAAGATCAGATCCTCCCGCCGTCCGCGGTTCTTAAGCACCAGCAGATCCCGGCAGTACATCCGGACAAAATCCAGGAACGTCCCGGGATCCGGATGATCTTCCCTTATGCGGGCAATTCCTGCGGCCAGCTGTTCCGCGCCGCCTTCCGGAAGCTCCGTAAGCAGCCGGAGATCCGCCGCGCAGCGTTCCCGAAAGCTCTCCGAGAGCGCCATTTCCCGCGCCTTCCCGGAATTTCCCCGGGCAAATCCCGCCGCCAGCTCCGCCTGTTCCTCTGTCACGCCTTCCAGTCCCCGGAGCCAGGACAGAAGCTCCCGGTCCGGCACCGGATGCAGTCTGAGCTTCACACAGCGGCTCCGGATGGTCTCAAGCAGCGCGTCCTCCCTGCTGCAGAGCAGAAGGATCACCGCGTATTCCGGCGGTTCTTCGATCGTCTTCAGAGCGGCGTTCTGTGCCTGCACGCTCATTTTGTCCGCATCGGGAACAATAAACACGCGCCGCCTTCCGGAGAAGGGACGGATCACGACCTCCGCGTCCAGCTGGGAGCGGATCTCATCGACCCCGATGGTGTTCGGTTTTTCATGCGTCACATGGATCACGTCCGGATGCGTCCCTGCCTGGACCTGCTTACAGGAATGACAGATGCCGCACGGATGCAGCGGATCCCGTTCACAGAGCAGCATTTTTGCGAAAGCATCCGCAAGTGTGCCCTTTCCGAATCCCGCTTCCCCGATCAGCATATAAGCATGAGAAACACGGTCAGAAGCAACTGCTGTCCGGAAATGTTCCTTCACAGCCTCCTGGCCGACGACGTCCTGAAAATCAAACATAGTTTATCATATCCTTTACGATCTCGGCAAGGCAGTCGTCCAGCGCCTCATTCCGGTACCTGCGGACGATGCCGGCTGCCGTGATGCGGTCCTCTGAAAAGTCCGCCTCATCTGCGAGGAAACGCCGGCAGAGCTCCGCGTACCGCGGCGGCGTCTGCTTTTTTTCCCGCTTCAGCGCACGCTCCAGAAGCGTGCCGGGATCCGTCTCAAGATAAATCGGGAACATCGCTTCCGGCCCGTAATATTCCCGCAGCCGGTTCCAGGATTCCAGAGTCCCGATGCCAAGGAAGCTGTCCGGCCCCTCCGGCCGGAAGCTCCCGTCATCCACGGTCGCGTAAGTCCAGGGACCGTGAACCGTCTGATAAACCCGCTGTTCGATCAGACGGCCCTCCCGCCGGATATTTTCCAGGTCCTGTTCTGTGGAGAAGTGATACTCTTCCCCCTCCTTTTCCCCTTCCCGCATGGGCCGGGTCGTGTAGGTGACCAAAGGCCGGAGTTCAGGAAAAGTCTCCAGAAGCTTCTTATAAACTGTATCCTTGCCGGATGCGCTCCGGCCCATAACATAAAATATCCTGCTCATCCCTGCTCCTGCTGCAAATAGCGCGTATTCTCCGCTTTTGCTGCTTTTTCATCCCGGGATCACTGTCCGGGAATCGGTGCGACCGTCTCGTAGGATCCGGTGATCGGATCCGCCGGTCTCGCGCTGACCGTCTCCGCCGGCTGGGGGCTGACGGTGGGACCGGGTGCCGCCTCCACCGTCGCCGCGAGATCCGTCGGTTCCGTGTAGACCGGCGAAGTCTCTGTCAACGGCGGGCCCGGAATCGCTGCAGAGGTATCCTCAGCAGGCTCTGTGTCTGTTTCCGCAGGAGGTGCTACGGTCGATGCGGCTGCACTCTCGATCATCTCGTCCTCTGAGAGTATCCTTCCGTCCTCGATATCATCGCCCTCGTCAGGTTTATGCTCTACCGTCTCTGCCTCTTCTTCCTCATCCTCAGCAGATTCATCCGTCTCCACTGTGGAATCGATTCCTGTGTTGTTCCAGTTTGTTCCGAAGAAGGAAGGACCGGAAATGCCTCCGCTTCCGCCAAGCCGGCTCCGCTCGGAAAGCGAGAGTTCCAGAGTCCTGGTGTCTGTGATATTCAAAGTGCCATCAGAGGAAGCGCCGCTGCACTCCTGCCAGTAGCAGTCCAGCTTTCCGTCCTGTGTCCAGACAGGCTGCAGGAGATCGTTCTTCCCGTCGAAGCCGCCGGCCCGCGCAGTCACATCCTCCAGAACATATCCTGAATTACCGTCGATCACGCCGATCCTGCCGTAAAGGGATCCTGATGCTCCCGGGCGGTACTCAAAGAAAATGCAGCCTTCCTCTTTCCAGGGATACATTGTCGTCACTTTTCCCGGGAAGCTTCCGGTCACCGGCGATGCTTCACCGGTGTAGACATCCAGCTTCCAGAGCTGGCTGACCGGGCTGCTGCCATTCTCCGTCACCACACTGTAATACAGGCTCTCGCCCTGCGTTGCCAGCGCAGTGATTCCCTCACCGTGACGGACGTACTCCCGCCCGTCGCCGAGCATGATCCTTCCTCCCGAAAGACGGAAGGTGTAGCTGTCAATCTTCTGGGTTCCGGGGGTGACGCTCTTGATCAGTCCGTCATCCACCCGGTAGATTCTTCCTTCAATCGTCTCATAGCCGCCGGTGCCGGAGGTATTTCTTCCGTAATTATCCTTCAGGTACCAGCCGCCATCTTCTGCTTCCACCGAATATCCGGTGCCGACTGCCGAGCCCTCTGTTTCCTTCGGGAAAGGAAGGACTTTTCCGTCGCTGCAGTACCATACATTCTGCTGCTGCACCGTGTAACCACTGACATGATCAGAGATCAGCTCCGTCGCGTCGTCATTTCTGCGGACCCGGAGCAGCATCGGAAGTCCGGAGGAATCATCCCCCGCCCACAGATAATAGATCCAGTCGCCGTCCAGCGTGATGGAATTCTCAATAATATAGGCCGCGTCTTCCTCATTTCCGAAATTCTCCATCTGAAGAGAAAGCACGGTCTCCTTCTGTTCAAAGCCATAGCCCCGGCTGATCGAGCTGACGGACCCGTCCGGATTGAACACGTAATTCTGGTTTCCGAACTGACGGGAACCGGTAAGGGTATACCCGTTCTCATCCAGATAATAAAGCTTGTCCGGTTCCTCGATCCAGGTATCCTCCGCCCAGGAGCCGTCCTCGTTGCGGTAGCAGCGGCCTTCCCGTGTGTCATTCCAACCGTTCACGAAGACCGGTGCATCGGTTTCCTCCGACGCATCCTCTACCTGTATCACACCGCTTTCAGCCTCCGCAGTGTTTCCGGTCTCTTCCGCCATCGGAACGCTCCCTCCCGACGCTCTCCGAAGGAGAAATACAGCCGTGCAGACGGCAGCCGCAACCAGAGCCAGGGAAAACAGAAAGCGGATCACTGAAAGCAGCATGCTGGAACTTCTCCGCCTTCCGCTGATGGAATCCGGAAGCCGGAGAAGCCGGAGTTCTTCCTCGATCTCGATCAGGACCGTTGCCGCTTTCTCGTCAGCAATGCGCAGCGTCTCCTGGTCCGGATCCTGCGGGAATTCTCCGATCACCGTGTCAAATTTCCTCCGCGCGACGTCGCGGATCAGGACACGGATCCAAGGGCGGATGATGCCGGCCTCAGGCATATTGGCGCGCCGGCGCCATACCTCCGCATAGACGGCACGAAGAATATTCCAGACCTCTGTCTCATCGGAAACAGATGCCCGGATATCCGAAAGTGTATTCATGCAGGTGAGAAGATAGAAATCTTCAAACCCCGGGATCTCCCCGTTCCTCGTCCTCAGGACAGCGAGAGAAAGAGGTTTGTTCGGCTGGGTATCCACGGACTCCTCCTTAATTATACGGATAGTTAATTAAAATATTATACCATAGATAGAAGGACTGTTGCATCTACAGAACAGGCCCGAAGATCCGTAAAGGATCTCCGGGCCCTGTGTCAATGAGACATGCGGGACTCGAACCCGCGACAACTTGATTAAAAGTCAAGTGCTCTACCACCTGAGCTAATGTCCCCTATTCACGAAATACCCTGCCCGAATACTTCTCCGGCAGGGAACTGCGTCTAAACTATTTAGATAAAAGAAAAGTGCCTTGGACGGGAATCGAACCAGTGACACACGGATTTTCAGTCCGTTGCTCTACCATCTGAGCTACCAAGGCATAATTGCGGGGACAGGATTTGAACCTGTGACCTCCGGGTTATGAGCCCGACGAGCTTCCGGACTGCTCTACCCCGCGACAATATGTAATTTGCAGAGCCCTGAAGCTCTGCGAGTGGGGGAAAGTGGATTCGAACCACTGAAGGCATCGCCAGCAGATTTACAGTCTGTCCCCTTTGGCCACTCGGGAATTCCCCCATATTATATTACGAAAGCCGATGATCGGACTCGAACCGATAACCTGCTGATTACAAATCAGCTGCTCTGCCATTGAGCCACATCGGCAGGAATCACATTTCATCGGTAAAACAGTGGGACCTACAGGGCTCGAACCTGTGACCCCCTGCTTGTAAGGCAGATGCTCTCCCAGCTGAGCTAAGATCCCATGAACTACCCTAAACGACCCGGATCGGACTCGAACCGACGACCTCCGCCGTGACAGGGCGGCGCTCTAACCAACTGAGCCACCAGGCCAACTTTTCATACCCTGAAAACCACACACAGAACTTCTTTTTCTCTAAATCCAGATTTCTTACATCTTTTACCTACTCGACCTTTTGGTTAAACCCTCGACCGATTAGTAGCAGTCAGCTGAACATGTCAC
>Ga0256405_10010801_pt1 | contig 11889 bp, 9 predicted proteins | sample RumenRJG_02DNA_FD_189096 | JGI IMG/M metagenome (GOLD analysis project Ga0256405, IMG submission 189096) | Bovine rumen microbial communities from Lethbridge, Alberta, Canada - RJG_02 | ecosystem: Host-associated > Mammals > Digestive system > Stomach > Rumen | place: Canada: Alberta | collected...
GCAACATTCACCAGGGAAGTCTCCCGTCCCTCTTCTAGGAACTGCCAAGACCACCCTCTCAGGACCCGCCCGAAGTTGCGACACTCAGAACGCACAGGACAACGATTCCCCGTCGCAACATTCACCATGGAAGTCTCCCGTCCCTCTTCCAAGCACTTCCAAGGACACCCTCTCAGGACCCGCCCGAAGTTGTGACACTCAGAACGCACAGGACAACGATTCCCCGTCGCAACCTTCACCTGGGAAGTCTCCCGTCCCTATTCCAAGAACTGCCAAGGCCACCCTCTCAGGACCCGCCCGGAGTTGCGACACTCAGAACGCACAGGATGCCGTTTCACCGTCGCAACATTCATCCGGGAAGTCACCTGTCCCTCTTCCAAGCACTTCCGAGGCCACCCTCTCAGGACCCGTCCGAAGTTGCGACACTCAGAACGCACAGGACAACGATTCCCCGTCGCGACCTTCACCCGGGAAGTCACCCGTCCCTCTTCCAAGAACTGCCAAGGCCACCCTCTCAGGACCCGTCCGAAGTTGTGACACTCAGAACGCACAGGACAACGATTCCGTGTCGCAATTTAATTGAAATGGAAGTGTAAGGTCGAAAATGGGGTGCTGGTAATACAGAGGCTGTTGGGATGATATGCTGGTCGAAAATGGGGAGCGGCAGGTGATGGGAGCATTATGTAAAAAAACCGCTCGCGGTTAAACGAGCGGTCCATATGATGGTTTGTTCGCTATTTCTTAGGGACGTTCTCGAGAAGTGCGGTGACGAACTTCCAGGCCTTCTCGACGGAAGCTATTTCCACCCTCTCGTCCGGAGAATGCGGATGTACGATGGTAGGACCTATGGATACCATCTCCCAGTTAGGATACTTGGCTCCCATGATAGCGCATTCCAGGCCTCCGTGCGTGGCTGTGATCTTAAGGTCCTTATTGAATAGCTTCTTATATGTGTCTTCAAGAACCTTTATCATAGGAGTGCCCAGCTTAGGCGCCCAGCCGCTATATGCGCCGGAAGTGGAATACTTTGCTCCAGCCAGTTCGAACACGTAGCGAATGGAATCGGCATATGACATCTTCGCAGAATCAATCGAGCTGCGAGTAAGCGAATATACCTTCAGATGCCCCTTCTCTGTCCTTATCATAGCCATATTCGTAGAAGTTTCCGGCAGGCCAGGAAGGGTGTCGCTCATCCTCTTCACGCCATGAGGGCATGCTAGGATTGCCTTGACTGCTGCCAGTACAGTCTTAGGGCCAATGTAGCGAGCTGCCGGCTTAGGTGTCTTGTCGTAGAGCATCAGCATGTCCGGATCTGAATATTGGTACTCGAACTTAATTTCCTCGAATATTCTCTCTGCCAGTGCCTTAACCTTACGAGTCTCTGCGGAAGGAACAAGGATGCATGCCTCGGCTTCGAAAGGAATGGCATTGCGCAAAGAACCGCCGGTGATGGAGACGACCTTGACTCCATATTCATTGATAAGGGCTATCAATATTCTGCACAGGACCTTGTTGGCATTTGCCCTGCAAAGAGCGATATCCATTCCAGAGTGGCCGCCCTTCATGCCTTTGACCGTCACTTTATAGCCTGTGAACCCGTCGGGAGTCTTGTACGTCCTGTAAGCGAAGTCAGCGATGCCATCGATGCCGCCTGCGCAGCCGGTGCAGAGTTCTCCTTCCTCTTCAGAGTCGAGGTTAAGCAATATGTCACCTTTCAGCACTCCAGGCTTCAGGGCATTCGCACCTGTCATCCCTGTTTCTTCGTCATAAGTTATGAGAGCCTCCAGAGGCCCATGCTTAAGTGTTTTATCCTGAAGGACGGACAGGGCTATGGCCACCCCAATTCCATTATCCGCACCTAGAGTGGTGCCTTTCGCGCCAACCCACTCGCCCTTGATTTCTGTCTCGATGGGGTCCTTGAGAAAATCGTGCTTAGTGTCCGCTGTTTTCTGCGGCACCATGTCCATGTGAGCCTGCATTATTATGCCCTTGCGATCTTCGAACCCCTTTGTGGCAGGGGCGGAGAAAATTATGTTGCCAGTGTCGTCGCGCTTCACGTCGACGCCGTTTTTCTTTCCCCATTCGAGAAGATATTCCTGAACTTTGGCCTCGTGCTTCGATGGACGAGGGATACGTGTGAGACCGTAGAAGTTCTCCCAAACGGCCTTCGGTTGTAAATCTTTAATAGTCATTTTATCAGTATTAATTAAAAGGTTATTTTCCTATCGGGTAGTAACTTACTGTCCCAAGCTGGTAAACCGGGATTCTGTCCTGAAGCAGCAAGGACACTCCGTCTGAAAGCTTGACAGTACAGATTGCAGGTATGCGATAGATGACAGTGGTTCCCTTGGCCGCAGCAGCCTTTCCCTGAGAAGCAGAGACATTCTGCGGCACCAGCTCCAGCAGATATGGCTTGCCAGACATGTTATCGGCCGAAACCACTCCGTCTGTGTCTGAAACCCTGAATGCGACATAGGTCTGGGTCTTCTGATCCCTCACCGGAACCACGTCGCATTTGATCTTCTGGGTCTGAAGGTCGCTGTAACCGATGAACATGGACATATATTCTTTCTCCAGAGCAGAGATTTCCGCAAGGGCGGAACCCATCGCCTCTCCACTGTAGGTTGCATCAGTGTCGCCGGTCACGATCTGAACCCTCTTCTTGCGAAGATTGAATATCATGTCCGCAGCCTCCTGCGCCCTCTGCTCAAGGGATTTTTGCACCACCATGTTCTGCTGCACGGCAACCCTGTTGAAAGACTCCTCCCCTTTCACGCCACGATAGAGCATCGTGGCCTCGGAAGTCAGGTTAGAGCTAACCCCCTTGTCTGCAAAATCGGCTCCTGACGCAGAGGCGAACCTGAACTCTGAACCTTTCCCGAAACTGCCATCCGAAACAGCGATCAGGCCTTGTGCAGACAGAGCCACCAGGGAAGCGGCATCTTTGCCTGCATTAACATAGTACCTCTGAGCCTGATCGGCCTCTATGTACGGAGTCATCTTGATGCTGCTGATGTGAGTAGTGGTTCCGTTGGCCTCACGAGCCTGGACTCCTAGGTATTTCTGGGCATATTTCGCATATGGCCCAGCATAAAAATGCTCTATGACTGCCTCTACTTCAAGCGAAATCGTGGTCTGCGGCAAGGCATAGGACATGGTTCCGGGATGGTCCTGGGCCGATAGCCCAAGAGCCGGAGAAAAAGTCAGCGCAAGGCAGAAAACTGCCAAAATCTTAAAATTTTTCATATTCATAAACATATTAAATTCATTTCCATCTTTTATGGCTCCAAAGGTAGTTCCAAGGCACCTCATTCAAATCCTGCTCCAGCAGCGAGAAGAATTCCTGATTTATCTGCTGAGGCGTCATCACGGAAGCATCATCGCAAATCGGAGTCAGCCGCATCTCGTAATGTCCCCTTGCCACAGGCTTTATGTTCATGTAAAGCACATCCATTCCAAACTTATGCGCCATCGATGCAGCCGCCTCCATCGCATTCGTCTCCTGATGCATGAAAGTTATCCTGTCGCGATTCCTAGCGATCCTGTAAGGATACTGGTCATTCAGAAAAATGTAAATCTTCCTGTCATTCTTATGCTCAATCACATAGCGCATCACTTCCCCTGAACCGAGATAGCCCTTGTAGCCTTGCCTAAGCACGGGGGCGCAGCGATTCTTTCTCATCACCTCGTTCCAGACTTTATTCTCAAGAGGTTTGTAAACTACCACGACGTCGTCTATCACGTAATGCCTCTGCGGACGTGGGTCGTATTCGTATATGCCCCCAAGCAGTTCCCAGTTCCCGCAGTGAGAATCCATTATCAGAACTCCATGCGAATTTTCCAAGGCTTTATCAAGTACTTCAGGATTGGTCATGGTCATTATCCCCTGTTTGCGAAGCCTCTCTGGGTTCCGGCATCCTCCGAACCAGACCATTTCCACGATAATATTGGCGAAGTGCTTGTAGAACTTGTCGGCGATAGCCGAAAGTTCTTTGTACTTCTTATCGGGAAATGACCGAGAAAGATTGATCATCACTTCATTCCTTCGATAATGTACTATGTCTTTCACTATCCACGCTATGCATCCTGCGCACGCATAATGGAATCCTAATGGTAGAGATGCCAAGGCTCTCATCAAGCCTTCAAGTAGTATTTCAGTAAATTTCCTCACGATAATTGCACATATCATCACAAATATAAAAAATCGGAATGAAAAACATAAAGATTTGGTAGCAAACGAGAGAATTCATAAATTAGGGGAAATATTTATTGAGTCACAAATTTTTATTCAATATGTTTAAGAACCACCCTAAAGGGCTTATCGCGGCAGCCTTAAGTAATATGGGAGAGCGTTTTGGCTACTATATTATGAACGCCGTTCTTCTCCTCTTTCTCTGCTCCAAGTTCGGCTTGGACGAGGGAACAGCCGGAGTCATCTATTCTGTTTTCTATGCGGCAATCTACGTGCTCAGCCTTGTCGGAGGACTGATAGCTGACCACAAGCAGAATTACAAAGGCACTATTCAGTGGGGCCTTATCGTAATGGCCATGGGATACGTGCTGATAGCGATTCCTATCGTGGCCACGCAGAGCAATCATTCATGGCTTCTGGCATTCACCTGCCTGGCTCTGGCACTCATTGCTTTCGGAAATGGCCTGTTCAAGGGTAATCTGCAAGCAATCGTCGGGCAGATGTATGACAACTTGGAGACAGAGGCTGCGAAGAAAGGTCCAGAGGAGCTTAGAATCGCTAAGAGCAAAAGGGATTCCGGATTCCAGATTTTCTACGTATTCATAAACATCGGAGGCTTGATCGCTCCATTCGTAGCCCCTCTGCTTCGTCAGTGGTGGCTTGGAGTCAAGGGCATGGTGTACAATGCTTCTTTGCCAGCCCTTTGCCATCAGTATATCAACAACCCTGACGGAATGAATGCACAGAACCTCACCAACCTCACTGACCTGATGAACCAGGTAAATGCGGGCGGACTGGACGTCAGCAATCTGGGAGCTGCTTGCGGCAGTTATCTGGAGGTGTTCAACACTGGCGTGCACTACAGTTTCTTCGCTTCTGTGGCGGCCATGTTCATTTCCCTCATCATATTCCTTGCTACCAAATCCAAATTCCCTACTCCTGGCAAGAAGTCATCTGCCGAAAGACAAAGCTACACGCCAGAGGAAGCCAAAGAGATGGCCAAAGAAATCAAGCAGCGCATGGTGGCTTTGTTCGCCGTGCTGGGCGTCTGCATATTCTTCTGGTTCTCATTCCATCAGAACGGCCAATCGCTTTCTGTCTACGCCAGGGACTATGTCAACACGACCAAAGTGGCGCCTGAGATTTGGCAGGCTGTTAACCCGTTCTTCGTGATTGTGCTTACCCCTATAATAATGCTTATCTTCGGAGGACTGGCAAAGAGGGGCAAAGAGATATCCACTCCTAAGAAAATCGTCATAGGAATGTTCATCACGGCTTGCGCCTACATATTCCTGACAGTTCTCAGTGCCGTGAAGGGCCTTCCCGGAGGAGAAATTTTCCGTTCGCTGCCAGTTGCCGATCAGGATGCGATGAAGAGCGAGTGGTGGGTGTTAATCGTCACATATTTCTTCCTTACGGTAGCGGAGCTATTCATATCGCCTCTTGGCCTGTCATTTGTCTCAAAGATAGCGCCGAAGAACCTGCAAGGCATCTGCCAGGGATTGTGGCTCAGCGCCACTGCTTGCGGCAACCTTCTGATCTGGATTGGGCCAGTGATGCTGAACAAGATGCCGAAGCTTTGGATGTGCTGGGCTGTGTTCATGGTAGTCTGCCTGCTTGCGATGGGCGTAATGTGGGGCATGGTCAGCTGGCTGGAACGCATCATCAACCAGCCTGCGCATGAAGCCGCAAAGACGGCCCAGGCACAAAAAGCGTAGCACATGACCGATGAAACGAGACAGCTGCTCCTGGAATGGGCGGAGACATACAACGACCCGCTCTATTTCCAAGAAGACCCCATAGCTTTCCCGACCCGATTCGCCTCGGCGATGAAGGTCGGGAAAGCCTGCCTGCAGGATGTAGAGGTGGCAGCGATCTTCGCCGCGCATTTCGCTTGGGGCAGGAGAGCAATGATCGTAAGGGATTGCGGCAGGCTTTTTGACGAGATGGGATGGAAACCTTACGATTATGTCATGCGCGGTGGCTGGAGGAACGATGACAGCAGCATCCACAGAACGGTGAAGTGGAGCGAAATAGCAGCAATCTGCTCTCGCCTGCGAGAAGCATATCTTCGCAGCGAAAGCATTGAACCGATGAATCAGGCGCAGATGAGGACATTGATTTTCGGCCAGAAAGATGACCCTAAGGCTCCCAATAAAAAAATCAACATGATGAGGAGATGGATGGTTCGCAACGATGGGAAAGTGGATTTAGGAATATGGAAAAGCACAGATCCGGCCTCGCTGCTGATCCCCCTGGACGTACACGTTTATGAAGTGGCAGTGGCTCTCGGGCTGACCTCCCGGAAGCAGAAGGACATCGCAACGGTGAAGGAAATAACGGATGCATTTGCCGACATATTTCCTGGAGACCCGTGCAAAGGGGATTTTTCGCTATTTGGTTATGGAGTGACTCATCCAAAAAAGAAAGCATAGAAACACATGCCAAGGCTCTATATCATATCGGGCTGCAATGGCTCTGGAAAGACGACTGCATCGTACTCGATGCTGCCAGGCATCTTCGAATGCACTCAGTTCGTGAATTCGGATGAGTTTGCGAAAAGCCTCTCACCTTTCAATCCAGAAAAAGCTTCGATTGGAGCCAGCCGCTACATGCTTCTGAAAATCCGCTATCTCTTCTCTAAGAAGAAGGATTTCTGCATCGAAACGACTTTAGCCACAAGGTCGTTGCTAAAGATGATAAAGGTTGCTCAGGAACAAGGCTATTACGTGACACTGCTTTTTTTCTGGCTCAACTCCCCGGACATGGCAGTCAAGAGAGTCAAGGCCAGAGTGCAAGCAGGAGGACACAATATTGACGAGGATACCATCAGAAGACGTTATTACGTGGGCCAGTATTATCTATTCAAAGACTACATGCCACTTTGCGACCACTGGATGCTTGCGGACAATTCCAAGACGCCTTACACGATGATAGCCGAAGGCGGTGACGACAACATAAAAATATACGATAAACGTAAATATGATAAGATTCTGAAAATGAACGAGGATTACGTAAGAGAAAAAGAGGGACGCAGGAATGAGAACGAAGATGGACACTGAATATTATCTCTCGGCATTCGACACATCGAAGGAAAACTTGGAAAAGCTGGTTTCCGAAGCTCTTAAGCATGGTGGAGACTGGTGCGATTTATTTTTCGAGAACACGGTCAACGGAAACATAGCATTAAGAGACGGAATAGTTTCCGACGGAGGCTTCAACGTTGATTACGGAGCCGGAATCAGGGTGCTGAATGGCGAAAAAACCGGTTACGCATATTCAGAGAACACTGACATGAAATCTATGGCAGCGGCTGCGCATGCTGCCTCTGCAATTGCGGCAGGCTCTGCTGACATTCCACCTGTCAATGCTGGCTCTATGAATATATTGCAGCACGGAGATCGTTACCAGATGCTGAAAGACTGGCAGCTGGGAGAATGCAAAATATTTTTGGAAAGACTTCAAGACAAAATATTCGTAAAAGATTCCAGAATAGCCAAGGTGCTGGCAGGGGTCTTTTATACCATCACTGACGTTCTCATGTACAATTCTACCGGTGAAATGACTTGCGACACAAGGCCTTATGGCACAGCATACGCATCCGCAGTGTTCATGCAGGATGGGAAACTGGAAACGAAGAGCGTCAGCCGAAGCTATATGAAAGGCGGGGAAATGCTTTCAGAAGCACTTGCGGACGAAATTGCCGCCGAGGTCGTGAAAGGAATCGACGACCGATTCGCCGCAAAGCGTCCGAAAGGCGGGCAGATGCCTGTCGTAATGGGCTCCGGAGCCTCCGGAATATTACTCCACGAGGCAATGGGGCATGCCTTTGAAGCGGATTTCAACCGAAAAGGCCAATCGATTTTCAGCGACAAGATGGGACAGAAAATCTGCGATGGCAGCATTACCATAGTGGACGACGGGACCATTCCTGGCAACCGTGGGGCAGTGAATTTCGATGATGAGGGAGTTAGAGGCCAGCGCACGCAGATGGTGACAAACGGGGTTCTGACTTCGTATCTTCACGACAGGATAAGCGCAAAGTATTACGGGACAGAGCCGACAGGGAACGGCAGGCGCGAGGGATTCCGCTTCAATCCGATTCCCCGGATGAGGGCAACCTACATGGAAAGCGGTGATGCCTGCAAGGAGGGAATCATAGCATCCGTGAAGAATGGCATTTACGTGGACGAATTCACGAACGGCCAGGTAAAGATTGGCGAGGGAGATTTCACATTCTTCGTGAATAGCGGCTATCTTATCGAGAATGGCAAGCTTACGCAGCCAATCAAAGACATAAACGTGATTGGAAACGGCCCTAAGGCCCTTGCTGACATAATAGCAGTTGGGAATGACTTGAAGATAGATGAGGGTTCATGGACCTGCGGGAAAGGCCAGAGCTGTCCAGTCTCATGCGGCATCCCGACGGTGCTGGTCAAGAATTTAACCGTGGGAGGCGAATGAAATGATTGACGAAAAGTTATTGCTGACAGCAGAAGAAATAAGGTTTGCTGAGAGATGCTTGGAGAAAGCTATCGAATATGGCGCCCAGAAAGCCAGGGCATCGGTCGCCAAAAGCGTTTCAGACGAATTCAAGACACTGAACGGCGAGCTGGATAGCGTCACGCACTGCCTCGACAGGGGGCTCTCACTGAATGTTTTCGTGGATGGACGATATGGGACTTTCACGACGAACAGGCTGGATGCTGCCCATCTGGACGATTTCGTAAAAGAGTCCATCCGTGCCGCGAGGCTGCTCGAGGAGGACAGGTGCAACGATCTGCCAGACCCTTCCAGGACGGCCAAAGATGCCATCAATGGCGACGAATTGGGGCTTTGCGACAATGAATATGCTGCCGTCACGCCCGAGCAGCGAAAGAAAACGGCTCTGGAATCCTCCATCTTCAATGAATATGAAGACAAATCTTTGATTTCGGAAGAGGGGGAATATTCTGACTCCGTGAGCGACAGGCTCGTCCTCGATACTCAGGGGCTTCGTGCGCGGCAGTCGGAAACCAGCTTCAGCTACGGATGCGAATCGACCATAAAAGATGTGGCAGGAGCCAAGTTCAGCGGCTACTGGTGGGACCGAGCCTCCAGGCTGAATGATTTGGATTTTAAGAATATATCGAATAAGGCATATTCATTGGCGATGTCTCAGGCCGGTCCGAAAAGCGTCAAAGGCGGGAAATATGATATCGTCGTTGACCCCAACTGCGCCTCAACCCTTCTGAATCCTCTCCTGAGCGCCTTGAATGCATATTCAATCAATCAGAAAAGGTCTTTTCTGATTGATTCGCTCAATAAGAGAGTATTCTGCGAGGGTCTCTGCGTGATTGATGACCCTCGCAGAAAGGGGGAAAACGGCTCCAGGCTTTTCGATGCAGAAGGGGTTTCTGCCATCAAGGCTCCAATCATCGAGAATGGCATCATAAAGGAATATTTCGTCAGCACTTACATGGCGAACAAGATGGGCATCGCTCCTACCATCAGCACCCCTTCCAGGCCGTTGCTGTTACCATATAGGGTAAATGGGGGCAGGGATGCAATCCTTGAATATATTGGCGAAGGAATTCTCATAACCGGCTTCAATGGGGGCAACAGCAACCCTTCCACCGGTGCATTTTCCTTCGGAATAGAAGGCTTCCTGTTCCGAAACGGGAAAATCGTTCATCCAGTCAGGGAGGCCCTTTTGACTGGGAATTTCCTGGATTTGTGGAATAGTCTTGAGGCGGCAGGAAATGATTCGAGACGATGTATGTCAAAACTTATTCCTACCTTAGCATTTTCAAACGCAGACATTAGCGCATAATATTATCATGAAAGTAGACAAAAACAAAGTCGTCAAGCTCGCCTACGAACTGGTAGTTGACGGAAAAGTTGCTGACAAAGCCACACAAGATCGTCCATTGGATTACATACACGGGACGCACATGCTGCTCCCGAAATTCGAGAGCGAAGTTGAAGGTAAAGAACCTGGGGATTCGTTCGAATTCACGCTGACTCCTGCCGAGGGCTATGGAGAAGTTGATCAAACTCAAATAATCGACCTTCCAAAAACGGCCTTCATGGTGGATGGAAAGCTGATGGAGGAGTTTCTCGTGGTCGGTCAGATGGTTCCTATGATGAGCCAGGACGGCAGAGTGGTCCAGGGAATCGTACGCGAAGTGTCGGACGACTCAGTGAAGATGGACTTCAATCATCCTATGGCCGGTAAGACCTTGAATTTCAAAGGGAACATCGTGGAAGTCAGGGATGCGACAGAGAAAGAGCTGACGGAGGGGCTTCATGGTGAGTTCCTGCCTCCGGAAGAGCATCATCACTGCAAGCACCATGGCGATGGCGAGTGCTGCCATGGCGAAGGTCACAAAGATGGTGAGTGCTGTCATGGCGAAGGACACAAGGACGGCGAGTGCTGCCATGGCGAAGGTCACAAGGACGGCGAGTGCTGCCATGGCGAAGGCCATTGCAAAGACAAAGAGTGAAGCGACATGCGGACTGCCATCGTCATATTGAATTGGAACACTGCCGATTATCTGCGGCGATTCCTACCTCCCCTTCTGGCCTCGCTGCCAGAAGGAGCCGAGGTAGTGGTCGCCGACAGCGCTTCGACTGATGAGTCTATGAAAGTGATGGACGAGCAGTTCCCTTCTGTAAGGAAAATCCGCCTGGATAAGAATTACGGCTTCACTGGAGGCTACAACAGAGCTTTCAAGGAACTTCAAGATGTCCATGACATGGAATATTTCATATTGATGAACACCGACATCGAAGTTCCTGAGGGCTGGCTGGAACCACTCATAGAGTGGATGGATGCCCATCCTGACTGCGCCGCATGCGCCCCGAAACTACATTCGTGGTACAAACGGGACACTTTCGATTATGCCGGAGCGGCTGGCGGAATGCTGGATCATTTCGGCTACCCGTTCTGTCGCGGCCGGGTGCTGAAGAAAGTGGAGAAAGATTCTGGCCAGTACGATTCGACCCATGAGGTTTTCTGGGCAACAGGAGCATGCCTGGTGATGCGGAAGTCTGCATATTCAGAAATGGGAGGCCTGGACGACAGGTTCTTCGCTCACATGGAAGAGATCGACCTTTGCTGGAGGCTTCAGCTGGAAGGCATGATAATCTGCATCGTGCCGTCATCGGTGGTGTACCATCTTGGCGGTGGCACTTTGCCGCAGGATTCCCCGTGGAAGTTAAAGCTCAATTTCCGCAATGACCTGCTGATGCTGGAGAACAATGCAGCTAAGACATATTCATTGGAAAATATGTCAAAGGGACTTTCTCCGCAGAAAGCGGCATCCAAAGCCGTTCGCAAGGCGCGGAGGCTAATATTCATAAGAAAGTGCCTCGATCGCTGCTCTGCCGCCGTTTATCTGCTGACTGGGAAAATTGAATATTTCAAAGCGGTCCTTCATGCGCACAAAGAGTTCAAGCAGCTTAGGCGCGGCATTGAACTTGCTGGCATAGAAAGATTTGCGGAAAGCCACCAAGGCATCCCAGCCCCACGGCTATTCCGCAGATGGATTATCCCTCTGGCTATGGCGCAGGGGAATGGTATTTTTGAATATTTAAGGAAAACATTATGAAAATCGTCATCGACGGCGCTGGTGAAGTCGGCTCCCATCTCGCAAAGATGCTCAGCCTGGAGGCAAACGACATCACTGTGATTGACAGCGATCCTGCAAGGCTGG
>Ga0256405_10010802_pt1 | contig 11889 bp, 22 predicted proteins | sample RumenRJG_02DNA_FD_189096 | JGI IMG/M metagenome (GOLD analysis project Ga0256405, IMG submission 189096) | Bovine rumen microbial communities from Lethbridge, Alberta, Canada - RJG_02 | ecosystem: Host-associated > Mammals > Digestive system > Stomach > Rumen | place: Canada: Alberta...
ATCAAAAAAGTGTGGGTTCGAGACCCACCTGGTCTAGGTGAACTGGGTCAGTGGCGCAATAGGTAGACGCAAGAGTAAAAAAGATACTGGATCTAATATTCTTATTTCTTTTTGGGGATATGCTGCAATTGGCGAGACAGGGCGGTCTTAGAAACCGTTACGGAGAAACGCTGTGAGTTCGAGTCTCACTATCCCCACTGTACTTATAGTGTTAGTGGTTAGCACGGAAGATTGTGGTTCTTCAAGGATGGGTTCGAGTCCCATTAAGCACATAATTTATGGTGGCTATGGTCGAGCGGTTGAAGACGCTTGTCTGTGGAACAAGTACATTAGAAACGCGAGGGTTCGAATCCCTCTAGCCACCCTTTTACTCCTCCGTGGTGTAGTGGTAGCACAAGACACTCTGGATGTTTTAGGCTGGGTTCGAGTCCTAGCGGAGGAATAACGGTCAGTGCCGCAGTTGGAGAGACGGGATGGTCTCAAAAACCATTACACTAGAAACACCGTGAGTTCGAATCTCACCTGACCGACTATTATAGGAGATTTAGGAGTTATGAAAAGAAAAAGAAAACCTAAAAAATTGCTAAAGAAAATTTAGAAATTGCTAGGCTTTCTTAAACTTCCTGGCAATTTCGAGGAGGATAATCGAATGTCAGGACATTCACATAGCTCAAATGTAGCTTCAAAGAAAAATGCAGTAAATGCAAAGAAGTCGGCTCTTTATTCTAAGTTGAGTAAAGAGATTACAACAGCAGTGATTGAAAATGGAGATAATCCAGATTACAATTACAAACTTCGTTCTTTATTAGAAAAAGCTAGAAAAGAAGGTATGAAAAAAGATACCATTGAAAAAGCTATTAAGAACGGTAAAAAATAGAAATTGAATAAGGTTTTAGGCCAAGCACGGGGAACGATACACTGTAAAACCTAACACGGAAGAAAACGAGAGGTTATCCTTATTTAATTATATATTCTGGTTACGCAGGTTTGCCAACTGACTCTCATAAGGCCGGTTCGAAGCGTCCGACTCGCTTGTAGCCAACTACTATAGGAGCGTATGAGCGCGGTCTTATAAACCGTCCAGTATAATGCGTCTAACTGGTGGATGTTGGTTCAAATCCAACCGCTCCTAATTATCATGGAGGATACGCCTAACGGTTGGGCAGTTGCCTGCTAAGCAATGGTAGCGAAAGCGCCTAGCGAGTTCGACTCTCGCATCCTCCGTCTTCACTCTGAGGTAAAGAGTAAATGGTATCTCCCCAGACTTTGATTCTGGTGACTCATACCCGAGTCGTGCAGGTTCGAATCCCGCCCTCAGAAATAACAAAATAAAGCACTAAAAAAGCCACTCAATTGAGTGGCTTTATTTTTATTTACTCATAACTAAAAAATCAAGATAGGCGCAAGGACCAACTTCTTTATAAAAGTTTTTTCTCATTATTCTTCCACCATCAAAATATGGCAAAACAATAAGTACAATTAATTTCCTTGAAGGGCCCATTCCTTCTCTAAGATGTTTGAATAAAAAATTATCATCCTTAGCCCAAATACTTGTTGTAATTCTGTATAATGGAGAATATGATGAGTCTTCACCTTTCTTATTCTTATAATTGAAGACATAAGTCTTTTCAGACTCTTTTGGAATGGCATATAGGTCAACATCATATTTCTTAGCAAGTTTATTCAACTTTGTAAGCTTAAACCAAAGAAAATGTGCTTTCTTTCTTTTTGGATCTTCTAAGTCAAATATTCTTTGATTTGAGATTAAAATTTGTTTATCTAAATGTGTCAACTTTCTCATTATTCAACAACCTCATAAGTTTGTTCAAAGATGTCTGGCTTGCAAGGATAGTATTCTCCTTTTATACCTCGAATAATAAAGTCACCTGGAGATGCTCTCATAGTGCCTTCTAAAGTCTCAATAAGTAAATCACCTTTCTCAGGTTTACCATCTAAATCTAGCATTGGTCCACAAGTCTTTTTTGCATCTTCTGAAAAGAAAGCTTTTACTTCTTCACAGTTTGTTCCAGTCCATTGAATAGCCGATACTGTTGTTGGCTTCTTTCTAAAAATATGTGCTTCTTTTGAAAAATCCATCTTATTCCTCTACCTCATAAGAATCAAGCTTATAGTCAACATCCTCATCACAACAGCCATTTAATCTGTCGACATCTCTTTTAGCTTTATTCTTGTCGATATAAACACTGTGTACATAAGAAGCTCCACTTCTCAATTCATGTTCTGTAATAATATAAACTACCATAATATCTCCTTATTCAAATACAACTCCGGATTGTTCGGCCTCTTGTATAACTGCTTGAGGGTCTGCTGCTATCCAAGGATCAAATACAGCTGGTCCAAACCAAGCACAAAAAGCCCAAATAACAAGACCGATAGATGCAGCAATAATTACCAATGATAAAAATTTTGCAATAAATCCATCTTCGTCTAAAAAGAGTCCAACAAAATTTGTAATTCCATTTTCGTAGCAATACCACCAATAGGCAACACTAAAACAAAGAGCAATTACAAATAAAATAAAATGAAATACATTCATCTTTAATCATCCTCCAGCTTTATATCAATTCCAAGTGTTTCATAAAAAATATCTGATAATTCACCATCTAAGCATGGGGCATCTTCAGTAGTTACTCCACAATCTTGTATAAAAAAATAAATACGATTATATAATTGTTCAATATCCTTTTTTGTAATTTTTGGCATACTAAACCTCAATTAAAATATTAACTACTAAAAAGGACCATAATGAGAAATAAACTCTTTTAGTTCCAAAAAAGCCTTATTAAATAGATGTTGGTGTAATTTAACCAATTCTTTAGCATGTTTACAATCTTCAGCATGGTTTTTATGTAATGCACTTTTTTTCATCATTGTAATTGGAATAAAATGTTTATTATAAAAGGCTGACCATTCCTTATCAGTGGACATTCCAAAACCATGAGCTCTTCTCAGTCGTTCCATACCTTTTCTAAGCTGATTTTCTTCTCTAGAGAAGTGCCTATAAGTTTCTTTTGTTTTATTATACTTTCGTACAGCCTCTTCATAAAGCTGTCTTTCAACATAATACTTGTTTAAAAGACTTACAAACTTTTTATCTGCTTTCCATTTTTCAAAATTAAACTCTGCCATTTTTACCTTCCTTAAATCCTGCTTTCCAAATATGCTCCATTAAAATGTCTGGACTTTCCCAATTATAAGCATCTGAATACCCATAGCCACTTACCCAATTTCTAATCATTTCCTGTGTCGTAGGTTGATTTAACCATTCCAAGAATTTCTTAGTTTCGGTATATCTATTTTCAGGAAGATAAAGTTCAGCTGGATGTTCTTTATAATATCTGAAACGATATGCTTTATATTGATCAAAGTCTTCCTGAGTTTTTAGATATTTCCATTCTTTAATGGCTTCATAAGGAATATAACCTTTTCCAACATCTGGGAATAAGTTCCAAACACCTTCAATAATCTTATATTTACCACCTCTTCCTTTAAGTTTATCCCAATTTTTATTCCACTGTCTATTACCCTCAAAAGATGTATGAGCAACTCTTTCGCAATAAAGCTGCTCACCATTATCTAAAGTAACAAGAAGAGTTCGAATATATGGAATACTAAAATAATTTTTTATTTTTCTAAAAATCATATTGGCCTCAACTTAGTCTTTCATTAGGTTCCCAAAAACCGATTAAATCAAGTGTATCACTTATATTAGGTCTTTTAGTAGACCAAAACTGATAACAATGTTCAGATGCGCTTCTCCAACAATAATCTTCGGCTTCATCAAAGGCTTCTGCTAATTTTTCTCTAATTCTTTCTTCCATAGCTTTGGTAATTTCTAAAAGCTCATTATTTCCAAAAGCCTCTCGTTTTTTAGATACCTCTAATAGGTCTGAACTTTCGGGAAGACCTAATACTGATGGAGCAAGTGTCTCCCAACCTAAATGAACGATTATCTCAAACTCTTTATCACCTTTTAAAATATGACTATTAAATTCTTTAGTATATTTATTAAACCTTTCCTGCATCTTTTCTTTAATCGAAAGAACTTTAGGTGTATTTTGTTTTTTTCTCTTAAACATCTTTTTCCTCTGGATAAACCACGATATATGATGGATTTTCCACTATAAGATTATAAGCTTTTTGAAGCGCATCCTCCCTACAAGAGGCCTTAATAGAATATTCCGGAATTCTAAAATTCCAAGTTTCTTGAACTTTTTCTGCAAGTTGATATTCATATTGTTCAGCTAAGATTGGATGTTTAGGATCAACCTTCAACCATTCATCTACTTCACCAGGATGAATAAAACGATAAACTACTTCTTTATCTTCAATAAGCCAACCCATTACTTCTTTAAGGCTTGTAGTCGGCGTATTTTCATATCGTTTCTTCATATCATTAATAACTTTTCTAGTGACTGAAGAATTTGCATTCTCTGTTTCTAAACTTTTTAGAAATTCCATTTTAGAGTTTGTTGCTTTTTCCATTTCTACTTTTTCCTCATCGTCATCCTTAAATCTATACCATAAGGCTTCACAAGCTTCTGAGCAGTCTTCACCACCAACCTGATGATATTTTTCATAAAAGTCTTCAGGCAATTCAGACCAATAAGTCGGTCCATAATGATTATTTTCCCAACCTGAACCTTCCCAATAATAAGTTTCAGAATGATAACCTACATATTTCTTGCCGTCAGTGAGTTCAAGAACTACAGCCCAATTGCGATACCAGCCTTTATCTTCATTCTGAACATTATCATACTTTTTGGCACCATTTAATACATAATATTTCATAAAACATCCTTTACAGAAACCATATCACTGTCAGTATAACCTATATCTTTCCTTACTCTGTTGAAACATGATTCACACAAATCCACTGCATGCATTGTTGCAGTTGCTTTAACCTCATTTGTAGAAATGTTTTTTGCACCAAAGACAAGTTGACAGGAGATTATTTTTTCTTTGCAATCTACTCCACAACGGTCGCACTTAAATAAAATCATCTTATTACCTCTTCTTCACTTTGGCAAATCTTTAAAAAACTTTTATACATTCGATTAGTGTTAATAGACTCTAGATATTTTCCGGTAGGTTTGCCATCATCATCTAAAATTGGATATTTTCCATTTTCATCAGGAATAATATAGCCGAGAACTCCAGGCTTAAATGTACCATCTTTATTAAAGTATCTATCATTTAGATCTTCGGCATCTAAGATGTAAACTTTAGCATTTTTATCCCAGTCAGGAAATGATTCATATTCTTCAAACTTGGTAATAGTTGTATACTTTCCATTATCATAAAAACATGTTTCAGCATCAAATTCTGAAGCTGAACAACCCATAGAAATTACACATGCAAATAATAAAGGCCAGCATATAACACAGTATATAAGCCACCAACCTACATCAGTCACAGATAATCTATTTAAAAAATGAGATATTTTTTTAATTTTTGGATTTACATTTTTAAGTTTTTGTAATTTTTGATAATCACTTTCAAGTTCTGGATATTTTTTATTTACTTCTTCTGGAGATAATTTTTTAATTTCTTTTTTTTCTTCATCATAATTAATACCACCACGATCATCTCTCATAATAGTGGCATCATGATTATGGAATTGATAAAAATTAAAACAATTATACTTTTTTTCTAGAAGATTTTCAAATCTAAAAGCTGCATCACTTTGTTTTCCAACTATTTTTGAAAATACATGTTCCAAAATCATCTTAATAATGAGTATAGTTGCGGGAAGTCCCAAGAATATATACTCCAACCATAAATTTCGAGTCAATAAGGCTTCGTTCATTCGTGTCTCCTATGAGTTAATATTAACTTTAAAGTATTTCAGAAAGTTTAGCTATAAAATAGCCCACAGCAATAAAATATAAAATCATTCCTATCATATATAGACTATACTTTTTTATGAATCTTTTTTCTAAAAATTGTATATTCTATTTATGAATAAGCGAATTTATAAGAAACAGCAGAGACGTCTTATCGGTCGTGCTTTATCTCTTATTTATGGACAGGTTAGACGCAAAGATTTAGCTTTTATGTATCGAGTTAGACCTGCCTATTTTAGATATTTTGATAAGCAGCGATTGCGCAAAGTTTGGAAACAAATTCAAAAAGACTCTGTTAATGAGAAATATCGACCAGATGTTCAGACATTTATTTGGTATAAACATTTTATGACTTGGTACGATTATTTCATGTATGGTTACGACACTCTTAAAAAAGAGGAAAAGAATAGAGATGGAATATTTAAAGGATTTCCGGCTACTTCTTGGGTAATCAACTTCGATTGGAATAGAGGAGAAATGTAAAAAATGTTAGCAATTGTTATTATATTTGCTATAATATTTGGATATGCTTTTATTGGTGGAATTTTTGCCCGTATTACATGGCCCATCCAAAAATGGATTGATAAAAGAGCAAAAGCAAAAAACCCTAAAGTAGAAGCATCTTCTTGGCATGAGCACTTATGTTTTTGCTTTTTCCTTTGGCCAGCTGTAATTGTTGCATATACTTTCTATACAATGGGATTTGTCTTAACAACACTTTTCTCTATAGGTATAGAGGATAAAGGAGAATAATATGCTGCATTATTTTGTTTGTGATAATCCTGTTGGAGATGAAAATGACAGAATATATGTCGAAGTTTCAGAAGAAAAATTAACAAAACTTGCGGCTAAAAATATACCTGAAAAAGGTAATACTTTGGCTCTAGTCAAAGTTAATAATGAGTTTGACCCAGGTCATACAATTATGTATTTTGAGATACATAAAAAACTTATAAGAGGAGAATAAAATGCCAATACGAGATTATAAGTATAATTTTGAAAATGTTATTCCGACTGATAAACAAATTATGTCTTTCGGAGATGGCCGCTTTAGTAATGTTAAATTAACGAGAGACAATATGTTTCAGATTTTTGACGTTATGAAGCTTTCAGATGACTTAAAAGAAGTTATGTGGACATATCTTACAGGTACTGGCAAATATGATGACTATTCACAAAAATATTTGTATCGTGAATACTCACTTGAGCCTATTATTTACGAATATAATAGGAAAGCTTCTAAATACCTTGAAGATTTAGTTCATGCTATTATAGTTATCCGAGATGAAAAAAGAGCTGCCAGGGAAGCAGAAGCTTTAGAATCTTATAAGTCACAAGCTGCTGCGATTCTTGAAAAGAAGGATGTTGAAGGTCTTACAAAGATACTTAAATTTCTTGATGACCACAACTATGATGTAGATTTAATTATGGGTTATAAAAAAGATGTTTGAAATAACAGGAAAATATGGAACTGCAAAAGTTTATGCTACTACAGTTGAAGATGAATGTATGTCTCAGATTTATGGATTTATGAACTCTCCTGTTGTAGAAGGTTGTAATATTGCTATTATGCCAGACACACATGCTGGCAAGGGTAGTTGTATTGGATTTACTCAGAAAATTAATGGTCGTGTTAATCCAAACATGGTTGGAGTTGATATTGGCTGTGGTATGCTTGTTTTGAAAATTTCTGCAGAAGCTGGAAAGCAGTTATTTAATAAGCCAGGTTTGGATAAGTTTGATAAGATCATGCATACTAAGGTTCCATCAGGAGCAGGCCACCGTTCAACTTATCATAAGTTTACAAAAAACATTGACATTAAACAGCTTATTGCAGATGCCGACTATGATAAAGAACTTTATGCTATGGGTTCATTAGGTGGTGGAAACCACTTTGTTGAAATTGACAAAGATGAGAATGGTGATTATTATATTGTAATTCACTCAGGTTCTCGTCACCTTGGAATTGTAGTTGCTAAATACTGGGAAGGTAAGGCAATCACTTATCATAAAAATAATTCTTCTGCTAAGAATGAGCTTATTAACAAGCTTAAAAAAGAAGGTCGTGAAAAAGACATTCAGGAAGAAATTGCTAAGCTTCCACCAGTTATCATTTCTAAAGAGTTGTCATATCTTGAAGGTGAAGATTTGGATGGATATTTGCATGATATGAAAATTTGCCAGGAATTTGCTCGCTTAAACCGTGAGGCAATGCTTGATGTTCTCATTGAAGAAATGGGAATCAAGAAAAGACATATTCTTGGTAAGTTTTGCACTATCCACAATTATATCGACCTTGAAAATGGCATTTTGCGTAAAGGTGCAATTTCTCTTCAGGAAGGTGAAGAAGCTATTATTCCAATCAACATGGAATATGGTTCTTTGATTGTAAAAGGTAAGGGAAATCCAGATTGGAACTTCTCTGGCCCACATGGAGCTGGTCGTTTAATGTCTCGTTCTAAAGCAAAAGAATGCTTGAAGATGGAAGACTTTAAGGCGGCTATGAAGGATATTTACACTACTTGTGTAAGTACTTCTACAATCGATGAGTCTCCAATGGCTTATAAGTCTGCTGATGAGATTTTGGACAATATTAAAGAAAATGCTGAGGTTATATCTATTATAAAACCTATTTATAACTTTAAGGCATCAGATGAGGAAAAATAAATGGCAAACGTTGAGTTGGTTAAAAAATTAAGAGCTGCTACTATGGCAGGTCTTGCAGATTGTAAGAAGGCATTAGACGAAGCTAATGGTGATTTTGATGAAGCAATAAAAGTTCTTCAGAAGAAAGGACTTGCAGCTTCTGATGCCAGAAGTGGTAGAGCTACTGCTGAAGGTCGAGTCTTTATCAAAGATAATGGTAAAGATGCTGTAAATGTAGCTGTCATAAAATGTGAAACAGACTTTGTTGCAAATAACAAAGACTTTGCAGCGTTAGGTGAAGCTGAAAATCTTACAGAGGCCGTAGATAAGCTTAAAGTTTCTATGCGTGAAAATATTATTATTGACACAGAAAAGTCATTTGACTATGGTCCTGAAGATGTAGTTGGTACTTATGTACATTCTGACAACAAATCTGGTGCTGTAGTAATTCTTTCTAATGTTAAAGATAGAGAGAAGGCAAAAACATTTGCTCATGATTGCTGTTTGCATCTTGTAGCTTTTGAGCCACCTTTTATCAATAAAGAAAGTGTACCTCAGGACTATCTTGATGAAAAGATGGAAATTTTCAAGGCTCAGATGGATAAAGACCCTAAGATGGCTGGAAAACCTGATAAGGTAAAAGAAGGTATTCTTACTGGTAAGCTTAATAAGCATCTAGCTGAAGTTTGTTTCTTAGAGCAGCCTTTTGTAAAAGATGATAAAAGATCTGTAAAGAAAGTTCTTGAAGACGAATGCGGCAAAGATGCTGTAATCGGATTTAAATATTTTTCAATTTAATTTTTTAAGGTATTTGAGTGACTCTACTTGAATACCTTATTTTATGGAGAATACTATATGAAATCTTTATATAATGTTTATATTGCGACAGTAAATGATAAAAAATATTATCTTGTAGCTGAAAATATGAATGAAGCCGCTCATGATGCAGCAAATATAGATGGGTGTTGCTATTCAGATTATTCTTGGGACATAAATGATAAAAATCATTGGTTTACAACAGAGTATGGCAATATTGATGTTGTCCTTTTTAAGGAAGGTTTAGATAAATTAAGTTTAGTACATGAAGTAATTGAATATCTAAGTTTGCGTTATATTTCTGAACTTTGGAATGCAAGGGCAAAAGATGATTTTATCACATTCCAAGGTAAGGCAAAGAAGTCTGGTAGTGAACAAAGCTTTGTTTCAGGTGCAGAGGAATTACTAAATTTTATTAGTACATCTGATTTCAAAGATGTAAAAAGTTTAATCGAAGGTGCAAAGGATTATATTAAAAAATAAATGAGTATTCTTCTTGAAGTGCTCGCTGTTCTTTGTGCGGTTGCTCTTATAGGAGCGATTTTAGTCTTAGATGTTTATTTCTGGACTGAATATATAGACAGCGATTTATCTGTATTGTGGGTATTTCTTACGCTTCCATTTATTTTAATAATTGATGTCATTACAATAATTTTACTTATTAAAGACGCAATTATTGAGAAAAAATATGGATATTTTTGAACTTTTTCTTTAGCTTTGGTATAGTCTAAATACAGAGAATAATAATCAGGGTGAAATGCTGAAAAGCTCACACTCATAACAAAGATGTCCTAAGATGAATTAGGTTGGGCGGATTGGTTCATAATAAGGCAGAATGATTCACTGCACGAAAATATGCCCGAATCAATCAATTCTCGATGATTAAGAGAATACTAAAGCAGAGACTTTAACCGTAAAGTCGGAATTACGAATTTTTGAGGATTTGATGTACGGTTGCATTACCAAAATTTAAGTTAGGCCAACTTAAATGCAGAAGCTGATCAGGTTCAATTCCTGGAATCCTCAATAAAAGGAAAGTTCTATTTCGAACGTGAACTTTCTGGAGTGGTTCGAAACACTCATTATCGTATGGTGTACATGGGGCACAGTGGCCCTTGTGCTGAGGCTATTGGGTATTAAGTATGGCCTGCATTTAGCAGATCCCAGCCGAAAGTAAATCCTGAATAGCTAGGTTCGGGGCCGCAGGAGATTGAGGTTCAAGTCCTTATCTATGGTAATTGGGGAGCATAACCTCCCTTTTTAGAATAATTATTTGCCGCTGCCGTTATAAAATCTCAAGTGCAGGTTCGGGTAAAGTTAAGAGATGACTTCGGTCTGAGAGCTTTATTTCTTGAGGTAAGGCGTGAAACCTGAAAACTTAGGGATGGTTTTGTAGTTATGAAACCATCCCTTTTTGCATCAGTGGCGGAACTGGTAGACGCCCAGGACTTAAAATCCTGTGTCTGGTAACAGGCGTACGAGTTCGAGTCTCGTCTGGTGCACTCTAAAACGGCATTTTGAAAATCGTGAGATGAGGAACTGTTGGCCGTTATCTGAAGGTTCCCAATCCATTTTATGGATCGTCTCACAAAAAGACTATTTATTACCTCTTGAGTTCTAAGTAGTGAGACGGCATGATTTTTTGGGAAGATGGGCTAGCTAGACATCTTCCCATTTTTTTGCACTATTTATTATCATAAAGTATATTCTATATAAGAGGTAAATATGGAAAAATTATGGCTTATTACAAAATGCACATTTCTTGGAAACCCAGATGCGCCAAATCCAGATAAAGAAGAGATTTTTGGAGTGTATAAAGGTTCTCAAGAGGAAGCAGAACGATTTGCTTCTGAATGCAGTGGTGGCTTTGAAGCTAGTACTATAGGCAGTACCAAATACTGGGGAGATTTATATAAAATATATTATACGATTAAAAAAGTAACAGCTTTAAATTAGAAAAAAGGTGGCTTAATGCCACCTTTTATTTTTTAATCAATTTCGGCCCAATAATAATGGCCACCAAAACAGTGGTACTGAGCATACACTTTATCACCTTCTTTTCTATAAGGTTCGGTAGTACGCCAAGCAACGTTGATATAATGTCCAGGCCATTTTTTAGATTCTTCAACACACTTAGCACATTTTACAGAATGTCCATAGTGATGATAGGTAGTTGTAAATCCAATGGCTCCAACAAACAATAATAAAAGTACTGTAATAAATTTTTTCATTCTGTTCCCCTCTACGCATTCTCTATAATTAAGTTATATGAGATGTGATTTGTTTTTGTATTATATTGCACAATTGGATGGTGCATATAAGCTAACAAATATCCTTCCTTACTGAAGATACCCATTTCTGTGATATTAACTATAGGCTTATACTCAGTATTAGTTACATCTTCTTTTGAAAGAATTGCAAATTTAGCCATTAAATTGCTATCTACTTTGCAATACTTCTTGTCAGAAATAATGTCACTATCATACATATAATTCTTATATTTAATACCTGCCAAATAGCTGTATTCTTCTGCTGAAGGAAGACATGTTATAATATAATT
>Ga0256405_10010803_pt1 | contig 11889 bp, 17 predicted proteins | sample RumenRJG_02DNA_FD_189096 | JGI IMG/M metagenome (GOLD analysis project Ga0256405, IMG submission 189096) | Bovine rumen microbial communities from Lethbridge, Alberta, Canada - RJG_02 | ecosystem: Host-associated > Mammals > Digestive system > Stomach > Rumen | place: Canada: Alberta...
AAAATAATTGTCGGGAACGCATTTCAAGAATGACATCATGTCCGCTTTGACTATTTTGTTTTGTATGCGACGCGTCCACCTCATGCCTGTTTTTTAACCTCTTTTTCTTTGTAGTCTTCAAGTTTAACGATTCGATATTCAAGACAATATACGGGCGTGTTTTTCTTCGGTCTTTGTTTGAACTCGTAACCGTCCAAACCTTTTTCGCGGGCGCGTCTGAATGCCCTGTCCGCTGAACTTGATTTCAATTTTTGTTGCATTTGATAATTTGAAAACCAACCGCGCTTCAATAGCGAAACGACTTGTTGTTCCTGTGTTAATTTCTTTTGCATTTTTTTATCCCCTCTTTTTTCTCTAACTCATGGCGGTATAATTGCCAAAAAAGACAAAGTGTAATTTTGCAATCTGCGGAATTGTCAATAATAATCTTTGCGAATATATTTCGGATATGAGTTCGCACCGTACCCTCTGAAACGGTTAATATTTCCGTTATTTCGTTGACCGTTGACCCTGTCGCGAATAGTTTTAAGACGCGGACTTCTTGCGCGGTCAAACTTTTTGACAATACTTTATGTAATTTTTTATTTCCGAAATGCTCTCTTATATCCATTTACCCCACCTATTTTTTGTCAACGATTTTAATTTCCTCGACATTGATTATTACTTTTGACCGTTTTGTCCCGTCTTGCGCGGTGTAACTGTCAACGCCTAACCGACCCGAAACCATGACAAGACTTCCGCTTTTTGCGTATTCGCCTATGTATTCGGCTTTTTTACCCCACGCGCGACAATCAAACCAATTTGTCACCGTTCCTTTTGTTTGCCCCGCCCATTCGTCAACCGCAACGGAAAAATTGCAAACGCATTTCCCCGAATCGAAAAATTTTAACGCGGGATTTTGACCGACATTTCCCGAAATAAATACGTTGTTAATATCTGACATTATTTCCCCTCTTTTCCTTTGAACTGTGTTCCGTACATTGTTTTTGTAAAGTCTGACAAGTTTTTCAAAAGACAACGTTTAACGTTTTTGAACTCGTCTTCGTTCTTGCAATCCTCGTCAAAATATCTGCAAATTAACATTTGCGCGGTCATAAGCGCATAAAACCCGACAAAGATGTCTGTTTTATCGCTGAACGCGAATTGCAATACTTTCGCCATACGACGAATCGTATTTTTAACCTTTTTTTGTTCAATTTCTGTTAATTGCATTTTGCCCCCGCTTTCTTCCTGTAATCGTCGCCTTGCATAACCGACAAATAGCAAGATTCGGTTAAGCGACTAATCATTGAAACGCCTTTATTGACAATTTTGTCGTTGATTTCAACTTTGTAATTGTCTTCAAGGTCTTTTAATGTACCCTCTGTCGTAATGATTGTCGGCAATTCATTTTCATAACGGGCGTTAATTATTCCGTATATTTCGGAACATAACCACAAAGTCCCGTTTTCTTTGCCTAAATCGTCAATCAATAAAACTTTGACCGTTTTTAATTCTTTTTTGTATGCGGTCGAAAACTCTTTGAGTTCGTCAACAAGGGAAACGACGTTCAAAACTTTAACAGGGACGCCTTTATCAAGAATATTATTTGCGATTGCACATGCAAGATGTGTTTTTCCCGTCCCGACGCTTCCTTTTCCGATAAAAATAATATTGACACCGTTTTCGATATTTGATTCGATATTCTGCGCATAATTCAACGCTTTTTCATATGCGGATTTTTGCATTTCATTTTCAATGTTGAAATTTTCAAAAGTTCTTTTTGAAAAACGCTTCGACAAGTTCGCTTGTTTTTTGTATTTTTCCGCTTGTTGCGCGTTGTATTTTGCGATTAAAAAATCATTTATGAAGTTTATATCTTTTCCGTTATCAAAAAGCGTTCTTGCTTCTTCTGCGACGTCTGACGTATCGTTAAAATAACAATATGATTCTAAATAAATCAGGTCGCTTGCGCTTTGTATGTCTTCAGGGCGCGCCCCGAATCTCATTTTTATTTTATTTTCCGTCATTACATGCACCGACTTTCCCAATCGTCCGATTGATTTTGACTTTGATTTTGCGCTTTTTTGAACGCTTGTTTTGCTTCTTTCGGCAAATCATAAATTGATTGCCACCCCCTTGCGATTGCATTATCAACAAGCGCGCGGGCGTAATTTTCGTCATTTTGCGACAATCTGACAAAATCCAAAAATGCTTTACGGACGGAATTTTCCGTCTTGTATTGCTTTTTGATTGCCGTTTTGTATTCTAAAAATTCGATAAATAAATCTTTTAATGAAATATGTTTTTTAATTTCTTCGTCTTCGGTAAAAAGTTTTTGAAAAAAACTTTTTGCAACAAAATTTTTTCTTTTATCTTCTTTATTTTCTTTATCTTCTTTATTATTCTTATTCTTATTATCTGTTGTTACTTGTTTGTTATCCGTTTGTTGTTCGCTTTCGATTTGATTATTATTCGTTTGTTGTTCGTTTGTTTCTTCTTCGTTAATTTGTTTGTTAATAGGATTGTAAAAATCAAAGTTATTGACCGTTATTATTGAATAATTCGGCGTTGTTTTGATTGTTATTTCGTTTGTTACTTTGCTTAAATGTCTTAATGCGGTTTTAATTTTTTGCGTTGACAATTTTAATTCTTTCGATAATGTTGCAACGCTTGTTAAAAATGAAGCGCGGGGAATGTCAATTCCATGCCACTTTGCATTCTCATAATTTGCGCGCAATAAACAATGTAAAAACACCGCTTTTGTGTTCGCGTCGTCGTACCACTCCCAATCCATAAAAGAACGGTAAACTTTAACATAACCTTGCGATTTATTTTCTTCTATTTGAAACCCGTCGTTCATTCTCTCTTAAACTGCCTTTGTTTTCTTTTCTTCTAACTCTGCGCGCTTCCATTCAAGCAACTTGCAAATATATTTTGTCCGCATGTAATCGCGTTCCGAATCCGAACATTTTTCCGTCGGAAATTTGATAATCAATCCGTAATTTTTCATTCTGCCAAATCCTCAACGTCGTTATGTTCGATAAAATATTCGATTATTCTACGCCCAACGTCCGAACGTTTAATGTTTAACTTTGACGCGTATTCGTCTAATGTTTGCATTGTTGCAATTCTTAATGTTGTCGAATAACCCGTCTTGAACTCTTTTTCGTCTGCCATGTGTTCCTCTTTCTTCAATTTTTTGCACCACAAAACAAGCGGTTAATATTGCGCTTTTGTTTTTTGTGTTATTATCTAATTAACTAACTAATTAACTAATTGAGTTAGTTATTAACTTAATGTCATAATAGAATAAAAATAGAATATTTGTCAAACATTTGTCGAATAATCATTCAAATAATGTAGTCGAACTATCGCAAAAAGGGGTGTAACAATGGACTTTGAAGAATTACAACAATTATTACAAAACTTAACAAATAGTAAAATTACATTCAAAAAAATTGCCGATTCTCTCGGCGTTAAATTGTCAACAATTAGCACCCGCAAGGGTAAAGGGTCAAAAGTTCGTTTTGACGAAGTAAAACGAATTGAAAAATATTTTGATGTTTGTTTGACTGATTCGGCATGCCAAACTGCAAAACTTGTCGAACAAATCGAATCAGACCGAACAAATATCGAACTTGCAAAAATTGAATATTTCCCCGACGTTTATTTGTCGGCGGGTTATGGCGTCGAAGTTTACGACGAATATTCCGAAACAATAGTTATTGACGAACGTTTTTTGATGTCCGAACGGGGCATGCGTGTCAATCCGAAAAATTGTAAAATGGTGCGTGTTTCGGGAAATTCCATGTTTCCCGAATATCATCATGGCGACCGCGTAATAATTGACGAATCCGATACTAATTTGACGGACGGTCAAATATACGCGTTCCGATATGACGGTCAATGCTATGTCAAAGAAATAAACCGCGCAGGAAATAAAATCAAGTGTATTTCAGTAAATAAAGAATACGAATCGTTTTACATAGAACGCGACGTCGATTTTAAGGTATTCGGGCGAATATTACCCCGAATCAGATTATAAAAGGGGGTCAAAATGTTAAAACAATTATTCAAAAATGCTTTTCAACCAAAAGAAGCAAAATTCGGATTCAATGTCGAATTTGTCAACGGGACTTTGAATCATAATCCGATTTCAAGTCTTCAGGCGGGAAAATGCGCGCTTAATTTTGAAAAACAAATCATGACAATTAAGCAAAATAACAACGTATTAACCGAAAATATGACGGACGTTGAATCAATCCGCACATGGTCATTAAATCGCGAATTGTTTTTCATTCAATTTAATACAAAAACTTATAACGAATATAAATTCAAAATAAAACTTGCGGATTCTGCAATATTTAACACTATGATATTACAAGTATTAACAAGGTACGCCGACGCGTTCGGCATTCCGATAACATTTGACGGGAATTTCAAAGAAAATGACAACGAAGACGACGAATAAAAAATCCGTATTATATGCCCGCGTTTCGTCCGACCGACAAGAAAAAGAGGGCTTCTCAATACCCGCGCAAATTAAACTTTTGCGGGGGTATGCAAGCAAAAACAACTTAAAGATTGTCGGGGAATTTGTCGAAGCGGAAACCGCCAAAAAAGCGGGACGAACGCAATTCAATAACATGATAACGTATCTTAAAAAGCATAAGGACGTTAAAATCATTCTTGTTGAAAAAACCGACCGTCTTTATAGGAACTTAAAGGATTATGTAACAATCGACGAATTAGAAAACGTCGAAATTCATTTCGTTAAAGAGGGTCAAATATTAAGCGATTCAAGCCGAAGTCAAGACAAATTCATGCATGGAATCCGCGTTCTTATGGCGAAAAATTACATTGACAATTTATCCGAAGAAATCAAAAAAGGATTAAACGAAAAAGCGGAACAGGGTTATTATCCCCACAAAGCCCCATTCGGTTATAAAAACGAAATATTGCCGTCTAAAAAAAGAATCATTGTTCCCGACCCTGAAACCGCACCATATATCAAAAAAGCATTTGAATTATACGCAACGGGACGTCAAACATACGTTTCAACTGCAAAGATTTTAACGGACGACGGATTCCGCCCGAACGGTCATAAATGCACCGAAAAAAATGTCGAACGAATATTGAATAATCCGTTTTATATCGGCGCGTTTAATTATCGCGGGAAATTATATTCAGACGGTCAACATGAAGCGTTAATTTCAAAAGACGTATATTTTATCGTGCAACGCTTACTTGCTCTTAAATACCCCACCAAACCCCGCAAACGTGAATTTGCATACAACGGGTTAATAAAATGCGCAAATTGCGGTTGTCAAATCGTCGGCGAAATTAAAAAAGGTAAATACATATATTATCATTGTTCAAATTCAAAACGTCTTGATAAAACAAAACCGTCAATTCGCGAAGAAAAAATCGAAGAAATTTTCGGCGAATTTTTGAAACAACTGTCCATGCCTGTTTCCGAATTTGAACGATTAAAAACGAACGTCAAAGATTTTATAAATCAGGGTTGCGAATATATAGAACAAAAAACCGCCGAAATAAAACGACGAATTGACGTTTTGAATCGACGGTTAAGCAAATTATATGACGAACATATCGACGGAATGATAACGGACGAATTATATTTTGAAAAACGGGACGAATGGCAAAAAGAACTTGACGAACTTTTATTCACTTTTGAAATGACGGCGTCTTCTAATAGAAATTTGATTGACGACGCGGAAACCATAATCGAACTTTCAAAAGACGCGTATTCATTGTATTTGCGACAATCAAGCAAAGAAAAAGCGGAATTGATGAAATTATTAACAATCGAACTTTTATTCGACGGTCAAAACCTAATAATAACACCGCATTCCGCTTTTGCTAATCTTATAAAATTATTAAATTGTCATAATCTGGACATGACGTCGCCACAATCGAACTTACTGCTTCAACAATTTGTCGATTCTTTGTCCGACGTTGTCTATCTTTCGCGCATTCGCGAATATAAAAAATGCGCTTAATTTTTCAAAGTTCCACCCCGTAATTTTAGCATAAAAAAACCCGCTAAAAAATAGCGGGTTTATAGTTTATGAAGTATGAAAAAGATTTTACAATGTTTTAACGAAATCAACCAACGCAAAAACGCGATTCAACCAACCATGCAAGAATCCGCGTTGATTCGGAACTTTTGCAAATTCATTATATTTGCGAATACGCGCCAAAATAAAGACATCAATGTCCATGTATTGCGCTTCTTGCAAAAACGGTTTAACACGTCCGACGCCCATATTGACCGCCGTATCAAAACAAAGCACCGCAAACTTCGGCGACATTTCATGACATTTCGCCGTCAACCAATATCGCGAATAATAAATGTCTTCGACTTCGGCTTGCGTTATATTCCGAACGTCTTTTGTCGGACGTCCTTTACTTTGCAAATACGCGTTATAAGTGTTTTGTGTAATACCTTTATTTGTTGCCCCGCCTTTGTCGTTCGGGTTGTTTACATAACCACCCTCGCGTTCAAGAACGAATTTCAACGCTTTTTTGAATAATTCTTTATTATTGTCCATGCCTGTTTTACCTTAATTTGTCTATTTTGCTTGATAATACATTGAATTTTTGTTCGACATTCTGCAAAATGTCTTTGTCCCCTTTGTCTGAATAGTCGCGCAATTCTTGTTTAATTTCCGACATTTCAAGTTTAATGTTTGCAAGGTCAAGTTTTGTCGCAAAATAATTTGATTGAACAAGAATCGTCAAGACTGCAACAACGACGATTATATTTTCTTTGTTTATGAATTTATCCATTTTCCCCGTTTTCCCTTTTTACTTCTTCAATTCCGTTTGCGTCAATAATGTTTTGAAAATGCGCGGGGGTTATACACCACGCGGGCAAATTATAATATTTGCATATTTCGTCATTACATAACGCCAAATATTCCGAACAAATTAACCCCTTGCGGTCTTTTTGTTTTCCGTTTGAATTGAAAATGGACGCTTTCATTAACTCTTTTATGTCACCCGTTCCGTACGGTTGCCCGATATAGTCTTCAAGTTTTTTAATTGAAAACTTCATGGGAAACGCCTTAAATTCGTCTTGATTTTCGATTTGTTCCCATAATTCCTGTTTATAGCGACGGACGCCCGACGGAATGCCCATGTTTTTGTGTCCGTCCGCGTGTGATTCATAAATCCACCACGTTCCGAATCGGTATTTTAACGCAAGAACATGCGTCGGAATCTCTTTACTATTCGGCGCGTATTCTTTTGAATACTTTTTAATTTGTTTTGCTATAAACGACGTCCCGTACTGCAAACCGATATATGTTCGCCGTTTGTCTAATAATTCAAAATTTATCACTTTTCGCCCCCGTTGCGTTCAATATACGCTTTTGACTTCTTTTTTAATTGCTTTTGAAGTTTATTATTCAATTTCTTTAAGACTTTGACATTTGCTTCGGCAATTTTCAATTTGACGTCTTCGGTCAGGGCGGGTATTCCGTACGCTTGCGCGTATGCGCTGACCGCATTTATGACCGCAAGCGTTCCCGCTTTGCGTAAATCGTCAACGTTTTTTAATTCGTCCCAACGCTTCAGGATATTGTCGGCGATAAAATCTTCGACTTTTTCCCGTTTATCGTCAATCTTGATATAAATTTTTTTAAGCATTTAACCGCCTTTGCATTAAAAAATGCCCTGCCCGAACTTTAACGAACAAATTGCGCGCCGTTCGTTAAATACCCAACCAACCCAACCATAAAACTATATGCCCGCTTTTTCTGCTTTATATTCTGCGAAATAGCGTTCTTGCGCGCTTGCAAGAAATATTGACAACGCGGTTAATTCTTCCATTGTCATGGATTGCGCGCGGTCTTCAAGTTCTGTTGAATCATAAATTTTTAACGGGAATAATTGCGGTAATAACGCGCCCTTTTGAAGTAATCCCGCGTAAATATTTTCCGCCCACTTCGGTTTATATGTAAAACCGTTTGCGGGATATTCAATCGGGGTGTCAAGTTTTCTTTGATAATTTTCAAACGCTTCGGAATTGTCGTCACCCTTAATTGCCTTTGCAATCAATTCGTTTGAATAAGATTCAAATTCATTAAGCGTCAAAAATGCTTCTTGATATTTGTATTTTGTGCCGATTTCACCGTCTGTTTTTTCGTATTCAACTTCTTTTATATCGCGTCTGACATAAACACCTTGCGGGCTTGAAGTTTTGTCGATTTCGACGGGTTTTAATAAACTTTCTGAATTAACATAAACAATATTCATTTTTTAATCTCCTTGTTTTGAATAATTTGTCTTGTCCGTATTGCTTTTCGACACTTTTTGAAATTAACGCGTCGCGCAATCTCTCTTTTGAAATATTTGTATGTGTCCGTTGCCTTATACCACCCGCGATATGACATTATTTGTCCGCTTTCATATGCTGACAACTTTTTCGCCTTGCATATTTTCCGCGCTTTTCGGGTTGAACTTCTCAAAATTCTTTTGCGTAATGTTGTTTTATCGCGATAAAATTTGAAGCCCATATAATCAATCGGACGACCTTTTCGTTTGCCGTTTTTGTCTATATAGTCAAATTTGAAAATTTGCCAATTATCCTTGACGGTCAATCCGTAATGTGAAAATAAAAAATCTTTTATTTTGATAAAATCCGAATGTAATTGTCTTTTGTTCGGGGCTAAAATAACCATGTCGTCAACATATCGAACGTAACATTTGATTCTTAAATCCTCTTTTATATAATGGTCTAACCCTTGAAGAAGAAAATTTGCAAACCATTGAACAAAATATGTTCCGATTCTCAAACCTTTATCAATAGTTATGTCTTGATAATATGCGACGTTGCTTTCAATCATTGTATTTATGATTTTAAGCATTTTTTCGTCATGAATTATTGACGCAAAATGATTTTTCATAACATCAATGTCGATTGAATCGTAAAAATGCCGAATATCTAATTTCAAGCAATATTTGATTTCGCGTCCGTTATGTTCCCGAATATACTTTGATAAATACTTTTTACCATGATGTCCACCCCGATTCGGAATTGACCCGCAAGAAAATTGATACATTCCGCGCATTATTATCGGTTGCAATACCTGAACAACGGCATGATGTATTATTTGTTCGTAAACAATTTCCGCAAATTGATTTCTATAAAAATACGGTTGAATTATAAAACGTTCTTTTCTACTGCTACCGTCGCAAATTCTAAACATTTGATGTGTTTGCGGTTTATATTTTCCATTCGTCAAAATGTCGATAATTGCTTCAATATGTTTTTCAGGGTGGTCATATATCATTTTGACTTCAGGGCGTTTTTTCTTACGTTTAGACGCCCTGTTAATCGCAAGGGCAATATTGCCCTTATCGACTAACTTTTCAAATAAATGGTTATATGATTTCATGAATTATAATCTTTCTTATACCTCACAGGCTTTCAACTCTGCTACTAACCCAAGTGCCTCTTTTTCGGTTAATTTTTACCAAGCGGTAAGGAATAATAAGCGCATTATTTTCCAACAAAAAATCTTTGTTATTTTAGAGGTTAAGTATAAGAAATCGAAGCCCCATTGTTCGCGTTCGCATTCGACAACGCATTGTTGACATTCAACGTAAAAACGCCATCCAACGACCCATTGTTGTAGTTACCACCGACGCGTCCGAACGTACCCGCGCTTATTATCCCCAAATATGCTTATATGGGGGAGTTCCCCCATTCCCCCCATTAACGAGGTACATAAGAAAGCGAAGCCCCATAGTTCGCGTACCCATACGACAACGCATTGTCGACAACCACCGTAAAAACGCCATCCAACGACCCATTGGCGTAGCTACCACCGACGCGTCCGAACGTACCATTTGCAAACCAACAACCGTCGCAAAAATAGGTTGTAGCCGACCCGCTAACAACTTTCGGGAATATACCGTCGGCGTTAAGTGTCATTTGTGAAATATAACCGCCTGACGACCCGCTTATTAAGCCCGCCGATTTATAACCGTTACTTGACGCGTTATAGCCGACAACGGTTGTTCCGTCCGAAGTGTCTTCGCTTAATTTATACATCAACCCTGTTGAAGTGCTATAATTGCAACCATTAACAGGCTTCCAATAGTTCGCGATTAAATTTTCCGCGCCCCACATTTTGATTCTACCGTTGCCGTTTGTTCCGAAGAAATAACCGTCGGTATTGCATTCGCCCGTTGTATTGTTTGCGGAACTATAACGACCACAACCGATTCTTGCTTCAACGTTTGTTGACTTTGTAATCAATGTTGTTAAAACTTCAATCATTATCCATTGACCGTATGACATGAAGTCCCAACCCGCGCCGTTATTTTGCGCGTATGTTTGCATTGTTACGCCCGAAGTATTTGTCATAATACCTTTACCTGATATTGACCGTAATGTGCTATTAACATTCGACGGTTGATATATCATTGTATAGATATTGTCAACAAGAACGCCGTTCGCGTTTCTATGTGTATAACATTTGTAGTCTTCGTCAACTTCTACGTTTGAAACGTAAATATGCCACAAAGTTCCGTCAAGACTAAATTTAATCCAAACCTGACCCCATTCAAGCATGGCTTGCCAATTTTCCGAAACATTTGCAACATCTGATAATGTTACGCCGTCGGCGCGATATGCGTAATTGTGTTCGTATAAATAATATTGAAAACTTGTTACGCCGTTGACAATTTTCAACATACAAGGACGCGGGACGAAAAAGTTATCTTTCGACCAATCGCCCCAACTCCATGCACCCGTTGAAAAATCCATATGTGCAAAGTCGTAATTTTCATTAGTACAACCGACAGGATATTGAACGCGGGTTGCGGGGTTACTGTCATTCGGGTTGACTGTAAATTCGTAAATAACCGCTTCCATAAAACGATTTGATTTATTATAGCAATAAACACCATTTGTTGAATACGGAAAAGCGCAATACTTCCAATCTTCACCCGCCGTTATTGTGTCAATGTATGCGTTTTCGCTATATTGACCCATAACGGTATTATCTACAACAAGCGTTCCGTCGTTTTCGTTTTCAGGGTATGACCCTAATTTTTTAACGATTTTTGTTCCCGCCCATGTACATAAATATTGTTTGTCTAAAATTGTATTTTGCGGATCTTGCCATTTTAACGACACCGAAGTCCCGTCAATGTTGATTCTTACTGATTTACATATTGACGGGGGCAATCCGCCCGAAGACGACCCGCCTGACGACCCACCTGTATATGGGATTAAATATTCCCCTTTTGAATTTTTTAATATAACATCTTTTACGATTGCTTCTTCTGTCATTTTCCTTTTTCCTTTATGAATAAAAGCGGGGAAAATACCCCGCTTTTTAGTTATCATGCCTGTTGATTATGCGAATTAAGCAAGTTCAACATATGACAATAAGTTCATATTGTCGATTTGTGTTTTTGTGTAAACATCACTTGCGTTTGCTTTTCCGCTGATGTCTTGATGTGATGTTAGGAATTTGCCGTCGGCTTCGGTTTTAGTATATACTTGTGATTTTGTGTATGCGTCTGTAATACCATAACCGCTTAATGTTGTTGCCTTGTCTGCTTTTCCGCTAATATCTTGATGTGATGTTAGGAATTTGCCGTCGGCTTCGGTTTTAGTATATACTTGTGATTTTGTGTAAACGTCGTCCGCGTCTGCTTTTCCGCTGATGTCTTGATGTGATGTCAAGAATCCTTGTTGACCGACCCATGCTTCTGTTGCATAGCCCGCCAAACTTACTTCGGTGTCGCCGATTTTTTCAAATTCGCCGTTTATCAAGAAAAATTCGTCATATTTATTGCCGTTTTTTCCGCTTGCTTTTAATACCATGTAAATTGTGTTTGCGTCTGCGTCTGCAACTTCAGGTA
>Ga0256405_10010804_pt1 | contig 11887 bp, 7 predicted proteins | sample RumenRJG_02DNA_FD_189096 | JGI IMG/M metagenome (GOLD analysis project Ga0256405, IMG submission 189096) | Bovine rumen microbial communities from Lethbridge, Alberta, Canada - RJG_02 | ecosystem: Host-associated > Mammals > Digestive system > Stomach > Rumen | place: Canada: Alberta | collected...
GCAATTACTCGCTGTTATGGGCGAGCGGCGACATTCTTTCCTTTGTCTCTCTGTGCGTAGCCGAGAAAATCGCGGGCGTATTCTTCGAGCCGCTTAAGGGCAAGGCGAAGCTCAACGGCGCGGTGATTGCCCAATTCCGCGCAGCGAAGATTCCTGTCATACTAATCGGCGGCGACGCGGCGTCCAAGCGCACGATGTGCGACATCCTCGGCGTTAACACTCTTGCGAACGGCCGCCGTACGCCGATCCTCTTCACCTCGTCCGCCGCGAAGCGAAATCCCTCGCTCATCGCCCACGGCGAACTTCTCGGCGACGTAGCGCTCCGGCTCATGCTCCAGCGCATCGCCTACCCCGAACACCCGCCCTGCGAACTCTATCTCGACATCCCGGGCGAGCCCGCAAAGACTTCAAGACGAAACAAGAAAGGAAAGAGGCCATGACAGTTGAAGGGATAACGAAATCATTGAGAATGGCTGCTGTTGCGACAGTGTTCTTCCTGGGTAAAAGGGTAAAAAGGGTCCCGGAGCCGGAACCCACGCCGGAACCGACACAGGAACCAGACGGGGACGCTCTCGTTTCGTAAACCACCATTCAATAAGCCGAAAGGAACAAAACAATGCAAAAGAAAATTCATACCAAAACGCCGTATACGATAAATCAGCAATTACGGCCTGACGAAGGAGTAATGGTATCGACATCGCTGATGCATGGAGTGGCGTTCTGCGAGAAATCAAGAGGTATGTCGCGTTTGTGTGCCCGTGTCACGAATGTCGTGCTGACGGTGGCAATGATGTCTGGCATCAACGCCATCGCCGTCGAGATTGACACTTCTTCGTTTGTACAGCCTGTCTTGTCGCTAACGGTGGACTCTAACAAAACGCTTTCCGAAGCGCTTGCTTCGGCTTCGCTCTCGCTTGGCACGTCAGGAACAATTGTCAAGCAGGGGAGCGGAACGCTCACAGCCGACGATGCAAGCGGAATCGGCTCGTTTGACGGCGACATACATATCGTCGAAGGAGGATGGTCGGTCGGCACCGTCTCCGGCTTCGGTACTAAATCCGGTGCAACATGGGTCTACTCCGGCGGCTGCGTCCTCATTACTGACGTAACAGTTTCCCACGACGGGGAGACGTTCCACCTCGCCGGTACAGGCAAGTCCGACGACTATGGATGGGGTGCAATTCGTTTTCCTGGAAGTGGACAGTTGTCAAGCACCATGGCGTCAGGGGCGTATGGATCAAGGTGGATTCTGGAAGATGATGCTACGGTGCTTCTTTCTGATAAGGGGCAGGGCTTCTTTTCGTCCATAGACTTGGATTTGAATGGACATGAGTTGACGGTCTGGCGTGGCCGATATGGTAGGATTAGTGCAGCTGCTGCGGTTAGATACGGGATGTTCAAGAGCACTACGGGGACTGGTGGCATAGTTATGGAAAATGGGGTTACATTCAACGATTATGGGTTCAATCCGGCGTCATATGCGTCCGGCAACTACCTGTCGTTAAGAAACGCCGAGCTAGGCATCTGGGAAACAAAGTCTCTGTCTGCCGACTGGCGGCTTGTAGCAAAAGTGCTACCATCTGGCCATTGGGGTCCAAACGAAGATGCCTCTTTGTTGAAACCGAAACTTAAGCTGCTTGCATGGGGTAATGCGGATAAAAAGACCGACCACGATTTTAACATGTGGCGAGGACCAGTGACATTGGAGGGGGATCTTTCCATAGCGATGGAAAACCAAAACAAATCTCATCCAATGACATTCACAAATAAAGTGACCGGTTGCGGCGGTTTTGCAGCGGCAAACAAGGTTTGGCTGTATCTCGACTGTCCAGAGAACGACTTCTTGGGGGGAGTGACTCTTAATGGTGCTGACAGCCGTCTGATCTTGTCCAGCAACGGTGCACTCCCGGCCAACGGCGGACCGTTGAAAATGACGGATTCCACTGTGACTTTTCGCGGGGATGTCTCTACGCCATGGTCGCTTCCCGACTTGGAGCTTTACGGTACAAGTTCGGTAGGCAAATGCAAAGGTGGCTGGAAGAAATTGACCGTGAAGTCTGGTGCGGACATTGCCTATACGACCGCACTATGCGCAAGCAACCTGGTGCTTGAGGCAAATTCAAGGTTCACTATCGGCTCCGTGTACTCGCCAGCGGACTACTATGGCTATAGAATGTGGTACTCCACGGCGATGGACGGCATCTATACATTCGAGCAGCTTCGCGCAAGTGGCACCAAACAGGACCATGCCTCTGAAAAGAACGGTGTCTATGTCTACAACTGGTTCAACGTTGCGTTGTCTTCGAATTATCAGTACAGTCCGATTGGCAACGATGCCAATGGCGTCATTGGCTACGAGGGATGGGTGTGGTGTGACGGCCCCGATGGAGCCGAGTGGACGTTCGCTCTTAGCTACGGCCTCGGCAATGCGTTCTATTTGATGATAAACGACATCGTTGTCTGGAATTTCGACAACAAAGGACAGCAGACCGCCTCGAACATGCAGCGCCGGAATGTGGCGATGAAGCATGGTTGGAACCGATTTCTCGGCATAACCAAAAACGGTTGGACGGCATGCACCAGTAGCGACAATTTGTGGACGCTTAGGGGGCTCTGCGTGGACAAGCAGGGTAGGAGCACGGCGAACTCTTCGGACTATGAATACATCTCCGACCCGGGCGACGGTTCTGCGGTGGTGTACATGTGCGGAGACGAGGAGCGCGACAGTGTAGCGTGGTTGCCCAAGTTCGACACTCTGACGATGGCCGGAGGCTTGCTTGATCTTGGAGGCAACGACTACACGTTTTCTGCAATGGAGAACGTTGGCTCAACCATAACGAACGGCAATGTCACGCTGACCGGCGATTGGGTCGTCGATTGTTTGGAGGTGCCATATGAAGGCTGGGAGGAGACCAGGATATGCGGTTCGCTTACTTTCGGTGAGGATGCGGAGATCGTCGTCGCGAACGCAGTCAAGGCGTATCCTTCGTGGCCGAAGAAATTCGAAAGGGTTGTTGTAACCAGCGATAGGGTGATAGAACGTCTTCCGCCCGTCAGATGTGAAGGCGGGTGGGGCAATTATAGAGTTAAAACCGCCTTTGCGGATTCTGAGCACAAGAGCATCGTTGTTCGTTCGGTTCCTCCGGGAATGATCATAACTGTCAAATAGCGTCATGCGCTTGACCCTGTTTGGGGATGGAAACAAAATGAAGCAATGTGAACGCAGACGATTCCTGAAGGGAGCATCGTTAGCCCCTTTTGCGGTGTTAACGGGAAGGTTGCCGGCATTAGCGTCAACGCCCACGAAAGATTGCGACAAATCAGCGTCGGCATGGCATGGGAACTGATGTGCTTGTTGTTGTGCGCGTTGTCCTTGTTTCATTGATTGTGGCGGTTGCCGCTGTCGGCGTCCGTGGCAATCCGTCGGTGGAGTTCACTGCGCAGAACAGGCGGCATGGGCTCGTGGAAAATGTCGGAGGCGGAGTCTGGCGCGTACGGCTGGCCGATACCGACGGTGCGTTCTCGGATCGCGGAGCCGTCCAGGGGCTCGCGGCGTTCATGGGCGAGTCCATGCCGAAGTTCGGCGCGGCGGACGGCTCCCGCGTCGAGGTGGCGAGGTCACCGTTCTCCATCCGCTTTTTTTCGCGAAGCGGACGACTTGTGCGTGAATTGACCGCGCTTGAGTCGGACGGAAAAAGGTTCTCTGTGCGCGGACGCCTTTCGCCCGGCGAGGGCGTCTATGGCTTTGGCGAACGGCTTGACCGCCTGAATCAGCGCGGACAGCGCCTCCTGCTTTGTTCGTATGATGGATGGAACAAGAGCGACACGACGTATGCGCCGATGCCGTTCTTCGTAACGACTTCTGGCGCAGGCGTCTTCGTGAACGACTACGCTTCCGTCACGGCGGACATGGGGAAGTCCGTCGAGGGCGAATGGAGCATGGATGGGGATAGCGGAAGGCTTGATCTCTACATCTGGGCGACAGACAGGATGTGGGAGGCCGTATCAGGCGTGCACCGTCTCGCCGGCTGTTCCTCCGTGCCGCCCGGATGGGCGGCGGGGCCGGTCGTCTGCCGCTACTGGCCGGACCTCACGGCACTTGAAGGGCCAATCGTGGCGGGCAAGAAAACGAAGATGCTTGGCGCGAGCGTCAAGGAGATGGTGGAGAGGTACGAGGCCATCGGCGCATTGCCCAAGGCCATGATTCTTGAGGCGTTTTCACTGGACGTGTTCGGAGACGGTGAGAAGGCGCGGAAGCGTCTTGCACAGTTGAAGGCCTGCGGCGACTATCTCAGGGGGAAAGGCGTCAAGATGCTCGTTTATATGCGCGTGGGCGCACCCCTCGCCTATTGCGGCCCTGGTTTTCGTCCTGAGTATGTTGTGCGCGTTGACATCCGCGAGAACGGCACGATGCTGCATCAGGGGACTGATCTCATTCCCGATGTGTACTTGAACGGGGTGAATCCGAATCCCGACTCCGGAAAAATGCTGGGGAGGCACTTGGCGCTGGACGTGACGAACCCCGACGCATGGGACTGGTATGTGAACACGGTTTGGAAGACGCTTGTGGACTGCGGTGTTTCGGGCGTGAAGATCGACTTCTGCGAAGAGCTGCCGGATGATGGGCGCGACTACGGGGTGATTAACGTCGAATACAAATGGCATGACAAGTCTGTGTTTGCGGGCATGGGGGTTCACCATGCGTATCCGGCGTTCTTCGTTTCGCGATTCCTGAAGGAGATGAACCGTCTTGCTGTAGGGCGCGGCGGGTTCATGGTGCTGACGCGCGGCGGTGGCATCGGCTCTGGTCGCAATCCCTATCTGTGGGCGGGCGACCAGATGCGTACATGGAACAAACTCGACGACCAGCTGCTTGCCGTTCTAAACTCCGGGATGAGCGGCATGCCGTTCATGAGCTACGACATGGGCGGCTACCAGTATGATGGATGGAAGCTGGAACCGGCAGGCGTGGTCGGCGGTGAGGAGGTGTTCGTAAAACGAGGAAAGACGCTCACGGCGGAAGACGAGGCTGCGATATTCGCCAGGGCGATGTCCTTCACTGCGTTTATGCCATGCGTCCAGAGCCACGGATTTGTGCGGAACGTATACGACTTCGGAGCAGAAATCCGCGACGCGTACGATAGGATGCAGCGCATGCGAGATGCGATGGCCCCATATCTCGCCAAGGTCGTGTGCACGGCGGCGACGCGGGGGATTCCGGCCGTCCGTCCTCTAGTACTTCACTGGCAGGCCGACCCGAACACGTATTCTATTGGTGACGAGTTTATGCTGGGGGATGCGGTTCTTGCGGCACCGCTCATGGGACGCGGCAATTCGCGCCGCGTCTATCTGCCGAAGGGAAGGTGGCTTGAAGTCGCATCGGGAAAGATGCTTGTCGTGGATTCTGGAGGGCTGTGGAAGGATGTCAGCGCAGGCGTGTTTCCGCCGCCACTCTTCCTGAATGCGGACGCATCCGACTTCACGGCGCTCTTGAAGGTATTGAAAGGGAAACTATGAAAAACAGAAACAAGACCATGCTTGCCGCGTGTGGGGTCCGCGAGGACCCTTGTGATACTGTCGATCTGATACGGTCAGTGAACGGGTGGGAACAGACCCCGCGGAACGCGCGTTTTACGGGGCTTTCTGCGATTTCAACCCTTTGAATGACCGAAGACCGTGCGCCTCAAATGGCTTGGCGAACCTGAGGGAATTATTATCATTCTACACTAGCGAAAGAGAGAGAACTTAATAATGATGCGAATTGGAATGATGCGAAATGGTTTCATTGCAGCAGGCGCGGCTCTGGGCTTGGTTGCAACTTGTGCGGGCGCCGAATTGCGTCCGCCAAGCGTTCCGGTCGTGTCGTGCGATCCGTTTTTCTCCGTCTGGTCGCCGTCTGAAGACCCTACGCTAGCAGACACGGAGAACTGGTTCGGCGCAAAGCAGCCGATTCGCGTGTTTGTCGAGATTGACGGGGCGCGTTGGCGGCTCATGGGCGCAAAGGCGAACCTTGGTCAGAGAGACAGGGCGGCGGACGTTCCGGCTCTCAAGTGCGTTGGATGCGAGGTGCGCCCGCTCACGTCAATCTTCCGCTACTCAGACGGGCGACATGATGTCGAGCTGTCGTTCATGACGCCGAAGATTGCCGACGACCTAGACGTGTTCACGCGCCCGGTGACGTACGGGACAGTGCGGGTCACAGGCGCGAAGAGCGTCCGCACGGTCGTCGAGATATCCCCGGCTCTTGCCACCAACGACGACAAGGCCGAGATGGTCACGAACAAGCTCTCTGTCGCTGGCATGGATGCCGTATCGATAGGGCGCAAGGACCAGAAACCGCTTTCGATGATTGGCGACCGCGTTCGCTGCAACTGGGGGTGGGCGTATCTGGTGAACCCGGTCTCCGAAGGAGCGGAGAGCCACTTCCTTCTGGCGTATGACGACATCGCCGGGCTGATGTTCCTTGACGAGGCTCTTCCTGCATGGTGGAGGCGCGGGGAGATGTCGTTCGAGGCGATGCTTGCCGCAGCCGAGTCGGACTACGCGGCGCTTGTGAAGAAAGCCAATGCATTCGACAGTGACATGTCGAGAAGAATGACGGAGGTCGGCGGGGGAAAGTACGCCCAGCTTTGTGCGCTCGCCTTCCGCCAGAGCTTCGCAGCGTGTCAGGTTGTGGCGGCGAAGAACGGGCATCCGCTCATGTTCTCAAAGGAGAACACGTCCAATGGATCAATGGGAACTGTAGACGTTTTCTACCCTCAGATTCCGCTGCTGCTGCAGGAGTCCACGGTTCTGACGCGTGCGTCGCTTGAGCCTATAATGGTCTATGCGGCGAGCGGTAGGTGGCAGTTCGAATATGCGCCTCACGATGTTGGAACGTATCCGCTCGGCAACGGGCAGACGTACAACATGACCGACCGCAAGACAGGCAAGCTGCGTCCAGATGCGGACAGAATGCCCATAGAGGAGTGCGGCAACATGCTGATAGCCCTTTGCGCCCTGGCCGAAGCTGAAGGCTCGCCGTCGCTCGCCGGGGAGTACTGGAGCTATGTCACGCGCTGGGTGGAGTATCTTGAGCGCGTTGGGTTCGATCCAGGCGAGCAGCTGTGCACCGACGATTTCGCGGGGCATCTCTCGCACAACGCCAACCTTTCAATGAAGTCCATAATGGCGTTTGCCGCATACGCGCGTCTTGCGGAGCTTCGCGGACTTGGCGACGTTGCGGCTAAGTATCGCGCTCTTGCAGTTGACGCGGTGCCGCGCTGGATAAAGGCGGCTGACGGCGGCGCGGAGGGTGGATTCCGCCTCGCGTTCGACCAGCCGGGAACGTGGAGTCAAAAGTACAACCTCGTGTGGGATCGCGTACTTGGATTCGGCATATTCCCGAAAGAGGTGGCGGAAAGGGAGCTTGCGGCGTACAGAAAGCTTGCGCGTCCGTTCGGGCTCGCTCTCGACAACCGCAGCGAGTACACTAAGGCGGACTGGATATTCTGGACGGCGGCGCTTGTAGACAGCCGTGCCGAACTGGACTTCCACACAGACCTCGTGTGGCGCTATGCAGACGAGACGCCAGACCGCAGTCCGTTCCCTGACTGGTACTTCGCCAACAATGCGCGTGTAAGGGGGTTCCTCGGGCGCAGCGTCATAGGCGGTGTGTTCATGCCTGCGTATGCCAAGAAGTCTGCCGCGAAATCGCGGCAGAAAGTGCGTGCGAGGTGAAATGCTGCAAAAAAGGAAATAATGAAGATGATAACAAGACGGTCTTTCATAGGCGGAATTGCGGCTGCGGCCGGAGTTTCGGCTGGGATGCCGTGGCTGTCCGGATGCAGGGCGCTGCGTCCGTCGTTCGGTACGTCGCGCTATTCCGTGGCGATCCTCGGCGACACGCACTACGATGCCGAGCCGGAGAGCGTCTACCATTCGCACTACGACGAATCCAACAGGTGGGCGAAGGTGCAGCATGCAGAGTTCGTGCGCAACGGAGAGATGTGGCGTGAGCGATGCCCGCGCATGCTTGCGGCAAGCGCGGAACTGGCGCGTGGCGCGGATACGTCTTTTGTCCTGCAGCTCGGCGACATAATACAGGGCGACTGCGACGATGCTCCGACGCACAGACGGATGCTTGACGACTGCATACGGATGCTGCGCGCCCCGTATCCGGAGGGAATCCCGTTCCTTACCGTGATGGGAAACCATGACTTCCGCGGCAAGGACGCGCGTAAGGCGTATCTCGACTTCGCCGGGCCGTTCATGTCCGATGAGGTCGAAAAGCTTTCCGGGGCGCGGCCCGGCAGCGTCGCGTATCCCGTTTTCTCGTTTCGGCTCGGCGCCGATCTCTGGGTGTTCTGCGACTTCGAGACGAAGGACCTTGAGGCGATCTGCGACGCCATCGAGTCTGATCCGGGCGCGCGCCATGTCTTTCTCGTCACGCACGGTCCGTTCACGACCTTCGCCAAGACCGCCTCGCGCTGGCGGCTCGGCGGTTCGAAGGACTGCGAGGCGATGCGTCCTCGGCTGTACGAGACGCTGTCGCGGAGGCATGCAGTCGTGCTGTCCGGCCACACCCACACGACGAACTTCTACCGCCACGAGAACCGATTCGGAGGCTTTTCGGAGTTCACCGTGAACTCCGTGTGGTGCAGACCGGAGCTTGCGACGGCTAGTCCGATTCACGACAGGCCGGCGGACTATCTCGCCGAGGCGGAACGCAAGACAGGGGGAAATTCGGAAGACCGCCGCGCCGAGATCGGGTTCTTCGCGTCGGGGCTCGCGGAGTACTTTTACAACGATGGCGCGGGACACTACCGCATGGACGTCTCAGACGACGCGGTGACGATGGCGTTCTATCCGGGCGACGCACGCGAACCCGCCCGCAGGTTTGCGCTAAAGACGTAAATGCCTTGGGGATTGGGGCGCATCTCCATTTTCCACCCATGCGTTTTGAGATTGGAAACAACCAGAACAACTGGTAAAAACAGCTTTGAAGAGGTATAGCGAGCAAAAAGGGCGTCATTGACAATTCTGGAGTCAATGCATACACAGGGAGGATGAAGTAATGAAAATCAGAACACTCTGCGGAATAATTCTTGCGGTACTTACGGTCTTTCCTGCCGTGGCGGGATTTGACCTCAAGGTAACGCTGTGGCGTGGCGAGTCGCATTCGGTGATAGTTCCGGACGAATGCCCAGATGTCGGCGCGTCGGTTTCGGGCGTGACGGTGGAGCGAGGAACGCTTCTGCCGGTCAGGTACAATGTCGAGCCGAAGTCATTGGAATACCGCATGGTGGCGGATCGCGCGGTCTATCGCTCAAAGGCGCCAGGCATCCATTTCGCGACGGTGACTGCCGCAGCTGACGCGAAGCCAGGCGAGTATCGGCTTGGCCAGCTTGTCGTCAGGGTATTAGATCGCGTTCTTCCGCCTGCAAAGGAGTGGAAGTACTACCTTGACCTCTGGCAGCATCCGTGGGCGGTAGCGCGAACGAGCGGCGTTGAGCCGTTTTCGGATGCGCACTTCCGCGCGATGGAGCCGCTTTGGAAGATGCTTGCCGCAGCAGGGCAGAAGACGCTTACCGCTACGCTCGTCGACCAGCCATGGAACCACCAGTGCTACGACGCCTACGGCTCGATGATCGGGCGCAGAAAAGACGCAGACGGCAAGTGGGCGTTCGACTACTCGGTGTTCGACCGCTACGTGGAGTTCGGCAGGTCGTGCGGACTTGGCCCGCACATTTCGTGCTACACGATGTGCCCATGGGGGTACATGGTCGATTACACGGACGCAGACGGCAAGACTGTGCGTGTCGAGGCGAAGCCAGGAACGCCTGTATTCGACGACTATTGGGGCGATTTCCTTGTCGATTTCTCCAAGCACCTTGCGGAAAATGGCTGGATAGACGACGCCTACATTGCGATGGACGAGCGCTCCCCAGAAGACCTCACCTACATCGTGAAGTTCGTGCGCCGCGTCGCGCCGAAGCTCAAGATCGCCATGGCGGGCAATCGCAGCCCAAGTGATTTCAAAGGCATCGAGATAGACAGTTATTCGCAGTCGATGGCGCACATAAAGCAGCAGTTCCAGCCGTTCATAGACGAGGTGGCGGCGCGGCGTGCTTCCGGCAAGGTCACCACGTATTACGTTTGCTGCTCTCCTGCTCGGCCAAACACGTTCATGCGCTCTGGCGCGGGAGAGGCGTTTGTCTGCGGCTTTTATCCGGCGGCATGCGGGATGGACGGCTTTCTTCGCTGGGCATACAACTCGTGGGGCGAAGATTCAATGAATGACATGACCTATACTCGCTGGACTGCCGGGGATGTTGCGCTCGTCTATCCAGATGGCTCCCCCAGCTGGCGTTTTCTTGAGTTGAAGAACGGCATTGTCGCCGCCGAGAAGTTTCGCATCCTCAGAGAGGCGGGAGGGCGCGACGTCGAATTGGACGCACTCGCCGCAAAGTTCGACTTGAAGAAGCTCCTTGACGGTACAGACTATGACGGGCTCAAAAAAGCCGCCTTGGAGGTCTTGAACAAATGAGAAACCTTTGCGGAACAATTCTTGTGGCGGCGTTCGCCGCTGTGCTGTCGGCGAACGCGACCGACGCCTCTGTTGCGTCGTTCTGCGAGCGGGCGAAGAAGGAGAAATTGGGGTGAGACCCCTGAGACGGTGGTGATTTTGGCTTAGAAACGGCGCAATACCGCAAGATAACAGAAAAGAAGTGAAACGATATGAAGAAGACTTCGCAGAGGTCGTTGCTGTTTCGGCAGAACGTGAACCGAACGGAGTCGGAATGGGTTGCTGATACTGCCGCGAAACATGCGAAATTATCGGAAACGATAATTTCAAGGCTGGATTTTTCGCAAACGACAATTTCACGATAAGTTGCTACTCAAATTTTGTAGTATACTTGATGTGTGTGCCAAGCGGCACACCGCTACAGCACACCCCTGTTGCTGTGGATAATTTGCGATCATTTGCAATAACTTCCGTTTAGACTTTTTCTAGCGGCGATGGCGCATCGGTAGTCGGTGCGCCATTATTTTTTTGCCGCCTTAAGCCCTTTCGGCGCGAAGCCGGAAGGGCTTTTTTTGTTTGTCGGTTGACCAACGCGGCAAATAACGATTTCTCGCGATCGGGTGATCGCGGGGCTAACACAAACCCGCCTACGCCAAAGGCTACGGCGCGGTGAACCAAAGAAAGGAAAATCAGATGACAAGGATCATCAACAGACCATGCGCCGCCTCGCGCGCGCGCGTGGTATGTTCTGGACATACGCAGACGGGCATTACAAGTAATGCCTGTCTCTCAGACCACGCGCGGTCGCGCGCGAGGGCAAAGCGCAGACCGTTTACCGATGCGGAAGTGTCCGCATGGCGGGAGCGTGTCTTTGGCGAAACGGTGAACGACCCAGTGAAGGTTGCAGTCGAGGAAGCTATAAGAGACTTCGGCAGCGCAGATGACTTCACGCTCTGGGCGTGGTATGCAAACCGCATTGGCGTAAACAACTTCCTCGAACTCTATTTCGAGCAGAAGTCCATCATGCGCACATGCCGTTTGCGCAATCCCGCCGCCGCGTTCCACGCCCGCCTCAAGCGCTTCTACGCCGCTTACTTCGGCGAGAGGGGAGGGCGCTCATGAACATGGAGGAAGCTCGTCTCTACTGCCTCAAGCTGGAGCGGGATCGTGAGCGCTCGTGGCGCGAATCGCGGCAGGGCGCGTTCGAGGCGTCCATGCTGTCGCTTGACGAACACGTGGCGAAGTTCGACGACCCGAGCAAGATCGCAACATTCTCCGACGGAGGCAGGGATGCCGAGGCGGTGCGCTCGTGTGGCGAAGACTTGCGCTCTGGCGTAGTTGACCCTGCCGTGAAGAAGCGATTGCTGAACCGACTGCGAA
>Ga0256405_10010805_pt1 | contig 11886 bp, 11 predicted proteins | sample RumenRJG_02DNA_FD_189096 | JGI IMG/M metagenome (GOLD analysis project Ga0256405, IMG submission 189096) | Bovine rumen microbial communities from Lethbridge, Alberta, Canada - RJG_02 | ecosystem: Host-associated > Mammals > Digestive system > Stomach > Rumen | place: Canada: Alberta...
GTTGTGAAAGTTTATTAAGGTACTTCAATTGTACAGAATACTATGCCGAAAAAATCGAATAAACACTTTAGTGTAAAGGGCTTATCATGAACTTCGGCATAGTTTTTTCTTCGGCATAGTCTGAATGAACTATTGTAGTGTTGTCCAGTGTGCTCCCATGCTTTTTCCTGAGCTGATCAACAGTTTCGAGAACAAAATCCACCTTGAGGCTGAGGCTCACGCGATAAGCCAGCACTTCGTGCGTAAATGCGTCCAGGATCGTAGACAGGTAACACTTCCCTGTTGCAAAGAACAGGTAAGTGATGTCTGTCAGAAGGACCTTACGAGGTTCTTTCCTGAAGTCACGATTTACTATATTTGGAGCAACATTACTTGTTGCAAGAGCCTTTGCCATACGCCTGTAGGGGTTGGCTTTACGAATCGGGCAGGCCAGGTTGTATTTTTTCATCAGTCTCCGGATCTTCTTGATATTCATGACGATCCCCTGATGAAGGAGACGCATATAAATGCTTCTGGCTCCCTTCTTGTAGCCACGGAAACGATATGCTTCCAGGATCAGGACAAAATCAGCCTTATCATGGATCTCCCGTTTCTGTCTGGCTGGTGCCGCGCCGATCCAGGCATAGTACCCTGACCGTGAGACGCCTGCGATATCACACATATATGATATGCTCAAAGCGTTGCCATCCTGCTGGACGGCTTCATGGATGAGGGCGAATTTTACTTCGGCTGGTGCCTGGATTCCCATTGTCTCCGCGCCTCCATATCTGCCATCTGCAGTTTTTTTAAGAATTCAACCTCCTGGCGTGTATAGGCGAGCTCATGCTCCAGTTGTCTGATTCGGGTCTCGACGGTTTCATCGCCAGATTTTGAAGGGCGACGATAGTTGCTCTGCCTGTTGTCGCAAAAGCCTTCGTCACGCTTTGCGTGTTTGTTTACTGTATATCGGAATCCATCTATTCTGCTCTGGCCAAGGATATCCGGATCTATACCGCACTCAAGAAAGATCTGGCGTGAGGACACTCCGGAATTATGCTTGTGATAGTAGTATTTCTTGAATTCCTCAGTAAAGCGGACCGTGCTTGGGGAGACACTTTTAACATAATGGTTCGTACGCAGTTGTTCCATTTGCTCTTTCGTAAATGGATTCGTGTGGGTCTTTGCCATGGCTGCCTGATCCTTTCTGTTGCCTTGATGATCAGGTACAGCATACCACAAAACCCACCAGTAAGCTGTCCACCAGATGGGGTTTTACCCCTAAAAAGCTGTCCACCAAGAGGGGGCCTAAAATACTGGTGTCCAATCTACTGGGTACAGTTTACATAGTGGCCGGCAAGGGCCTCTTCATTTCTCCAAAAAGAGTCCAAAAGGAGTTTATAATAGTCGTCTTGGCCGACAGAAAGAGGGGATTTCTCACATTCTTTTAGCCGACAGAAAGAGGGGATTTCTCACATTCTTTTAGCTGACAGGGAGAAGGGATTTCTCACATTCTTTTAGCGGCAAAGAGAGAGGAATTCTCACATTTTTTTAGCTGACAGGGAGAAGGGAATTCTCATCTCCTTTTATTAGTCGGAATCCCCATGCACCACGCCCTCGTCATCAATATCGACATTCACAGAGATTCCCTCCAGATACTGCAGGATGTTGGATTTCCACTCCTCCGTATCTGCCAAAGCAGTGTAGACGCCGCTCTGTGTTCCGGGATAGAGCTTGAGTTCGATGTCCGCCTTTTTCAAAGACGAATCCTTGTCTGTTTTTTCACCCTTGATATGAAGCTCGGCTACAAGGGTATCGATATCATAATCGTCGAACCAGAAGTTGCCCAGGCTGTAGAGGATAGGTTTGCCCTCGTAGTATTCGATTCCCTGCAGAATGTGGGGATGAGCACCGATCACGGCGTCCGCCCCGGCATCGATCATGGCATGGGCACCGTAGATCTGCTCGTCCTCCAGCACAGTGCTGTGCTCCACGCCCCAGTGGGGAAGGGCGATGACGTAATCCGCATTTTCCGCTGCCTCCCGAATGGACTCCAGGAAACGGGTATAGTCATAGCACCAGAGAATTCCGGGCTCCGTTTCGGTTGCCTCGGGTGTGTAGATGGTATATTCCGCGCGGGAGGCGGCGACGTAGGCGATCTTGAATCCATTTGTCTCCAGATAAACAGGAGCAGCCGCCTGCTTGATATCTCTTCCGGCGCCGACATAGGGGATCTGTGCCTTCTCCAGCGTTTCCAGCGTATCCATGAAGGAAACCTCACCAAAATCGAAGGTATGATTGTTGGCAAGTCCCACGATATCCACTCCCAGGTCCTTGAGGTATCTCACATTGTCCGGATCCCCGCAGAAGGTCCAGGCCTTGGTGGGAAGGGGCTCTCCGCGGCGGCTGTAGACAAATTCATTGTTGATCCACATCAGATCCATGCCCTTCATGATCTCGATATAGCGTGGATCAATGCCGTCAGAAATGTCGTCCGAACCAATCGCCGCCAGATGCTGCATGGGGATATAGTTGTCCCCCAGGCAGATATCCCCGGCAAAGCCCAGGGTAAAATCATATTTTTGCACCTTCTCTTCGACCGCTTTTGGTGTCCCGGTATCCCCGGAAGGTTCGCTTTTCCCGGAGGTATCCGTCTGCTTGGAGGCATCGGTCTGTTTTGAGGTGTCGGTCTGTTTTGAGCCATCGTTTTTGCCCGTGGCGTCGGTCTTGCCCGCGGCATCCGTCTGCTTGGAGGCGTCGGTCTTGCCCGCGGCATCCGTCTGCTTGGAGGCGTCGGTCTTGCCCGCGGCATGCGCTTTCTGCGATGTGCCGGTAGTTTTTTGGGTATCGGTATTTTGGGGGGCAGCAGAGCCTGCCTCCTGCTGCCCGGAAGCAGTCTGCTCCGCTGTCTTTGCAGCAGCAGATTCCACCGGACCCGGGTTCCCTGCATACACTGCATTTACTGCCCCTGCCAGGACAAGTCCCGCCAGAGCCAGACCGCCCAGCCAGATTTTTCCTCTTCTTATTCCGTCAAAAAGAGTTCGGCCTGTCCCGTCAGAGCCGGGCTCTGACGTCTGTTGTTGATATTTCATATGATCATCATTTCTATTTATCAGACTCATTTTCTTGCTGCTTTCTATCAAGTAGTATCCGGATCAGAGTGAAAAAAATATGCCCGGACCTGTCTTTCATTCATTTCCCAAACCAAGCTCCGCCGCGTGCTCCTGCATACCGTGTATGCAGATCTCCGCGACATCCCGGATTTCCATATCCAGCATCCCGCAGCCCCGCAGGATCAATTCCCGGTCACATCCGGCAGCGAAGCGTTTGTCCTTCCATTTCTTCATGAAACTCTTCAGGCTCATGTCCACGATTCCATTGGGACGCATCCTGGCCGCAGCCTGGATGATGCCGCTCAGTTCGTCCACTGTAAAAAGGCTTTTTTCCATCTCCGAGACAGGCTCCACATCCGTGCAGATGGAGTATCCATGGCTGAGAATGGCTCGGATATCCTCCTCCGGTACGCCCGCTGTACGCAAAGGTTCCTCCGTGTGCGCCAGATGCTCCTCCGGATATTTCTCGTAATCATAATCATGCAGATATCCGACTGCCTCCCAGTGCTCCTTATCCGCGCCGAAATGCTCAGCCATGGCACCCATGCAGGCGGCAACATTCGCCGCATGAAGTTTCAGATGTTCTTCTGTCACCATGGTATCATTCAGTCTCTTCGCCTCTGCAATTGTCAGTTTTTCCATACACAACTCCTCTTTATCCTTTTTGTATATCAAAACTTCCCAGACCATGGCCGGTATGGGAAGTCTCTTGCTTGCGAGTCTCGATTTTTTATTATACACATTCCGTCTTTCAGATTCCACCTCATTCGGGAGTTAGACATACGGGGACGGTCCTTTTGTATCTGTCCCCTTGTATCTCCCTACATTTCAATCACTTAATTGCCATACCCATAACCGTCTGATCTCCGCAATTTACACCACCGGAGCAGAGCATTTTCCAGACCACTCCTCTACCAGGTCAAAAGATGAAAAAAATCTGCTGCACAATCAGGACCAAATAAAAGTGAAACAAAGGGACAGACACAAAAGGACCGTCCCCAATATACCCAGACACCAAAACAGCAGGACCCGTCACGGTCCTGCTGTTTTGGCATTCCCATATCTGCTAAAATGGCGTATCCCCATCCGCAGTTTCCCAGCCTTCCCCGAAGAAGCTGTCGTCCTGACTGAAGGCCGGGTCATAAGAATCCATGTCAGGCAGATTGGCCAGAAGCGAAGACAGGGAGGGGTCATCAAGCTGGTTCCCAGGTATGTAGTCAATCCTGTCCGCTTTCTTCTGTGCCTGTCTCTGTGTCCCTTCCTTTGGCTGTCCTGGTGTCTGGTTCTGCGACTGCCCTGGTGTCTCTTCCTGCGGCTGTCCCTTTGTCCCTTCCTGTGGTTGTCCTGGTGTCCGCTCTGTCTTTCTTCTTTCTCCCTGGAACAGCTTGCGCTCCTGTTTTTTCCGTGCGCGCATCTCTTCTGTGTCAATGAGGATTTCACGGAAATGATCGATCAGAAAACGCTGTGCCTGCTCATTAAACCAGATACGATAGTATTGATTGGATCCTATTCCCGCCCGTTCTGAATAGATACCGATTTGGGTTCCCTTTTCTGTGGGGACGGATGTCTCCTTTCCAAATTCCGCTACCATTCGCTTTTCCAGATAGCCTTTTTCACGAAGCCAGTTGTTTATGTGAACTGCCGGAACTGCAGGCACTACCTGCCCTTCGGTAGAAAGTTCACTGATCTGCTTGAGAAAATAGGAAATCTGCTGGTCCTGAAGATACTGGTATTTATTCAGTACCTCATAAGGAAAAGTCTGCGCAATGGATACTTTGGGTGCCGTGCTTCTTCCGGGCTGTTTTCCTATGACTCCTCCCTGGCTTCTGACATCCTGAAGAACTTCACTGATAAACTCCAGGCAGCGGTGTACGTTGGGATTCATCAGGACCTCGTTTTCCGGGGCAGGACGGTTTGTGACCGGATTTCTGCCTGAAGTCATTCTGTTGATATACTGGATCGCGACATCAAGCCGCTTAACATCGTAATTTCCCATTTCTGCCTTTCCTTTCTTGACATACGGGGACGGTCCTTTCGTGTCTGTCCCCTTGTGTCTTCCTACATTTCAATCCATAATCGCCATGCCGATGAATGTCTGATCTCTGCGATTTACACCACCGGAGCAGGGCATTTCCCGGACTACTTTTCTACCAGGTCAAGGCTGAAAATATCTGCTGCATGATCAGAATCAGATAAAAGTGAAACACAGGGACAGACACAAAAGGACCGTCCCCATTCCCCCCATTCCCCCGGGATTTATGCCAAAAATAGCAGGATATTGTTATTTTATGTCTATTATGCTACTATTTTAGAGCATTTTTCTATCATTCTCTTCCTATTACGATACAGCAAGAGACTCGGATTATGCTACTTAGTGCAACAAAAAGGGGGGATATAATGAGGAATACAGGATTTTTTTCGTCACTTGGAAAAAGAAAACTGGGGGTTGTACTGAATCTGTTCTATGCTTACATGTCTCTGGGACTGGTCCTGATCATGCTGGGATCGATCCTGCCGGAGATGAAGGCGGATTACGCGCTTTCCTATCAGGTCGGCGGAGCGCTGCTTTCGGTCCAGTCCGTGGGCTATGTGCTGGCAGGGTTGCTGGCAGGCTATCTTCCCTATCTGCTCGGAATCAAGATTTCCTTCATCCTGATACAGCTGTCCGTGACTGTGGGCTTCATTATGCTTTTGGTCAGCGGAAACCCTGTCTGGCTTCTGATCGCCATGTTCCTGATCGGTATCGGAAAGGGCGGCATCACCAATTATAACAATCTTCTGATGAACATTTATAGTGAGGGAAACGCAGGTCCTCTGAATATCTTACATGCCTGTTTCGCCGCAGGCGCCGTCATTGCGCCGCTGATTGCCATGATGGTCACAGGCTGGAGGCCGGCAGTGATCATCGGATGTGTCTGCTGTGCCGCCTCTCTTGCCTTCCTGCTCCCGGCAGGTTTTTCGGACAAGGATCTCGAAACATCTGATACGCCGGATACTGCAGAAAGAGCAGAAGACAGCAGAAAAAAGAAAGTAGACTATGGTTTTGTCAGGGAGAAGCTGTTCTGGGTCACCGTCATCATCTGTTTCTTCTATCAGGCAGTTGAGGCTTCCTTTATGGGATGGATGACCAGCTTTCTGATCGATACCGGAGTCATGGCGGAGTCCCTTGCCCAGTTCACCACGTCCGTCCTCTGGATGTCCCTGATGGCGGGAAGACTGCTCTGTTCCGCCGCCGCCACAAAATTCAGCCCCAGGTCTATGATCCTGGCACTGACCCTGATCACAACAGGCTTTATGGTAATGCTCCTGCAGACAAAATCACCTGCAGGGCTGATCATAGCCACTGTAGGCATCGGTCTGGGTATGTCGGGTATGTTCGGCACATCCGTTTCTAACGCGGGAGATATCTTCTCAAGATACCCGGTCTGTATGGGATTCTTCGTTTTCCTGACCAGTATGGGCGCCATTGTGGCCCCCGCGATCATCGGCAGCGTTGCCAATACACAGGGGATGCAAATTGGCATGTCCACCCTCCTGATCTTCTCGGCCTGTATGGTGGCGGCAGCAATCATCAATATCCGCCTGTCCCGGAAAAAGATGTAATGCCTGAATTGAATAATTGATAAGTCACCGAAGTCTAAACATTGTCATCCTCGTCCCCCGTGAAGCCCGCACTTTTCCTGGCTCCGCGGGGGATTTGTGCATCCTCGTCCCCGTGAAGCCATACCGCGCACAAAACAATTCCCCGAGCCACTCTTCCACCCTGCCGGAGCCGGAAAATATTTACCGCACAATCAGAACCAAATAAAAGGGATTCCGGGGATGGTCCTTTTATTCGCCAAGGGGTGGTCCTTTTATTCACCAATCAGAACCTGATAAAAGTGAAACAAGGGGACAGATACAAAAGGACCGTCCCCCATTACAATTCCAGCCGCATCTGAGGATCGATCCAACTGACCTGTCTTGCCTCATGAATCTGATCATCCGGTCGCGGCCAGCCTACGAGCATGGGTGACCGGGGATCATGCATGCGCATATTCCGCCGCACAAGACCGGCATCCGCATTGGCATAGCAGTACCGGCAGAGATGTCCACAGGTGTTGTACTGCCCGATATCGCCGGTGATATAGCAGGCGCATTCCTTCCGGTTGTTGGGGTTTGGCGGCAGATCGATGTTCTGTCCGATCGCGGTCTCAAAGGTTTTCTGTGTCATACAGCCGGAGCAGTCCGCGCCGGCACCAGCCAGACGCGAGTCCTCGGCACAGGGCCTGATCGTCATATGATGACGGGCAGCAATCCTGACAAAAGCTTCTGTCAGTGCCATCTGGGTTTCGAAAGGCACAGTGCGCACTTCCGGGAAGTTCCTCTTCACTTTTTCATAGAGATCAATGAAACTGATCACGCAGGTATGTGTGCTCCCCTCCAGCTTTTGGCACATGTCGGAAAAGGCCTCGATATGGCGTTCTGTCGTCCATTCTTCATCAATAAAGATCGGATCATAGCGCCAGCACATACAATCCGCACCGACAATCCCGGAAAGGAGCCGGAAGGAATGGATGACCTCCGCCTTTTCAGGAACATTCGGTTCAATGTTTTTTCCGTAGGGCGTGATCGTCACAAACCAGTACTGATGGTAGGGCTTCAGCAGGTCCATCTTTTGCAACATAGGCTGCGGATTTTTGCTGCAGAAAACGATCAGGTCGACCACGGAAGGATCCAGCCTGTATCTGGTGACGGAAAGTGGATTGAAGGGATTTCGCACGAGAACAAAGCCTTCCTTCAGGCGGTTGGCAAACCACTCCGAATAGAAGGCCGGTATGTCTGTGCGGTTTCCGGTCTGTATGATCATACGTGAAATACCTTTCTACATAAAGGGACGGTCCTTTCGTTTCTGTCCCCTTGTTTTATTCCATTCACAAATCCACCATTCCTCTAGAGGCTATACAAAAAGACAAGGGGTTACGGATGCCCATAAGGTCCCTGGCGTCCGTCTACAGCAGGATATGTCTGATGCGGTAAATGTTTCAAGTGGCGCTCAGCAATAGCGAACCGTGTTTTCCTCACAATGTCCACTGTTCTGCATACCATCTCTTCCTCTGTTCCGAAAGGCTTTTCCAGTTCAAACCACTGCGTCTCGGTGAATTCTCCCTGCACCATGCCCTTCACGTGATGGGCAGTGATGTGGAGCTGCCAGCACAAAACTCCATCCTCTCTGAGGGATACATCCCCCTTCTCAACCTCAACCGTCAGCTGAACAGGCCAGTAATAGGAGAAAAGAACCGTCTCTTCCCCATCCTCCAGTCGGCGCCGGATGATTTCCGCACCGGTCTGTTCCGCACTTTTTAATTCTTTTAAAATGAATTCATAGATTTCATTTTGATACAGTACTGTAAAATCCATTTCATGTTCCTCCTTTGCACAAATCCATTATAAATCCAGAAGTTCCGCCAGACGTGCAGGCATTGCATCCGCAATGAAAAGTCCAAGTTCTTCCGGTGTCTGTTTCCATTTCCGGTTCACCCAGTCCATGACCATATGAGAAGCTCCGTAATTATTGAACTTCAAAAGGAATTGTATTTCATCGTTCAGAGCCTGGTCCCCATGAAGAGCGATCAGCCGTCTGCGGTAGTACTCATCGCAGTAATTAATGACTCTGTCTGTCGCAAGCTTTAAATCCTTGGGATCCCATGATACCCCGAAAAGATTTCCGTTTTCGTACATAAAGCGATAGATTTTGCCCAGTATCTCTCCCCATGTACAGTTTTCAGAATACTGCGCAATGATCCGGTTGCTGTTCGTCTCGAAAATCCAGTATGCCAGATCATATTTATCCAAAAAATGATTATAAAAGGTCTTTCTTGAATAGCCGCAGTTCTTCACGATCATATCTACTGTAATCTTATTGATCGTAACAGTCCTGCTGAGCTCAAGCATAGAATCTGCAAGAATCTTTTTTGTCGAAGGCTTTTCAATCATAGGTACACACTTTCCCGGGAATGTGTAATTGCTACACATATCCCACCACCTGACAATTCCTGTGTTTCCTTTTTGTCTATAAAATAACATTATCACAAAAACACAAACATCTGTAAAAAAGTTGGAGGTAGATCGGGATGTGGTGATACACGGGGACGGTCCTTTTGTATCTGTCCCCCTGTTACACACTGTTACACACAGCTCGGGGACGGCACAGCTCGGGTCACAACTCGGGTCACAGCTCGGGGACGGTCCTGTTGTGACTGTCCCCTTGTATCTGCAGACGTCTCAATCTACCTGCCGACATTTCAATCACTTGATCGGCCCTCCCACGAACACCTGATCTCGGCGATTCACGCCGCCGAAACAGGACATTCCCAGCCACTCTTCTGTCCGGCCGAAGTTGAAATCATCTATCGCACGATCAGAACCAAATTAAAGTGAAACAAGGGGACAGTCACAAAAGGACCGTCCCCTTTATTCACCCTTTATTCAAATTAAAGCAAAACAAGGGGACAGTCACAAAAGGACCGTCCCCTTTATTCAAATTAAAGCAAAACAGGGGGACAGTCACAAAAGGACCGTCCCCCTGTTCCCCTTTATTCATAAATTGTTTACAAAGCAGGAACGCTTTGGGAACGCCGTGGTTTCTTTTCGGGAACGGGAAGTGCGTATAGTAGTCAGCACAGGCAGGCAAAAGCTGCCCGGGAATATCATTTTTAAAAAAGCAGAAATTTGGTAATGGAGGAATTGAAGGATGTATTTTGACGCTATTGCAAAGATCGTTTCGGAACGTACCGGCTGTGATGTCGCTGCTGTAAAGCCGGAAAGTAAGTTTTCTGAGCTTGGGATCGACTCTCTGGATACTGTGGAGCTTCTTATGAATCTGGAGGACGAGATTGGGATCGAGATCGAGCTGGACCAGAAGGTGGAGACCATTGACGATCTGGATAAGTTCATCCAGAGCAAGAAGGGTTAAGGCTTATGATCAAGTCAGCAATTTGCGAGATGCTGGGGATCGAATACCCTGTGTTTCAGGGTGGTATGGCCTGGATCGCTGACGGGAAGCTTGCCGCTGCGGTTTCGGCCGGCGGCGGTCTCGGCATTATCGCGGCAGGAAATGCGCCCGGTGATTATGTCAGGCAACAGATCCGGGCTGCCAGGCGTATCACGGATAAACCCGTCGGTGTGAATATCATGCTGCTGAGCCCCTTTGCGGATGAAGTTGCAAAGGTGGTTATAGAAGAAAAAGTGCAAGTGGTGACCACAGGGGCGGGCAATCCATCCAAATACATCAAAGAATGGCTTGCCGCAGGGATCAGAGTGATCCCTGTTGTTGCCTCAGTCGCAATGGCAAAATTAATGACCCGTCTCGGCGCTTCTGCTCTGATCGCGGAGGGTGGCGAGAGCGGCGGTCATGTGGGCGAGCTTACTACGATGGTTCTGGTTCCGCAGATCTGCGACGCGACCAGTCTGCCGGTTATTGCGGCAGGCGGTATTGCGGACGGCAGAGGTGTGGCAGCGGCATTTATGCTCGGTGCGCAGGGCGTGCAGATGGGGACTCGTTTCCTCAGTGCCAATGAGTGCAGTATCCACCCTGTATATAAGGAAAAAATCCTGAAGGCCACTGATCTCTGTACCATGGTCACCGGCAAGCGCCTGGGCCATCCTGTGCGCAGTCTCAGAACGCCGTTTGCCAGAGATTATTCCAAAGCTGAATACGGCGGTATGCCGGATGACGAGCTGGAAAGTCTGGCAACGGGGGCCTTGCGGCTTGCAGTGCAGGAAGGAGACACCGAAAAGGGCTGTTTCCTTTCCGGTCAGATCGCAGCGATGGTCAAAAAAGAACAGCCTGCGGCAGAAATAGTCAAGGAAGTTATGGAGGAAGCCGAGCCTGTCCTCCTGAGGGCATCACAATGGGTAAAATAGCATTTGTTTTTTCAGGTCAGGGCGACCAGTTTCCCGGCATGGGAAAGGACCTGTATGAAAAATATCCGGCAGCCCGGAAGATCTATGATTTATGTGACGGGATCCGTCCCGGTACGTCTGCCCAGTGTTTTCACGGCACGGAAGACGAATTGAAGGAAACCAAAAACACACAGCCCTGCCTTTTTGCGATGGAGCTGGCGGCAGCAAATGTCCTGATGGAAAACCTTATGAAAAAAGACCTTGCCCCCGGCGCGGCTGCCGGTTTTTCTCTCGGTGAAGTCACTGCAGCTGTAGTCAGCGGAGCTTTTGACAATGAGACCGGTTTTCGTCTGGTCTGTAAGCGCGGTGAGCTGATGCAGAAGGAGGCCGAAAAGTTTGATACCTTTATGGCTGCTGTTGTAAAACTCACACCCGGACAGGTTCAGGAAGTGTGTGAAAAATATCCCGATGTTTATCCCGTAAACTTCAACTGCCCCGGACAAATCACCGTATCCGGCCTTACCTCTCAGATGAAGGATTTCACTGCCGATGTAAGAGCAGCGGGCGGCAGGTCCATTCCTCTTAAAGTAAAAGGAGCCTTCCATTCTCCCTTTATGAAGGAAGCGGCAGAGGCATTTGCCGGGGAACTGGCAAATGTGAAAGTGAATAAACCCGGCCTCCCTCTTTACTCCAACAAAACAGGGAAACCTTATGAGGATGATGTCGCAGGCCTGCTCTCCTCTCAGATCTGCAGCCCCGTACAATGGGAGACAATCATCAGAAATATGATCGCAGCCGGCGTGGACACCTTTATTGAGATCGGGCCCGGCAAAACACTGACCAATATGATCCGGAAGATCAGCAAAGACGTAAAGGCGGTAACTGTTACCGAATATCTCACAGAATATCCCGC
>Ga0256405_10010806_pt1 | contig 11886 bp, 7 predicted proteins | sample RumenRJG_02DNA_FD_189096 | JGI IMG/M metagenome (GOLD analysis project Ga0256405, IMG submission 189096) | Bovine rumen microbial communities from Lethbridge, Alberta, Canada - RJG_02 | ecosystem: Host-associated > Mammals > Digestive system > Stomach > Rumen | place: Canada: Alberta | collected...
CGGACCGGTCACATGTCCCAGCGGAAGATCCGGGCGTGAATCCCTTCTCATGTCTACGGCCTGGCAGGCGTGTACCAGCTCCACCGCGATCATATACCGGAGGTTGTCCACAATCCGAAGGGACCGTCTGGCCGCCAGCGACAGATTGCTGGCGTGGTCCTCGATATCCCCGGCCACCGGATCAAAGTCCGTGGATGTGGTATTGGAGAGCCACCGGTTCTCCGCATCCAGGGCACAGATAGTTTTCTGATAAGTGGAATAGCCGATTACCTTCACCTCATCCGGGGTCAGGAACCGGGAAAGTTTGCTGAAGTTCGGGTCCACCAGGCGGAACAGCCGGTTGGTCACCATCCGCGACATGTGGCAGAGAGCCGCCGCCATCATATCCACCGCCAGAGACAGGGTGGTCACTTCAAAGTTGGGGCTTACCGACGTGGTGTGTTCCTCATAGATGATGCAGGGATTGTCGCCGGTATGGTTCATTTCCGTCAGAAGGACACTCTCCATATAATCCAGGGCATCCCGGACGGAACCATTGACCGCCGCACCGCACCGGTAGGACAATGGATCCTGCAGCGCCCGCGCCGGGTCCGGCTCCTCCAGATACGTGCCGGCAAGGTATCTTCTGCAGTCGGCGGCACACCGAATCTGGCCCGCAAGGCCTCTGGCCTCATTGACCATGACGCCCAGGGGCTGCAGTCCGCCGTTTAAGCCCTCCAGACTCAGGCAGTACACCACATTGGCCAGCTCCAGCAGGTCTTCGCACTCCATGGCCAGAAGTGCCGTCTGGGCAGCGCAGTGGGACCCGTTGGATACGATGGAGAGGCCGTCTTTCGGCCCCAGTACCGGAATCTTCAGGCCTTCCGCCGCGATGGCTTCCATCGCCGGAACGATCTTTCCGTGGTATTCCACCTCCCCGTCGCCGATGATGGCGAGACCGATATGGGACATGGTATTCACATCTCCGATTCCTTCCGCGCCCCGATGCTTTGCCCGGGGATGAATCTGCCGGTTCAGGAACTCCTCGTACATCCGCAGGATGTCCACGGAGATGCCGGATCTGCAGCAGAGGGCCGTATTCAGACGGATCAGCATCATCGCCCGAACCTCCTCCACCTCCGCGTAGGGCATGACGCCCACCGAGTGGCTCCGAATCAGGTTCCGGTTGAACTGCTCAAAGAATTCCACCCCGAACTCCCGGTCCTTATTCCAGCCCACGCCGTGGTTTAAACCGTACACCGGCTTTCCCTCCGCCGCCATGTCGAAGAGCACCTGGCGGGACTCCCTGAGAAGGGGAATTCTGCTCTCATCGATTTTTACGGGACGGCGTTCATACACCACTTCGCGCACCTCATCCAGTGTCAGATTCGAGCCATCCAGTACCAGCGCTTCTCTCCCGTTTTCATTCATCTGTCTGCTCTCCCTTCTCTCCATCGCTTCCTGCGTCTTTTTCAGCACGCCGCAGTTCTTCCTTCGTATCGATATCCATCAGTTTCTCCGGCCGGACCGCATAATAATGCACATCCCCGGCGCAGGTCCGGATAAGGCCTATAGCCCCCCGGTCTCCCGAAAGCTTCATCAGTCCAGGGAAATGCTTCCGCCAAAACACCGCCGGGTTGGCCGGATGGTCCGTAAAGGCGCAGGCCATACTCTTTCCGGAAAGGACAAACTCCTCAAACATCCGGATGATATCCACTGCCCCGAATCCCGGCTGGTCCGCCGCAAAGAATGCTGCCGCATCATACCCGCCGCACTCCGCCGCCTCCGTCCCATACTTTATGGTCTCCGCCTGTCCGAGGTGAGCGCGCTCATTGTAAATTACCCGATGACCCCTGCGCGCTGCCTCCTCCATAATCTCATCATAACAGGTGCAGACGGCGATATCCACCGAAACCTCCCCGCAATCCACAGAAGCCCGCAGCTTCTCCACCGCCTCTTCCAGGGCCTCCAGCTGCCAGAGCCAGAGCTCCTTTCCCCGATAGGGAGCCAGAAGCTTATTCTCTGTGCCGAACCGGGAACTTGCCCCGGAAGCCATGAGGGTGCAGAGAATGCGGGGCGGGGCAGCTGCTGCACACAACAGATTGTCCCGGACTACAGCACCCGACAATTCATACCTTACCTTCGCCCCCGGAAACTGCGCAGACAGCGGTTTAACATAAAACCGGTCCGCAATATACGAAAGAAGTTCCTTCGTCACCACCGGATTCTCTCTTATCCTCTCCAGAAGATCCGGCGGGGCAAGTTCCTTCCGGAAGCAGACCTCATCAAAGGGACGCCCCAGGGCAAAAGAGCCCATCAGAACAATAATCTCATCCGTTCCATCCGGAATCACCGGTTCATAGGACGCCGGAATCTTCATGGGATAATGCTTTGATCCGTCTGCCTCCACCAGCACATGATCGAAAGTTTCGCAGATCTCCCGATAGGCCTCCTCTCCTGGCCAGGTCAGTCTCCCGCCCCGAGGGATGCCGAAATATACGATGTGTTCGGAGGACGGTTCCTCCAGAATATGCGTGGTGGTAAGGATGGCAACCCGAAGGCCTTCGGATGCCAGTTTCTCTGCCCGGCGCCGAATAAAGCCTGTTTTACCCCCGGCACCGACTACGGCTGTTACGTATGCATTCAATGATTTATCCCCTGCCTTGATTAATTCCGGATCTCCTCCAGCAGACATGCAATCAACCCGAACATATCCCTCTTTCTGGCGGGGCTGATCAGGTCTTCCTTGATCAGCTTCGCTTTTTTGAGAAGCTCCGCCTTCGCCGATTCCGCAATCTGATCATTGGATACTGTCGAATCTGCAAGCAAAACTGCCGTCTCCGGAAGGAGTACCGGCTCTGTGCTGGCCGCGCCGGCCGCAAGCTTCGGCGCCCTCTTTCCTCCGAACCGCAGGGCAAAGTTCACCAGCGGAAAATCGATGGAAGCCCGGATGGAATACTTGTAAAATCCGTTCTTTTCCCCCTCAGCAGGCTTTTTCAGGACAAATTCCCTGATAAGCACCGGCAGGCGGTGATGGCAGGAAAGACCATTTGCTTCGCAGTGGCGGTGCACCAGCTCCTCCACCGTGCTGCGCTTCTCTTCTCCGTTTTCGTAATACAGAACCTCCGCATCACAGGCGATGAGGGCCGTTGCCGTATCGGAGTAATAGATAGCCCGGCAAACAGGGCTGTTGGGGATTTGCTGGCATACGTCTCCCCCGGTCTTGAAGCATCCCGTAAGGCTGCTTCTCCAGAGCTCGCTCTGGTTAAAGTAGATGCACCGGCGGTCCTGCAGGATATTTCCGCCCAGGGTGGCGATATTCCGAATCTGGGGCGATGCCGTCTGGCCGGCGGCCTGCGCCAGTGCCGGACAGTACTTCTTTATGAGTTCACTGGACGCGATATCTGTGAGGGTTTCCGCCGCTCCGATATGAAGACCGTCTTCCTCCTCCGCTATTCCCAGAAGCTCCGGAAGCTTTCCCACCAGGACCAGGTTCTCATCATCACGCACCTGGTTCTTCAGAAGCGGCATGAAATCGGTGGCGCCGCCAAGCCAGGTGGCCCCGGGCGTACGGAGCGCTTCTTCGAGGTTTTTTGCTGTTCTCATCTCCATACTCACTGCTCCTCTCTCCGCCGGCTGGGCAGGATAATAAACTGGTCACTCAGCGGGATGCTGTGCACAGCTTTCCCGCTGGCATGGGCCACGGCATTCACGATGGCCGGGCCGCTGGGAATGGTGCAGAGCTCGCCCACGCTCTTTGCCCCGTGGGGGCCTGTGGGCTCATAGCTGTCCGCCATATCCACATACAGATTCGGCATGTCATCCGCCTCGGCGAAACGATAGTGCAGGAAATCGGTGGACATGGGCTTTTTCAGCTTCGGATTGATCTCGATGTGCTCAAAGAGCGCATACCCCATGCCCTGGAGAATTCCGCCCTGGAGCTGTCCCTCCAGCGTCAGCCGGTTGATGGGCGTTCCCACATCCGCCACCTGAATGATATCCAGGATGCGGATGGCATTCAACTTCTTGTAATACTCTGCCTTCACGAAGCAGACCACGAAGGGGTTCGGGCTGGCCAGGGCCTTATAGGAACCGGTACCGATGATCACGGTGCCGTGAGGATCAAACATGATCTTCCGGGCACCCTCTTTGTAGGTGATGACCTCTTCTGCTCCGTCCTTTTTCACGGAGAACCGGTTTCCGGGCAGCACCTCCGGCACCTTGTCCGGATAAACCACCTGCAGTGCCGCCATGTACTTCTCCTTGAAATCCCGGCAGGCATTCACGATGGCGTTTCCGCAGAGGAAGGCCTGGCTGCTGCCGAAGGTCCCCGTATCGTAAGGCGTAAACCGGGTGTCAGCGGCATAAATATGCACATCCGCCAGGTCAATGCCGAGGCTCTCCGCGCAGATCTGAGCCTCCATCGTCTCACTTCCCTGACCGATATCACAGGAACCCACCAGGAGCTGCACCGTACCGTCGTCATTCATCATCACGATGGCAGAGCTCAGCCCGTCCAGGTTCGATGCGCCGGAACCATGGCAGGCAAAGGCATAGCCCCAGGCCTGGCGTTTCTCCTCATTGTCCACAAGAGGACCTTCCGCCTCGTCCACGTGAGCCTGGAACTTCCGGGCACGTCTTACGCAGTCCTCGATGGCGCAGCTGTTCACCGGCATGGAGGCACAGGGGAAATATTCTCCCGCATGGATATGGTTCTTCAGCCGGAATTCCACCGGATCCATGCCCAGCCTGGTTGCCAGCTCATCCATGGCAATCTCCCGGCCGAAGGTCAGCTGGGTATTGCCGTAACCGCGGAATGCTCCCGCGGTGACATGGTCCGTAAACACGGTATCCCCGTGGAACAGGTAGTTGGGTACATTGTACTGGAACTTTCTTGCCGCTGCCGCACAGACCGTGGGGCCATGGGTGGTATAGGCACCGGTGTTCAGCTGATAGGTTGTCTCGAAGTAGGCCAGTTTTCCGTCCTTTTCCGCTCCCAGCCGGATATCGATCTGGGCGCCGTGACGGGCCACCGCCGTAGCGATATCCTCCTCGCGGGTGTAACTCAGGCGCACAGGCCGGTGAATCTTTCTGGACATGAGCGCCGCCGCCGGCTGGGAGTGCAGCTGCTGCCTTGCGCCGAACCCCGCGCCTACCGCCGGTTTGATAAAATTGATATCGCTCTCCCGCATGTCCAGAAGCTCCGCGAGAATACGCCGCTCCTGATAGATGGTCTGGGAGTTGCTGTATACTGTCAGGTGCTTTCCGTCACTGAAATCCACAAGACAGCTGGTCAGCTCGATCTGAGCGTGCTGCATGGGCTGGGTGGAATAGTGTCCTTCCACCATCACCTCCGAGAGCTGCTCGCCCTCTTCCGCAGTCCCTTTGACCACATCCCGGTGGGCAGCTACGTTGGTGGCCGAGATCTCCGGCTGCAGCGGCTCCGCGTCGGGAGCCAGGGCTTCTTTTATCGTCAGATAGGGCTTCTTCACCTCATACTCGATCTTCACTGCCTGCACCACTTCCCGGCAGGCAGCCAGCGTCTCCGCCGCCACGATCATGATGCGGTCGCCGTAGGACTTGCAGTCGGTGGTCAGGATATACTCATCCTGGAACAGCAGTCCGGAAGGTGGATTGCCGGAGCAGTTGAACTTCTTCTGCACCGATTCATAGGGCGTCACACACCCCAGATAACCCGGAACCTTTTCCGCCTCGGACATGTCGATGGAGAGAACCTCTGCACGGGGATAGGGGCTTCGGATCAGCATGGCCGCCGCTTCTCCGGGCATCCGGATATCGTCGGTATAGAGAATTTCACCCGTCGCTTTCTCCATGGATTCCAGCCGGGGCACCTTATGATTGACTACGGAAAATGCTTTCTTCTCAGCCATTCTGTCACACCTCCCCTGCATTCTCTGCCGCACCGGTCTCTGCGGTGTCTGTCTCTGCGGTGTCTGTCTCTGCGGTCTCTGCCTGCTCCTTTTTGCGCAGTATCCGCATAGCCTCTGCGGCCATATTTACCGCTTCCTCTATCTTCGTGTAGCCGGTACACCTGCAGAGATTGCCCGACAGGGCTTCCCGGATCTCTCCCCGGGAGGGGGACGGATTCTTGTCCAGCAGTGCCTTCGCCGCCAGAATCATCCCCGGCGTGCAGAAGCCGCACTGGATGGCTCCCGCATCCACAAAGGCCTGCTGCAGCGGGTGCGGCCGCTCCTTTGTCCCGATGCCCTCGATGGTAATTACCTCGGTGCCCTCGGCCATAAGCGCCGGCACGCAGCAGGAATTCACGGCTCTGCCATCCATGATCACGGTACAGGCACCGCATTCTCCCAGGTCACACCCTTTCTTGGTCCCGGTAAGGCGGGCCCGGTTCCGGATCACCTCCAGCAGGGTTTCCTGCGGCTCCACGGCAAAGGAGGCCGCAATTCCGTTCAGTGTAAAATGCAGCATCCGGCTGTTATCTGTTACATGGTTTTCTGACATAGAAACCTCCCCGTATCTTTTTCTTCCGTGTTATTTACCCCATTTTTCCCGAGTGCTCTGTCTTCCAGCCTTGTGATTGTGGCCTGTCTTCTCTGAATACGCCCGGCCTGATGCATCATCACCGCCAGAAGCACCGCTCCGCCCAGGCTCCGCGACTTGTCCGAGATGCGGAAGCTGTTCTCCCGCTCTTCAACACGCGGGTCGATATCTGCGATCTTCAGACCTTCTGTCACCCGATATCCCTCATGGATGAGTCCCCGGAGAAGGCCGGTGAATGGGGCACGAATCAGGACTCCTGTTCCCGTGTACGCACCGGAACAGAATTCTGCCCTGTCCTCCTGCTCCGCACCAGCATACTCTTCCGGCACAATCTCCGCGATAACTCCGTCTTTCTCCACCACCTCGCCGATATGGCGCACCTGATGAAGAAGGCCGTCCGCAGGCGCATGGATCACCCGGTCCGCATTGTGGCCGGCGATGGTGCCCGGCACACCGGTGTTCGGCATGGCGGACCCTTCCGTGATAATCCGTCCCAGGTTATGGCCCCGCATGGTTTCAATGACCGCATCGCAGTCAAGTCCTGCCGTAAATCCCGGCCCCAGGGCAGCGACAAAGGGCGCCATCTCCCGGCTGGTTCCCAGATTCTTCTTGGCAATCACCGCATCGATGAGGGCAATCAGCCGGAATCCATGGCTTGTCCAGTTATCGGCCGGTGAAAAGTTCTCCACAGCCTCCGCCTTCGGGTCCACCAGAAGGGCCAGTCCCTCTTTCCGGAGAAGATTCCATGCCTCCTGTTCATTCTCCGCCCGCTGACAGCGCATCCCCTCAACGGTACTCTCTCCGGCATAAACCGCTTCAGAGAAAGATACCGTAGTCCGGATGGCCGACGGCCTTGCGCACTCCAGAATAAGGACTGCAAAGCCGGCATTTCGCAGAGTCCATATAATACCCGTTGCGATATCTCCGCCGCTCCGGACGATAATAAGATTATGAATTGCTTTATGTTTCATTCCCTGTTTCCTTCGATATGTCTTCCGTCATTTCTTTTATCCTTTTCAGCCGAGAAGACTCCCGCCTCTGCAGGCGGTGAGATGAATCGGCCAATTTCCTGTAATAATAGTTGAACACACGTTCTGTTTCTGATATACTTAAAGTATCACAAATTCTGTCAAATGAAAGGATTTCTATGGGAAACAGGGCTCTCAGATATCGAATATATCCAAATACGGCACAGATGGAACAGATCCTGAAAACGGTCGGTTCCTGCTGCTTTGTGTATAATGATGCCCTGACTGCCAAAGAATCCGCCTATAAGGAAAGCAAGACCGTTCTGACTGCCCATGACCTCATCCGGCGTCTGCCGGAACTGAAAAAACAGTTTCCCTGGCTTAAGGAAGCAGATTCCATTGCACTGCAGCAGTCACTTCGTCATCTCGGTACAGCATATGCCAACTTCTTCAATCCAAAGCTGCACGCAAAGAGGCCAAAATACAAAACGAAGAGAAAAAGCCGCTGGTCTTACACCACCGTTATGACCAATAACAATATTCGCATCGGCGAAAACCATATCATCCTCCCGAAGCTCGGAAGAGTGAAAGCTGTGATATCAAGAGAAATCCCGGAAGGATGGAATCTTAAATCCACCACGGTCTGTGTGGAGCGGGATTACTCTGTCTATGTTTCCTGCCTGTTCGAATATGCTGACGCCTCTGTCTCTTATACTCCTGATCCGGCTCTCGCCATAGGGTTGGATTACAAATCGAACGGACTGTATGTGGATTCTTCCGGCAGATGCTGCGGTTCTCCGAAGTACTTCCGGAAGGCACAGAAAAGGCTTACCAAAGCACAGCGCGGACTGCGTCATAAAAAATACGGTTCCCGCAACTACAGAAAACAGAATCAGCGGGTCGCCAGGATTCACCGGCATACTGCAAATCAGCGAAGAGACTTTCTGCACAAGGAATCGGTGATGATAGCCAAATTATACGATATCGTGTGCATTGAGAACCTCGACATGACTGCCATAGCAAAGAGGGATTCCGGTCTTGGAAAAGCCTCTTTGGATAATGGCTGGGGAATGTTTGTCAGCTTCCTGGAGTATAAACTGCGGGATCGCGGGAAACTGCTCATCCGGACAGACAGATACTTTGCATCCAGTCAGATTTGCAGCTGCTGTATGAGTGTCAATCCAAAAGTAAAGGACCTTAAAACACGGAAATGGTCATGTCCGACATGCGGTGCTGTTCATGACCGTGATATTAATGCGGCGACAAATATCAAAAGAGAGGGTCTCCGTATACTGAGTGTTAGCGAACTGGATAAAGTGAGCTGATAAACAAACTGCCACTTAGGGCGGGAACCGCCCGAAGTCAACGCCTGTGGAGCCCATAGTCACTGGCGGTTAAAGACACGTCTTTGCCGGCAAACTATAGCGTAGAAGCAGGAATCCCCCGCCTCTATAGTGACGCCACTGAAAAACATAGTGTTTTTTAAGGAGACGCCACACAACGAGAGTGTATGCTGTACTTTGATAACTAAATATTGCCTATAATGGGTTATTAAGGGCTGTTTTGCCTGGATGCTTTTATCTTATTTCTATGATTTTTAGACATTTGGGCAGACTTCTCCCATTAACCGTATAATTCGTTTCAGGTTTACAGCAAATATCGAAACTGCACCTTGCAACTGGAAACTGGCCAGACCAGCGGAATCACATCGATCAAAGCCATGTACATTTTTCAGCTCACTGTTTTTAGCCTCTATCATATACCTGACTTTGACACGCTCCTTAAAATAATCCGTTTTCTGGAATTCTTCCTGACTTCTGTGATAATCACTTTTCGTGGTTACGGAGTATGTTTTTGATTCCGCTCCCTCTTTATAGCATCCGTTTCGGTGTGGACAGGTCTTACATTTGCTTATATCAAAGAAGTACTTTATCCGAGGGTTCTTTTTCGTCCCCTGCCGCTTTTCTTTATTCTGCTTAACGGCAAGATTTCCGGCAGGACACTGCATGGTGCCGGCATCTTTGTTGAAGACAAATCCATCTTCGGATCTGTTTCCCTTTACAATGCTGGGATTTAACCGCGAGATCAATCCGTATTTTTCAGTTTCGGCATTTTTTAGATTCTCAAGCGTGGAGTAGGCTGTATCCGCAATTACTTCATCAATGGGCACACCGGCATCTTTACTTTTTTGTACCAATACAGGCAATTCTGTCCCATCAAAAGCTTCACCTGATGTAACGGTTGCCGCAGTAATGATTCGGTCTTCGGTCATCGCAAGATGCGTCTTATAACCATAAAATGATGTGGTCGGTGTTTTATGTCCGACTCTCGCATCCGAATCTGGAGACTGGTCATAACAATCGACTTGATTATCCAACATCTCTGCCAGAAGAGTGGATTCTTCTTTAATTGCAGGAACTTCAAATACCGGGCTTTCTTCAGCTGTTTTTATCAGCTCGTTACAATACTTTTGATACTCTTCGAGTGTAGTTTTATTTCCGGGCTCAGCGGGTAAAGCCAGGTCAGCACCTGATTCAGAAAGCGATTTCTTCAGTTCAGCAGAAGCTTTTGTGAGCATTTGCCGCTGTGTGAGTTTATGGTAGCGTGCCGTTGTATGAGTTGAATCGACTATTATGGTATTACTTTTCAATACCCCCTGTTTTATAGCAATTTCAACGCTTTTGCCAATGAGCAGATCAAGAAGATTTTCATCCTTCAGACGCTGTTTTCTGAACTTGGTCAGAAGACTGGGATGGATTACTTCCTCTTCCGGGGACAATCCCAGAAAGTATTTGAAAGACATATCATAACGAGACCTCTCAACAACGCTCTGATCCGAAAGATTATAAAAGTATTTCAAAAACAAATATTTGAAGAGAAGTATCGGGCTTTTTGCACAACGTCCATTATTAAGGCAATATTTACTTTCAAGCTCTTCGTACACAAAAGAAAAGTCAACTATCTCGTTGATTTTTCTCAGTATATGATCCTTTGGAATGATACGATCATACAAGTCTGAATAATAAGAAAGGTTCAATTTCAGTTGGGATGACAGCATAATAACCTCCAACTATTTTGATACCTTAATTATATCAATACTATGATTCTACAGCCACTTTTTCAGTGGCGTCCTATAGTAGGCGGCGGGAGGTTCAAATAACCTGGTCAGTATCACGTTAATGTGCTGATTTCATAATATATCTACTTATCTAGATAAGTCAAGGAATCTCTCTGTCCCCGGGGATGAACATGCTCTCTGGGATGAAGATTCCTGTCCCTCGCCCGCAGATTTCCCGTCCGGGATGCGAATACAGCTCAGCCTGCACAAAACTTGCTTCCCAGGCCGTCTTTTTCGAACCTGTCTACAGCTTCCTGTACGCAGAGACGGCCTGGCTCCCTTCCTCTGCGGTATCTGAGATGTATTCTGCTCCCTTTCCTCTCTCTCTGACGCATCAGCCGCCCGTGCAGAGTTCTTGATTACGCAGGAATACATCCTTTTTCATAAATTCAGCGCATGGATACTCGTGACTTCAGTCATGAGAGGAAATGCGCTATTTTCACCCGTCTTTATCGAACGTGCGTTTACTATTGATGGATCTTATGATATAATGTAAATAGCACAATTTACAGATTATCAATGATTAATACCATTGAAATATCCCCTGCACTATACACAAGGAGAACCTTATGTTACAGACACTGACCGCAAAACTGAAGATTCTCCCGAATGCGGATGAAGGAAGGATGCTTCTGGAAACTATGGCAGCTTATTCAGAAGCCTGTACCTTTGTTGCGGAAAAGATTGCAGAAGACTCTCTTCCTCTCAGCATCTGCAGAATCCACAAGGAGGTATACTTCTACTGCCGTGCATCCTTCCGGCTCCCTTCACAGATGGCTGCCAGCACCATTCGTACGGTTGTTGCGTCTTATAAATCCATCAGGACTTCCCAGGCAAAACATTCTTCCCGATTTAGTGTCAAAAAGCGAAATTCTCTTATCGTTCCGCATTTTCGGAAACCACAGGTCAGTCTGGTCTGGAACAGGGATTATTCTATTGTCTGGAACAAACAGCGGACCGAAAGGCTGTTCAGCGTCAATACCCTGCAGGGAAGAATCCGTGTTCCGTTCAAGGCTCCCGAATCTGTATTTGCATGGGCGTTTGCAAAAGATGCTTCCTTCGGCACGGCAAAACTGGTATATCGCCATGGAAAGTTTTTCCTGCATATTCCCGTCAGCGTGGAAATTGAGGATCCGCTCCCTCTGACGCAAAATACTACTGTAGTCGGCATTGACCGGGGGATTCGTTTCCTTACCGTCACTTATGATGGCAGAAAAAGCATTTTCACATCTGGTGCTGCCATAAAATACAGACGTGCACACTTTAAACAGCTGCGCACTGAACTCCAGCGCAGAAGAA
>Ga0256405_10010808_pt1 | contig 11885 bp, 10 predicted proteins | sample RumenRJG_02DNA_FD_189096 | JGI IMG/M metagenome (GOLD analysis project Ga0256405, IMG submission 189096) | Bovine rumen microbial communities from Lethbridge, Alberta, Canada - RJG_02 | ecosystem: Host-associated > Mammals > Digestive system > Stomach > Rumen | place: Canada: Alberta...
TGCTGGTGCTTAAACAGCATAAAGAGACAGCAATAATGACCTATCAAGAGTTCTTGGTATTATTGTCCGAAATTAGACTTTAGGTGTAATATTCCTACATTTATAAATTCAGTCTGACACGTTACGAAAGTTTCGTGTCAGTTTTTATTGTAGTCTTTTTCAATATAATCAAGAGTGCAAAAGTGCAAAGCAAGAAACGAATAATAACATAAAAACACACAACCATGAAAAAAACGATCATAGCGAATTTTGGTGAGGGAGATACGGGTAAAACCGGATCTGTTTTGTTCGTTGTGTCTCAACGACCAATGGGCAACCAAAATAGCTAATCGATTGCGCGTGGTACAATATATAAGAATAATAATATAAAAAAAATATCAATATTAGTATGATACAAGATCAATTGCAAAATGCCGATATGTGGCTGAATGGTGATGGGACAGTGAATATTGACCTCCTCCCACATTGGGTCTTTTGTGCGCATTTCTTTTTTGACAATCAGGCACATGATGGTAATGTACCTGCACAGCAGCCATTGAAGATGTACAGTAATGACCTTTTGCAGCAGATTCGTACTAACATGGTTGGCAATTTCACGTTAATTGAAGAACGTGTGAATGAAAATAGGGTAGATATATTAGTTATTGGCGATGCCTCGCATGTAGTTGAACAAAAATGCGAGAATGCCTTTAAAAATATTTTGCGTACAATCTGTGATTCCGTCAATACAAAATGGTTTGATCAGGAAGAAAACAAGATAACATACGATTTTCATCCTATTCAATCCTACGAGAAATATCTTTGGGCAAAAGATAGGTATTTGAAATAACGATTTCAAGATTAAAGGAATGGATAAACTATTTCCAACAAGTGAAGAATATGAGAAGAACGTGGTTAGTAAACTGCATCAAATTAAAGGCATGGTACTATATATATAAAAAATAATAACTTAAGAACACAGGAAAAGAAATAGTATGGATGGAGTAGGAGGATATATTGAGAGAAACCGAAAATTTATTCATGGAGCCCCTGCTGTTAAAGCAGCAGTGAGTTTTCATAACAAGGTGTATAACTATCATAAGAAAAACAATATGAAGAGATTAGTGATGCTTTCGTATGATGCAACGAAGGAGTTCAAAGAAGCATATTATAAGAAAAACAATAAGCAATTTGAGCCTAAAGAATTGTGGAAGGTCTTGTATGCCATGAAAAGAGATGGAGTCGAGATTAAGAGCAAACCGGTGGAATCAACACTGCTATTAGAGACAATGGACGCTGAGCAATATCTGATGATAGCTGCAACGATACGTGCACAATTTGAGAAACTACCATTTGCTATTGGGACTATAGCAAAAAGCGGTTTAGAAGACCTATACGAAGAAAAACCAAATTCTACGTCTCAAAAAGAGATTGTAGATTTCTTGGATGAGATGAAGAACGAAGAAGCAGAGAAAAAAGCTAATGAAGGTCGTGTGAAATTGTTCTAATGAACAACGCATCAGTAATGATCTAAAACTTGGGATTTTAATAAAATTAATGGAACAATATACACACATAGCATTTTTATATGTCATGTCTGGATTGATGATCGGGACATGGCTTACGGCATTTATCTGGAGATGGTTGAGTAAAAAAGAGATTCATGGAGAACGTAGCCAAACATTTGTGTTCTCTTTAGTATTATCTATATTACTTATAATTTCTATAACGATTTTGTGGTATTTAGATGGCCTAAAAACTGCAATTTATGTTTATGAAGAGGTGCATAATTTTATAGAGAAAGCCGAAAAGCAATTTCCAGTACTATTGTCATTGTTGTTGACGGTTGTGGGTGTTTTTATTTCTTTCGCTTTGTTAAGACCCAAGATAAAGGTTGGCGAATATATGGCATGTACAACTAAAAAAAGACTTGTGGCGCATGTGTATAATGCAGGTTTATTTTCTGCCCATAATGTAAATGCAAAGTTGTATTCATGTGCAATGGATGAAGGAAATAAATTAGTTGATGAAGTGGCATTGTTAGATAGTGAGAATAATGCATTAGCTTGGTTTTTTGCTCATAATAATATGAATGCAATCGAGTTTTGTACTAAGGAAAATGGTGAAGATGAAAATATAGAAAAGAAGCTAGCACAAATATGCAGCAATGAAGATGAATACTTTGAATTGCATATTTCTGCTACTCACGCAGTTTCGGGTATTACATCTACGTTTGTAAAACGTTTTGACACTTCTAATATTGTCAAAGGAAGATATATTAACAATGATTTTAATGTATATAATGAGGAAACAAAAGATTGGAAAAGATACAAGAGGATATACAATATGTTGCCGTTTATAAGAAGTGTAGTGCAAATGATCATTATTTTTGCAATACTTTCTATTTTTACCATATTAGTAATTGGCATAAACATCAAACCGATTTCAGAAGAATGTGCGTCAATATTCTTTTGGACAACATTCGGCATATACATATTAGAAATTATTAGGTGGTGGCTTTCTATGCCATATAAAATAAATGCAGAAAGGGAATATTCTATTAAATCTTAATTTTAAAAATTATGAGAAACGATCAAAACAACAAACCTCTTTATGAGGATGCGCCCGAAGCGCAAGTAAAACGTAAATTATTTGTGGACACAACACCTAAAAATATCAAGACAGAATCGCAAACCCATGTGTCTAGTGCGGAGTACTTGCCTGATTCTGCAAGCCAGAAGGATGTTAGTACAGGCAAAAAATGACATTCAAAGGGTATAAGTCATTAGTTTGGCTTATACTCACAACACACCTTATAAATACTCCCGCACACAAGTGCGCAAAAAATGAAAACATAACTAACATAAAAACACATAATACATTATGAAAAACTTTAAACTTAATCTTAAAGGACTGTGTCGGAGCAGTCAATTAGCAGTCAATTCCGACAGTCGAACGACGGTCGAACGACGGTCGAACGACGGTCATAGCCGACGTCACTCACCTGTCGGCCTGACAAAACTCCTTTCTCTTTTCCTCCTCCTCACCCTCGGTGTGGGACAGATGTGGGCGGCTTCGGAAACCACATTATACTATGCTATTTCGGAAGCAACATTAAATAGCGAGCTTTCTGGTCATAGTGATTATAAAGTGTACGCACGTGTAAATTACGTAGGAAACGGAGATGATTGGGCGAGTATTGAAATGTCGAATACGGGCGAAACCTACAATGGAGATCTTTTATTTACGTGTACATTTACTGATAAATATAGTGGATTAGGTGCGTTATATTTTAAAATTGGAGTACCAGAATCAGACTCGGGAACTTTTTCAGATAAAATATGGGGAAACAAAGAATGGAAGCCATTTACTGATACCAAATATAATAAAACTATCCAAGTACATGGAAATCTGGGATTAAGTAACAAGAAAACATATGCCATTGATAAAACTATCTATGTGTATGATTCTGAAGGTTGGGGTACCATGTATTTGTATACCTATAATGAATCACATGATGGAAGTTGGCCTGGATGTGGTCCGGACGTATCTCCATACCACGTTACGTCATTAGGAAGCGGATGGTATGAAGTCAAAATCGTTGGTGCAGCTAATTTTATTCTTAATAATGGTCAATCCGGTGGTACAGAAAAAAAGACGGGTGACTTGGATAATGATGAAGACTTTGCTAAATGGGGGAGTTATACGAATGCCTCAACTCCAGCGGAGAAAAAACTTACTGCATCATTTAACATGCAATTACACGGCTCGGCAATAAGTGATCAGAGTATTAATTATAACGGAAAAATTTCAGAACCATCTGAACCAAGTGCGACTGGTTATACATTCGGTGGCTGGTATGAAGAAGCAGGCTGCTCTAATCAGTGGAATTTTAATACAACAATAACAGCGGACAAAGAACTATTTGCTAAATGGACTGCAAAAACCACTACTGTGACATTGAAACCTAATGGTGCGACGACGGGTAGTGATCAAGTGGTTACTGCTACTTATGATGATGACATGCCGACTACGACGACAAGTAGTACCACAGTAACTGCGCCTTCAAAGACGGGATATACGTTCGGCGGTTACTACGATACGGATGCTTCTAGTGGAGGTACGCAGTATTATACTAACGCTGCAAGTCCTGCTTCTGCACGCACATGGAATAAGGATGCAACAACTTCTACCCTTTATGCGCGTTGGACTGCTAATACGTATACCGCAGATAATAACCTGAATAAGAATAATAGCGACGCTTCGGGTTCTTCTAATGGTAAATATACCGCGACGTATGGTGCCACTACTATCGCGATTTATCCCGCTCCAACGCGTAAGGGTTATCGGGTAGAAGGATATTATCAAGAAGCAGAGTGTACGCATAAGATTGCTGATGCTTCCAGAAATCTGCAACCTAATACGGATTATACGGATGCAGATGGCAAATGGAATGTTACTTCCAACCAGACGCTCTATGTGAATTGGACACCGAACTGGTATATTTTTGGAAAGGGCGCTGAGTTTGGAAATGAAACTACCGATTGGTCAGAAGGTGCAATGACGTATTCAGCTTCTAATACTGTTCAAGCGGTATTGACTCTGACGGCCGGCACAACCTATGAATTTAAAATATACAAAAATGGCGGTACGTATTGGAATAATGCGACTGATATAACTTCAAGTAAAGTTACAGCATCTGTTAGTGGCAAAAAATTGTATTACTCCGATTCTCGTTTTATGTCGTTTGTTACTTCGGCATCAGGAAATTACACCTTTACCTTGAATATTGCAGATGAGTCGTCCGATGGTGGACCTGTATTATCCATTACTTACCCTTCCGGAACAACCTACACGGTTACTTATGGAAGCAAGAGTGTTTATAACGGAGGAGCCAGTTCGGACAACTCGACGACAGGAGGTTCTGTAGACGCAATAGATAATTATAGCAAATCGCTTGGTTCCGGCAAAAAGATTCTTTCCGGCGGAAGCGTAGTCTTCACTGCTACGCCGGCAACGGGTTATACGTTTGAGGGCTGGTACAGTAATGTAGCATGCACCGAAGGGAACGAATATGCAGCCACTACCGGCGTAGCCATAGACGATGCAGCAAAAACACTGACACTCAGCAGCATAAGCGCAGACAAGACTGTCTATGCCAAGTTTGTGGAGAAGATGGCGACAGTAACCATCACTGCTAATGACGGCTCTAAAGGCACCGTTACTGTAGGAGGTGCATCACACACGTGGGGCAACTCCGTCAATGTGGGCGTTACGACCACCAAGAGCCTTAGCGTAACCGCTGCGGCAGGCTATTATTTCGCCGGCTGGGAGCGCACGGGCACTTTGGACTTTAATGTGGATGATGCTTCGGCCGCTACCAGCGATGCCGCCAAAGTGACGACTCTACGCGGTTTGGGCTCCACCAATGGGACAGAAGGAGCTCTTACCGCCCGTTTCGAGGAACTGGACAAGATCTATTTCCGTAATGGGAATGCAACGGGTGAAAGCTTATGGGAGGATGAAGGTAATAGAGTATATGTTTATTTCTGGGCTTATTGGACAAGTGAAAGTGCTGGAGCCGGGGCTAATGGAAAACACTACCGAGAAATGACTCGAATAGATGGCACCAATATCTATTGGGCGTATGTTCCACGTATAATTACGGCTACTACAGGAGCTTCTGATAAGTCGCACGTAGCTTTCTCAAGCCGTGACTGGGGGACATATGACAATTTCTCTGGTGGAGGTTTCGCAGCATACCGTAGTGATTACAACCGCATATTGAACATGTTTGTGCCTCAAAACGTGCAAACACATTATATCAACTATGGCGTAACTTACAACAACAAAGGCTACTGGATGAAGTATGACACCAAGGCTGGTGAGGGTGCCGGATATTACTGGCAGCGGTGGACTGATGCTGGTAGTGATACTTACGACCAAGTGGCTGAAATGGTAACGACAACAGATAATGCCACCACGCTGAAATTTACCATTACGATTGATGATATATCCACATCTAACAACAAATATATTATCAAGAGTGCCGGAGGTTTGAAATACTGGCCGAAAGTTGGAGAGTCTGTACAAGATATTACGCCCTCCAATTGCACCAATCTCAACCTGTTTGAGGATGGAGGACCTCACCCGAGTTTTGTATTCACTCCGACGATCAAGGGCGACTATACCTTTACACTGGACCAGACGGGCGATGTGATGAAATTCAGCGTGGAGTACCCCGAGACGCCGACCAACGGCTATCGGCTCAAACATACCTATAATGACGGTAGTGCAAAGACGACCTACTCCAATATCATTTCTGCCACGGATGCCACAAGTGGCGCTAACACCGTTTCGATGTTCTTATCCAATGGAGAAACAGAGACACTCGTCTTGCAGAAATGTACCGGTGTGGATGGTAGCGGCAACTTGAAATGGAGTACAGGGAATAGTGATAATCTATCCGCGGCATTGGCAGCCGGAGCCACCCCTGGTGTGTATGTTTTCGACATTACCATTGACCCCTCTACGGACAAGGTAACAACCGCTACAACACCGAGTGCCTATACCGGCGATTACTATATCCATGTGAATGCCACCACCCGTAATAACCTGAACAACGGCGACCCGAAAGCCGGAAGCGCGGTGGGGAACAAGTTCACGAAGTTCCTAACCAATACTACTTTCGGCGACACGTACGACCACTACTGGGTTGACTGGTTCATCGGAACATCAGACGGCGGCGGTGCACAAGTAGTTGCAGCTACTATCGGAAACGGTATTAACGATGACTTGGCAGGCAAGGTAGGCGCAGGAAAGAGCACTACCACTGATGGTGCCAACGTGCGCTACGGCTACAACTCATTAACCAATGACTTTACCTACGCGATGATTGAAGGCGACGGAGCCAGCATTAAGATTCAGGGAAAAGAAGAAGGTAGAGTGCTTATATACGATGGATCCGCTTATCAAGATTCCTATTCTACAGCACGCTCTGCTACGGATGCGGACAACTGGATGTATAAGTTTGAAGCCAAAGTAAAATTAGGCAGTCAAGCAACGATTACCACCAGTTACAATGGTACTCCCGAAACTTTGGCTGAAGATAAGACGCTGTTAGGCAGTACTAAGGAAGATGCTGAATTTGGAGTAGAGATAACCTATGACTTTAAGACCAACCGTCTGATAGCGGCATGGAAACCGGACCCCAAAGATAATATAAACGAAGCTATTGACTTGTATTCCAATCTGATGGTAGTGCGCACAGAGAACGGTAATCCGACCCTGCTTAATCTGGCAGGAGAAGGCGCATTGAAAAATATTACTCAGGTATATACAGTAATGGAGTTTACCAAAGCGAACTGGGATGCATCCAACCGAACCATCACAAGCAGTGGTTACACCGATGCCTATTATTGGATTTCACTGCCGTATGATTGCAAAGTGAGCGATATCTTCGGTATCGAAGGCTACGGCAGCGACGGCTATTGGGTAATACAGACCTACCACGGTGACTATCGCGCTCGCGATGGTTGGTGGGCAGAGACCGAGAGTTGGTGGTACGACCTGGATCGTACGGATATGATGAAAGCCAACCAAGGTTATGTACTGCGACTGACTAACTTAGAGTCCACCGGCGCACCGTTTACACGCACCGGTGTCAATACCCTGCGTCTCTACTTCCCATCCTCTAACGCAGCAAACATCAATATAGGTCTGTTGACTGGAGAAGTGTCCTATACGCTGGATCCTATGCGCTGTGACAAATGGCGCGGCACTAATGCAGGCAATCCCCGATATGACCGCCGAGCCATTGACTCCAACTGGCGTATCATCGGCTCACCGAGTTTCAATACAGCGAAGATAACCCGCCCGACATTCACCACAGGAAGCTACCCTACAACCCCAACCGGTTATGAGTTGAAGTATTTCTATAAATGGTCCGTATCAGCTAATGTTCCGGTATATACGATAACCCCTACATCGGACTTTGAGTTCAAAGCCACTCACGCATATTTGGTGCAGTATGAGGGCGAAATTGTATGGGATGCTGTGACAAGTAATCCGCTTGTAGGAGTCAAAGCAGCCCCGGCACGCGACAACGAGGAGCAGGGCGACCGGACGCTGAAGATGGTGCTGAACAAGGACGGCGAGCAAGCCGATGTGACTTACATCAGCCGGATGGCAGAGGGTGCGACCGAAGGCTATGACCTCAACCTCGACCTGAGCAAACTCCTCAGCAACAGCGGTAACAACCTCTACACCCTTGCCGGGTACTATAAGATGGCGGGTAACTGCCTGCCGGAGACGACCACCACCGTGCCGGTCGGCGTACAGATTGCCGCCGAGGGCGAATACACCTTCTCGATGCCGGAGGGCACCAACGGAGTGGGCGCAGTCCTTATAGATAATATCGCAGGCACGCGCACGAACCTTGCTCTGACCGACTACACCGTGCAGCTCCCTGCCGGACAGACGGACAACCGCTTTGTGCTGGAGCTCTCGCCGATAAGCAATGTGGCGACAGGAGACCTCACCCCGACCCTCTCCCAAGGAGAGGGAGAGAAGGCGCACAAAGCGCTGATTGACGGCGTTCTCTATATTGTCAAGGACGGCCAAGTCTTCGACGCCCGCGGAAACAAAGTAAAATAAGTTCTAATAAATCCGGAATATCAAGAATATCCAGAATATCCAGAAAGTAAACAATGACGATTATGAAAAAGAATATAATGATGATATTGGTGGTGGGTGCGCTGATGGCGTGCCTGCTGCCGCAGGCTGTTTGTGCACAGCAGGAATGGCAGTCCACCTCGACGATGCAAGGATCCGGCAGTGCCTATAGTTCGCAAGTAACCGCTGTGGGTGCGACCGGTGTGGCGACCTTGGGAGTGACCTCCTCCGCTCCGGCTAACGCCGCTTCCAGACCGCATAGAGAGCAAGCTTCCGGCCGTAATGCAGGAGACCCTACTACCGGTACTGATTTGTCCCCCCTCGGCGATGCGGTGCTGCCGTTGCTGCTGATGGCGGCAGGCTTCGGGCTCTATACTGCTCTGCGCAGACGGAAAGAGACAGCGTGACCGACTCACGCTAACCAAGAAATAGCGTGAAAGCGCTATTTCCATAATGCATTTTTTGTGGAAAGCCTTCGCAGGGATGCGCGGGCTTTCGTTTTTATGCTCATCCTTGCGACTTAACCGTCCCCAAAAACATTTGAGTCCGAGTTGCCTCTTACTTTACTCTTACTTGCCTTTTACTCTACTCTTATTTTTATTGGTCCAAAATTACCAAAGATTACCCAAAATTATTCAAAATCATTTGCATATGTCAAAGAAAAGCAGTATCTTTGCATCGGATTTAAATACGATGAAAAGCGTAGGATTGCTATTTTTGTCGTGTATAGTCGATAAAATTCAATATTATGAATGTCATATCTCGTCCGGAGTATATCAGACGCATAGAGCGTTATTTAGATAAACAAACCATTAATCCTAAGTATATTATTTCCATGACGCCTCTAGTCAAACGAAATAATGACGAAGGCATTATTCATCTCGGGTTGCGGGAATTTCTTGTTCATGGGTTAGCATGATTCAGCATTTTTTGGACTATATTGCCATCGAGCGGAAGTACTCGCCGAGGACGGTGGAGGCATACCGCGACGACCTGCGGGATCTCTGCCGGTTCCTGGGATGGGGAGACCCCCTTACCGAGGAAGGGAGACTGGCGCCGGTGAGCGAAGAGAAGATCCGCGGCATTGGCGAGGACGACGTGAAGACATGGATGCTGGAGATGGTGGAGAAGCAGAAACAGTCGCCGAGGTCGGTGAAGAGAAGACTCTCCGCCTTGCGCAGTTTCTATAAATGGGCATTGCGGCAGGGATTAGTGAACCGCGACATCACCCGGCGTATCATCTCCCCCAAAGCCGACAAACCGCTGCCGGTGTTCTTCCGGGAGACGGAGATGGAAGCGGCGGAGAAGAATTACGAATTAGAAATTAAAAATTACGAATGCGGCGCGGATGATATATTCGGTGCGCTACGCGATGCCTTGATCATCGAGATGCTGTACCAGACCGGGATGCGCCAGGCGGAGCTGTTAGGACTGACGGATAGCGACATCGACCTGGCGCAAGGTCAGATACGCGTGTTCGGTAAACGGCGCAAGGAGCGGGTGATACCTGTCGGCGAAGGACTGGTGGCGCAGATCAGAGATTATCTGGAGGAGCGGGAGCGTCTCATCCCGGCACCGCAGACATTCTTCGTGAAGCAGAACCGGGCGGGGGAGATGGTGCCGATGACGAAAAACACCTTATATACTATCGTGCGCACGCGTATGGGAGAGGTGAGTACGCTCAAGAAACACTCGCCGCACGTGCTGCGGCACACGTTCGCTACGGCGATGCTCGATAACGGCGCGGACATCCGCACCATCCAGGCGCTCCTCGGACACGCCTCACTCAGTACCACCCAGGTCTATACCCATACGACCTTTGAACAGATAAAACGCGTCTATATGGCTACTCATCCGCGTGCAAAAGGGCAAAGTGAGCCTGAAAAACAAGAAAAATGACTTAAAAATGCATTTTTTTGCAAAAATATTTGGTCATATCAAAAAAAAGCAGTACCTTTGCACGCTTTTTCGTCGGAACGATATGAAACTGACGCAGGATTAATCCCCTCGGGACGTAAACCAGCGGAGCGTTTGCGGACCGAAAAGCGTAGAGTAAAATGTAGCACTATACAAGCGCAGGACGCGAAGTCGTGCAAGTTTTAACTCAAGCGCGCCTCTATAGCTCAGTTGGTAGAGCACTAGATTTGTAATCCAGCGGTCGTTGGTTCGAGTCCGACTAGAGGCTCAAAAGATCTTTGAAAACCGGGTGTGTTCCAGAGTGGCCAAATGGGGCAGACTGTAAATCTGCTGTCTTCGACTTCGGTGGTTCGAATCCATCCGCACCCACATAACAACGCGGCAGTGCTGCTCGCGACGCGAAAGTAGCTCAGTCGATAGAGCACTAGCCTTCCAAGCTGGGGGTCGCGGGTTTGAGTCCCGTCTTTCGCTCTCAATGCTGCTTTAGCTCAGTGGTAGAGCGCATCCTTGGTAAGGATGAGGTCCCGAGTTCAACTCTCGGAAGCAGCTCAGATCGCGTGAAAACGCGAACTCTGGTCTCCAGAGACAATTATAAGGTTGGTCAACGGTCGAACATTGACCGGCCTTTTTTAAGTTAAAAAGACAATTAAACAATTTTTGTTTATTAACGTTAATAAAAACTAAAGAATTACTATGGCAAAAGAAAAATTTGACCGTTCGAAACCGCACGTTAACATCGGTACCATCGGTCACGTTGACCACGGAAAAACGACTCTGACCGCAGCTATTACCACCGTATTGGCAAAGAAGGGTCTTTCGGAGCAGCGTTCGTTCGATTCTATCGATAACGCTCCTGAGGAGAAAGAGCGTGGTATTACTATCAACACCGCTCACGTAGAGTATCAAACAGCTAACCGCCACTACGCACACGTAGACTGCCCGGGCCACGCTGACTATGTAAAGAACATGGTTACCGGTGCCGCTCAGATGGATGGTGCTATCATCGTAGTTGCTGCAACTGACGGTCCTATGCCTCAGACCCGCGAGCACATCCTTTTGGCTCGCCAAGTAAACGTGCCGCGCCTGGTTGTGTTCATGAACAAGTGCGATATGGTGGACGATCCGGAGATGCTTGACCTCGTTGAGATGGAGATGCGTGAGCTGTTGAACTTCTATGATTTCGATGGCGACAACACCCCGGTTATCCGCGGTTCTGCACTGGGTGCACTGAACGGTGTTCCGCAGTGGGAAGAGAAGATTATGGAGCTGATGGACGCTTGCGACAACTGGATCCAGCTGCCTGTACGTGCCGTTGA
>Ga0256405_10010809_pt1 | contig 11884 bp, 9 predicted proteins | sample RumenRJG_02DNA_FD_189096 | JGI IMG/M metagenome (GOLD analysis project Ga0256405, IMG submission 189096) | Bovine rumen microbial communities from Lethbridge, Alberta, Canada - RJG_02 | ecosystem: Host-associated > Mammals > Digestive system > Stomach > Rumen | place: Canada: Alberta | collected...
CCCCCCAAAAAAGCGAGGAATTTCCCCCCCCCCCCCCGCATTTTTCGCACAATTTGCCAGTCCGGTGCAGATGGCGGCATGAAATGGCTTCTCCGTATCAGGCAGAATCACCGCGAAAGTAATCGGCTTCTTGACGACGGGATACATCCCGCTTCCGATGCGGCACTCGGCAAACCCTGTCTGGACAAGATGCTGCAGAACGCGATTCGCGGTCGAGCGCGCAATGCCGTGCCGTTTCATCAATGCGCGGACGCTCGGCAGCGGATTGTCCGCTCCGTACTTCCCGTCGCCGATGTCCTTCTGGAGTTTCTCGGCGATTGCACTGGCTTTGTCTTTGGACATTTTTTCCCTTTCGCCAGCATTATACAAAACAAATCCCCGTCCTGTCTATGGTGTCCTATGACACTTTTTTCGGCTACAGATTCCTGAATCTGGAGCCGTTGGACTCGGCGAGCGCGATGATGCGCATGGCCGTCGCGCCGATGCGCCAGCGGCGGTCGAGGTCGAGGAAGTAGAGTCCACCCTCGCGCCTCAGGCACTTGGCGTCAACCGTCCTTTCAAGATGCTCCGCTGTCGCCGTATCTGAACAAGCGCGCGCCGCCGCCGCGAGGAATACTGACGCCACACACGCGGAAACTGGCTGTGGGTCGCAGCATCCATATCCGGCTCGCGTATCGTCTGCGGAATCTAGCCGAGACCAGTCAAGGCGTTCGCGGACGCGCCGCCAAAGCGCGGTGGCTGTTCGCCTGTCTGAAGCCCATGCCTCATACCAGAGAAGCGACCAGCCGTCGAGACCGTCCTGCCCACGCGGATACATGAAATTTCCGCGCACGTGGTAGACGAGGTTAATCTCCCCTCCGCCAAAAGCGGGCGAAAGGTAGTGCGAAAGCGCCCACTTCTCCCACCGTGCGGCGTCTTGGGACCAGTCGCCGTAGTCGAGCTTACGGAAAATCGCAAGCGCCACGTGCGGATGACTATTGCACGGGAAGAACATGAGGCCTGGCTCGCAGGTAATGCCTCCGTTCGGGCCTTTCCTCATCTGTTCGACAGTCACCTCGATCAGCTTTTCGACATCGTAGTGAACCTTGCGCCCGTCCTTCCAGACGAAATCCCATCCGCCGCCCTCGCGGTGATATCGCCTGTCGCCGGTGAAAAGTTCGTAGAGCGCGAGAAGATGCAGGAGATGCCCAGTGTACATTACATTCTCCCGATAGCACGGGTCTGGCGCCCACGGCTTTCGTCCCCAATAGCTTTTTGTCTGCGAATATTCCCAGACGTCAGCCCGCAGCATCCGCTCGAAACAGTTTCCTATCACCTTTCCCACACGAGCCCTGACCTCCGCATCACCACGCATCCCGACTGCTGCGGCGGCATATCCGGCAAAGGCGATGTTGTATCGCTTCGAGAATATTCCATGCTGCGTTCCACCGATATCCCACCATTCGCGCTCTTCCTTGTCGTCCAAGGTTCCGGTGACATGTTCAAGCCATGCGAGTCCGGCAAGTTCGTCGGCGGCGAGCGGACGGTCACGCGGCGCATCCGCCGCGTCCTGTAGGGACGGCGTTCCACCGCTGTTCGCTTCCTTCAGCAGCCCGCCCATGGGACCATCGTCTGGACGAAGAAAGAGAAACGCGGCAAGAATCAGCGGAGCACCAAGGAACACCGCTCCCGCGATGCGAGCCCGGCGTCCTGCATTCTTCGCCGACAGGCAGAGCAGCCACGCCGCGAAGGAAAGGATCACGATCTTCTGCAGAGTCGTTACTATCGGAGCGAACGGGACGACCTTCAGCGCATGAAGGACGAGGGCAAGTGCCATCGCTGCAATCGGCAGGACGAGCGCGATTGTCCATCCGCGGCGGATGCGCCGCGCCGATTCCGCCCTTCGCCACGAGAAGAGCATCACTCCTCCGCCAGCCGCCGCAAGCCAGCATCCGGCATCGTGGAGAATCTGGTTAACGTTCTCCGGCACGAAAGCAATCCACAAAAGCCCCGCGACGTTCAGCGCGGTTCCCAATTTGGAAAGTCCTGCGCGACGAGCGGCGGACACGACGGCAAGCGCGGAGAAGAACATTCCCGCCACGAACAGGTAATGGCTCCACGGCCATTCGACAAGCCGCACCTCGGTGCGACCGAGTGCGCTCAGCATCCGCATAAGGGGATTGTAACCACCGGGGAAGGTGTGCATTGCGAGGACAAACGAGAGCGCAGCCGCCGCGCCAAGAAACGCGGTTGCCGAAAACGAACGGTTGCGCGAGAACGCCATGCGTGGCTCGTCGCGGAGGAAACAGGAAACGATGAGAAGAACCTCTGCAAGAACATATGTAGGCCCTACTATGAGGTTCGCCCCGGGGACATGCAACATACGTGCGCCAATTGCGATGTCCGACAAGACAAGAAGCGATATTCCTGACAAGTAGAACAGGCGGCCTCCGCCAAAGGCGACGGAGAGCGATACCGCGCTGACGGCGGAATAGGCGACGACGACCGCCGCTACCGTAGAAGGCAATACGGGCGCGAGCCGGACGGAGGCAAACGCGACTACGGGCAATCCCAACGCGACAAGCGCGCGCCAGTCGGGACGTGTCTCCCGCAGCTGCGCGACCATCCAGAGGACATGTGCGAGCGCAAAGCATCCGACGCCAGCGAGAAATCCCGGCGAGCCCGTCGGCGAACATCTCACCGCCAGCATCCAGTCGCCGGCAAAAGCCGCCGCAAAGCCAAAGACCATCCACCAACGTCTGCGCGTGTTCATGGGCGGAATTATATCATATTTCCCCATCAGGCAATCGCCATTCACCAGCGACCCCTCCCGCCCCGCGCTTCTCCGGCAGCGACGGCATCAGGCAGCACTACACGCTACAGTCATCCCCCGCCCCGCCCGAAACCAGCCGACGGAAATTGAGGAGGAAGGAGTGTATCGTCAAGTCCGTTGTTTAATGCCGCGATGTTACTCTATGCAATGCGGATGGTCGGGAAGTGGTCGCGATAGTGGCTGCTCGCCTGAAGTCCGCTTCGTGATTACGCCGAACATCTACAATCATAAAGTGGTCAAATTCGACCACTTAAAAAATTTGGGTTAAAAACCACAATGCCCAACGGTGAAAGGCTGTGCGGATGACATGCTGCCACCCGCACAGTTTTTTCATCAAATTACTTGCCGCCGAAAGTATATGTATCTTCGTGACAATCAAGGCAAAGCGCCTTGCCATTCGATGCTGTATCATCGCCGCCCGCAGCCACGGAAGTCCTGTGGTGTGCCTGCCATGCACCACGCTCGCCATGTCTATGGTTTGCGTAAACAAGTTGCTTGCCGCATTTCTCGCACTTACCGTTTGCGTTCTTGAATATCTGTAGTCTTGTCGCTTCTGAAAATGCCATAAGCACCTCCATTTGACGTCAAACAGAAGCCAACCATTCAGGAGCATAGCTCTGGTCTGGCACTACACAAGTAGTTCTCACTTTTATGGAGCAACAATCATGCCAAGACTTATAAAACACCCTATCATCCCAATTTCTCGGACGAATTGCACCATAATGTCACATCTTGGTGTGACATTGTTCATAGATTGACACACCACAATAAAGTTCTACCATCTTAAGCGCTTACATTATTGCAATCACAATAGCACTGCGACATGTGATCAAGGAGGAATCCATGATCCTCTTTAAACATATCGAGCGCTGAGATGCTTACATCTACATAGTCCTCGAAGTCGCGGGACTGCCCACGAATCTCATATTTATGCAAGAAAGCCAAAAGTTCAGCGGCAGACCTATAAAGTCCAATCACCTTATTATAGCGTTCGGAAAACGACTTGCCTTGGCTGACCTCTTCACACTGCGACGCAAGTGCCACAAGATAATTCTTAAATGCGTAAGATTCATTGAATGAACAAAGCGACGGCTTCAACCCAGCGAACAACATCCCAGCGTATGGAATGCACTTTTCTATCATAGGACGCATAGCAGAAAGCTTCTGCCGAGCATGTGCAATATCAAGATATTGAACCGAAAACTCAGATAGCGACTGTGGACAATAATACCATGCCTTACGCTTTGCATAATCTCTCTTTGAATACGCGAGAAACTTATCCATCGTAAACGAACGTACATTCATCCACGTACCGCTGGCGATTGCGTCAACACCGGCACAAGAGAGAGACAACAACTGATGGCTGGCATAACCTACAATCACCTGCTTGCCCTTCAGCTTAAGTCCTGCACATAGACGAAGAAGATTCGCCATCCAAAGTGGGTCATCTGTCAAATAGTCCCCATCTGGACGTTCGGGGATAACGTAGTATCCATTAACCTCCCAATCATCCACCTTGGACAGCAAATACGTCAAATCTTTCTCAGACGACATCACACGCGGCGCTAAACAAAGAGTCATAAAGACTGCTCGCCCACTACCACCCGACGCAGCGGCAACGGCATCCTGAGCATGAAGATAATGCGAATCAATCTTCTTCGTGTATGGGGCAGGAAGGATCGTTACCTCTGATTCGAGCCGGAAATTGACATCATGGATGCGCTTGACTAATTCCGCCCAATCAATGTTCTTTATTTCACGATGTTGCCAAAAATCATATTTGGGAACGACCTTCAAATCTTGGCTTCCTGACAACGCATAGACTTGCGGATCCAAAAGAACTGAGCCATTGTTCTTACGCATCGTAACAGCAAAAGATATTGCCTTGTCCTGATCAATATCCCGAGGGCTCAATACAACACTTGTTCCTGGCAGAACATCAGCAAGATGCTCCGACATGCTCTTCATGCCATAACCAAACTGCAGTTTGAGCTTCATACTCTAAGCCCGTTAAAAATCATTTGCGCCCACTTCGCGGTCGGAGGACGGAACGTGGGATTCTTCTGCATCAATGTTTTGATAAACCCGGCAAGTTCACCTTTCTCGTCGCCAGGGATATCCAATGTGTCGGCCGTTTCAACAACCGTTGATCTAAGGACATCATACACACCATAGTCAGGACGCACAAAAGGATTTGCCCCAGACAGAAGTTCATAAACCGTTACGCCTATCGCAAACAAATCAGCGCGAGAATCCAACTGCTTCTTAAGTTCTGCCTTAAATTGCTCAGGCGCTGCATAGCCAGGGGTCAACGGCGCACATTTACCTGTCATGGTAAGCGTCGAACCATCCATGTCGCGAGCCGCGCCGAAATCAATTAACCAATACTTACCATCATTGCCAACAAGAATGTTTTCTGGCTTGATATCACGATGAATGATATGTTCCTGTTCGAGTTTAACAATCACATCAAGCATTGTGCCCAGAAAATCAACGGCATCGTCTTTTTTCATCTTTACCTGGGCATTCGGCGTTCCATATTTCTCGCGCAAACTGACACCATTGACAAACTGTTCCAACATGAAGAATATCTTGCCTCCCGAAAAGTCAACATAGCCAGTTTCATATATTTCTGGCACATTGGCTATACAAAGGCGTTTGACCACTTCTATCTCCCGTTCAACGCGCTCAAACTGGGTCTGCGGAGAGATAAGTTTTAACGCAATCTCACCATAAGAAGGATGCGTGGCTCGGTATACGCTTTTCTGTCCGCCAACACGAAAGTCAGCAACATTTGTCAGCAACGGAAATTTCGCACAAATCTCACTCAAGGAAACCATCACTGCTCCACTCATCTTGAACCTCCATCAGCAGAAAGGCGCCGCCCGATCCACTCATTAAATTGCCATGAAGCGTAGCTCGATGGTAACGCAAACTGCCGCGGCTTCACACAACGACGAAAAGTCCTCTGCCGTGTCACAGACACCATGCCAACACCAACGCGTTTTGCGCGTTCAACAAAGGCCGCGTCTGGCTTGGTAGGCGTAAGCGCATAAGATTCCGATGCAAACCAACGATTAAGTGCCGCCTGTTCCAAAACATCCTGATTATTGCAGACTTTCGCCTCAACAGCAACCAGCCGTTTAATGCCGAAAGTCTCGTTTATAGGCAATGGCTTCCATTTCCGCTTGACCCGATCTCGTTCAATCAATTCTGCGTCATATAAAAGCTCCAGGGACTTTGCCACAGATGCAGAAGATATCCGCATAGTTGAACGCACCATATCAAAATCAGCTTCGCCTAGTGAATACAACAATGACAGCATCTTAAGCTCGTTACTCGTTAATCCATTGCGAGCATCAGTCCAATGATTATAAAAACCCAGCCGAAATTCTGCAAGCACAATATCGGGGAATCCAGAATCTATACGGGGCTCAATAAAGATTGCAAGCTGATCAGAGTGAAAAGAGTATCCAGCACCATCAAGACCATTACGAAGAAAATCACTAACAAGATCATGCTCGGGACCGAGCGTGACCTTGCGCGATTGATACCCGATCCGGGCATCACAAACCTTAAAGGTTATTTCTCTTTTTTCCATTTACCCTTACGGTGCCTAACTCTCCGCGAAGATTTGGTGAAATTATACCAAATCTCATGAGCTGCGGCAACACTGTCGAGGATGGCGGGTGCATTCCGACATGTTTTGCTCGTGGTTAGAATCGTGACCATATAGAGGTTTCTACGCGGGGACAGTTTGTGGTCGGAGGAGTTGTCCGAAGGTCAGAAGGGTTGTTTTGTTTGGCGATGAGTGGGCGAGGAGTGGGTGTGAGGTGGTTGCGAAGTCGGTTGAAAGATGGTTGAGGATGGATTGAGAATGCCGAAGGTCGGCGCGGCGCGTTGTGGGAGGGATGGGGATGTCCTGCCTTGTCGCGGCGGATGGGAGGAGGCTTGGGCGAGGAGCGTGTGGGTGGTGGTTGGTAGACGACTATTGGGGAGTGGTTGTGTGGTGGACGAATCTCCGACGACGACAGTGAAACTTGAGGAAACTTGAGGGACAGGCCCCACGAAAGGCCCATTTTTCAAGGGTTTTGCGTTTCTCGCCGTCGTCTGCGCTCATGGCAACATTGCCCGCAACTTCGCAATCTCCTTCGGGTTGCGGGTGGTGTAGGAAGTGGCGCGACGGCCGAGGCAGTTGATGGGCGAGCCGAGGCCGTGCAGCTCGGAGCCAACAGGATCACACTTGATTGCCACACCAAATTGCAACAGTCATGTTGAAGCCGACAACGGAAATCACACCTTCTCACCACCGCGACAAATTTGCCGCGCTTGGTGTCGAGCAGCACCTCGCTTCGTAGCGCAAAGCGTTCTGCGCGGCGTCGCCGCTCGTCCACCAACCCATTACCGGCAAGGTTATATGCGCCATTGTTCCACAAATGAAATTATGTTATACTGCCTTGGATTTTGAAGTTGCTAACTTTGATAAAAGGAGATTTAGGCATGAGCAGTCGATCAATCGAATACCCAAAGTCTGTAAATGTCGTAGAGCTTGAATCCGCCGCGTTCAAATGCGCGAAGGATGCGGACGCATGGGCACGAAACCACGGCATTGTCGGACTTATGAGCAATGTAGACACAGGCGGCAAAGGCGAAATCTCCATATCGGTAAACTCCCTTAACAAAATGTTGTCAGGCTCCGCATTAAGAAAGAGTGTCACTCCTTCCATTCACTTTGCCGCCCTGCAAAGATTGCGAGACATAATCCGAGAGTCGTTCATTGCAGAGCGGCATCCTGACTATGCTAAGGTTGATGGGGTTCGCTCGCCTGCACACGGCACCAACCGCATGGTCGACATCGTGGTACTGTACGGATGCGTATCGTTCGGTGGAATCGCCTATCGCGCCAAGACAACATTGAAAGACTTGAAATATCCTGGGCAACCGACCAAGGCGTACTCCTATGAAATAAGTAGCATCGAGGTTCTGGCGGGAAACTGCCGCGTCGAAACGCGACCCAACGCCATTGCCTCGATGTCGGTAAACATTTTACTAAATGGCGTTCGCGATGTCAATGGTGCACCGCTCTTGAGTTAGCCCGCGCGGTTTTCCAGCAAAATCGCGGCGAATCTGCCGCGTCGTTTTGGTTGAAAAGCGGACAAAGAAGAAAGGACAATAAAGCGCGGCACTTTTGCCGCGCTCTTTATTTCTCGTGGTTGAAAAGCGGACGAGGGGAAAGCGGACGAGGGGGGATAGAGCCGCGCCGCGCCGATGGTCGCGGGTGAGGTAGGCGGAAGGTCGCAGGCGTAAGAGAGTCTTGCGTACGCAACCAGTGATAGACGCCGAGGCACGGCTCGGCACTCGCTTCGCTCGGCTTGGCTCGCTACAAAACGCGAGCCCCGCTTGCGCGGCGGTTATGGCTAAACTCGGCAATTTGTCTGATGTGCGAGAGCCGTCGCGAGCCTGGAGCCGGACGAGAGCCCCGCGGTAACCGCCGCTTGTCGGTGGTTCGTGCGGTGCACGAACCAACCCGAAGCGAAAGCGAGGGCGAGCCATCGGGCGGCGCGGCGGCGGCACATCTGCCGCGCTATTTAGTATGGTTGGGGCGTGGTTGAAGAAATGGTTGGGTTGGATGGATCAAGACGGGATGGTTGTGGGATGGTTGAGTAGCGGTTGGACGGACGGATGTGTGCGAATGGGACAGGACAAGGACGGTTGGAGCGCGGACGAGGGATTTTCTGTCGGTTGATCGGACGAGGGGGAAAGGCGGACAATGCAAAAAGAGGCCGCGGCAGATGTGCCGCGGCCTCTTTTTGCATTGTCGCGAGAAGCGTTACTTCGCGATGACGCGGACCATCTCGAGGACCTTGTTCGAGTAGCCCCACTCGTTGTCGTACCACGAGCAGACCTTGACGAACGTCGGGTCGAGCTGGATGCCGGCCTTGACGTCGAAGATCGACGTGCGGGCGTCGCCGCGGAAGTCGGTCGAGACGACGGCCTCGTCGGTGTAGCCGAGGATGCCCTTGAGCTCGCCCTCGCTGGCCTTCTTCATCGCCGCGCAGATGTCCTCGTACGTAGCCGCCTTCTCGAGCTCGACCGTGAGGTCGACGAACGAGACGTCGGACGTGGGAACGCGGACGGACATGCCGGTGAGCTTGCCGTTGAGCGCCGGGAGAACCTTGCCGACGGCCTTCGCCGCGCCCGTCGAGGACGGGATCATGTTCTCGAGGATGCCGCGGCCGCCGCGCCAGTCCTTCTTGGACGGGCCGTCGACGGTCTTCTGCGTCGCCGTGGCGGCGTGGATCGTCGTCATGAGGCCGCGCTTGATGCCGAAGGTGTCGTTGAGGACCTTGGAGATCGGCGCGAGGCAGTTCGTCGTGCAGGAGGCGTTGGAGATGATGTCCTGGCCGGCGTACGTCTTGTCGTTGACGCCGTAGACGAACATCGGGGTCGCGTCCTTGGAGGGGGCGGACATGATGACCTTCTTGGCGCCGGCGGTGATGTGCGCGCGGGCCTTCTCGTCCGTGAGGAAGAGGCCGGTGGACTCGACGACGACTTCAGCGCCGACTTCGTTCCACTTGAGGGCCGCGGGGTCCTTCTCGGCGGTGAGGCGGATCGCCTTGCCGTCGACGGTCATCGTCGTGCCGTCGACCTTGATGTCGTGGTCGAACTTGCCGTGGACCGAGTCGTACTTGAGCATGTACGCGAGGTAGTCGGGGTCGAGGAGGTCGTTGATGCCGACGATCTCGATGTCCTTCGCGAAGTTCTCGACCGCCGCGCGGAACACCATGCGTCCGATGCGGCCGAATCCGTTGATGCCAACTTTGATTGCCATTTTTTTGTTTCCTTTTGTTTGGTTTAGTTGATCTTCGTTGTTAAGAATGCCACGTCAGCCCATAGCGCGCTGAGCCGTCAGGCGAGGCTCGCGACGGGCCGACGCCCCACTTCACGCCTTGACGACCTTGCCCGCCTTGATGCAGCGGGCGCAGACTGTCATGCGCTTCGTGTTGCCCTTGCCGTCCGTCGCGCGGACGGTCTGGAGGTTCGGAAGGAAGCGGCGCTTCGTGATGCCGGTCGTGTGGAGACCGATGCCGCCCTTGTACTTCGGCGAACCCTTGCGGACGACGACATTGCCGACCGAAGGCCCCTTGCCGCAGATTTCACAGACTCTTGACATTTTCGTGTTCCTTTCGTCTGGGGGTTAGTTGGACTCGCCGGGCTGCCACTCGACGTTGGCGAAGGCGTTGTCGAACGCGGCGGAAAGACCGCCGAGCGACTCGCTGCCGGCCGTCTTGGTGGAGCCGGTCGCGGGCGTCTCGCCTGCGGCCTCGGCCTCGAGGGCCTTGACTTCGTCCTCGGTCATCGACATCGCGCGGATGGAGAGCCCGATGCGGCGCTCTGCGCGGTCGACCTTGACGACCCTGGCCTCGACCTCCTGGCCGACGTCGAGAGCGTCCTTGACCTTCTCGACGCGCTGGTCGGAGATCTGGGAGATGTGGACGAGACCGTCAACGCCGTCCTCGAGCTCGACGAACGCGCCGAACGAGGCGACCTTGGAGACCTTGCCCTTGACGACCATGCCGACCGGGTACTTGGTGGCGATTTCCGTCCACGGATCGGTCTGGGCCTGCTTGAGGCCGAGGGAGATGCGCTGCTCCTTCGGGTTGACGTCGAGAACGACCGCCTCGACTTCCTGGCCCTTCTGGAGGCACTCCGACGGATGGTTGATCTTCCTCGTCCAGCTCATGTCGCTGACGTGGATCATGCCGTCGATGCCCTCCTCGAGCTCGACGAACGCGCCGTAGGCCGTGAAGTTGCGGACCTTGCCCTTGACCTTCGAGCCGACCGGGAAGCGGTCCTGGACCGTATCCCAGGGGTTGTCCTGCGTCTGGCGGATGCCGAGGGCGATCTTCTGGTTCTCGACGTCGATCGAGAGAACGACGACCTGGACCTCGTCGCCGACGGAGAGCATGTCGCTCGCGCGGGCGACGCGCTTCGTCCAGCTGAACTCGGAGATGTGGACGAGGCCCTCGATGCCAGGGGCGATCTCGACGAACGCGCCGTAGGCGGCGAGGTTGACGACCTTGCCCATGACGCGCGCTCCGACCGGGAACTGGTCCTGGATCGCGTCCCACGGATTGGGCATCGTCTGCTTGAGGCCGAGCGACACGCGCTCGCGCTCGCGGTCCACGTCGAGGACCATGACGTCGAGCTCCTGGCCGACCTTGATGAGCTCGCTCGGGTGCTTGACGCGGGCCCAGCTCATGTCGGTGATGTGGAGGAGGCCGTCGATGGCGTCCTCGATCGAGACGAACGCGCCGAAGTCGGTGATGTTCTTCACGCGGCCCTTGCGGATCTCGCCCTTCTGGAGCGAGGCGAGGAGCTCGGCCTTCTTCTCGGCCTGCACGCCCTCGATGAGCTCGCGGCGCGAGACGATGAGGTTGCGGCGCTCGTTGGAAATCTTGATGACCTTGAAGTCGTAGGTCTGCCCGACGTAGGGCTCGAGGTCCTTGACCGGGGTGACTTCGATCTGGCTGCCGGGGAGGAACGCCTCCACGTCGTCGATCTGGACGAGGAGACCGCCGCGGACGGCGCTCTTGATCGTGCCCGTGACGACGCATCCCTCGACATAGCGCTCGAGGATCTTCTCCCAGCGGATCTTCTCGTCAGCGGCGCGCTTGGAGAGGACGACCATGCCGGTCTTGTCGTTCTCGAGCTCGCGGAGCATGACCGTGACCTTGTCGCCGGGCTTGACTTCGGCGCCTTCGCCGAATTCGGAGATGTCGATCGAACCCTCGGACTTGTAGCCGATGTCGATAAAGACGTCGTCGCCCTTGATTGCGCTTACGGTGCCTTCAACGAGGCTGCCGTTCTTGAACTTCGACTCCTGCCCTGCCTGGGCGAGAAGCTCCGCCATCGCGGCGGACTTTTCTCCCTTGGGAGTCGGCTTTCTGATTGCCATTTGTGCTTTTCTTTAGTTTGTTCGTGTGCGCGGTTTTCAGCCGCGTCCGCCCCGTTTTTGGGCGCGGAGCCATATAGTATATCAAAAATGCCCGTCGGAATGCAATCAGGGGG
>Ga0256405_10010810_pt1 | contig 11884 bp, 15 predicted proteins | sample RumenRJG_02DNA_FD_189096 | JGI IMG/M metagenome (GOLD analysis project Ga0256405, IMG submission 189096) | Bovine rumen microbial communities from Lethbridge, Alberta, Canada - RJG_02 | ecosystem: Host-associated > Mammals > Digestive system > Stomach > Rumen | place: Canada: Alberta...
GGATTAGCCTCCGAGAAAATGTTAGAGGTACTTTCTAATATCTTATAATCCTCTGTAACCACTGCAGAGCCCACTGACGCCACGCCAATATCAAGTCCTACTGTATAATTCACCTCAAGCACCCCCACTTTTTTACATACATTTTATAAAAAAAAGCCTAATCGCGTAACTAACACGATTAAGCTATTGTAATAGTGAGACACGGGGGAATCGAACCTTGTTCGCCCCTCTCAAAAATCGATTATATGCGATTATTCGACTATTTACTTTCAAGATACTCAAAAAATACTCAAATGTGCTCAGAATACCTTTTCAAGCTCTGTTATTACTTCATCGTCAGTCTTTCTGTTAAAAATATAATAATTCTCTGTTGTACTGATATCTACATGTCCCATTTGTTTTATTATTAGCTCATCTGGGAAACGCATTTCTCGTAATTTAGAAGCATATGTTCTTCGAATAGCATGAGGACTACGCTGTGGAATATCTAACGCCTTGCATATTCTATTTAACCTATCCCTGAATTTCTTTGAATTATATCTTTCAATTGTAGCATCAGAGAATAAAAACTCACTATTAGGATTAGATTTGTTAAGTATCTCACATAAAACCTTTGAATACTCTCTTGTTATAAATACTTTTCTAAAACCAGCAATTGTCTTTGGTTTCTCAGAAACAATACAATCCCCGTGATTTGAAACATCTTGCTCTGTTTTCGATACACTTATATAAGAGCCAGCAATATCAACATCCTCATTTCTTAGGACAGACAATTCTCCAACACGCATACCTGTACCAAACAACAATAGAATCCCCAAATCTACCAGTTTGCTTCCACTCTTAAAACAATAATCCTTTATCATTTTAATTTCAGAATCCGAAAATACTAATTCAAAATCTTCTTTCAAAGATTTTTTCAATGGTCTAAAATTCCCTCTGAGCTTACGCTGTAAAGCGGACACAACATCTTCTATTCTGATGTCAGTATACTCATTATTGTAGCTGCTTAGTTGAAATGACATAGAACAAATTTCATTGATTGTCACAGAATAAACTGATATGATGACATTCTATGCTAAAGAAAGGAAGATCCCAAAGCTCTTCTTTTGCACTGAACTGCTCTGGGATCCAAGGTATATCACCTTGCCGATTATCATATCAGATTTTTACGAAGAATACAATGGAAATAATCAATCTTTAAGATAAAGAGCAATGAGAATCCTAGTTGCCCCAACTGTAACGGTAAGCTTGTTAATAAGGATTGGGTTAAGAGAGGAAAGAAAGAATCCGGTGGGATAAAATTAACTCGCTATATAGAGCGTAGAAAGTGCAAAAAGTGTGGACGCTCTTACAGACTACTTCCTAATGATCAGATACCTTATAAACAGTACAGTGCAGAGATTATTGAGAAGGTAATTGATGTTGACTATGAATTCACAGAAGAGGAATCACTTGCATTGGAAGATTATCCTTGTGAAGTAACGATTGCAAGATGGATTAAGTGGGGAAGACAGCTTATAAGGAATGCCGAAGGTAAGATGAGAGAAACGGCAAATAGGGTTTTAGATTTTTCAAATGAATTCCTGGGATCTACGAAGTCATTGCTCGAAGGAATAAAAGAGTTTGCACCACGTGGGTGGCTTCCGTTTATGATAGATATAATGATTAGGACAGGTGGAGAAGGAGCAATTCCGAATTCATCTTAAAGGACATCCCCCTACTTTGTTTTGATGTCACAAGTACATAAATGTAAGATGGTCTTATCACAACGAAGGGAGACCATTTTACATGAAAAGTAAAGAATTAAGAAAGTGGCAAAACGAGCAGGCTCTAAAGCGATATGGGTTTATTGCTCCACTATTAGATCCGGATTTAGACGATGCTAAGAGATGTATGCTTAGAGAACAGATAGCGAAAAGAGAAGGTATATCTAAGCGTACAATGTATCGTTACGAAGCAAGCTATAGAGCGGATGGATTTGAGGGATTACTTCCACAAAACCGAGAAAAAAGAAGATCACAGAAGCTGCCAGACAATTGGGATGAAATTGTTGGAGAAGCGATACAATTAAAGCGTGAGGTACCTAAGCGTAGTGTTCGTCAGATAATAACTATTCTTGAGATTGAAGGATGGGCACCACCGGGAGTTATCAGACCATCTACGTTACAGAGATATTTATATAATGCCGGTCTGGGTGTAAAACAGATGAAGAGGTATACAGAGGCACGTGAGACATCATCAAGACGCTTCTGCAGGGCACATAGGTTGGAACTACTTCAAGGCGATATAAAATACGGACCTGTTATAAAGACCGCAGACGGTCGTAAGATACAGACCTATTTATCTACTCTTATAGATGATCACTCAAGATATGTAGTACAGGCGGAGTTCTATGACAACCAGCGTGCAGAGATTGTTGAAGATACGTTTCATAAAGCGGTCTTAAAGGTTGGGACATGGGATATGACGTATCTTGATAATGGGAAGCAATACATAGCATCTCAACTAGAGGAGAGTTGTGCAAGACTTGGAATAAGAATACTGCACGCTAAGCCGTATCAGTGTCAGGCCAAAGGGAAGGTAGAGGTCTATCATAAATCAGTAGATAGATTTATAGAAGAGATAAGAGTTGCTCACGTACATAGCGTATCTGAACTTAATGAAAAATGGAAGATATTTCTTGAGCAGGATTATCAAAAGAAGCCACATGCTGGTATTAAGGAATACTATGAATCAATGGATGTAGAGGTTCCGGTTAATGGGATATCTCCTGAGCAGGAGTGGCGTCGCGATGAGAGAAAGCAAAAGTTTCTGGATGTAAAGACCGTATCAGACGCATTTACGCATAGGGAAGAACGTATTGTAGATAAAGTAGGATGCTTTGAATTCTATGGGAGAACATATGAAGCAAGTGCCGCACTGGCAGGTATGAAGGTGGAGATTCTGTTTGACCCATTGAGTATTAATACCGTTACAGTACGATACGGAAAGATGAATACTTTGAAGGCTCATCCAGTTAAGATAGGGGCGTATGCTAAGAAGAATCTTGAGCGTCCCGTTGCGATGACTGATGAGATGCCGGAGACTTCAAGATTCTTAGACGCTCTTGAGAAAAAATACAAAGAAGATCATAGAGTGGCATCTAAAGCTTTGTCATTTACCGATTACGGAAAGGCAGGTGACAAGTAATGTATGAGCAGTTCTTTGAAATGAAAAACACGCCGTTTGTAAGAAATCTTCCGGTAAATCGGCTTTATACATCGGCAAGAATTGAAGACGCAATCGGAAGACTTAAATATACAGTTGATACACAAAGGTTTTCGGTTGTTATGTCCGAACCCGGATGTGGGAAGTCTACACTAATGAGGATGTTTGTAGAGACCTTGCCTAAAGAACAATACCTTCCGCTGTATCTGTCCGATTCAAAACTGACTCCAAGGTGGTTGTATACCGGACTGTTAGACCAGATGGGAATAGAAGGAAAATACAATAGAGGCGAATCAAAGAGGATTCTTCAAAAAGAACTTGAGACTGTAAGAACAAAAGGGCAGAAGGTAGTATGTATTCTGGATGAAGCGCACCTTCTTGATAAGGAGACACTAGAAGAATTCCGATTCCTACTAAACAGACAGTTTGATTCAGAGAGTCCTTTAGCACTAATACTTGTGGGGCAGATGGAATTATGGGAGCAAAAACTAAGGTTAAAATCCTATACTGCAATCAGACAAAGAGTGTATATGCGGATAATACTCGATAATCTCGAACAGTCGGAAGTACATACATATATGGCAACACACCTTGAGTATGCAGGGTGTAATAAAGAGATTTTTACTAGTGATGCAGAGGAAGAGATATACAAGATATCAAATGGCATACCAAGGCAGATAAACGATATATGCGAAAAGAGTCTGCTATACGCATACCAGCAACAGAAGCGACTGATAGATGGTCACATGGTGAGATTCGTTGCAGACAATGAATTGCTTCAGATAGACGAAGCATCTTAAAAAAACAACTTCATATGGAGGCGAAATCATCGCCTCCTAAAATGACAGAATGTTGGATAAAGTGGTGACAAGATAAGAGGGTTGTCCGGTGACTGTTCATGAGGTTAATAACAATATTCTCCTTAATGCATATAAGAAAAAGAAAAAAATTATAAGTTTCAGTCGATCCTTATCTAATACATTAATGGTCTTACGAAGGATTCGACAAAAGCCATATATTACGACAAGAGAGTTGAGTGAAGATGTTGAGATGACTCCTAGAACTATTCAGCGTTATATTGAGACTCTTCGTATGGCTGGAGAATTCATAGAATATGACACTCATAAGAAGGGCTGGCATTTACAAGACGGAAAGTCTGTTTTTTTAGGGGATATCTTTGATTAAGAATTGCGATTAGAAGATTAGGGATGAAGAGTATGACTGATATCAAAATATATCAAGGGGACCAAATAGGTGGCTGTATAACAGTTATATCTACCGATAATACAAAGATAGTTATTGATTTTGGGGAATCTTTGCCAGGGGCTGAGGTTGTTGAGAATATTGAATTTGATTGGGATATGGAAAATGTGGATGCAGTATTTTTTACTCATTATCATGGTGATCATATTGGCCGGTTTATGGAAATTCCTGATGATGTGAAGCTATATATGGGTGAAGTTACTTGGAAAGTCCTAAAGAATCTATATACTGCTCTTAAAAAAGATGATGTTGTTGAACATCTTGACAATAGACCTAATGTGTTATTTATAAAGCCTAATGATGCGATAGAAGTAGGAGACATAAGGGTTACGCCATATTCTGTTGACCACTCGGCTTTTGATGCATATATGTTTCTTGTTGAGACACCAGATAAGAACATTCTACATACTGGAGATTATAGAGACCATGGTCATAGAGGACATAAAATCAAAAACGGTAAAGATATGAATGTTATGCTTGAAGTAATCAGATGCTATGTAAGAGACTTTGGAAGAAGAAAGATAGATGTCTTGATTACGGAAGGCACTATGATGGGTGATAGAAAGAATGATAAGCGTTATTCAGAGAAAATGATGTTAAAAGATGCAAAGGAGTATTTTAAGAATCATAAATATGTTTTCTTAAAGATATCATCAACTAATGCTGATTCACTAGCAACCTTTTACCATGCAGCCAGAGCAAATGGAATGGGCTTTTATGCTAACAGGTATGTCTTGAAGCAGTTAGATGTCTTTAAAGAAGCAGGAAGCCAATATACAGATTTTTATGATTTTAGAGATAAATGGGAAATACCTTTCATACCAAATGAGAGTACATCAGAAGCAAGCAGACTAAAACTGGACGCCAAGATGAAACATATGCGAGAAGATGGCTTCGTAATGGTCGTATCAGAACATTATGATAAGATTATGGAAGAATTTGCTGATCTTAATCCAATTCTGATATACTCTATGTGGAAGGGATATATTGATAAAACGATAGGTAAAGAAGCTTATAATCCTAAATTAGCAGATTTCTGTAAGAGATATAACACAATCGATATGCATACAAGCGGTCACGCATATCCTGAGATGATAGAAGCAGTAATTAAGGCTGTTGAGCCGGATAAGGTTTATCCGATTCATACAGACAACACAAAAGGATTTGAAAAATATATGAATCGATCATAGTTAGGAGGGAATATGTATTCAGTAAAGGATATAGAGGATATTTGTTCAAAGTATTTGGAAGAGAATGGAGTTTCGAGTTTTTATAATTGTGGTGCAGTCAACTATGCTGGTTCGTCTGAGGGATTAAAGTATACTGAGATAGTTGCGGGATTTGTATTAGATAATATAAAAGAGTTTGATAATATAAAGTCTATTTGTCGTGAGAAGAATGGTAGGTCATATAATTCGAAACACAATGGAAAATATAATTCAAAATCTACAAGGAAAGAAGAACTTGATGCTATAATAATGTTTAATCAATGTCGGAAGTCTGTTGAACAAAGTGTAGGTGATATAGGATGTGTTATAGACTATCAGATTCCCTTGAAGAATGAACAGAGAGATAAGGCTGGAAAAATAGATCTGTTATCTCAAAAAGATAATACAGTTTATATTCTTGAATTGAAGAAATATAATAGTCATGAATCATTATTAAGGTGTGTTCTAGAGGGATATACATATTTGAAAACGGTTGAGAAAGCAAAGGAAAAATTGCTTACAGATTTTAGTTTGGATTGTGATGATATAAAGGACTTGAAGACAGCACCATTAGTTTTTGATAAGGGTTATCCGTATAGAGATTATATCGAGTTAAAGGAGAATAAACGCCCTAAATTAAAAGAATTAATGAAGGTATGGGGAGTTGATCATATATTTGTTTGTGATAAAAGTTCTGGAAAGTATACCACAAAGAAAATGATAATTGAGTAAAGCAAATATGCTATTCCTTGAGGCGATACAAAATGTATCGTCTTTTTTTATTGCTGTGTAAGACTGTTGTCGCGTCGGTCTGATAGTATATGCATATGAAATGTTTCAGGCAGTAGATATAATGAGTTAGAAAATGTTATACCAACAGATTGGAGGGACAATACATATGGAGTTTGAATTATCAGTAATAAAAGAAACGATGAAAAGAGCATCAGATAAATGCTTAGAAGGTGTTGATATTTCATCAATCAATGAAAACGACGTTAAGGTATTTGATTATATTAATTCTGAGGGAATCAATGATACAGAATTACTTAACGAAATAATGTATTGGGATATGGCTAAAGACATTACGGTTGAATCAATGGAAGATTTAATTGCTAGGATAGTTTTGAGTCGACCTAGTTTGGAAGAAAAATGTAAAGAGTTTATAAATAATAAGAATAATCCTGATAGTATTAATTATGGCTGCGAGGAATTAGAGCATATATTAGCACCAACATATGGCTGTATTATTTATCAGGAACAAATCATACAGATTCTAACTGAACTTGCAGGTTACTCAGAAAAGCAAAGTGAACTGGTAAGAAGAGACATGGCAAAAAAAGCACGTAAAAACTATGAAAGCTATAAAAATGATTTTGTTAGTGGCAATAAAGTAGGAAACATACCAGGTTGCGTAGATAAAAGAATAAGTAAAGAAGTTGCAGAAAAGCTATATGATGATATGTGGAAAGCAGCAAGCTATTGCTTTAATAAATCCCATGCGACTTCTTATGCAACCCTAGCTTATCGCATAGCATGGCTTAAATGCTACTATAAGGATGAGTATATGGATGCCTTAGAACAAATGAAAGCATCTAGTGAAAGCAAGCAAGAAATCCATCCCTTAGGAGATGTTAAATGAACTTTTGTCAGTCAAATGATTATAGTGATATAGATTTACATACAATAATAGAAGACTATATAGAAGATAATAAATGGGATTTCTGTATAGATGATAATTTCTATGAAAACATATGGCCTGATGCAAACTTGAGTTTAATTGATTACGAAACTATTGATATATCATATAAGGAAATAGAAATAGGGATAATGACAGAAATCTCAGTAAAAGCTAGAATAAAAACAATGTTCGATTATGACTTTGGATATGATTTCATAATGGAAGAGCAAATACAAATTGCATATATCCAACCATTGTTTTGCCCTGACTACTAAACACGAACAAGAAGATATGATGTTTCAGACGAGATGATAAATAAAGTGAAAGAATTACAGGTTATAGATGAAACAGTAAATCTAGAATTGCAAAAGCGTATCGATGAAAATGATAAAAGAAGAAAAGAGGCGGAGTATATGCCAAAAGGAGCAGTAAAAGAAGATTATTTTGATTTTTTAGAATCTGTAGGCGTAAGTTGTGAAAAACCTAGAAAGGTACCCACGCCATTGCCTAAAGATGATTATCCACGAATAAAAGGTATAACAAATGACGATTTTGAATCATTTGTTGCATTTGATTTTGAGACAACAGGAATAAATTCAAACCAAGATGCCATTATTGAAGTGGGTGCTATAAAGGTTATTGATGGAAAAATTATTGAATCTAAAGAGTATATTTTTCAAGAATTTGTGAAACCTTATAAGAAGAAAATCTCAGAGAAAATTAAAGAAATAACTGGGATTGATAATGCAGATGTAGAAAACGCTAGAGATATGTGGGAAGTTATTCCTGATTTTATGGAATTCGTAGGAGATTTGCCACTTGTAGGGTTTAATAGTAATGCTTTTGATTGTAGATTCCTTGAAAGAGCGGGTAGATATAGCCATATCATTATTAAGAATGATAGTTTCGATGTGATGACTTATGCTAATAGCTTTAAGAAGGAGCTTAATATAAAAAAACAAAGATGTTCTTTGGCTGATTTGTCAGTTGCGCTAAGCATAACAAATCCTCAAGCACATAGAGCGTTGGCTGATGCTATTACAACTGCTAAAGTATTTATAGAATTAAAGAGGAGGTAGAGTTATGGAATGTCCTAGATGTGGAGAACCAGGGGTTAATGGGGTATGTAGTTATTGATTCTGACACACACAATGGAAGAAGGCTGGATGAATCTAGAGAAGCGAAACTTTGAGGCTGACTACATTCTTACCCATACAGGTCCGAGGGAAGTTGTTGGAGCTCTAGGATTTGGAGATGTTTCAGATGAGGAGATTCCAATAAGGCAATACCTTCAAAGAATTGCTGATGAGGTATCATTCGAGGGCTGGTACTTCGGACATTTCCACGAGGATGAGGAAATTGAAGATGTATTTTTCTGCTTGTATGATGAGGTTGTGGAGCTTTAGTTAAGTATCTTGGATGTGTCGTCGGATTGCTTAAAAGTAGAGACGCGCTAATAGAAAGTCTTAAAAAGGCAATAGTATTGAATCATACTTAGATTTCTAATATAATGGTGCAATAGAAAAGAACTCAATAATGATATGGGGAGGATTTGACTTGTGAAGAAATCAAAATCATACATAATACTATTTGTAGCAATTATTCTTATGATCGGAAATGTATACATATTGGTTGCAAATAGGACAGCAACGGATGAACAGACGGTGTTAGCGGCACTATCTGTTATTGTTACAGTCATTCTGGGTATAACTACCTTTATTCAAACAAGAACACAAATAAATATTGATAAAATAGATAAAACACCTTTCTATGAATTACATTTTGTTGACTTTGAAGATGATCCGATAAAAAAATTTTACTGTAAAAATTGTATACCTTTATTGAAAATTGCTGATAGAGGCTATCTGGATTTAGCGTTTCAAAACAAAAGCGGTATTCCTGTTAGCTCAGTGGAAATCAAATCGAAAGATGATGGATTTAATCATTTGACCGTCTATAAAAATAAGCTTGAACGTTTAGCTCAGCAAGAGGAAAATATTAAATGCTATAGTAAATGGCTATACGAGGTGCAAGAAGATGAATTAGGAGACGGATTATTATTATTTAAAAAATGGATGATAGAATGTGACACGCAAAAGAATACTAACTACGATATAAGAGTTAGAGAACTAATTTTACACTTTTACTATTATTACGAGAATAGTTTTGATGATTTGACATTGTACAGAAAAAATGAAACAAGTAATGAGGAACGTTTAAAAATACTAGAAAAAATTATTAATAATGGTACAAAAAAAGAAATGAGCTTTTTTCAATACTTTACTAAAGAAAAAGAGTCAATAATCTATCAATTAGAGACAAACGTACTTGAGCGCAACGAAAATAAAGATTATTTGAAAGAGCAAAGTATATATGAAACTCTAGATATCGACTATAATATGATTGCTAACACAGAAAACTTTAATTTGTTTTATCCGTTTGATAAGTGGGAAGAAAATGATGAAAAACACACATTGGAATTTGATTTAGATATTAATACAATATATGGATATAAATTCAAACAACATATAGAACTGGTTATTTCCAACAAAAGAAAGTTTACGCTAGAAAATTTTCCTGCAAATGAAGAGGATATTCTAAAATTGAAGGACGATTTACATGAATTAGAGTCGCGTAGTTACGATGAAGATCATCGTCGGTATTATAATCATGACAAAAGAAAGTTAGAGAAAACAATAAAGGAAAGAGGGTTTTTATTTATCGACGAAATAAAAATGAGTGTTAAAGAACAGTAGCATGATAAAGAACAGTTGAATAATGAAGAACAGTAATCAACAAAGTGTTTTAGGTTGTATTGATGTAAAACAATGCTATCCATCAGTTTTTTACTATAGCTTCTCCAATCCGCTTTATTTATTGCAAAAAAACAAAAGACGCTTTACATAGGATAATGAGTACGATACCGTTGTTTTGCCCTGACTACTAAACACGAACAAAAATAAAGAGATGTCAACCCCTTGCCGCGAAGCGGTGCAAGGCAGGGTTGATATCTCTTATTTTTTTCGTACAATATCTTAGGCAAAACAAGGGAAAATCATACTAACGGTTCATCTAGCATCTTCCAAAGCCTATCAGCATAGCTATATGATATACTAACAATCTTATCATGCCCAAAGGCATTAATCTTACAGTCGAATATAATTATGTGGTAATCAGAAGGAGCCTTAGTAGAACTAACATAGCGCTGTCGCACAGACTTCACCTTATATGACTGCAATTCTCCATCTTCATCATATAAACGTATCTTCAACGGAATAATACTTCCATCTCTATTAAACTGTGCGATAACATCTAATGTCTGTTGTATCTTAAAATAAGCACCCATATCCAACCTCCGTAGCAACATTATAAGACCGATAAAATCACAAGTCAAGAACAAATGTACGAATAATGTTCGGTTAAATGTTCGCATATAGTTCGCCATAATGTTCGATTTTGTGTACCTATATTGGGACATGTACACCTCTATAATATATATACATAAGAAATCACACCAAAATAAACAAGAGGGGGTACTTACAATGAATGAATTAGCAATTAGTTTAGAAGAAAAAACATTAATAGAGGAATTACTTGAAGAAATAGTATCACTTGCCATTGAGATGGGTGTAGAGATTAAGGCTAAAAAAGATAAGGTTAAGCGTATATGTAAAGAAAAAAATGAAAAAAGTTATTATGGCCATAATCTATTAAAGAAAAATGAGAAGGTGCTAGTCTTGGGTGCAACTGCAATAGATCAAGATACAATGAATGAATTGACAAGGCTTTACGGATTTAAAAAGAATGATTTTAGATTTGAAACAGATTATACGAAAGTTGTAAGCTTTGCTAGTCGTATTAGTGATAACTACGTTGCAATAATATTTGGTGCCTGCCCACATAAAGTATCCAAATTAGGAGGTTGGTCAGGAATAATATCTAAATATATAAATAGTGATAATTCACCAGCTATTTATGATGCAAGAAGCCACGCTGGTCAATTAAAGGTAACAAAAGAGTCATTTAATGCAGCAATAATAAGTATGTGTAGTGACTTGTTAAAACGTGCATGCTAAAAAAGGAGGTAGTCACCATGGAAAAAACTTATTTTACAATCACAGGAACATATTACAAGTATGGCTCAGATTATATCGAACCAGACATGCTAGTATCACTTAAGAAGGAGCCAGACAACGAATACGACAGCGAAGCAATCAAAGTCGAGATGAAAGGTCTAGGTCAAATAGGCTATGTCGCCAACAGCCCATACACAGTAATAGGAGAAAGCCTAAGCGCAGGAAGGCTATATGATAAGATAGGCGATAATGCTTATGGAAGAGTCTTATATGTACTGCCACAAGGAGTGTTGTGCGAGATTGATAATAGTACTTACATAGAGGAATAGATATGAACATAGACAATATCAAAGAGTTCTGTGACAAACAAAACTGGATATTTGCAAAGACCTACGCAAAGAAAGCACCCCATGAATATGTAGTTAGAGATAACATTACAGGAACTGACGAAG
>Ga0256405_10010812_pt1 | contig 11883 bp, 13 predicted proteins | sample RumenRJG_02DNA_FD_189096 | JGI IMG/M metagenome (GOLD analysis project Ga0256405, IMG submission 189096) | Bovine rumen microbial communities from Lethbridge, Alberta, Canada - RJG_02 | ecosystem: Host-associated > Mammals > Digestive system > Stomach > Rumen | place: Canada: Alberta...
CTCGTCCTCCGGGAGCTGACGCAGGTCCGCGATGAGCGCGTTCGTCATATCCACCTCGGTCGAGAGCTTGAACAGCGCGCGGGACATATTGCGTTCGAGCAGACCCAGCCGTCCGTCCAGCACCGACTGGATCTCGCGCGGGAGCAGAGCGCCGGCACGTTCGAGATCGAGGTAGTCCAGGTAGTGACGGATCGCTTCGTTGAGGAACTGGTTCATACTTCTTGCCGCGCCGTTTTTGAGGTGGCGTTCGATCTCTTCTGCGACCTCCGGCTTCACGCGTACCGTGAGCCGGTCTTTTTCATTTTGGCTCATTTTTCTCCTTTCCGGGCGTTAAGACGCCCTGCAAATGCCTGTATTCTGCGCCTTGCGCGGGACAAGGCGGCAGTTTCCTCTGCGTTGGCGCAACAAGGCGCCACTTCCGACCGCCTTGAAACTGCCCGCACTGCGGGCAGATGTGAGCGGCAGAGCGCCGGTTAAGGCGCCTGTCTTTATCCCGCTTTTCCTTTCGTCCTCGTAAAAACACGACAGCGGGGCGCACCGTCCCCTCAGTTCACGTCCCAGCACGGCAGTCCCTCCGGCGCATGGGCCGAGCGTTCCGCGACGTACTCGTCGTGAGGCTTCTGCTTGCGCTGACGCTTTTTCTCCGCCTTCTTCATCGCCTTGCGCTTCTTCCTGACGCCCGCTTCGAGCTTCGCGTCATTGCGCGCGCACTGGCGCTCGTGATAGAGTTCAACCGCGCGCTGCGGATCGAGCAGCGTGTACTTGAGGTTGCCGTTCCACCGTAGGCCGTCCGCCGTCGTGACCTTCGTCGGTTCGGTGAGGATGAGCCCCGCTTCGACGAGCTCATCCACATACTTTGCGACCGTTTTTCTGTCGCGCCCAATCGCCCTGCCGATGGTCGCCATGCTTGGGTGACAGGTGTACCGATCCTTGTCGCCGCGCTTACGGCACTCCCGAAACGAGAGGTAGTTGTAGACCGCGATCGCGCCCGGACTCAAGCCGAGAGCGAGGACTGCGTTCGGTATCGTGTAGTAGTTGCCATACATGTTGAGTGCTTCGTTGGTGATCATTCGTGTTCTCCTTCCATCTCACAGATTTGTACTTGCTTGCCGCGTCCGTATCCCTTCCTGCCTCTGGCCTTGCGTGACCTTCGGGCGTTGTCATCCGAGCTTGGCACGCTCCGGTTGCTGTAACCATCCTGGCGACCGCTTCCCCGCTCGGAGTATTCTTTCCTGCGGCGGTATGAAATTATGGGCGCAGTTTCTATTTTATCTCGCAGCACATCTCAACTGCCCGCGCCGCTGCTCTCACCTCGCTCCCGCCGTGTCCGGCTCAAAAAATCGGAGAGAAAAGTAGTTGACTATTTCCCTGCCTGCTGTATAATCTACCCGTCTCATTATTTGTATCGGCAGCTTTTGAGAATAGTTAATAGTCTGTTATGAGGAATTGTCAATTATTTTTGTGAGGTGATCCCATGCCCATCCCTGAGCTGCATTTCCCTCTGCGCGTGGACTTCGGCGAGAGCATTTACTGGATCGAGGACGAGGGACCGTTCCAGACTGGTGAGGCGGTCGCGGAGTTCTTCGCCGACAACACCTTCGGCCTGCGTGGAGACGAATTCTTCGCGCTGTCGAGAGAGCTTGGCGCGCAGCTCGCCGCGTATGGCGGCGCGTCAAGACCGTTTGCGCCGGGACTGACGCCGACCGAGCTGCCGCCGGACGTACTCTTTGCCCCGGAGCGCGCGGCGGTGACCGCGCCGGTTTGCTATACCTTCCACGCGGTAGAGCTTGTGGAGCGGTATGTGTTTGAGAGCCTGCGGGATTTCCTGTACGTCGAGCTGTTCAAGGGGCTGCGGATCGGCAACGCGCCGCGGCAGTGTCGGCTTTGCAAACGCTGGTTTTTTCACCAGAGCAGCGAGAAATATATGTACTGTACGCGCGTCGTGCGTGGTGAGGAGACGAGGACGTGCCGGGATGTCGGCGCGCTTGCCGCGTTCGAGGACAAGGTAGCGGAGAACGAGCCGTGGAAGCTCTACAAGCGCGCGTATAAGAAATACTACGCACGCTTCATGAAAGGCCACATGAGCCGCGAGGAGCTTGCGTCGTGGACGGCCATCGCCGCCGTGCTGCGCGACGAAACGGAGGAGCTGTGGCGCGCGGCGGAGTCGCAGGAGGAGAAGGCCGCGATCATCGAGCGGTACCGCGGACAGCTCAACTGCATATGAGAAACGGCGGAGCCGGTGCGCGTGACGCGCACCGGCTCCGCCGGAGTGTCTTTGATTACCGTTGGGTAGTTATTTCTTCTTGATGTAATGAAGCCTTCTCGCTTATCAATTCATTTATCCCAATTTATTACCCATCATCTTTCTGGTGCGCAAAGCATCGACATACATAGCAATAAATATGATAACGCCGCGAACAAATGGCGTGACAAAAAGGTCAATGCCCATGTTCGCCATACCAGATGCCAGATACAGAAGAATCAGGGAACCAATCACCGCTCCGGGGAAAATGCTGCCGCGCCCGCCGAGCAGGCTGACGCCACCGAGGACGGCGCCCGCGATTGCAAGAAACTCATAGCCGTTCAATCCGCTCGTCACAATTGAGCCTTGAACGACAATCCAGAAGAAAGAGCCCGCAATCCCGCAGAGAAGGCCTTCCAGCATCAGCGCCTGAGTCTTGACCTTATCCGCGTTGATGCCGATTCTCTTTGCGACGTTCTCATCGCAGCCAACCAGAAGCAACCTTCGGCCAAACGCGGTATACTTTAGCATGAGCTGCAAGATCACAATGATCACAATGAGTACGATCAATGAGACTTGAAGCCCACCCAATGCGGCGATTCTTGCCTGACGCATTGGTTTAACATTGTCAAGGGTGATGGTTTTGTCATTTGTAAAGATTCGACCGACCGCGCGTAGGACAAGCATCATGCCAAAAGTGACCAGCATACCGTTCATCTTGAATTTTACGATAAGCAGGGAGTTCACCCAACCCAGGAATACGCCGACCGCAACGCCCGCAAGGAACGCCACCGGGTAAGGCACGCTATACAAATGCAACAGCATTCCGGCAAGCACGCCCGACACGTAACCGATCGCGGCGACCGAGAGGTCGATGATGCCCACCAGAAGGCCAAAGGTGGCGGCGCAGGCAATCAGGATCTGAGCAGAACCATTATTCGCTGTGGCATAAAGGCTTTTTAACGTCAAAAAATTGTTTCCGCCGATACCAAAGACAATTAAAATTGCCAGCAGTACAAAATAAGAAGACAAGCTGTAAACATCAATCTTTTTCTTCATTATTCTCCTCCTGACTGACAATGCCCTTCATCAGGCTCTCCTTCGAGAAGTCTGCTTTTTCGACTTCCCCGACAAGTCTGCCCTCATAGATCACGATGATCCTGTCACACAGGCTCATGATCTCCTCCAATTCAGACGATACGATCACAAAAGAAGTGCCGTTTTCGGCTTTCTGAAAAATCAGTTCCTTGATCTCATTTTTGGCACCGACATCAACGCCCTTGGTTGGTTCGTCCATAAACAGGATCTCGGGATCCTTCAGAAACCACTTGGCGATGATGACCTTCTGCTGGTTGCCGCCGGAAAGCTTTGACACCCGCATATTCTCATCAATGGCTTTGACGTTGACGTCCTTCATCAGCTTTCGGGCTTCCACATGTTCCTTTGCTGTATTCAAAATGCCCAGGCCTTTTGTTGAAAACTGATCTAAGTTAGAGCTGGTGATGTTCTGGCCTATTGACATATTCAGGAACAGGCCGTCATAATGTCTGCCCTCGGTCAGGTAGCCAATGTGTTTATAAAAGTCCTTCTGTGTGATTTCGCTGAGCTCTCCGTTCTGTCTGAACCAGAGCTTTCCATCCACCATTTTGTCAATGCCGAGTATAGTGTTGAAGAGTTCGCTTCTGCCCGAACCGAGAAGCCCCCATACGCCAAGGATTTCACCCTTGTGAAGTTCAAAGCTGAAATCCTTCGGCAGCTTTTCACCGGAGATATGCTCTGCTTTGAAAATCACTTCACCCATAGCTTTATCACGTGTATGGGCGCTGCCCTCGATCTGATACCCCAGCATCATCTCGACCAGCTTTTCCTTGTTAATATCGCCGATCTCCGCTTTCCCGACGACCTGACCGTCCCGAAGAACCACAACATTGTCGCACAGCTCAAAAATTTCATCAAGGAAGTGGGAGATGTAGAATATGATATGCCCCTGCTCCTTCAACCGCTTGATGATCTCAAACAGCTTGGCGGTTTCGTGGTCGGAAAGGGAGGCGGTCGGCTCGTCGAACAGGAGAATTTTCCCGCCCTGACTGAGCGCTCTTGCGATCTGGATGATCTGCTTATCGCCAACTGTAAGGGAGTAAACCGGCGCTTCGACGTCGATATGGCTGTCGAGTGTATCGAGGTAAGCCTGCGCCTCTTTTTTCATTGCGCCCCGATCCAGTATAAAGGACTTCTTTTTGCACCACTTGTCCAGATCCGAAGCCAGGATATTCTCGTACACGTTCATCGTGTCGAAAGCCTGAACCTCCTGCTGGATAAAGGCGATACCATGATCCGTCGCGGACTTCGGATTTTCGATGACCACCTTTTGCCCGCTGATAAGGATCTCTCCACCCTCATCGGGCTGATGGATTCCGCCAAGGATGTTCATCAGGGTGGACTTTCCCGCACCGTTGACGCCGACGAGACCGCATACCTTGCCGGGAACCGCGGAGAACGAAACATCCGAAAGCGCTTTCACGCCGGGAAAGGTTTTGCTGATATTTTTGAGCTCCAAAGACAGCTGATTACTCATATTACGCTCCTTTCTTTGCAGCCAAGTGCACCCGGAAGGAGGCAATACCCATAGCGCCAATGACAATGCCGCCCTTGATCAGCGTCGTATAATAATCCGATACACCAAGCAGATTCATCACATTGGTCAATCCGACAATCAGAACGGCGCCGAGGGCAGCATCTCTTACTCTGCCGCTACCGCCATTGGGGGACACACCGCCGATGACGGCAGCGCTGATGATGTCAAGAATCTGAGACTGCGGACCCATGTTCGCTCTTGCGGTGGCGATGGATGCGGTGTTGATGACGCCTGCAATGCCGGCGCAGAAACCGCTGATGGTATAGGTGAGCATGATGATATTATCACTGTCTATGCCGGATATCCTTGCCGTCTTGGCATTGTTGCCGATGTAATAGAGCATTCTGCCGAATTTCGTGCCGGTCAGAATGAAATCCAAAACGATAACGACGACCAGAAGGATAACGATCACCGCATATTTGTTAAGAAAATCCGAAAAAGACGCCGGCAGGATCGGAAGCCCGCGCGTTCCGCTGAGGATCGTGGCAAGTCCGGTACCGACCGTCATCATGGATAACGTGACCACCATCGGAACCATCTTCAGCTTTGCAATGGCAAAACCGTTGATGAGGCCAAGAAGCGAGGCGGTCAAAATAATAACGAAAGCGCCGACGACCAGATTGCCGCCCAGCGTTGTCATATAGTACACGCCGACCACAGCCGAAGCCGCCATGACAGCAGGATTGGAAATATCCATACCCCCGATTACCAAAACATAGGTCGCTCCGGCAGCCATAACGGCGATCGGTGCAATCTGCTGCAACAGATTGGTAAGATTTCGGGCGGTGCAGAAATTATTGACGGTCAAAGAAAGTATGATAAATATGACGGCAATTACGCCAATCATGATCAATAGCTGTTTGTTGTTATTCTCAAAGCGTTTCAGTTTCCCTGACACAACCGTGTTCCCCCCATTTCTTAGAAATTCTGAGCTTCAAAGAGAAGAATAATTACGATGTGGGGCGAGGCGGATGCCTCGCCCCACGGAAGAGTTACGCGTCGATAAAATTGTGGAACTTATCAGAGGTGTGGATTAATAATCCGCGTAGTCGTTGCCCCACAGCGGGATCTCCTTCAGGATATCCTCAATGTCATCGTTGGTGGCACGGGTTCCGAGAACCAGCTGCACCTGCTCGACCTGCTTACCCTCGAGCAGATCAAACGCGCCCTCCGCAGCGTGCACGGCGAAGTTGTAGCAGCCCTGGTCAACAGCGGTGTCCATGTAGCCCTCACGCAGATGCTGGATGCCGAGAGGATACATATCGGACGCGGAGAAGTAAACATGCCCCTCCTCACCGCGCTTATGCCACATACCGGCGTTCTCCATTGCGGTCTGGATACCGGAGTTCAGGAAGTCAGAGGAAGAATACATGCAGTTCGCGTCGGGGTTCGCGGCGAGCACCGGCTCAAGGTTCTGGCCGCAGACGTCGGGCTCCCAGTGGCCGCATTCAACCTCGACCAGAGGAACATTCTCATAGCCGTAGTCCTTCAGCGCTCTCTGCAGGCCCTTTTCTCTGTTGTGGGCGTTCTCGTCGGTCTTGTCACCGTAGCAGTCGATGATCTTAACGGGCTCAACGCCGTCCTTCTTCATCATCTCGAAAAGGTCGACCATGCCATAATAGGCCTGATCCTCGGAAGCAAAGTTAACGGTCAGATCGGGAACCTGATCGCCGGTCGCGTCGTGGGAGACCTCACGGCAATAGGAGACATAGATGAGACCCGCGTCGTGAACTTCTTTCACGGACTGGAGAATCGCCTGAGAGTCGAGGCACGGGCAGAAGATAACTTCGCAGCCCGCCGCAATCAGGTCGCGGATATCGTTGGCCTGCTTGGTGACATCGTTATCGGCGTTGGTCGTGATGAGCTCGACCTCATAGCCGCGGTTGGCGGCCTCGTAGTCCAGTCTCAGCTTGAGGTAATCAGCCCAGGCGTGGAAAGCCGCGGCCTGAAGGCTCTGCATGGCAAGACCCATCTTGACGTGCTTGAGCTCGCCCGTCTGACCCGAGGTGGACGAACCGGCGATATCCTGCGTGGGAGAGCCGGCGGTACCTGCCTGAGAAGGGGTGATGTCCTGCGTGGGGGAACCGGCAGTACCCGCCTGAGAGGTGGAACTGCCTTGCTGGCCGCATGCGCAAAGCGTGAATACCATAACCAGCGCAAGGGCAATCGAGAGTAACTTCTTCATAATTTCCTCCTTACATGTTTTTTCTATACTACTTAACCGTTTCCGGATAAGCACACACGAACACAATGGGCAAATCAGCCCTTGTCCTCATACAGCTCGATGATTGCGTCATCGACGATCACGAATGCAAGACGCACGGTATCGGAGACCCGCTCCGGCCCAAAAATGATCTGCTGCGCCTGCTCGGCATAGTGCTCAAGGTTATCGACCTTATACGCCACATGGGGCTGCTTGGAGAGGATCTCGGGGAAGCGCGTGCCCTCGTCAAATTTGAGGTACTCGATCTTGTAATCGTATTCGTCAACGCTCTCGTTGACCCAAAACTTGCCCCAGTCGTTGTAGATCATGCCGGGCTTTTTGTTCAGCACGGGAATTCCAACATGCATGTATTCCGCTGACATTTTCGTATCTTCCTTTCCAAATGGTTTGGCTCAATATCTGTGATGTCCGTTAGTGGATGGCGTCTGTGTAGAATTCAAACGCTTCCTTGTCGGTGAAGCCCTCGTGAACGATCTTGCGCACGGCCTGCGCCATCTCGACGGGGTGCTCGCTCTGGAAGATGTTGCGTCCCATGTCGACACCCGCCGCACCCTGACGGATCACGTCATAAGCGAGCGTCAGCGCCTCATTCTCAGGAAGCTTCTTGCCGCCAGCGACCACGATGGGCACCGGGCACGCCGCCACGACCTCGTCAAAGTGCTCGCAGTTGTAGGACTTAACGATCTGCACGCCCATCTCCGCCACGATGCGAGTGGCGAGCTTGAAGAAGCGGTCGGTGCGCTCCATGTCCTTGCCGACGGCAACAACGCCGAGCGTCGGGATACCGTAACGCATACCCGCGTTGACGACGCGGTTGAGGTTATCGAGGCTGGAGAGCTGCCCGTCCGCGCCGATAAAGGTCTGCACAGCCATGCAGTCCGCGTTCAGGCGTGACGCTTCCTCAATATCGACCGCTACGACCTCGTGGCTCAGATCGTCGTCCAGCATTGAGCTGCCGGACGTGACGCGCAATGCCACGCCGCAGGTGTTGTTTGCGGGAACGCAGGTGCGCAGCGCGCCGCGGGTGCACATCACCACATCCACATAGGGCAGCAGCTTCGGCACAGTGAGGTCAAGGCGCTCAAGCCCCGCGGTGCTGCCCATAAAGTAGCCGTGGTCAAACGCAAACATCACGGTCTTGCCAGTCTTGGGGTCAAAAATCTTGCTCATGCGGTGCTTCATGCCCCAGTCGAGAGCCGCGGCGCCCTTGACCTGAAAATCACCCTGATTGCCAAAGGGCTTGTCAACATGATAATCCTTGGCAACCTTCAGTCCGTCTTTATCTGCCATAATATGTCCTCCTCGTGATTACTCCTTGAAGAAGTTGCATGCGTGGGCGGGCGTGTTCCACAGAGCTTCGATCTCATCGTCCCACTTGGCGATGTTCATCTGGAAGCCGCCGGCCTCCTGAACGGTCAGAACCTCGCCGACCATGTTGCCGACGACCTTCACGCCCATCTTTTCGAGATATGCGACCGTCTCCTTGTAGAGAATGAGCATTTCCATCATGGTGGTCGCGCCGCAGCCGTTGATCATAACGAATGCCTTGTCGCCGGACTTCAGCCCGAGATGCTCGGTAATCGGCTTCGCAACCGTTGCGACCGTGTCCTTTGCGGACATCATCGGGACGCGCGTACCGCCGCCCTCGCCATGCTGTCCGGCGCCGATCTCCATCATGTCGCTCTCGCCCAGATCGCCGAAGGACATACCGTTCATCGGGTGCGTGGCGTCGGATACCTTGACGGTGATGGAGGCCATGTTCTTCGCGTAGCGCTCGCAGATCTCAGCCACCTCGTCCAGGCTCTTGCCGGCCTTGGCGGCCGCGCCCGCGATGTGATACATCGGTACCGCGCCCGCGAGGCCGCGGCGGTTGTCTTCGCCGTTGGGGTCGAAGCGGATCTCTTCGTCGGTGATGACCTGGCGGACATTCATACCGGCCTTCTTGGCGAGCTTCATTGCCTGCTTGCCCGCGAGCTGGTCGCCCGCATAGTTCAGCGTCAGCAGCAGGACGCCGTGTCCCTTGTCTGCCAGCTGCATGGCTTCAAAGACGAGCTGTCCGGAGGGCGCGGCAAAGATATCGCCGACCGCGGCAACATCCAACATACCCTTGCCGGTAAAGCCCTGCAGAGCCGGCTCATGGCCGGAACCGCCATAGGTGACGACCGTGACGCGATCCGCCTTGGCGAGATCCTTGCTGATGACAAGATGCCCGTTCACTTCGACGACGTCGCTGAACGCCATCCCCAATCCGACGAGCTCCTCATCAGTGATCGTCTCCGCGCTGTTAATAAATTTCTTCATCTTCATACCTGTCCTGCTCCTCCTTAATACATTATATTTTCAGTGAAAAACGCGCTCATGCTTCTTTTGCGAGACCCTCGAAAAACTTCGACATGGACACCGCGCCGGCGTCCGGAGTACCGATCGTCTTCTCGCCATAGCTTTTGGCACGGCCAAACTTTGAAACAAAGTTCTTGCTGTTCTCCGCGCCCTTCAATGCGGCCTCCGCGGCCAGAGAAAACAACTCGCTCTCGCTGTCGCCGCCATAAGCCGCGATGGCGTCACTTGCGGGGATCACGGCGTCCATCATGGTTTTGTCGCCGACCTTCGCGCCGGACATATCGTCAAGAGCCTCAAAGGCCGCCGCGAACATGGCCTGCAGTCCCTTTACGTCGATTTCCTCCGCTTCGGGAGCGCCCTCCTGCATACCGTCAAGCCAAGTATTCCACAGCGGGACGGCGCTTCCGCCGTTCAGACTCATGACCGCCATCGCAGCGTCGTCGAGCATTTCCTTGATGCTTCCGTCCGACGCCGCAACCGACGCCTTGATCGCTTCCGCAATTTTGTGCATGGTCAAGCCGTGATCGGCGTCTCCGAATTTCGAGTCAATTTCCGTCAGCTCTGTCTCCGCTTCGATGACATTTTCACACGCGTTGACAATTCTGTTTTTCAGATCCGTTCTGGAAATCATTATCCTCTTTTTACCCCTTTCATACGAAAAAATAACATTTGCTATTTTTGCTCTCAGAAGACATACACGCTACTTCTTTCTAACTAATTTTTACACTTCAGATTGGCGTTTTGTCAAGAGTTTATATGATATTTAAACAAAAAATGAGCATCATCACCAAGGCGCATTGCTAAGCTTTAGTGATGATGCCAAATATAATTAACAAATGTTAAAAATCAGCGGGTGATGTCCGCTACTTTTTCCGCCAATCCATGAGAGATGACCAGATTGTCAATAATTCCCGTCCGCAAAGCGCCGATCACGCACTGAGGCTTTACTTGGTTGGCGCAAATCGCGGTCACATCTGTCTGCCGAAGCTGCTTTATGGACGCCTGAAGCGTCGAGTCCGAAGCCGGTGAGATGATCTTCCCATAGGAATCAAAGTAATGCGCCAGAATCCGGCCGACGGCTTTTTTCTCCGTTAATGCGTTTCCGTAAATCGTGCGCACGCCAAGGTCGGGATAGGACGGGAAGTTGGACAAAGATACCATGGCTTGCTCCATAAAGTCCCATTCTTCCTCTATCATTGAGAACGACTCCGTCTGTTTCAGGTACTCGAGCTCTGACGAAGCCTCATTAAGCGCGGGGATATACAAAAAATAGGGCTGTCTGCCGGTCTTTAAGGAAAAAATACGCACCAGTTCGTTGATGTGATAGCCTCTTGTTACGGAATTGACGCCCCCGGCAAGAGGGAAAATCGCCCCGCGTGAAGCCTCGGTACTCTCCAAGGTTTCGGCATAGTCCGCCATTTTGCCGACAATGGATCCCCACCCGATGCCGACGCGCTTTCCGTCATTTGCCTTACAAAAGCAGTAGTTGTATGCGGCGTCCGCGATTCGTTGGTTCGTCAGATCATCATTTGCGGCGTCCGGAACGGTAATGACCGTATTAACTCCATACCCTTTTTTCAGCTTGTCGATGATTTGCTCGGCTGTGGCGGATACGTCGCGTATCGAGATGGATACGATCCCGCACTCTCTTGCCTCATTTAAGATAACGCTCACCAGCGGGCGTGATATGCGCAGCCGCGCAGCAATTTCCTTCTGGCTACAGTTTTCCTCATAGTAAAGGCGCGAAACTTCGATCATCCGCTGAACCCTTTTGTTTTCCGAAATCATACAAACCTCCGGCAAGCATTCATAGCGGTCTCCCTTATCCACTTAATTATAGCACCGTTTTTTTCCTTTTTAAAGTGCTTTCGCATGGCCGGTATTTACATTTTAGAGAAAATGTATAGCCCTGCGTGTTTTTTTCCGCTTGTAGTTTCATGGGTATGTGGTAAACTGAACTCATTGTAGCGGAAAATGACGGACGCGCGGCGTGTCTTTGATTACAGTTGGGTATTTTTTTCCTATGCGGAAACGGAGCGTGAACGAGTTGCGAGAGTTAAAGCTCTATGTTTGGAACGCGGATATGTCCGACAAGATTCCAGTATCCGTCGTCCCGGCGAGCCAGAGTGATATTAAGGCGACAAAGAATTGGCAGACGAGCTGGACTTCTTCGGCGGCAAATATCCTGTCGGACTTTGAGGAGGTGTGAGAACATGACAGAGGAGAAGAAGCAATATCTCGGCGAGATGGAGGCGCATGGCGCCGAAAATGGTTGGGTTTCACCTCTGACGGAAGAGGACAAGGAGTTCTTCGCCTATTTCCGCTCGGTCTGTAAGCGGTACAACATCACACCGTCCAAGGCGACGCGTATGGAGTACGATTTTGTGACCCGCGTGGCAGAAAGCGAATTCTATCTCCAGCGCGCCGGAGCGATGTGAGTTC
>Ga0256405_10010814_pt1 | contig 11882 bp, 10 predicted proteins | sample RumenRJG_02DNA_FD_189096 | JGI IMG/M metagenome (GOLD analysis project Ga0256405, IMG submission 189096) | Bovine rumen microbial communities from Lethbridge, Alberta, Canada - RJG_02 | ecosystem: Host-associated > Mammals > Digestive system > Stomach > Rumen | place: Canada: Alberta...
AAGTTCGGGGTGCGGTTGTCCGTGCCGAAGCCGGTCTTGCCGCAGAAGTCAATGCAGCCGCCGAAGCCCGCGACGTCGGCGCCGATCTCCATGCCCATGCGGATGCCGTCACCAGTGTCGGTGGCCACGCTCAGGCAGATGCCGTTGTCCAGATCATAGTACTGCTGCGGGCTGAGGCGCTTGGCCATCTCGCGGTTCTGGTCTACGGATGCCGTGCACAGGATGACACCCTTGTTGGCCTTTACGCGGATTTCCTTGCCGTCCTGCTCGGCGATGACGCCGACGACCGTGCCGCTCTCATCCTGAACGAGCTTCTTGACCTCGGTGTTCATCTGCATCTCGGCGCCCTGCTCCTGGGCGTATTTCCATACTGCCTGAACATAGATGACACCGCCGCCGGAAGCGCCGCCGCCTTCATAGACGTGGATACGGTCGGCCATGATCTCATCCTCGACATAGGGGATGTGGCAGTGGCCATAGATGCTGGTCCATTTCAGGCCACAGGTATCCGCCAGCCAGTCGATGTGCGCCGGAGCGCCGTTGGCCAGATCCTTGACCAGCTCCTCGTCGACCAGGCCTTCGCCTTCCTTGATCCACACCGCTGCGTGGTTCTCAGGCGTGTCGTCCTGATACTTTGTAAACTCCTTCTGATACTTGGTACCGGCTGCCTGCATGACGCCGCCAGAGAGGTTAGAGGTGCCGCCGACAATGCCGGATTTCTCCAGCACCAGTACCTTGACACCGGCTGCCGCCGCTTCCGCCGCTGCGGAGACACCGGTTCCGCCGCCGCCGACGACCAAAACGTCGGTTTCCAGATCCCAGTTCTCTTCCGCCGAGGCGAGGACGGGTGCGCCGACCAGGCCCATGGCTGCGACGCTGGCCATGCTCGCTGCAGCGCCTTTCAGAAATGATCTGCGGGAAATGTCTTTGCTCATGTGTTTCTTCCTTTCTTTCTTCTTTTATATTCACAGCATGTCGATGATGCCCTGAATTCCGTATTCCTCATAGATCCACTTGTACCACGAGACCTCGTCCCGGATCAGATCGTCGATGACCCGCATTCCAAGGAGCTCCACCGGCGCCCGGTCGTCTGTCATGAGGTAATTCCCTGCCTGCCAGGGCGTGAGACTTTCCCTGATCCGCTCCATCAGGCCGCGAAGCTCGGCATCGCTGCAAAGCATCGCATTGCGTGACATTGTTTCCAGCATCTCCGGATTGCAGGAGGCAAAGAGCTCCCGGTTCGTGCTGTTCGGAACATCGATCGTCCGGACTTCCGGAAACACCGCGGCGATGGTGTCGGAGAGGTAGTGGTTGATTTCCCCTTCTCTCTCCCCGTGCATGTTCATGTTGACGACGAGCACGCCGTCGTCCTTCAGGTGCTCCCGCACCATGGTGAAGAACTCGACGGAAGACATCTGAAACGGGATCGTGATGTCCTGGTAGGCGTCCACCATGATCACGTCATATTGCTTTTCCACCGCGTTCAAATAGGCCCTGCCGTCATAGGTGCAGACATTCAGGTCCTCCGGCATCTCAAAATAGCGATGCGCAAGGCGGGTGATCTTCTCGTCAATCTCCACGCCCTCGATCTGGATACCGGGGAAGTATCGCGTACACTGGCTTCCGTAGGTCCCGGTTCCCATCCCGAGGATCAGCAGGTCAAAGTCCTGCCCCTCCGCCAGTTTTTCCTCCGCCCCGGCCATCATGGGCGCCGCCAGGGCATAGTCATAGTACATGCCGGTGAGGGACGCGTCCCTGCGGAGGATGGACTGAACCCCGAAGAGGACATTGGTCGAGAGGATGACGCTGTCGTCGGTTTCCTCCACCTGCAGATAGTTGTAGACCGATTCGCCCTCATAGACCAGATCGTTCTTCCAGAAGGCGAAGTTCGACCGGTATCCCAGCGCACAGCTGAGCAGGAACACCAGGGTTGCCGCCACGGCGGCGGCGCTGCGTGTCTTCGTGCTGATAAAATAGATCAGCCCCAGCACCAGCAGAATCCCTGCGAAGATCAGGAAGGTGATTGACGTGCCGACCGCCGGGATCGTCACAAAGGTCGGGACAAAGGTCCCGATGATGCTTCCGACGGTGTTGGCCGCCCCCAGCGTTCCGACGATCCGGGCATTGTCCTCCAGGTTCTCCATGCTATACTTGGCCAGCGACGGCGTCACTGTCCCCAGCAGGAAGAGCGGGAAGACGAAGATGACCATGCAGGCCGCAAACGCCGCCCAGATCAGGTAGTTGGCGTTCACGGAGAAGATCATGACCGCGGAGATCGCGAGGATAATATACTTTCCCGCCACCGGGATCAGGGCGATCCAGATGGAGGCGATGAGAATCCGCCGATACAGGCGGTCCGGATTCGGATCCCGGTCTGCACTGCGTCCGCCGTAGAGATTGCCGAGGGCCATGGCGATCATGATCGTCCCGATGATAATGGTCCAGACGATCTGAGAGGAGGAAAAGTAGGGCGCCAGCAGACGGCTGGCCCCCAGTTCCACCGCCATCACCGCCATCCCAGCGAAAAACTCTGTCAGATAGAGATAGAGCTTATTCCTGAGAATCGGTCTCGTCATTGCAGGATCAGGTCGCAGATGTGGTCCACCGTTTCGATCGGGAGATCCGCATACATCGGCAGCGTCAGCACCCGCTCCGCCACGTGTGCCGCGACCGGCGTTTCGGCCGGGTCGAATCCGGCTTTTCCCGCATAGCAGGCAAAGGCGCTGGTCAGGGGGTAGAAATACTTCCTTGGGATGATTCCGTTTTCCGAAAGACGGGCAAAGACCTCGTCCCGGTTCAGCCGGAAGCCGTCAAATACCACCGGATAGTAGGCATAGTTCGGCTGGATCTCCGCAGGATGCGCATTCAGCTGCAGGCCGGGGACGCCGCTGAAGCGTTCGTCATAGCGCTGGGCCACCAGCCGGCGCTTTTCGATCTCTTCCTGCAGATGGCGCAGATTGCACAGGCCCATCGCCGCACAGAATTCGTTCATCTTGGCGTTGCCGCCGACATAGGCCACCGTCTCCTCGTCATGGATGCCGAAGTTCTTCAGGTCGCAGAGTCGACGCTGAATCTCCGCGCTGCGGCAGCAGACCGCCCCGCCCTCTACCGTGTTGAAAACCTTGGTCGCATGGAAGCTGAACATCGCGGCATCCCCGAAACAGGCGGAGCTCACGCCGTTTCGGAACACGCCGAAGCTGTGGGCCGCGTCATAGATCACCGGCAGGCCGTGCCGGGCCGCGATCTCTCCGATCCGATCCACATCGCAGAGGTTTCCGTAAACATGGACCGGCAGGATGGCGACCGTCTTTTCGGTGATACGCGCCTCCAGCTTCTCCGGATCCAGGGTATAGGTTTTCGGGTCGATGTCGCAGAACACCGGCGTGCAGCCGCAGCGCACGATGGCATGGGTTGTGGAGGCAAAGGTGAATGGCGTCGTGATGATCTCACCGTGAAGTCGAAAGGCCTCGATCACGTTCTCCAGGGCCAGATGTCCGTTGGTGAACAGGGCGATCTCCTCACAGCCCAGAAACTCCTTCAGTTCCTGTTCCAGCTGCCGATGCTTGCTGCCCATGTTGGTGAGCCAGTGGCTGTCCCAGAGCTCCCGGATTTCCTCGCAGTATTCCTCAAAGGGCGGCATGGAGGACCGTGTCACATTGATTGTCATCTTCCATTCTCCTTTCACGGATTCAGGCAGTCCCGCACCGCCCGGATGATATAGTCCATCTCTTCCGCGCCGTAGCGCTGGTCGCAAGGCAGCGGCAGGATCTGTTTGGCCAGCCGGCAGGCTTCCGAGTCCTCCGGCTGCTGCTCCGGCACGTTCGGCCAGAGCATCGGGACAAAAATCTTCTGTTCAATCAGCTTCTTTCGGATCGTCTGCCCCTCCGGAAGCATCAGCGGATAGGCGTAGGCCCCCTCCGTGAGACGCAGGTTCAGGAGGTTTTGCCCGCCGAGGCCCTCATGCAGTCTCCGAAAGTTTTCCGTCCGGATCCTCTTCACCCGCTCATAGTCCACCGCATGCAGGAGGTTTTCCGTCAGGGTGGACATCCGCTTCGGCTCCATGGAGAGCTCGTCGTTGTTCTTTGCGGCGGCGGCAAAGTATTCTCCCGCCGGGCGCTCAAAGCGGCCCAGTACGAAGCCCATCCGATTCCGCGACTCATCCGCCGGGAGCACTCTCGCCGGGGCGTCGGTATAGACGAAGCCGCCGTCCGGAACGCCAAGGAACTTCCGGCAGGTATAAAGCGTGTCCACACCCTTCAGCGGCAGGTCAAAATATGCCTGGGCGTTGTCCACGATCAGTCCGGGAAGGCGCGCTGCCATATGCCTCAGTTCGTCTGCCGTCAGCTGCCCGTAGAAGTTCACAAGGTAGAACCACTCGTCGTCTTCTGTCTGCGGCTCCTTCGGCCGCAGATCCGCCCCCACGGGATAGAAGCGGATATCCACCCCATGAGTACGGCAGACCGCCTCCACCACGTCGCAGTTGAAGTCCGGCAGCGCGATCTTCCGGATCCCGCGCTGTTCGATCAGATAGCTGAGACAGGCACGGCCGCTGCACAGCGCCAGCGCCTTTTCGTGCAACATTGGCCCTGTGAAGCGTTCCAGCTCCAGGTATCCGCCGATCTCCCTATGCATCGGGCTCCCCCTCTGTCAGGATCCGTGCCCAGCTTGAAACATCCTCCATCCGCGCATCCCGTTCTGCCTCGCTCGGCCAGTTCAGCACCAGCGAGCCCACGGCATTGTTTGCGCCGGCAAAGGCCTCCACCGGATCCCCGGGATTCACCCAGAGGTCCTCCTCGACCACGGACGCTCTCGCATCCTCCGCGATCCAGAGCTTCCGGAAGGCGCCGCTGCGCTCTGCGTGCAGCATCACGATGGACCAGTGCCCCTGATAGACTGGATCATGCATCTCCTCCACCGGCAGGCCCAATGCCGCGCGAACCGCGTTGTGCACCAGCCTCGTCCCGGAGGTGTATTCCAGCATCTCGCTCAGCCGGTTTCCGCCGCCCCGCGGAGAGACCTCCATGAGATACGCGTTTCCGTCCGTCCCGAGGCGCACTTCGACGTTATACAGCGCCGTCCCCATATGCAGCAGGCTCAGCAGCCGCTGCAGCTCCGAACGGAGCTCCTGCTGCTGGGCCTCCGGAATCGTGGACGGCCAGGTATAGCCCACCGGCGCGTAGGGGTTATCGGCTTTGCGGTCAAAATACTGGTTGTCAAAGGAGACAAACTTCAGCTCTCCGTCCACCGAGAAGCAGTCGGTATCTGAGGAATACCCCTGCTGCTGAATAAAGTCTTCCAGAATGAATCTTCCGCAGCGGGTGAACTTCAGCGCATACCGGATCGCCGCCTCCAGTGTTTTCGGGCTGTCCACCCGGCCGACGCCCTTGCTGCCCGCGTTGTCCACGGGCTTGACGATCAGGGGATATCTGAACTGCTCCGCCATTTTCATGGCGTCTTCGAGACTGGAAAAGCTCCGGGAATCGGGTACCCGGAAGCCGTGCTCCCGCAGAAAGGCGCGAAAGCGCCCCTTGTCCTGCAGAATCGCCACCGATTCGTACGGGCCGACATTCGGCAGACCCATCCGGTCCGCCACATACGCCGCCGTGATGACGCCGGGGTCGCAGGCAAAGGACATCACGCCGTCCACCTTCAGCTCCTGCGCCAGCTTCAGCGTCGCCTCTTTGTCGACGATGCTCACGTTGTGGTACTCGTCCGAGAGTTTATGCGCGAAGTTGTCCGGGAGATAGTCGCAGGTGATCGTGTGGCAGCCCAGTGCCTTTGCCTCCCGGATCACCGGAACCAGATAGCGTGAGCCGCCGAGCAGCAGCAGTTTTTTCATCGGTTTTCTCCCGCCCTTCTTTTCTGCAGAATGCTTTTTGCCATGTTGAGAATATAGTCAAAGCTGTCCAGCTTCAGGAGCCTTGCCCCCAGGACATAGACCAGCGCCCCCAGCGGGACCTGGATCAGCAGGGTCACCAGATCATGCAGTCCCAGCAGCTGCACCGCCGCAACCAGGCCCGCCATCGCCAGCGACAGCAGCAGGCAGGGCAGCAGATCCTTCAGCTGCGTCCAGTAAGGATAGCCCAGCAGCTTCTTGTTCGGCCAGGCGTTGATGAGCTGCGCCAAGATATCGCAAAACAGCTGTCCCAGCGCCATGGCCAACACGCCGTAGCGCAGGGTATAAAGCAGCACGCTGGTCTCCACAATTTTCTTGATCACTTCCAGTTTCAGGAAGATATCGCTCCGCCCCATGGCCTTGATTGCGTTGAGGTTTGCCGTGTGCAGGGGATAAAATGCGTAGATCGCGCAGAAAATCTGCATAAACGGCACGCAGGGCAGCCACTGCTCCTTCAGCAGCAGCCGGACCAGCGGCGTGGCGCAGGCCGCAAGCCCCGCCATCATCGGCATCATCACAAAGGAACTGGTCTTGATGGCGCGCCGGGTCATCTCCCGCAGGGTATGGACGTTGTCCTGCTCCGCCGAGAGCACCGGCAGAAGCACACTGTCGAGAGAGGCGTTGATGCTTGTCGTGATCTGGTCCGGCCAGTTGCGGCCCTTGTCAAACTGGCCGAGTTCCTCCTTGGGATAGCGCTTGCCGATCACCAGGGAGTAGATCTGCAGATACAGCGTATCGAGGAAGGATGCCGCCAGCAGCTTCCAGCCGTAGGAGAGCAGGCCCTTCAGGCGCTCGGCGGAGAACATTTTTTTCGGCCGCCAGCTCACCGTGAACCAGAGGATCAGGGTGTTGACGGCAAAGTTACTCAGCTGCAGCGCCACCAGAGACCAGATGCCGAAGCCGAGATAGACCATCGCGATGCTCAATGCACCGGAGAACAGCGTCCCTCCCAGGGTCGCGAAGAAAAAGCGCTTGAACTGCATGGTCTTGGACACGTATGCAAGCTGGACATTGTAAAGGCCCGAGATGACCACCAGCAGGCCCAGCACCCGGAGGATTGCCACATAGCTCTCCTCCTGATAGAACACCGCGATCCGCGGCGCCGCAAGAAACAGCCCCAGATACAGCAGCAGGCTGAAGCCGAGGTTGAAGAAAAACACCGACGAAAAGTCCAGATCGTCCGGATCCTTTTTCTGGATCAGTGCGTTGGCCATGCCGCTGTCGGCAAACACCTTCAGAATGTTGATGACCGCCAGCACCACGGCGATCTGGCCGGAGGGGCCGGGGCCCAGCTTGCGCGCGAGAATGATGCCCACCACGATGTTGAGCAGCTGCGCGCCGAAACGCTCAAAAAAACGCCAGAGGAAGTTGCTCGCAACTTTGCTTCCGTTACCCATCCTTCTGATCAGTCCTCATATCCGCGGTGTTTCCGATAGAGTCGGTGCAAATGGGGCATCCTGCGCTTGAGCTCGGTGGAGATGATGCGGCCCTTTCCCATGCTTTTATGAATTTTGTCATAGGGCGGCTTGACCATCTCGTCCACACGACCTTCGATGTACAGCAACTCATACTCCCGCTCCAGCAGGACCTGGTCGATGGCCGCTTCCTGCTCCGGTGTCAAGGGATGTTGCTTCACGGTCTTCAGCATGGCGATCTCACCGCTGACAAAGCGCTTGAGCTTGTGATACTCCTGTCCGACGCCCTTGCTCCAGGCGGAGGGGTTGCTGCCGATGCGGTAGACCGACATGCAGCGGTCCAGAAAGCGCACTTTCCCCGAGAGGCCGAGCCGCACGCCGACGGCATAGTCGGTGAAGTAGCCCTGGTGATAAGCCACGTCGCGGTAGTCCGGCGGATTCAGGATGAACTCCCGCCGGGCGAGGATCGAACTCGTATGGTAGGCATGGGACATGCCCTGCACCACCTGCTCAAAGGGGATGTCCCGGTCTCCGTCCTGCGCAAACAGGACCTTGTCCGGCTGATCCGTAAAGCGGCCGATGCTGTTGTGCACACACGCGGAATACTCCGGGTGGGCATCCAGCCAGTCCACCTGAAGCTGCAGCTTTTCCGGGTCGTTCCAGTAGTCGTCCCCCTCACAGACGGCGATATACTCGCCCCGGCAGACCGGGAAAAACACCACGTCATAGAGGTTAATACGCCGGGAGTAGAGATTCTCTGTCTGATAGAAGGGCCGGATGATCTCCGGGTATCTGGCTGCGTATTCCCGGATGATGTCCCCGGTGCTGTCGGTGGAGGCATCGTCGTTTACCAGCACCTCAAATGGAAAATCCGTCTTCTGATTCACGAAACTGTCCAGGGTCTGGCGAAGATACTCCTCATGATTGTATGTCGCGCAGAGGACCGAGACCTTGCAAGTTATCTTCTCTTCCATAGAAAAATCCGCCTGTTATCTGTGATTCCGCCCACGCTTCCTATGGGCCTGATTTCAGCCCGAACTTGTGCCCGGGTCATTTTTATTTTCCCCCGCCGAAGGCGGGGAGGATAATCTCATCCGAGCTTATGCCCAGGGAGCGTTATACTTCGGGTCGTTGTAGGGATAGGGGGCAACAGACGGCCATTGGTCGTAGTCGAACTGCTGCCGCAGCAGCTGATAGCGCTCATCAAGGCGCCAGCTGCCGGTGGCCGCCCCGTCTGTCAGGTAGAGAATGTTGGTGTCCGGGTGGGCTTCCAGGATCTGTTCCATCGCGCCCTCCGGGAAGAAGTAGGCCGTGTGGCTTCCGATCCAGAGACGCTTGAGCTTGGGCATTCCCAGCAGCACTTCCCAGCCCTGCGTCTGGCCCATGCCGCAGATGTTCAGATGCTCCAGATCCTGCATGCCGGCCAGCGGTGTGAGGTCCAGTTCAATATGCGCCCAAGGGACGATCTCCAGGAATTCCAGCTTGGTGCAGTTTTCCAGCATGTCCAGCGTGTCCCAGCCGCTTGCCGTGATAATGCACACCTCGAGATTGGTCATGGTCCGCATGAAGTTCCAGTCGTGGAGCTCCAGATTGTGGCCGAGATCCAGATACTTCAGATTGGTCAGATACTTGAGTTCCTGGGTATATTCATCCCACATGTAGGGATAGAAGTTGGCACACCAGAGACGCTCGGAATCCGTCCTCATGGTGAACTGGTCATTGGCAAACCAGATTCGCCAGATGACTTCCATCTCCGGATACGCATCCCGGATCTCCGCCATGCGCTCGGAGGAGACGCCGCAGGAGTCCATGTCCAGACGTTTGCAGTGTTTCATCAGCGGCAGGATCTCACGTACCGTCGCTCCTTCATCCGTCATGACGCTGTGGTTCAGATCCATCTCTTCGGACAGTGTACTCAGATAACGCCCATAGAACACAAAGCGGTATTCCAGCTCCGCCTGCGGTGCAGCTTCCTGCAGCGTGCGCAGATCGGCCCAGGTGAGGTCCCGCGTCGCTTCTAAGGGCCGCTCCATCGCGGCAGTCTCCGCGTTCAGCTCCTTGCGGTCCAGCTTTGTCCAGGCCCCGTCGGTTCCCATGTCGATCCGCTCAAGTGATGTCATCTGCTTCAGCAGCTCCGCCGTTTCTGCCACATCCTGATGCTTCAGCTTGTGGAGTGACACCCTGGTGGCGTCCAGCGGATAGACGCTCCCCTCCGGGAAGCTCAGCTCCGGGACAGGCGTCGGGGTCGGCTCCGGCGTCTCCGTCGGCTCCGGTGTTTCTTCCGCAGTTCCTTCTGTGGTCTCTTTCTCTGTGGCCGGCGTCGGATCCGCCGAAACCGCGGCCGCGCCGCAGCCGCAGAGCATGGCCAGCACCAGGATGGTCAGGACAATGAGCAGGATGGTTCTTTTCATAAGAGATTCCCTCGGTTTCATGTGGTCTGTTTTGATCTCAATTTCTTGGCATGTCACAATTTGACTTCTTATTATATCATTCATTTGCCGCCGCTTCAACAAAAAACCGTTTCCCTGCAAATATTCATAAATCTTTTGGATTCGTCCGCTTTACGGAGCTCTTTCCGATGCGGTATAATATGCGCAGCAATTCTGCTCCCTTGAAAGGAGGACTTCCTTATGAAAAACAGAACCCTGGTCTTGGTCCTGCTGACGATTCTGCTGCTCTGCCTGTTGCCCGCGATGACGCTCACGCTGAAGACAGAACAGCATGTGGATTCCGTTCCTGTTGCGGAAGGCGCGCCGCTCCCCCCGTCCACAGCGTCCGCAAGCGTGGAGGACGCCACCGCGCTCGCAGAGCGGATTCAGCCCGATTCCACCGCCTTCCCTGAAATCATCGTCCCCGCTGAACAGGCTCTGCCTGAGCCGGGTGAGGAGACCGATCCTGTTCTGGTATCCGCCGGAAACACGATTTATGCCTATGAGGGGATGGCTGTCCGGAATGACGGAGGCACCGTTTACAGCACCGGCGCCACCGTCACCAACATGGGTGGAACCGTGTTCTGCAACGGCGGCACGGTCTACAACTACGGCGGCCGGGTCTACGCCAGAGCCGGCACGATCTATAACCACGCCGGTACGGTCTATAACGACGGCGCGGATATTATTGATTTCCCGGAAGACGATCCTCATGAGAGCCGGATCTACGGGTATTACGAGCTGAAGCTCGCCGACTACTATGAGCCCTATGTCACGCTTGAGGGCGTGGTCAACGAACCCGGCGCCGAGAGCATGATCATCAGCGAGGACAGCGTCTGCCGCGTCACGCCGAAACAAGGCTGGCAGATTGTGAACGCCGAAACCACTTCCGGCGAACTGGTCCGGAACAATGCCGACGGCAGCGTCCTGCTCACGAATGTCACGGGCGACACGCTGCTCACGCTGGAGATTGAGCCCGCGGGCTCCTAAACAACGCCGAAGGAAGTGAATGGATTGTCGATCGGTTTCAGCCCCGGATTCAGCGCGAATTTCCTGACAATAATAAAGCGGAAGAACAGGCTCTCCTGCTCTTCCGCTTTTTTCACCGCTTCTGTTTTCGTCTGTCCGTGTTCTCCGTACCTGAGATTAATAGTTCTCTTCGTGGACTTCGAAATAGGCCTGCGGATGGTTGCAGACCGGGCAGACATCCGGTGCTTTGGTCCCGACGACAATGTGACCGCAGTTACGGCATTCCCATACCTTGACGCCGCTCTTCTCAAAGACCGTCTTCTCCTCGACGTTCTTCAGAAGCTTGCGATAACGTTCCTCATGGGCCTTTTCAATGGCGCCAACGCCGCGGAACTTTGCCGCGAGTTCAGGAAAGCCCTCTTCCTCGGCTTCCTTGGCCATGCGCTCATACATGTCGGTCCACTCGAAGTTTTCGCCCTCTGCGGCATGCAGCAGGTTCTCTTCCGTGGTTCCCAGCTCGCCCAGCTCCTTGAACCAGAGCTTTGCATGCTCCTTCTCATTCTCCGCCGTCTTCAGAAAAAGAGCCGCGATCTGCTCATAACCCGCTTTCTTCGCGACGGAAGCGAAATAGGTATACTTGTTTCTGGCCTGGCTTTCTCCGGCAAAGGCTTCCCAGAGGTTCTTCTCGGTTTTGGATCCTGCATACTTGTTTGCCATGGTGGTTCCTCCTCAAAAAGGTATGATGAAGTGTGAATTTTTTCTTCCCGCTTGGGCGGGAAGAAATGGATTACGGACTTTTCCCCGCAACTGTACGGGAGGGAACGACTCCGTTTACGGTTTAACAAATCAAACCATAAAATCAGAGCCGCTCATTTGAGCGGCTCTGTGTTGGCATTGACCTATTTTCCCGGTCCGTCGCCAGACAAGTATCGTCGGCACTGGTGAGCTTAACTTCTGTGTTCGGAATGGGAACAGGTGGACCCTCACCGTTAGAAACACCAACTATTTCAGAGACACACCCTGAAAACTGAACAGAGAAGGGAGTTAATGCAAGGGCAAACCTGCATACTGTAGGTCAAGCCCTCGGGCTATTAGTACCGGTTGGCTGAACACGTCACCGTGCTTACACCGCCGGCCTATCAACGAAGTAGTCTTCTTCGGCCCTTACTCCTA
>Ga0256405_10010815_pt1 | contig 11881 bp, 10 predicted proteins | sample RumenRJG_02DNA_FD_189096 | JGI IMG/M metagenome (GOLD analysis project Ga0256405, IMG submission 189096) | Bovine rumen microbial communities from Lethbridge, Alberta, Canada - RJG_02 | ecosystem: Host-associated > Mammals > Digestive system > Stomach > Rumen | place: Canada: Alberta...
CATAAGCGTTCGGCATCAGAATACCGCACGTTTTCGCACACTCGTCGCACAAAAACGCTTCCCGCATACAACCGTTGACATCCACATCCGTCAACCGCACCGTTGCTTCGCGTTCGCACCGCCCGCACCTGCTCATGGTTGTTCTCTCAGCCACGCGCGCGCTTCCAAAGCCGCTTGGATACCCATCCCGACCGCTACGCCGGCTTGGCGGTAATACTTATCGACGCAATCGCCCGCCGCAAACACGCCCGGAACGGAAGTACAGACCGCCTTCGAAGCAATTTTGATGTACCCTTGTTCGTCCACCCCCACGAAATCGTTAAACACCTGCGAATTGTGCCACCCGACTGCCAAAAATACGCCTTTGCACGGGAGCACGCGCTCCGTTTTATCGTTCACATTACGCACAACCAACCCTTCGATGCAACCGTCCACATCGAGCCTAAAATCCGTCGGAATGTGGTTCCAGACGCAGGTAATCTTCTCGTTTTTCAGCACTTGCTCGGCGACAATTTCCGAAGCCCGCAACGTATCGCGCCGATGCACCAAATAAACCTTCTTACACAACGCGCTCAGATGCAGTGCCTCCCCGCAGGCATGATCGCCGCCGCCGATCACACAAACCGTTTCATCTTTATAGAAAAAACCGTCGCAGGTGGCGCACATGCTGAGCCCCTTGCCCTGTAAAAGCTCCTCTTCATGCGGTAACGAAAGTCGATTCGGCTGCAAACCCGTCGCGATAATAAGCACCTTTGTCGTCACGGTCGTTCCGTCGGAAAGCGTTAAAATCTTCTCGTTTTTTCCGCTTTGCGCCACCTTTTGAACGGATCCTTTCAGAAAACGCGTTCCGAACCGCTCGGCCTGCCGACGCATCCGCTCCATCAACTCCGCTCCGCCGATCCCTTCCGGGAACCCGGGATAATTATCGACCTTTGCCGACGGCATCAACGCACCGCCCGGCTTTTCACCCTCAATCACCAACGGCTTCAACTGCGAACGCGCCGTATAAATCGCCGCGGACAGTCCTGCACATCCGCTTCCGACAATCACAACGTTCTCGCAATCCGCCACGGTTTTATTCCACGGAATGAGCGCAAATTGTCAATTTTAAACGTACCAATGCGGAAAAAACGGAAACGCATTGCAAGGCATGGGAACACCATCCGATATCTCAATGCAACATTTTCGGAAGTACCCTTGGAATTTTAAAAAAATTTCCGTATTCGGTACGCTTACCCTAAAAAGACACACTGATTTTATATTTATTTCTCGAAACCGCTCTCCCGCCAATCGACCACCTGCACCTGCAACGTTCGTCGTCCGTTCCAACACGACCAACCGAGTTGAACGGCGAAATCGAGCGGTTTGTTCTGCGGAATGCGCGCATCGCCCATGCCCCAGCCGATCGCGCGATGTCCGTTCAACATTAAACGCAAATGCGCGCCGTGTTTCCCGAAACATTCGGCGGGTTCCGTTAAAATAACGTCTTTCAGGGCAAAAATCGGCATTTCGTTTCCCTGACCGAACGGTGCCAGGTGTTCCAATTCATCCAGAAAGTCCTCCGTCAGTGAAGCTTCGGACAATACCGAAGCAATCGACAACGTCGGTTGCGGCCAATCGTTTTGAAATTTTTGATGTAAAATTTCATTCAAACGCGCTTCCAATGGTAAAATGTTTTCGATTTCAACCTCCAATCCCGCCGCCGCGGGATGCCCACCCCAATGACGCAACAACGGTTGTGCCTCCGAAAAAAGTTCCGTTAAATTCACCTCTTCGATACTGCGTCCGGAACCTTTCGCAAATCCGTTTTGTTGTCCCAAAACAAACACCGGGCAGTGATATTTGCGCGTTAAACGCCCCGCCACAATCCCGACGACACCGACATGCCAATGCGGTTGGTACAATACATATGCCCGTTGATGCGGTCGTTCATTGATGAGCACTTCCGCCTCCGCGGCGATGCGACGTTCCGTTTCCTGCCGTTCCGCATTTTTCAGCGCCAGTTGCCGCGCCAGCGAACAACAGCGAACTTCATCGTCGCTCGTCAACAATTCAAACGGTACCTCCGCCGATTCCAAACGTCCGCCGACGTTGATGTGCGGTGCCAATTTGAACGCAATATCCTCTGTTGTCGGCGGATAAGAAGGATCACAACCGCAGACATCCGACAACGCCCGCAAACCGACGGATGCGGTTCGTTGCAGTTCGCGCAAACCGAAAGCCGCGAAAAGTCGATTATCGTGTTGCAACGGCACCAAGTCCGCGACGGTCGCAAGAGCAACCAAATCCAAAAATGAACTCAAACGCATATTGTGCGCACCCTGAACATTCTCTGAACGCAAAATTTTCAGCCACGCATGCAGGCACTTGAAAATCAAACCCGCCGTACATAACCCCAACGCCGATTGCGAATGTGCGGCTTCGTTCAGGTGCGGATTAACAATGACGGCGTCCGGTAATGCGTCGCGGGAACGTTGATGGTGGTCGATAATCAGAACCTCAACGCCGGCATCGCGCAACCGCTGCACCGCTTCGACCGAATTGGTACCGCAGTCCGTTGCCGCCAACAGATCAAAAGGTGCATTATCTTTTAAAACCCGATCCGTTACCGCTTCCGTCAATCCGTATCCTTCCTTCTCGCGGTTCGGGAAAACAGGTACAAATTCGTATCCGAAGCGGTAAAAAAAACGATGCAACAACGCCATCGACGTCACACCGTCCACATCGTAATCGCTCACAACCACGATGCGCCGATGTTTCACACAGGCATCATGCAGGCGGCAAACGACTTCCGGAATGTTCTCAATTTTCTCGGGCGGTTCGATATTTTTCAGCGACGGCGAAAGAAAAGCTTCGTATTCCGTTTCATCCCGAAAGCTTTTTTGCAACAACAACTGTTGAATTTCGGGACGGTAACCGCTTCTTTCAACGCACGCCCTCAGCCACTCGGGCGGTTTCGGTGGCGACGCAAAAACCCAATGCATCTAGGAATTGAGAGTCTCGTAGGGAGCAGATTCGACCGGTTTTGCCTCCAAACGCTTCCGATCGTTGCGGTTGTATTTGCAGAAAATCGGAACGGCGATAAAAATCGACGAAAACGTACCGATAAGAATGCCGAGCATAAACACCAGCGCGTAATCGCGAACAATTCCCGAACAGCACAAATACAGCAGCAGTGCGGGTATGAACGTCGTCATGCCGGTCATCAAGGTACGAGACAGAGTCTTGTTGATCGATAAATTGACGAGTTGCGGCAACGGCGCGAACGCATTGATCTTTAACTCCTCGCGCACGCGATCGAAAATAATAATCTTATCGTTAATCGAATAACCGATGACCAGCAAAACCGCCGCCACCATCGGCGCGGTAAATTGATGCCCGAAAGCAATATATAAACCAATCGTAATGAGTGTATCATGCAACAGTGCCAAAACGGAACCAACGCCGTAGCTGACTTCAAAACGCAATGCGATGTAGATAAGAATTCCGATAAGAGCAAACGTAATCGACAAAAGTGCATTCTTTTGGACGTCCGAACTGACCGAAGCCCCCATGCGGTTGTGCGCCAGACACTTAAAATGCGCATCGGGATTGGTTTCTTTCAGAGCCTCAAAAACGACGGTTCCGCGATTTTTTTCGGTCTGTATCTTCAACAGCGGCATCGCCTCGCCGACCGTCTTTTGATATACGGCATTCACTTCTCCCAAATGACGTTGCTGCGCAATTTGCCGCACGATTTGGCAATCGATCTCTTTATCGCCGCGCACCAGCAGTTCCTCGCCGCCGACAAAGTCGATACTCAAAACGCTTTTCCCGCGGACGCCCAACGCAACGCAACCAATGAGAAACAAAACAACCGAAACCGCTGCTGCCGTTTTTTGACGGGACAGGAAATCAAAATTCGCCTCGCCGAGCCACGCACGCGGCGAAAGTCTAAACTTCCCTTTTTGTGCCAAAAGCTCCAAAAGCGCGCGATTGAAGCACAAAACCGTAAATAACGTCGTCAATACGCCGACCGCCAGGGTAATACCGAAGCCTTTGACGGAACCGACGCCGAAAAACACCAGCAACACTGCCGTCAAAAGCGTCGTGATGTTGGAATCCAAAATCGTCAAAAGCGCCCTTTTGTGTCCGAGCTCCAACGCCGTTTCCGTGTCGCGACCGTTTTTAATTTCTTCGCGCACACGCTCAAAGATTAAAACATTGGCATCCACCGCCATCCCGAGCGTCAGTGCCAGAGCGGTAATACCGGGAAGCGTAATCGTTGCGTTCAAGACCACCCAGGAAACAAGGATGAAAATAAAATTCAGCACCAGCGCCAATCCGCAAACGGCACCGGGAAGACGATAATAACCGATCATCACCGCCATTAGCAAACAAACGCCTATGATCGATGCATTCACGGCAACATCCCGAGCACCCGCCGCCAACGACGGTCCGATTTCGTAAATCTCCGCCAAATCGAGCTCAAATTCCAGCGGATTGTTTAATACATTGGACAACTCAATCGCCTCCCGTTGCGTAAAACGCCCCGAAATGCTCGCCTGCCCGCCCGTAATTTCCGACTGAATAACGGGCGCCGAACAGACTTTTCCGTCCAATACAATCGCCAGCGATTTGTGCAAATTCTGCCGCGTTACCGCCGCGAAACGCTCCTTTCCGTCCGGGGTCATTTGAAGACTGACTTCGTACTTGCCGTATTGGTCGACAACGGGATGCGCTTCCTTCACCGATTTTCCCGTCATTTCGGGAATTTTCTTCACCACCAACGGCACCAACACCGCTTCGCCCTTGTCGTCTTCGCGCTCCAAAAATAACTTTTCGTATCCCGTCGGAATCGGATCGCTTTCGCGCACATCCTCGTTGACCAAGCGAAATTCCAGCTTTGCCGGTTTTTTCAGCGCACCGACAATATCGGAATTGGTTTCCAGTGAAATTCCCGGCAACTGCACCTCAATCCCGCCGCGACCACGCGGACGTACCAGCGGCTCCGCCACCCCGAGCGCATCGATACGCCCGGAAATGACTTCGATGGCTTTTTGCACCATCCGCCGACATTCGTCATCGCTTTTCTTTTCCAACAACTGCGGACGAATGTTCAGCGAAAACGCCACGCCGCCCTTCAAATCCAGTCCCTGCTTAAAAACACTCCGCGATTTTTGGAGCAGATACTGCAACAAAATGCGATTGCGCTTATCGATGTTTTTAATGTCGGCGATGTTGAACTGCGTAAAACACGTACTCAGATCCAAATTTTTCTCGTGACAAAGCACCAACAACGCATGCATCAGATTCGGCGCCTTCTTTTCGGCAACCTGTTGCCGCGCCTCCTCCCAAACACTTCGGAAAGCATCCCGATTTTGCTTCACCTCGCTCAATAAATACGCATCGTACGGTTTATCGTGCCACGGCGTTAATTGCGAAAGCCCGACCAACAGCGCGATCACCGTAACCCACAAACGCGTGTTAAATTTCTTCATTTCTTACCCGACTTCGGCGCGACCTTGTTTTTCGGTTCGGTGACTTTGCTCTGAACAAAATTCTTGTGCAATTCCAGCTTCGAATCGCCCGTTTTGATGAGCAACCGATCACCCTTAACCTGCATCACTGTCGCAAAAAGCCCCGAGGTCGTTAAAATTTCATCGCCTTCCTTCAACGCCGCAATCATCTTCTCCTGCTGTTTTTGCTTTTTCCGTTGCGGCGCAATCATCAAAAACCAAAACGCCAGCGCAAACAACAGCATCATCAGAAACGATGATGCTCCGGGTGCCCCGGGCGTTGCGGGTGTGTTCAGTAAAAGAGGCGGAAAAACTCCTGACATACTCGACGCTTATTTGAAGATATTTCCACGCAAACCGCAAGCGCTTTTTTACGTACATAATCCGCCAAAGAAACGTTGTGCTCCGAAGGGTTGTGTACGTACGGAAAAAAGAAAGCGCTGCAATGTGCTCTGGATGATGATGGTATAAGCTGATATTCTCGGGATATGCAAACAAGCCGCAGGAGGTCTTTCTTCCGTCGCCGAAAGGTAACCGTGGCACACTCCTTTTTTACATTCCCTTCTTCACCGACTGCAAAGCACGCTTTAAAATGCCCTCGACGGTTCCTTCATCGGGAAACGCTTCCCGCACCTTCTCCGTCAACGCTTCGGCTTGTTTCGGCGCATAACCGAGCACCGCCAACGCCGCCGCCGCATCGTCATACACGGAGGCTTTTTTCGGCACATCGACCGCCGACGACGTCGACAACTTTTTCAAACAGCCCTGTAATTCCAACACGAGACGTTGCGCGGTTTTCTTCCCGACCCCCGGACATTTCGACAACGCCGCAACATCCTGGCGGACAAGGAGCCCGCACAACTCCGGCATTTTAAAAACCGTCAATAGCGTCAGTGCCAGCTTCGGACCGACGCCGTTCACTTTTTCGACCAAAAGCTTGAAACAGTTGCGTTCTTCAAGTGTCTGAAATCCGTACAGTTGCTGATTGTCTTCGCGATAAACCGCGTACGTGAACAGCCGACACGTTTGATGCAACGCAAACGCCTGCGGTTGCGGCACAAACACTTCGTAACCGACACCGTGAACATTCAGACAGATACCGCCGTCGGTTAAAAATTCGACCGTGCCCTCCAAAAAGACAATCATCCGCGATTATACCGACACAACAAAGCGGCTTTGTAAAATTCAAACGGCGGAAATGCGTCTTGAAACTTTTTCAATGCTTTGTCGAAAGGAGAAAAAAAGATTGACAATTGTCGTTTTTTTGAAACAAAGTGAAGGAAACGGTAACTTTTTTATGAGATATAATGGGATAAACACAAAATAATTCAAAAATTTATGAAGAAACTCATATTACTCATCGGGATAACGTGTCTGCCGCTTTCGGTTTTCTACGGAGCGCTGACATGTCGTATATGCTATAACGAAGGTAAACGGTTCTCGTGCAGCAAAATGCCAATCATGGTCTTTCACCTTGCGAGAAAACATGATTTGTGGTGCTGTCCTCATTGTCAAGAGCGTATTCAGGGCTACCAAACCTATAAGAACCATGTGAAGGATACGCATAACAGACGAACCTGCTCAAGATGCGTGACGCGTACCTTCGAAAAGGAAGAAGCGTATCAATTACACGTCGATGCTTTTCATCTTCCGTTGGAGAAATACAGACAGATCTGCGGAGCTTGCGAAACAAAGTTCCCGACGCTTGAAAGATTCGTTATTCACGCAATCATGCAACACAAACAATACGTCTGTTGGTATTGCATGCAGGCCACCGATAAAGGAATGCAGTTGAAAATAAATTCTTATGGGAATAACAAAGATGGATTTCTGAAGCATATGAAGGATAAACACGGAAAGCTTATCTGCACCGAATGCAATATGCGGGTGTTTGACCTCAAAGAAGAGAAGGCTTACGAAGAGCATATCAAGCAATACAACCATAAAGGCAAGAACATCTCAAAACTGTGCAAGTCCTGCAATCGTACGTACACATTCCGCTATAAAGCGGAAGCAGAACTTCATGAATTGCAACATGCGCATTTTTTGTATTTTTTTGAACAAACAATCCCGGGATATGAATGTTGCATCCAGTACCGAACGCTTATCTTAAGAGCAAGATATAAAAACTATGAAACGGAAGAGGAATGGCATGATGCAAAAATAAACTCTGTAAGGGAATTTTACCTGCACGTTTTGGCAGATCATCAGCGGTGTTTGTTTTGCGAAAATTCCGTAACGGATAAATCCCGTGAAGTACTGAAAAAAACTTTGAAATCCATGAAATATCAGCAAATTGCGCATGATGCACGCATGTTCATTCGGCTGGACGAAAACACATTTACCAAAGGAGAAATTCCCGTTATTCCCTGCGATATGTGCGGATCGCCGTTACAACCGAACCGAAAAAGCCAGTTGTTTTTCGCAAGCATTAAAGAATTTCCGTTCGGGAAAGGGTTGGATAGGCAGGATTATCCGTTTCACCATCTGGAATATGACGAACGGAAGGCGGAGAAAAACACAATGATGTCCGTCATTAAAGAAGTTCCGGCGAACGAAGAAGAAACCTGCCTTATGCCGAAAGAGGAAAAAGATGACATAATGAAAGAGGAAAAAGATGTCATAATGAAAGAGGAAAAAAATGACATAATTTCAGGCGAGGAAGACGAAAACGGCGAAGAAGAGGAGGAAGAAGAAAAAGAGGAAGAGGATAAAAAAGAGGAAAAGGCAAAAGTTGAACCGAAGGAAGAAAAGTGAATTCGGGGACGGAACGGCGGAGATTATACAGGACTTTAAAAACTTTTCGAATGATATTCGGAAGTATGAATGGGTGTCGGAGTACGGTGTTGCCGGAACCGACGCCTTCATGGTGCTTTTTGTTTGAAAAGTAGATAAACGTTACTTTTATTCCGACGTTTTTATTGAAACACAGGTATTCGGTACCGTCGCAACGTGAAGTTTATCGCTCAAATCTTCCCATTTAACCCATCGAGTACCTTTTCCATCACCGCAACATTTTTTTCGCTCAACAGGTACAGCGGCAAACGGACTTCGGCACTTTTAATCAAACCGCGACGTTGAAGTAAGTACTTGATCGGCACGGGATTGGTTTCGACGGTTAAAGCGCGAAATAATGCATAATAACGTCGATGCAGATCCGCCGCCGCTTCGAAGTTATTATCGGAAACAAATCGATACAGACGGACAATTTCTTCGGGAATCAGATTTGCGGCAACGCTGACCAATCCTTTGGCACCGAGCGAGAAAAACGGCAACATCATGACATCTTCTCCCGTTAAAACACGGAAATCCGCATCATTCTCCTTCACCAGTTGCGCAACGCGATTGCACGAACTGCCGTTTTCCTGGATCGCGACGATGTTTTTGTGATTTTCCCGCAACCGTCGAACGGTTTCGGGCGCAATTTCCACACCGCAACGAAACGGCGACGAGTATAAACAAATTGGTTTATCGGTTGCCTTCGCCAGGGCTTCGAAATGTAAATACAATCCCGCTTGCGTCGGTTGATTGTAAAACGGCGTTACGGCAAGGAAGCCGTCCGCGCCGAGTGTTTCATAAGCGATTATTTGCTCCAATGCCCGCCGCGTATCGTTGGCGTCGACGGTCATCAATAATTGCAACCGACCTCCGACCGTTTCAACGACGAACGACAGCAATTCCCTGCGTTCCGTATCGCTCAACGTCGGATTTTCGCCCGTGATTTCCGCCAACACCAAACCCTGAACGCCGGAAGCGCATTGGCGTTCAATCAAGTTTTGAAGCGATGCGAAATCGATTTTTCCGTCGACGAAAGGCGTCACGAGAGCGGTACAGATACCTTGAAACGAAGCGAAGGGAGTCATACCTTATGTATCGGTCGATTTTTGAATTTTTTCACACCAAAATGCCCGCCGTTTTTTCGCGCGTTTCGCCGGATTTCAGGGTTTCGATATGATTGCTCCAGTACTCAAAGGTATTTACAAAGTGTTCCAGAGAACGATTAAACGATGCGTAATCGCACGAAGCGACCGGCAGACTTTGTACCAACTGCGTTTTTTCGCTGCCGAGCTGCAGTCCGAAAGCCGCACCGTCGGTATCTTTCCAGCCGAGATTATGATCCAACAGCGCATCGCAAAAGGCTTGTTGCGGAATGGTTTTACTCTCCAAAGCACCTTGGAAATGAAATGTTTGTGCCGACGGTTCGTAGCCGATCTCGATCAGCAATTTGTCGTCAAACATCAAAAAACAACGTTGATCGGCATCCAATACCAACCGACCGCCCAACTTCAACTCTTCATCCAACCGCTTCAACCATTCCTCAAAGACCGACATGCCTTATTTTAACACGCCGACAAAACGGAGGCAACGCCCTATGATAATGAACGATGATAACGTTGCCAATAATGGCAACCGGAATGAACCGTCAACAAGGTCGCCGTTACAAACAAAACATCGTTGATGATCGTCAGAAGACAGATGCCCTCCGTCGGAAACCACGCGGCGGCATCGATACGCAACATTTCGATGAGGAAAAACGCACCCGTGAAAATAATTTGCAGGATGGTTTTCAATTTTCCCGATTTCTCCGCCGCCATGACGGTTCCGTTCTTCGCGATCATCACGCGCAGACCGGTGATAAAAAACTCGCGGCACACGATGAGCAACATGCAGAAAATGCCCCATGTCGGAACCAGTCCCTTTCCCGCCAGCAAAAGAAACATGCCGATGATAAAAATTTTATCAATCAGCGCATCCGCCAGCTTTCCGAAGTCGGAAATTTGATGGTATTTGCGCGCCGCCCAACCGTCCAGCCAATCGGTGACGCCCGTCAAAACGTACAAAATAAATGCCAGCGTTTTTGAGCCCGCAAAAGAGGCATAAAAGAAAAAACCGATTGCGAAAATCAGCGGGATACGCGCCAGCGTGATCGCGTTCGGCACATTCACGCTTTTATTATTTATTTCCAATGCCCGTTCGGCAAGCCTGTTTTGGTGAAATACCGCCTGCGAACGGTAAGAACGGTGAAATTATGCGAGAAAAACATTCGACCATACCCTCGGGAGACTTTGTACATCGAAAACACAACCGAACAAAATGTTCTTAAAGGCATTTGTTTTGCTTTTGTCATCTGCTTTGACCCAAAAAATCACCGAAAGACCTTTGAATACTTGTCGAAATCAAAAAGTTCAGTGTTCGTTTTACGGCTGGAGCACGTCACGCTGTGGTTTGCGTACTGATATTAGACCTCTGCGCCGTGATTTCATGCTTGTTCCTTGTGCTCCTTTCGGTCATGATAAATATGTTGCGTTTTTTATAAATATCCAACGCGCAATTTTTATGCTCATCGATGCTCACTGCCACCTGGATCACCTGGGAATTGCCGGTGCGGGTGAGTTTTTGTCGCATCTGAGCGAAAACAACCTTGAGGGCGTCATCGTCTGCGGGCTGAATGCGCACGATTGGGCATTTTATGCCGATTTGGCGAAACAATTTCCGACATTGAAATTTTGTTGCGGGCTCTATCCGTTGGAACTTTCAGAGCATTGGGTACAGGATTTGGAACGGATGCGCGCGTTTCTTCCCCAGGCGGTCGGCATTGGGGAAATCGGTCTGGATTTTCACGGCATCTTCGATAATGCGCACATTGCGCAAATGAAGTTGCAAATGAAGGTCTTTGAGCGGCAACTGCGTCTGGCGCAACTTTACGACTTGCCGGTCGTCATCCACTGCCGCGATGCCTTTTTTGCGATTAAGGAAATTTTACAATACACGCACTTCGATTTGAGAAAGGTGATGTTCCACTGTTTCGTTGAAAATCTCGAAGCCGCGCGGTGGGTAACCGACAACGGCGGTTTATTGTCTTACTCGGGCGTCACGACCTTCAAACGCTTCGGTCATACGCACGAAACGGCGATGGCGACGGATTTATCGCACATCGTTATCGAAACCGACAGCCCCTACCTGACACCGGCTCCGTTTCGCGGGCAGCAAAACTTCCCGACTTACGTGCATTACGTTGCCGAGAAACTGGCGGAATTGAAAGGAATTCCCTTCGATGAATGCGTGCGTGCAACCACCGAAAACACAAAACGGTTTTTCGGATTTTGAAACGTTTGCGTTCGGAAAAAATACTTTGAACGGATGTAACGTTGTCGAAAAGAAGCTATTCCGAACGTAATATATTTCCTTTGTATGCGTTGTAAAGCCGTCGAAAAGAGGGTTTAGAAAGTGCCCCGTTCCAGCTCGACAGTGTTTGCTTTTGTCTTTTTTGCCGCAACCCGACCCGATTTACGTCAAATTTTTTAAAAAAATACTTGACAAAAAAAAAAAAAAAAGTGCAAAGGGGGGTATTATGAGAAAAAAAACCGAAAAAATATTTATTA
>Ga0256405_10010817_pt1 | contig 11880 bp, 7 predicted proteins | sample RumenRJG_02DNA_FD_189096 | JGI IMG/M metagenome (GOLD analysis project Ga0256405, IMG submission 189096) | Bovine rumen microbial communities from Lethbridge, Alberta, Canada - RJG_02 | ecosystem: Host-associated > Mammals > Digestive system > Stomach > Rumen | place: Canada: Alberta | collected...
AACAGAAAAGGTTATTGATGCTATTGCTGCAATGTCGCCTGTTCGTGTAGTATTCCGTGATAGTAGTTTCACAGAGGCAGCAGCAAAGATGAATCTCTTCGAGTTGTTCAAGCAGAAATGTAATTGGTCAGAAACTGAAGTGCGAAACAATGTAAGGGTTATTTAGAGTATGAACGAGGAGCACAACATAATGGCTACTTTCATCATAAAAGCATTGCAGAAAGAAAGGGCGGTCACCTCATTCGGGCGGCTTAAAGAGCTCTTGATGAATGATTCCAACGTTATGCCGAAACTAAAGAAATATGACACGATGCAGATGGGGTGGGCTTTTGAAAATGTTCTAACTATGCTTCAAAATGATTATGACTTATTAAGAATTGAAGGGCAAAGAGCTAGTGCGAATCGTTCATTTGAACTTACCGCTAAAGGTTATAGCGTACGGTTAAGTCCAGATTTTAATGGTTTTCTTTTCAAGACAAAATTGTGTAGTGTATTAAACAAAGGTGTACCCTGGATTGCTTCTATAGTTGCTCTTTTTATTAGTTGCAAGTCTCTTATTCAGAATGGTCTTAATTGGCCTGCTTATATCTTCATGCTACTTTCGATGTTATTTGGAATAGTAATAGGCTACGAATTAAAACAAAGATATTAAAATAATTGTTATATAATGGAACATTTACAAAAAACAACCACACCACTTACAGATTTCAATATTGATAGTCTGTACAAGTTATGTCCTTCTGCATTTACAGAAGTGCAGGGTGATGATGGTAAACTAACTAGAAAAGTAAACTTCGCAAAACTACGTGAACTTCTCGGCGACTTCGCCTTCGATGATGCCCCTGAAGTATATGATTTCACTTGGGTTGGCAAACGTGCTGCCATGCGCGAGGCTGCCGCACCTATCAGGAAGACCCTTCGCCCGTGTCCCGAAGAGTCTGTTGATTGGGACACGACTCAAAATCTATATATCGAGGGCGACAACCTTGAAGTTCTGAAGCTCCTCCAGAACTCCTATATGGGCAAGGTTAAGATGATTTATATTGACCCACCCTATAACACAGGTAGTGACCTTATTTACAAGGATAATCGACGTTTAACAGAAGAAGAATATGATGCTTCTATAAGTGATGAACAGGGAAATCGCCTAGTGATTAATAAATATTCTAATGGAACTTTCCATTCAGATTGGTGCTCAATGATATATCAAAGACTATTTACGTGTCGGGCACTTCTATCTGAAGAAGGCGTTATATTTATATCAATAGACGATAAAGAATTAGATAATCTGAAGAAAATTTGTAGTGAAATCTTTGGTGAATCGAATTTCGTTGCAAATATGGTTTGGCAGTCAACTGCAGGATCTAATACCGGCACGGATATTGTTACAGTGACCGAAAATATACTGGTTTATACCAAATGCCGCGATAATTTCACCTTTGATGGTAAACTTTCTGATGAAGATTCATTTACGTTGGTGGATGAATACGTTAATACAAGAGGTAAGTATTCTTTGGACAAAATGGATAGAAGACGAGTCGCAGGACACTATTCAGAAGCTCTTAATTTCCCAATTAAAATGCCTGATGGCTCAATGAGATGGCCTGGTGGAACTAAAGAAAAAAACAATGAAGGATGGAATTATCTTTGGAGTAAAACTAAAGTTGAATGGGGAATTAAGAATAATTTTATCGTATTTAAAGAACTTGATGGGGAATGGAGCGTGTATAATAAAAGATACTCAAAAGTTGATAATGAAGGAAATCCTGTAGAACGCACTATTCCTTTTAGGAACTTGATTACATCTGATCAAAGTAATACTGCGCAAGGAACATCTGAATTAAGAGACTTATTTTCATTAAGGCCTTTTGATTTTCCAAAGCCTACATCATTACTAAAGCAACTCCTTCTCACTGCAGTAAGAAAACAGAAAAATTCAATTATTCTAGACTTCTTTTCAGGTTCTGGTACTACTGCTGATGCAGTAATGCAGTTAAATGCTGATGATGAAGGGCTTCGTCGTTTTATCCTAGTTCAAGCTCCTGAAAAAACAGATCCAGAAAGTGAACCATATAAAGCCGGTTTAAAAAATATATGTGAGGTTGGTAAAGAGCGTATTAGACGTGCTGGAAAAAGAATTAAAGAAGAGAATCCTATTAAAACAAAACATTTAGATACAGGTTTCCGTGTCTTCAAGTGTGTCGAATCGAACTATAAGGACGTAGCATTCACACCAAAAGACTATTCTCAAGAGAGTCTTGACTTATTCATTGATAACATCAAGCAGGGTGTTACAGACCTGGACTTACTCTTTGACTGTATGCTTCGATGGGGTGTTGAACTATCTATGCCGCTTAAATCTACCAAGATGGATGGCTGTACCATTCACAATGTGGATGATGGCAACTTAGTTGCATGCTTTGATGGTGTAGTAACAGAAAAGGTTATTGATGCTATTGCTGCAATGTCGCCTGTTCGTGTAGTATTCCGTGATAGTAGTTTCACAGAGGCAGCAGCAAAGATGAATCTCTTCGAGTTGTTCAAGCAGAAATGTAATTGGACAGAAGAGGAAGTTAGAAAGAATGTCCGTGTCATTTAAGATATAGAAGTATTATGGCTAAAAAATTAACGCTAAAATTCAAAAACCAGCAGTTCCAGACTGATGCAGCTAAGGCGGTAACCGATGTGTTCCATGGCCAGCGTAATCAGGCTATGGTGGAGTTCACACATGACATGGGTACTGTAGAAGGTGAAACTGATAATATGTTTGATGTGGTTGGATTCCGCAACCAACCACTGACTGTCAACGGAGAGATATTGCTGGAGAACATTCGCAATATTCAGATTCCACAGCAGCTGAAACCGTCAGAGACAGTGGATCCTACTGACCTTCGCCTGACAATTGAAATGGAAACGGGTACGGGTAAAACATATACCTATATAAAGACGATGTTTGAATTGAACAAACTGTATGGTTGGTCCAAGTTCATTATCGTGGTACCAAGCATTGCAATCCGTGAAGGTGTCAGCCGTTCGTTTGAAATCATGAGCGAGCACTTTGCTGCTGAGTATGGTAAGCGCATTCAGTCGTTTATCTACGATAGTAAACAGCTGACAAAGATAGACCAGTTCGCAAGTGACAGCAATATGCATGTGATGATTATCAACACTCAGGCTTTTGCTGCCCGTGGTGAGGACGCTCGTCGCATCTACATGAAGTTAGATGCTTTCCGTTCACGTCGCCCCATCGACGTGATTGCAGCCACTAATCCTATATTGATTATTGATGAGCCTCAGTCTGTGTTAGGTGCTGACAGACATAATGCCACACGTACCAAATTAAAAGAGTTTAATTCACTCTTCACACTGTTGTATAGTGCTACCCATCGTGCAGACGATATTCAAAATATGGTATATCGTCTGGATGCCATGGACGCATACAACAAAAAACTGGTGAAGAAAATCACCGTGAAAGCCGTTGAACAGCGTGGTTCTACAGCTACTAATGGTTATATCTATCTGGAAAGTATCGAATTATCTGAAGGAAACCCTCGCGCCCGGATTGGTTACGAGAAGAAGCAACAGAATAGCGTAAAGCAAGTTATCCAGCTTGTAAGTGACGGATTTGACTTATATCAGCAATCCGGTGGACTTGAGGAATATGCAGATGGCTACAAAATAGAGAGCATCGATGGATATAACCGAACTGTTCGTTTACTAAATGGTATGACTCTTCAGGAGGGAGAAACATACGGCAAGACAAATGAAATTTATATTCGTCGCCAACAAATTCGTGACACCATTATCACACATATTAACAAGGAACGCAAGTTGTTTAAACGAAACATCAAGTGTCTGTCCTTATTCTTCATCGACCATGTGGATAATTATCGTATCTATGAACAGGGCGGTGGTACCAGTAAAGGCATATTCGCTCAGATGTTTGAGGAAGAATATAAAGACATCGTAGGCTCCCTTCAGCTGACTACTGAGGATAGCCCAGAATATATTGCCTATCTCAAACGTTTCGATGCAGACCAAGTACACAATGGATATTTCTCACGCGACAAGAAAGGTCATTTCGTACAGCCTTCTGCAACAGAGCTTCGCAATGAGGCATCAAATGACGCATCCGCCTATGACCTTATTATGCGAGATAAAGAAAAGTTATTGTCATTCGATGAGCCAACTCGTTTTATATTCTCGCATTCTGCATTGAAAGAAGGTTGGGATAACCCTAACGTCTTCCAGATATGCACGCTTAAAGACAGCGATAATCAGACCAAGAAGCGTCAGGAAGTCGGTCGTGGTATGCGTCTATGCGTGAACAGTGATGGTGAGCGCCAGGACGAAAATGTACTGCATGGCAGCGTCTTTGAGATTAATACACTTACTATCATTGCCAGTGAGTCGTATAATTCTTTTGCTGCAAAGCTTCAGACGGAAATTGCAGAAGCTGTGGCCGATCGTCCTCAGAAAGTTCAGAAAGAACTGTTCCTCGATTTGGTGGTCACCAATGCTCAGGGCGAACAGCGTAAGTTGGATGAAGACGATGCCCAGGAATTGACCTACACGCTACGTATGAAAGGCTATATCACCAAGCAAGGACAGCTGACACCACTGTTCCATGAAGACAAGAAACAGGGTACTCTTGACTTTGGGGATTATAATGACGTGAAAGATGATGTTGTGAAACGTCTAGATTCCGTCTTCAATCCTGAGGCTGTTAAACCTGAGAATGCTCGCCATGTCCGTGAAGCTCACTTTGATGAAAAGAAATTTGCTCGAAAAGAGTTCCAAGATATGTGGCGCAGGATTAACTGCCAGACTTACTATACCGTCAACTTTGACACTCAGAGTCTGATAGATGCTGCCGTTCTTGAACTTGATAATCACCTGACAGTAACGGAAATTAGCATCACTGTTACAGAAGGTGAAATGAAGGAGATTAAGAGCAAGAAACAGCTGCAGGCAGGAGAAGCTATGAAGATAAAAGGAGCAACAACTACGCATGTTCATGAACTTGTTAATGAACATGTAAAGTATGATCTTATTGGTAAGTTAGTTGAAGCTACAGGCCTGACACGACTTGCTATAGTGAATATTTTAAAGCGGGTGAAGCCGACAACTTTTAATAAATTCAAAGCTAATCCTGAAGAGTTTATTATCAGAGCTGGTAATATTATCAATCAATGCAAGGCTATCGCAGTTGTCGAGCATGTCAAGTATCACAAACTTGACAGAGAATTTGATACAGATATATTCAGTGCTGAAGCTCTGAAAGGTCGTTTGGGCATTAACGCCATGGAGTCTGCCAAATCACTTTATGACTTAGTGGTTGTTGATTCGCAAGGTATCGAGATGAATTTTGCCAAAGAGTTAGAAAACCACAATGAGGTAGCCGTTTATACTAAGTTGCCTGGTGGTTTCTATATCAACACGCCTGTTGGTCATTACAACCCAGACTGGGCCGTTGTCTTCCATGAGGGTGAAGCCATCAAACACATCTATTTTGTTGCTGAGACAAAAGGCTACAAGAAAGATGAGGTACTTGACTTCCGCAAGACTGAGGACGTGAAGATTGAGTGTGCTCGTCGTCATTTTGCTACTATCTCTCAATCCACTGTCAAATATGATGTTGTGAAGGACTATGGTGAATTACGTGATATAATAACTAAGGACTAATAAAAGAATAAAACTATGTATTACAAATACATTATAAAAAGCATTAAAGACAACAAGGAAATGTTAGGGGAAACCTCTAATTATATTCCTACAACTTTAATTGAAGCAGAATTGAAACGGAGTATATGGAGTAAACTCATAAGCAAATCTGAGAGTGTCTATTTCACTGTTCTTAGTGACTCTACTCTCCATAAGAATGCAAAAGCTGCTTTTACTTCTGATTCTATTTGGGAAATAAACCTGGATGATTTTACTTACAACAATGTTGTTGGTAGAATAATGTATCTAGACAAGGCTATTGCTAAAGAAAAGGAAAATAGATCAAAAGTAAGAAGAGTTAATAAATCAGAGCTAAAGACAAAGCAACAAACTGCACAACAAGTTAAGCCAAAGCAAGTGAGCGAAACACCAAAGCCAAATGCTCCCGTTCAACAGCAAGTTTCAGAAGAAGAGCTTGATTTGAGCAATATCCAACCATGCTTCAACCCAATGGCTTTGCCTAGGGTGAAAATGACAGAGGTATTCTCCATGCAACCAATAACTGAGAGCAATTTAGAGAATGACGCTTATACCCTTTCAACCATGTTGATGTTTGATAAGGATACAAATGAATATATGCATGATTTTGCTGGGTTAGAGGCAAGAGAAAAGATACCCATGTATCTTATCAATAGCGTAATGACACAATCTATGGGCATTGCATTCTGCTATATTATCAGAATGAATGCTGGTATATGTGGTTTAATAAAAGTAACAAGTCCGGCTCATAACAAAGTCACTAATAACTTTGATCATTGGTTGATAGACTATATCCTTATACCGCCACTTAGAGGTCGTAAGATTATGAAATCTGCCCTTCCTATTGTTTTTGATATAATGAAAAGACGTCTTGGGATTACGGATCCTGTTTATGCTATGGTTATTCCCGGGAATGATGTTTCAATTCATCTCCTTACCCTCAACGGTTTTAAAGAAGACACTACGTTAAGTAAGCCTGTCGATCCCAATACAGGTAAGCAAGCTATCATTTTCAAGAAAATCTTATAATTAAAACAAGGGAATCTGTGAAAAATGGAAATGACTTGGCTTTATTTACTTGGTGCTTGCACAATCTTAGTTCTGGTTATCCTGACAGTATACTGTTATAGGAAATCCAAACACCTGCGTTTGTTAGGGTATGATTTCGTGTATTACTACATGAATGAGTGCAATAAACTGACATACTATCGGGATAAGGATAAGCATATCGCTACGAAGTTTGAAGCCAACTATAATTCTTTAGTCTCAAATAGAAACAAATGGTTTCTGTTTTTGGGGACTAAATATATCATAGAGAATCTTATAAACTTCTACGAAAAAGCAAATTTACTGACAAATAAAGCCGCTCCTTTCTTTTCTCTAAACCATTATTTTGCTCATTCAGAATGTATGAAGTTCAAAAAGATGGTAAATGAACTAGAAAAGCTAATGGAATCGGTTGTCACTAATGAATGTCGCAAATATGTTGAAGAAGAATATGGCGACCCGCTTTTCCTTATCTTTCCCTCAGAAATAAAGTATAAACATGATTTTTTAAAGCTAAGAGACGCACACAATAAAGAATTTGTCGAAAAAGAACTGCGAGAAAACAAATCATACTTTGACACTATACTGAAATACCCACTTGATCCTCAGCAACGGGAATCAATAGTTCAGTTGGAGGATAACTGTCTTGTCATCAGTAGTGCTGGTTCTGGTAAAACGTCAACTTCTATTGCCAAAGTAAAGTACTTATTAGATAAGAGAAACCTGCGGAAAGATGAAATTCTAGTGCTGTCTTATAATAGAAAGACTGCCGAAGAGTTCCAGGAGCGACTTAATGTTCCTGGCTTGACGTGCCGTACATTCCATCGATTTGCTTGTGACATTATTGCTGATGTGGAAGGCCGATTCCCTGATGTTGCAGAAGATACGTTTCTTCTGGAATGCTATTATCAGCTTATAAAAAAGAATGAAACCTTCAAAGCGGCAGTAACCAAGTATGTCGGTGAGGTGGCCGACCTTACGAAACTGGAGCATGAATATGAACATGCAGAGAAGTATTTTGAAGACCGCGAGACGTATGGACGAATGGCTCCGTATGGTGATATGAACGGAAATCCAGTATTCACTCGCTCTGAGGAAGAGAAGAAAATATGTACTTGGCTATCGACACATAACGTTGATTTTCGATATGAGGAACCTTACCCGTATGACACTTCAACAAAATTCCATCGTCAGTACAAACCTGATTTTACAATTTATTATGAGCTAGAAGGACAACGATACTATGCATACCTTGAACACTTCGGAATAGATAAAAATAGTAATGTTCCTCAATGGTTCGGAGAAGGAAAAGAAGGTGGTTTTGAGCGTGCAAATCGTGAATATAACGAAGGCATCATTTGGAAACGTAGGGTTCATAATGAATACAAAACATACCTCATGGAAACGACTAGTGCCATGTTCCATGACAAGTCGATATTCGAGAAGCTGGAACAGCAACTGAGAAAAATCGGAGTAAATCCAGTGGAGCTGTCGGAGGAAGAGAAATACAAGCGACTCTTTGAACGAAACGAGACGATGGAAGAGAACATAATGAAATTATTCTCTTCATTCATTGCCTTGATGAAGTCAAATGGTAAGTCATTCGACTCAATCATGCAGACGATTATAGATAGTGGTCAGCCTGAAAACTTCTGTGAACGCTGCAGGTTCCTGATGTACGAGGTAATTAAACCTCTTTATGAGGAATACGAAAAGGCATTGGCGGAGAAGAAGCTAAGAGACTTCACGGACATCATTCTTTCTGCCGCAAAATATTGTGAAACGGGTAGATACAAATCTCGTTTTTCGTATATTCTAGTAGACGAGTTCCAAGATATATCGGTGGACCGCTATAAGTTTATTGTGTCGTTGAGACAACAGGATCCTCTGACTAAGACTTATTGCGTCGGCGATGACTGGCAATCAATTTACCGTTTCTCCGGAAGTGATATGAATCTCTTCAATCATTTTGAGGAGCACTTCGGATTTACAGAAAAATGTAAAATCGAAACGACCTATCGTTTTGGGAACCCGCTTGTGGAGCGATCTTCTGCGTTTATCCTGAAGAATCCATCACAAGTTCAGAAAACAGTGAAACCGCTTTCCGATAATGTCTGCACCAAGATTTCGTTCGTTCCATTTTCCAGGACTTCCAATGAGACATATCTTAACGAGATTAAAAAACTCATTGAATCATTACCAGTTGACGAAACAGTGATGCTGATGGCTCGCTACAACTATGAGGTGAAGATATTCCCTCGTAGTTGTGTGCGGCAGCAATCACCGACATCAAAACGGGCAACAGTCACTTTTGCTGGCCGGACAATGCAGTTTATGAGTGTACATGCAGCAAAAGGTCTGGAGGCTGATAATGTTATTATCTTAAACTGTAGTCAAGATGGGGGTGGTTTTCCGTCACGTATTACGGATGACCCAATACTGGGGTATGTGCTGAGTAAAATTGACACCTTCGAATATTCAGAAGAGAGACGCCTATTCTATGTAGCCATCACACGTGCAAGGAAACATACGTTTGTGATGTACAACGAGAATATGCCATCGGTTTTCGTCACAGAAATGACAGAAAAAGATGATGAACATCAGTTGCGCTGTCCTGTTTGTAAGAAAGGGTTATTCAAAGTGGTCAAGGAGGACATTGCAAAGAACGGCAAGAAATACAGATTTTTCCTCTGTTCTAATTCTGTAGCAGGATGTCAGAATAGTTGGATAGCATTCTACGATGATGAACAAGAAATTTTCCCTCAATACCAAAACATGTTACAGCGAATAGAGCGTGAAAGACAGATAGAACTCAGTAAAAAACAAGAACAAGAAAAACGATGGGAAGAGTTTGAAAGATTTGTTGAAGAGAATAAAAAACGCAAACAGCAGATGCAACAGAGAATTGATTACGCAAATACTCTAATCAATATGAAAAAAAACATATAAAAACATGTGTATTGCCATTTTATATATGAAAGTGATAACAAACTCAATGGACAACAAGGAAATAAGATCCCTGATGAAGGAGTTTTTTCTGAATTTATAGAATAATATAGTTGATAGTTTATGCCTGACAATAATAATGTAGATTTTATCAGTGGATTAACTGCAAGGAAATATCTTAATTGCAGTAAAGCGGAGTTTGAATCTCTGGTAGATCAAGGTGCTATTGAAGCTTTTCGGGATAAGGAAAGACGTTGGAGAGTTTCTAAAGAGAGTATTCTTGAATATGTAAAACACTCCCACAAGTCATCCCAAACATTACTTATTACAAATGAATCTCATTATAATGAAATCATTAAAAGGATTTGTGAGGCAAAATCTTCGATAAAGATAATGACGGCAAACTTCAAACGTTTTCGCCTAAAACCTACAGACAATCAAGGTTCAGACTACAATGATGGGACTCCATTTGTCAAATTCCTTATGGAAAAGGCTGTTCATGGAGTTTCTGTTCAAATAATATGTTCTAGGCCTTCATTATCTTTTACGGAGGAATGGGAGGAATATTATCAGCAGATGAATCCAGAGCTTTTCGAATATATGTTTTGTGAAAGGAATCACGCTAAAATCATTATAATTGATGAAAGGTTAGCATATGTGGGATCAGCAAACGTAACTCCGGCTGGTCTTGGTCAAGGAATTTTCACTCCAGGGAACTTTGAGGCAGGCATCCTTACAGAGAATCAAGAAGTCATTTCTTCTGCGAATACTTTTTTTTCTATGATATGGGATGAAGACTGTTGTGCAAACTGTCACAGGGCTGATAAATGCAATGGTGATGAAGAATAAAGGACTCAAATTTTTCATGTGTGTGAAATAAAAGAATATGTTAGGTGCAATTATTGGAGTTGTTATGAGGCTACTGATGAGGATAGAGGATTTCCTGATTCTTTTCAAACGATGTAATCATCTTGCAGGAGCGAAGAAAAAAACGATACATAGATATTCTGACTGACATTATAGTAAATAATTATATATTGATAGATATGAAGACTTACATTTTATTTTGGAATCCAGCAATCTCCAGCTATAAACTGGATGACTTCCAGGAGAAATTGGGAGAATTGGAATATAACGACCTGAATTGGAGTGTTTGGGAGCATGAAAAAGCCAGTTGCGGTGACCGCTTCTATATGGTTCGCTGTGGCGAAGGGAAGACCGGTATCTGCATGAGTGGGTATTTTGCTTCTGACCCCTATAAGGATGAGGACTGGTCTGGTAAAGGCAAGGAGACCTATTATGTTGACTTGGATCCTGACGTAATGATTCATCCAGATTATCGAGTCATATTGACAACAGAAGAACTGAGCCGTGCTATTCCAGATTTCGACTGGACTGGTGGTCATTCAGGCAGGCTGCTAGAAGCAGGCCTCGCTGAGAGGCTGGAGGCATTATGGAAAAAGTTTTTGGCTGCTAACGAGGAAATTTTTGCTGTTCGGGCTATCAAAGATGATATTGACCAAACATATTACACATCCAAGAATGATAAAAAACAGATTCTCTATTTATCTCTAGGCGATAATGGAAGGATTCAAGGTTTCAATGAGCCGTTTGAGGTTAAGGCAGATGGTGATAACGTTGAATGTGTTAAGAATCAACTAACCGAACAGATATACCAGAAGACAGATAAGAGGCCTGAGATTGAAATCAATTGGAGGTATATTGAAGATGAATACCAAGAACTGTATGGGAAAGCAATAAAACTATTCTTAGATGGAAAGAAAGAAGACAAATATCCTGATATGCCTTTTGGTAATACAGAGATAATGATGGTTTATCTCTTATGGAAGTCTTCTGCAAATCCTGCGTTACTTAAGGAGCAAGGTTTCTCAGAAGATATTATCAAGGCAGTAGATCTTTTAGAAAGGAAACCAGACGAGACATTCCTCCAATATGTTGAAAGAGCTTCTGATAATGAATATGCAATAGATATTATTAAGGCAGGAATATACAATGCCCTTGATATAGCTTCTCTGAATAAAATCAATGATGATATAGTTAAGATACTGAGCTTTCGCAAGTGAATATTCATTCATCAAGCGACTAATTTATACATTTGATATAGCTTATGGAACTTAGGATTGTCATCAATAACCGCAGAAAGCAGTTCACAGGCATCTGCCG
>Ga0256405_10010818_pt1 | contig 11879 bp, 7 predicted proteins | sample RumenRJG_02DNA_FD_189096 | JGI IMG/M metagenome (GOLD analysis project Ga0256405, IMG submission 189096) | Bovine rumen microbial communities from Lethbridge, Alberta, Canada - RJG_02 | ecosystem: Host-associated > Mammals > Digestive system > Stomach > Rumen | place: Canada: Alberta | collected...
AATGTCTGCGGCTTCCTTCCATGGAGGCATACAGGGAAATCACCGGGGATCTTTCCTGCGTACGGATGATGACCATTGCCCCGGAACTGCCGGGAGCGATTCCGCTGATACGGGCACTCCATGAACAGGGCGTCATCCTGTGTGCAGCCCATTCGGCAGCGACGGCGGAGCAGGTGCATCAGGCAGCGGATGCGGGCCTTACGCAGATCACACATCTGTTCAATGCGCAGACACCGCTGCATCACAGGGAACCCGGTGTGCCCGGCGCGGGACTGGCGGATGACCGGCTTGCAGTTCAGGTCATTGCGGACGGCATTCACCTGCATCCGGATGTGCTTCGGATTGCGGCACTGTGCAAGGGAAGTCATGGAATGATTCTCATTTCGGATTCCATGGAAGCCGCCGGGCTGCCGGAGGGAACGTATGAACTGGGAGGACAAAAGGTATTGGTATCAGGAGGCGCAGCGCGGCTTGAAAATGGCGTGCTGGCAGGTTCGACTCTGCTGCTGCATCAGGCGGTAAAGAACATGATCTGCCTGGCCGGCATTGCGCCGGAATGCGTGATTCCCATGGCTACCTCGACGCCGGCAGATTCCATCGGGGCATCCGAATTTGGACGGATTTCAGTCGGTGCCTGTGGTGTGCTGGCGGAAATGAATCCGGAATGGGAATTTGTCACGACGGTCTGTGAAAGGGAATCGCTGTAATCCACCTTAAAAAAGTGAGGACATTTCCAGACGCTGACTTCCTTTCGTCACCGTTTATTCGTATAAACAGGTATCCGGTGCCTGTCACAGGGCGTGGATGCCTCTGCCGCGAAAACATCGGTTTGTCAAAGGGATGCACCCGAAAACAGCGGTGTAAGACCAAGCTCTTAAAGGAGGACCTGCCGCCACAGCGGCAGTTTGTCCAATATGAGCATCAGAAAAGCCGCGGTGCCGAAAGACCAAGCTGCGGCTCATAAAGGAGGTTTCATGGAGCACGAACTGATCCTGAGGATTAATGAACTGGCGAAAAAGAAAAAGACGGTGGGCCTGACCACAGAGGAAGCGGAGGAACAGGCAGCACTGCGCAAACAGTATATTGCCGAATATCGTGCAAATGTAGAGGCACAGCTGAAGAATGTGCTGGTGGAGCAGGAGGATGGCTCCTACAAGCCACTGGTGAAACATTGATTCGGTAAACGCGACCTTTGTCGGATACGCCGGTACCTCCCGGTTTTTCGAAATAACCCAATTTAGCAGAAAGCGAGAAAACAATGAAAAAAATTTTCCTGATTTTTATGGCGCTTGTCCTTGTCTGCGCAGGTGCATTTGCAGAAGGCGGAATGGTTGAACTGGATGATGGCTCAACTGTCACCTATAACTCCTCCGAAGACGGAAGCACCGACTTTTCAATCACCAACCCGGACGGGACATCCTCCGGCAGTTCTTATGACAGTGAAACGGGCAGTTATACCGAATGGGGAATGGATGAGGAAGGAAATACCTATTCGAAGACAACGCATGCAGACGGATCTGAATCCGGTTATACGTCCATTGCAGGCGGCAATTTTACTGAATGGAACACCGATTCGGAAGGAAACCTGATCTCCAATACCTATAATACGGACGGTTCGAGCACGGGATATTATCTGCCGAAGTCCGGCGATGATTATACGGAGTGGAACGTTGATTCACAGGGAAATACCAGCGGAACCGTATATAATTACATCACGGGTGAAACCACCAACTACTACGACCCGAAAAATCCGACGCCTACCCCGAGACCCAGCAACAAGAATACGAACACAAACAGGAACACGAACAGCAATTCGGCTCCTGCCTATTATCCGGCCGTCAGCTCTGCCACCGGTCCGGCGTATATTGTCAGCAACGGAACACCGGTGAATGTATATTCTTTCCCGTCTGCGGATGGTGCGGTGGTTGCACGTCTGGAAAACGGAACCCCGATTAACGTGATCAGTTCTGTCAGCGGCTGGGCAGAGATCGCTTTTGGAAATATGACAGGACATGTGGATGCCCGCTTCATTTCCTTTACGGCGCCGGCGGTCGCTGTTACACCGGTTCCGACAGTTGTTCCGGCTTTGGTTCCTACTGTGCAGGGTGCTGTAAGGACGGCAACGGAACAGTATGTGACGATGATTAAAATTCAGCCGGTAACGGTGAGTGTCCGTGCCCCCCAGGCGGGAGCAACGGTAACGCTGCGCTGGGCACCCTCTGAAACAGAACCGGCGATCAGCAATCTGCCGGAAGGGTATTCGCTGACGGCGCTGTCACTCAACACCGACTGGGTGCAGGTTTATGATCCGAAGACCAATGATGTGGGCTTCATCCCGCGTGTTTTCGTAAACGGTCTGTAATCGGGCATCCCGCCCGGAGGCAATGGAAGCTTACAAAACGTTTCTGTACACACACGACTGTCCCCTTGCGGCGATGTCGGTGCTCTGAATACAGAAAACCCGTTTTGTAAGCCTTCCGGATTTTGTTTCTGTGTTGCCTCATAGGTTTAAGGCAGGAACATCTGATGCGTATTTTTCATATCTTCTTTGTGGACCTCAATATTGGTTTTTGCCGGACCTGCCTGGTTCTGGCCTCAATCTGACGAACGGCCGCTGTGCGGCAGGGTCCCTTCTTTGTCCGCCTCAAAATGGTCAGTTGTCTGATTCTGGAGTCGGAGATCGCGGTCAGATTGAGAATAAGGGAACGGCAAAAAATGACGAAAGTCATCGAGATTGTGAGCAAAGATTTGAAGTCAATGATTGTGCAGAGAGTCTGCCAATTGAATAAAACAGGGAGGAAAAGAAAACCATGAAATCCAATGTAATCAATATCCTGAACATGGATGAGGGGCATGACAAAGCGATACGTGAGGTTAAGAAAGTTGCTGATTATGAAGGACTGGAGCATAAGGAATCCATGCAGCTTCAGCTGCTGGCAGAGGAAATGCTGGGCCTTCTGAAAAGCGTGGCAGGCGATGTGAAGGCCAGTTTCTGGATTGAGGCGGGACAAGGCTCTTTCTGTCTGTATCTGTCAACCAAAACGGAAATGGATATGGAGAAGCGGGAGCAGTTCCTCTCATCGGCCACTTCAGGAAAGAACGAAGAGGCAAACAGCTTTATTGGATACCTTCGGGATATGCTGGATGTCACCCTGTATTCCCAGCCCTGTCATTCGGAAGAACTGCCGGATGATGTGCTGGCAGACATTACGAATCATGTTATCAGATGTTCGGATGAGGAATGGGACAGATACGAGCAGTCCACGCTGAAAAAACTGGCAGATACCATCAAGATTGGCATTCGTGGTGAAAATGTGGTTATGACGGTGATCAAGACATTTAAATAATTCGCGCATGAACATTGCAAACCTCCCGTTTATTCGGACTGACGGATGGATAGCACAAGAAACCGCTCTCTTTTGAGAGCGGTTTCTTGTATTGCGGGAAATTTGAGTTATTCGGTGCGGTCCTGGTTCTGCGCGGCGGGTGTCCTCTGTGCAGGTCTGCGTTCTCTTCCCGGAGCAGAAAAATCATTTTTCATCTGGTCGGCAGCTTTGCGGACTTCCTGTCTGGTAATGCGAATGACCTGTGGATTTTTGTTCTGCACCTCAGCGATGGCCTTGTCATAGCTGGCAATAAAATATTCGATGCTGTCCTTTACACGGAGCAGGACGGGGCTCTCATCGTTTATCGCTTTCATCAGACGGGAATTAGACATCACACCGGACTCGGCGTGATTGATCTTGTTGCGTACTTGTCCAATGTTGTAATAGGCAAACAGAACGTTTTCAAGCGTTTTTCTGCTGTCACAGGCAGTGAAACTTGTGATGAAATCGGGATCCGTGTTATCGATATAACCGGCCCTCAATATGGCATACAGGCGCAGCGGGTTCATATCCCGGTTGCCCTTGAATCTGTTCCCTGCACGAATATAGTCCTTGATGAAATAATGATCAATGTCATCCATTTTATAATATTCGGAGGGCTTTAATTTCAGACGCTGTTTGGCAAAAGTGGATATGACCTGTGGCTTAAGCGCTTCGTTGTTGCAATAATAGAATATCCCGGATTTGATCAGACTGGCTGGAGCACTGGATTCAATCAGCGTCAGCGTTTGCTGATAGAACATATGACGATAAGCCCATTTGACCAGGTCGATAAAAGGAATATCGCCGTCGCCTTCAAGTAGTGTGCCGTAATCTTCCATGATGCATTCAGCAAACGCTTTGAAAAGGGGATTGGTGTCTTCACAATGCTGCCAGAATTTGGCGTCATGGAACAGTTTTCTCAGATTAAGGATGCCACTTTCCATTTCTGAAATGTTGCACAGGGAAAGACCGACATCTACATGACGCATGGAGTAAACCATGGTGTCAATATAATCGTCTTTTTCATGGCTCTTTTCCCAGAGTCTTACAATCATGTCTGCTTTTCCATAGTTCAGGAAGGCACTGATTGCATGGAACGGCTCTGTGATTCCAAAGGCGGAAGTATTATCGTGGACGACATTGGATATCCTGCTTGGAAAGTCCTGCAGTTCATAGATCTTTTTCAGGTGAATGGAATTTATGTTCTTGGAAACAAGGATATTCAGCACGTTCAGTAAAATTAAAGTGTCAGAGGTATCCTCACTGTTCAGGAAAATATAAAGATTAATGTCCGTATCATCAGTGATGACAGCCTCATTATAATCATCCTCCGGGACAAAGTGAAGGCAGACATCCTGATTGACGGGCAAAAGTTCAAGCTTCGCTGAGGATTTCAGAGATCTGTACAGATAATTTTTCACCCATTGCATGCAGTTAAAGGAATTATCTTTCAGTTCCGGAAAAGTACTGAAAAGAGAAATCCAGAAGGTTTCAAGGATTTTATCATTGTTCGATAACAAATCAAACAGGCGGTTGTATTTCTCGTTTAAGTGTGCTGCATTTTTTTCCTGAAAATCCTGGATGAACGGAATCAGTTTCTTCCGAACATCCTCGGGAAGAAGGTCATTTTCATTTTTCAGATCCGGATCGAGCTCATCAGCGAACAGGGCCAGACGATACTGGAGCAAATGATAAGTAGAAAAAAGGGATCTGTCTGAGGAATACAGAGATCTTCCATGCCGAAGGTGGACGGGAGTAAGGTCTTCGTTACTGTCGGATGCGTCGGGCTGGGCAATGATGTAAATGTCATCAATGTTATGCCTGGCAAGAACGACTTTAATTCCGGCTTCCGTATCCAGTAACGCATCACAATAACTAGAATTATACTCGTTTTTAACGGAAAAATAGCGAACCGGTAATCGATTTGTTGAGTTTTTCATAGAGGTTAAAAGAATATTACGAGGCATAGTGATATCCTCCTGATGCCATATTTGGAATAATGTCAAGGGTACAGGCAGCGATGAACGATTCGTGGCTGCCTGTTGACAACATGATGTAGATTAAGACACTTTCCCGAATTTGCAGGTATTGTAACAAAAAGTTTCTAAAAAGACAATCTGGAACAGCCCCGGAAGACGGGAAAATCAGCTTCCGGGACTATTTTGGTCTGTCGTGTGCGGTGGTGGAGTTATGGCTCGTCTGTGGGACCGGCGGACGGGTTTTCATCGGTGGTGAAAGCGAGCAGATCATAGTTAATGGTTTCAAACAGATCGGAACAGGATTCAATCATGGACCTGGCACCTGTCGTCACACGGACGGCATCCTCCTGCCCGAAGCAGGTGAACAGGGAAATGTATTTTTTGATATCGGCCGGTGTGAATGCTTTAATGTCCCGAATGAGGCGCAGGCTTTCCTCACGTGTATCCTGATGGTTAATCTTATCCTGAATTCCTCTCAGCGCTGTACTCAGAGGACCGATGGGAGCGTTTACCTGGCTGTAGGAGGAAATCTGATATCCTTCAAGTTCGCTTTCGGAGATGGAAAGATCTTGCAGAAAATCTGCGGTGCTGGCATAGACCTGATAGGTTTCGGCGACTTTCGGATCCCGGTAGGAATAGAAACCAAGCAGATAGTCATTCTTCAGGCAGTAACCGCCGTAGGCACTGTTTTTGACGCGCAGTTCGGGATACAGCAGCTTGTTGTTGAGAATTTCCTGGATTACCTGCAGACCGCCGTCATTTCTGTCAAAACCGGCCGCTTCAAGATCCACGGCGGCGATGTTATAGACGATATTTCCGCCTGTAACGATGGCGGTATGTCTGGGACTGTCCGGCAGCATCACGGTGTAATCAAATGACTCGTGAGGGGTGCTGTCAAACCTGCCGAGCAGCTGATAGCCGAGGGCCGAGGAACGAAGGAGATTCTCCTGATTTCCCATGATGCTCAGGACGGCCCCGTTCCGATTCAGCACCAGGTTGCGGAACGTTTCAAATTTTGCCGTCAGCTCATCCAGTTCGGCATCCGTCATTTTGCTGACTTTGTCCAGATAGCGAACGAATGCATCCCCGTTCAGATAATTCACCAGTTTTGAGGAACCTGAAAACGGGGAAAAGGCAGCATAGACGCCCAGAGAGAGTGCTGAGGAACTCAGGGAATTGGTAAAGGAGGCAACCTGCTGCGCGGCGTCATTGCGGATAAACGCATAATCACTGAAATCCGTATGATACAGGATATGTTCAATCAGTGCAAAGCTCTCCTCAAGGAGATCCGGGAGCGTGTACCAGGAGGTTCTTGCCTGAACGACATATTCCCGTGTATCCTTGTCCTCAACGATAGAGGTTCGCAGGAATCCGGCTCCGGCCGAGACCCGGTCCAGTCTGGAAGGCAGGGAAATGCGGGGGTAGAGATCAGTGCCGAGCTGTCCCATGAGATGGGTGAACTCGAGATAGGCAAACAGATCTTCAAACGGGATGACATCCGAACGGGTAACCAGGTCGATGCGGGTCAGCGGGGAGTCGACCTCGGAGGTAATCAGACGGATGCCATCCAGTGAGGTTTCCGCCGCTTCTTTATAGGAAACCTCTTCCGGCAGAGAACTGACGCTCAGTGCATTCAGGGATTCCGGCATCAGGATCGCATTGCTCTCCTCGACGAACGTATGGTAGTCTTTCGTTTTTTGAATCAGTGCCTCCACTTCCTCCGGGGACATGGCGGCTTTCATGTCATCCAGCTGCCGGCGCAGGGCAGCGTCTTTCTCTTCCCTGAGACCCGGCTTCGGAACGGTAACGGCCATGACTGCGGTATCGAGATCGGACCAGTACTTTTTCGCCGCCTGGTTCAGATTGTCCACGGTGATCAGCTGATCCAGGGAACGGTTAAATTCTGCGGTCATCTTCCATGCATCCGGGTCGCCGAAAATGTACTGCGAGGAAATGATCTCATCACCGAGGGAAAGATAGACCGAGGAGTCATCCAGTTCCATGAGATCAGAGAAGCGTCTGTTGGTCAGAATGGCATCAAGAACATCCGCGTTCACGCCGCTGCGAAGGACCTCAGCCAGTGAGGTTTCACAGATGGTGCGAAATTTGTCTTTATCGGATTCATTCAGGCCGCTTGCAGCAAAGATGAGGGACATTTTCCGGTCAGGGTTCCAGGAAACGGAGGCTGAGCAGGAGGCACCGGGCAGCTGCTCCCGTGTCATCTGGATAAACGGAGAGGCTTCATCGTTCAGGTAATACGCGGCATAGTCAAGGAACGCCAGATCGTTATAGTCTGCCCGGGTGACATCAAACGGATAGGCATAGTACATGATGGCGCCGTTTTCCGTGGGTGTCCCTTCCTCTGTCGGATAGGTGTAAATCTTCTCGTGATAGCCGGGGACAACAGGGGTATAACCCGGATCCTCAAACCGGATGTCTTTATGATCATACCGGGAAAGATAACGGGTATCCAGCAGTTCAAGAATGCGCGGCAGGTCGAGATTGCCGGTCAGCACCATGGTGGCATTGGACGGGTGATAATACGTTTCGTGAAACGCCTGGATCTTTTCAAGGGTCAGCTCGGGAATATGCTCAGGATCACCGCCGGAAATACTGCTTAAATAACTTCCCGGCCAGAGCGTGCGCATGAAATTGTAATAAGCCATGCGCTCTTTGGAGAGTGCGCCCAGCATTTCGCTGTAAACAACCCCCTGAATGGAAATCGGTTCATCCCTGTCATTCAGTTCATAGCGAAATGCCTCACGCATCATGGCATTGGGATTGGAAATGGCAAGGGGCTCTGTCAGCCCGCTCATATAGAAATCGATGTACTGGATCAGCTGGTCCTCCGAAATGGAGGCCATCTTGTAATTCGTTGAGTAGGCGGAGGTGGAGGCGTTGAGATACGTATTGCTGGTCTTGGAGGACATTTCAAAGAAGGTGTTGGCGCCGGGGTATCTGACACTGCCGCCCAGTGTGGCGTGTTCAAAAACATGGGCAATTCCGGTATCGTCATAAACCGGTGTATGGAAGGATACGGTAAAGGACCGGTTGGTATTGTCATTGGCCAGCCAGAAGAGGACTGAACCGGTCCGGATGTGCTCGAGTTTGACAACGCCGGTGAGATAATCATCCCAGTCGGAAACATCTCTCACGACGAAACCGCTTATTTCCGTTCCGGTTTCGGGAATGTCAAATTCTGTCGGCGGTTCAGCCGCTGCGGCAAGTACCAGGGAGATCATCACAAGAAGGATGATCAGGAAACAGCTTTTTTTCATCTTCCAGGGTTCTCCTTTCGCTGACCTGAATGGTTCCGGAGAGGCAGTGTGTCGGATGGTTCGTGATCGTTTCAGGTTCACTGCCAATGCTCATCCGGATTTCTTTATCAATGAGACATTTTAAACATCTGAAAGGGAATTGGCAAGCCGGATCTGACGGTTTTCTTTGCAAACTCCGGATGGCTCCGTCAGAAACGGTTTAAAAACCGGATTATGCGAAATCCCTGTTTTTTGAAAAAAATAACTGGACAGTTTGCCTGAGAACAGGTAAAATAAAATAGGGAATCCGAAAGAGACAGAGTGCATGGAAATACATCGGCCTAAATGCAATTTTTTTCTGACAGGGAACGTTTTTGTACGTATATACTGTCAGAAAGGATGCGAAATTCTGCAGCGGACCGCGAGGGACTGCGGATGGGCGAAAACGGCATCCATCTGTTTCTTTTGAAAAAACCTTCTGTTTCACCGCCGGGTCGGACAGAGTGAAAAAGGGAAACCCGGAAAAAGATAAAAGGAGGAGGTCTGAAATGAAAAAAGTTGTTATCGCTGTTCTGGTTGTTCTGACAATGGTGTTTGCGCTGAGCGCAGTGGCAGAGAACAAGATTTCACTGGAGGATGCCAAGAAAACAGCGCTTGATTATGCCGGTGTAAAGCCGGAGAATGCGACTTTCATCAAGGCGCATCTGGACTGGGATGACGGACGGTCGGTTTATGAGATTGAGTTCTTTGATGACAACAGCAAGTATGAGATGGACGTGGATGCCAACACCGGCAGCATTGATGAGTTTGAAAAAGAAACGTTCCAGCGTGATTTTGCGGCTCAGAATCTGACAAACGATGAGGCAATGCGGGTGGCTCTGGCAGACGCCGGACTGAAAGCGGAAGATGTCCGTGTGAAAAAATCGAAAATGGATGAGGATGACGGACGGCTGGTCTATGAGATTGAGTTCTATGCAAATGGACTGGAGTATGAGTATTCCATTGATGCTCAGACCTGCGCAATTACCGAAAAGAGCGTAGAGAAGGACGACTGATCTGTATCCCGGACCGTTTAGACATGCATCAGACCATCCGGACAACTGCCTGTTTTCCTGAGTGATTCAGGGCACAGGCCGGTTCGGATGGTTCCTTTTCTTTTGAACATGTCGTAGCCCGTTTTGCCTCTGCAAATACTGATCTGCCCGGTTCCCGTCAAAGAAAGATGGTTCTGAAAAACTGAGGTAAACCCGGAAGGGAGAGGTACAGATGATAAAAAACAAACCGTCTATCCCCCGCTTTGATATGATTAACTGCGTCCTTTGCAAGGATCCTCCCTGCAGCCGGGCGTGTCCGCATATGAATCCCGGAGAGCTTCTGCGCAGCATCTGGTTCAGGAATGAACAGACCGCTGCCGGACAATTGCCGGAGGAGAATCCCTGCCTGATGTGCAGCAAGGAATGTGAAAGGGTCTGTGTCCGGTCCGGAGATGTTCCGATTCGTGACCTGATCAACCGTCTGTATTATCAGGTAAAACCGGAGTGTGAAACACCTCTTCCGGACAATGAGGACCGGCTTCGCTGCGATCTGTGCGGCATTCCGCTTGAAAATCCGTTCCTGCTTTCTTCCTCTGTGGTAGCCAGCAGCTATGACATGTGTGCCAGGGCTTTTGAGGCCGGATGGGCAGGTGCAGCCTTTAAGACCATTTCGACGATCGATATTCATGAGGCGTCGCCCCGCTTCTCGGCAATTGAGGGGGACAATGGGGAGATTATTGGCTTTAAGAATATCGAACAGCTTTCGGATCACAGTGTCCCGGAAAATATGGAAGTATTCCGCAGGCTGAAGGATAAGTATCCAAATAAGCGCATTCTGGCGTCCATCATGGGAAAGAATGAACCAGAGTGGGCGGAACTGGCATATCTGTGTGAAAAGAACGGAGCAGATGCGGTTGAGCTGAATTTCTCCTGCCCCAATATGGCTGCGGGAGGGACTGGCAGTGATATCGGTCAGGTTCCCAAACTGGTGGAGCGGTTTACGGCGGCCGCCAAGGAAGGGTGTTCGATTCCTGTGCTGGCCAAACTGACGCCGAATGTAGAAAGTATGCGTTACGCGGCAGAGGCGGCCAGGCGCGGCGGAGCGGATGGAATTGCAGCGATAAATACCATCAAGTCCGTGGTTGGCGTGGATATTCACACATTTGTTTCCGCACCGGCTGTGCATGGCATGAGCTCCGTGGGCGGTTACAGCGGAAAGGCGGTCCGGCCGATTGCCCTTCGTTTTATTTCAGAAATCGGCAAGGATCCGGAACTGCAGGGAATGCATATCTCGGCAATGGGCGGGATAGAGACCTGGCAGGATGCACTGGAGTTTCTCCTGATGGGCGGGAATTCCATTCAGATTACCACCAGTGTGATGCAGTACGGATACCGGATCATCGATGACCTGAAGGCAGGACTCAATCTGTATCTGGCAGAAATGGGCTTTTCCTCCGTAAAAGAGGTAATGGGACTCGGACTGGACTTTGTGAGCCAGACCACCGATGTGCTTGAAAGGGACACGATTGTTTATCCTTCCTTTGATCATACACGCTGCATCGGGTGCGGACGGTGTGAAATTTCGTGTTCGGATGGCGGCCATCAGGCGATTCGCCTGAATGAGAAGCGCAGACCGGTGCTTAACGGAAAAAAGTGCGTTGGCTGTCATTTGTGTCTGATGGTCTGTCCGCAGGGTGCCATTTCGCCTCTTCCCAGGCGGGTAAGCAAACCAACGAAATAAGCCCGGGAAGCATTCCGGTTATCCTTAAGGGGAGAGGGGAACAAAGGGTATGCGCAAACGATTTTATCTCCTGACGTGGTTCGTTCTTATGATGGCTTTTGCAGGCCTGTCCATGGCGGAAACAGCCTATTCAGCCCAGACGTACAGCGCGCAAACCTCCTCCGGAGCGGAATCAGATGGGACAAACCCGAACAATTCCGATCTTTCAGCCGAGGATGTGGCCTGGCTTGATCAGGTATATGGTATCTCTCAGGGAGAGGTGACCTCTCTGCCCAGTGTTTACAGTACCTCAACGGAAAACGGTGTTTATCTGCCGAAAACCGGTCAGACTGAATCCGAAACCGTACAGACACAGCAGAGTGCTGATGCGGCAGGGATGACGCCGGCCCTCCCGCAGACAAATGGGACGGCAGGGATGACGCCGGCCTTCCCGCAGACAGGCGGAACGGCAGGAGGGACTGCGGTTTCCCCGCAGACAGGCGGAACGGCAGGAGGGACTG
>Ga0256405_10010820_pt1 | contig 11877 bp, 7 predicted proteins | sample RumenRJG_02DNA_FD_189096 | JGI IMG/M metagenome (GOLD analysis project Ga0256405, IMG submission 189096) | Bovine rumen microbial communities from Lethbridge, Alberta, Canada - RJG_02 | ecosystem: Host-associated > Mammals > Digestive system > Stomach > Rumen | place: Canada: Alberta | collected...
ATGTTCCATGCGGGTACAGATGTGGTCGTTGTGAGGAGCAAAAAAGACCTGGGTTTTATGCTTAAGGCGGCGGTAGGCCTGAGAATGAAGAATTCTTGTATAATCGCGTTCAAAGTCTGTTCGTATTTCGTTGTTTCTGCCGTAAATTGGAATCTCGCGCTTATTAGCCTGCTCCCATTTAGGATTTTTTGGACACATTCTTACATCATAAAAAGAATTCTGCATTTTTTTTCCGCCTTGTGTGACATTTTCCGGAACATGACCGGAAAATCTCTTTAAAATCAATTATATGGTATAAAAATGATTTTGTAAAACTACCGTAATAGTGTTATAATAAAATGATATGCTGAAGGATAATAAATTCGTAAGGCGACTGTTTGGCGAACAGTTTGATATACAGCACAGACTTCTCAATATCATCCTTCTTGTAGGTATTCTTGGTGTAGGTTTTGCCTGCATAAACTCTATTATAATGAACCAGAATATCTATACGCAGATTTTCTCCTTTGTATCCCTCATCCTTTTTATCATTATATTTTGGGTTACAAATAAATTTAAGCATGTTCAGCTTTCAGTTATAATATTTTCAATTGTATTTAATAATTTCGTACTTCCGGGGCTTTATATTTCTTCCGGCGGTATTGAAAGCGGAATGCCTCTCTGGTGTCTTTTAGGTTTTATCTTTCCATTTCTGCTTATCAAAGGGAAGGCTTGTATTCCTGTTTTCATAGTTGCTATAACAGAATTTATACTACTTATAATTTATTCATATTACCATCCGGAAATTATCATGAAGATGGAAAATATGAAAATGGTTCTCATAGATATGGTTATTACTATGATTGCCGTTGTAGTTATTATTGCATCTATTTTCCGATATCAGACTCATGTTTACGAAAAGCTCAGAAAGACAATCATAAAATCAGTCCGCGAAGCAAACGAGGCTATTGCACAGAAGCAGGACTTTATCTCAAACGTCTCTCACGATATCCGTACCCCAATGGATTCAATCATTGGTTTTACGGAAATTGCAAAAAAGAATATCAATAATCCGGAGAAGCTTCCAGACATCTTCTGAATCTTGTTAATGAAGTTCTTGATATATCTAAAATCGATAGTGGTACTTCTCCTATCGAAGAGGACATGTGTAGTATTCATGCAATTATAGAAAATGTATGCCAGATTCTTCAGCATGAAATTGACCGCAAAAAGATTAAGCTGGAACTGGACTACAGTATGCTGGATGAAGATGTTTTGTCCTGCGATAACATGCGTTTGAATCAGATTCTCTTAAATATTGTCAGCAATGCCGTAAAGTATTCCTATGAGGGTGGAACTATATTGATTTCTGTTATTCAGCTTTCTTCAGAAGATGAAAGTAAGATTATCAATGAGTTCCATATCAAGGATGAAGGCTGCGGTATGACTCCTGAATTTATAGATCATGTTTTTGAGCCTTTTGCCCGCGATAAAACTTCACCTGTTGCGGCAGAAGGAACCGGTCTTGGTCTTACCATTGCTAAATCACTTACAGAAATAATGGGGGGAACAATCGAGGTTACCAGTGAGCTTGGAAAGGGCTCTGAGTTTACAGTAACAATTCCTCTTTCTATTCCTTCTCTTACAGAAGTCGAAGAAGAACAGGATATCTTTATTTACGACTTCAAGGGTCGTCATGTTCTTGTTGTTGATGATAATGAGCTTAACCGTGAAATCCTTGTTGAAGCCTTGCGCGAAGAGGGCTTCTTTGTTGAAGAAGCAATAGATGGTTCTTTTGCAATTGAAAAGCTTCGCGACAGTCCACCTGGAACCTACGACCTTGTCATCCTCGACCTCCAGATGCCTGTTATGGATGGATACGAAACAACAAAGATTATCAGAAACTTCAAGGATCCTAAGGTTGCGCAGATTCCTATTGTTGCGCTTACTGCAGATGCCTTACCTGAAGAAAAAACAAATGCCTTTAACTGTGGCGTAAATGCTTATCTTGTAAAACCTGTAGATATGCCGTCTCTCATGAAAGTGTTTATGCTTTTCTTCCGGGAAAATAAACGCTCGTAAAAAGGAGGTGCTTTGTGGAAAGATGTGTTGTTGCATTAACATCAAGCTCTGTCAACGAAGAAGCTTATTCAGAAATCCAGACTCAGCTTGATACTCACGAAGCAACTCCTAAATTAATTGTCGTTTTTTCTGAAATTGATATGCTCTGGTTTTTTGCACAGAAACTCCAGCAGCGTTATCCTGACGCCCTCGTAATCGGTTCTTCAACTTATATAAACTTTAATTCAGAAGGCTACAGCCATTGCGGGGCTTCTGTTATGGCAGTTAATTATGGAATTGAGGTTTCGGGCGGATTACTTTTTGATATAGACCGTCATCCTGCAATGTATAAGAGTCATATTAAGCAGGCTCTTGAAAAACTTTCATCTTATGAAAATACCTGCTGCCTTGAGTTTATGACAGCCTTTGGAAAAGGAGAAGAGTTAGTTCTGGATACCTTTGAAGAAGCTCTGGAGGGAAGTGGAATTACAGTTGTAGGTGGCTCTGCCGGTGCTCCCTCTGAACGTACAGAAAGTTTTGTAGCCTTTGGAGGAGATCTTTATAAGCAGACCTGTGCCTTTGTTTTCATTCATAATCTTGAAGGTAAGGTTGGCTTTTACCGTGAAAATATTTTTAAGCCTACATCATATAGATTTACCTGCACCTATGCAGACTGCGAAGAGCGTACTGTAATGGAATATGATGGAGAGCCTGCCGCAGATATTCTTGCCCGGGTGCTTAATGTTCCTCTTTGTAATCTGGAAGAAGCTCTGGAATTACATCCTATGGGACGTATTACTGACGGCGAAATCTATATCACTGAAGCAGATAAAGTTTTTACAGATGGTTCTATTTCTTATTTTGCAACGATTTATAATCATACAAAAGTGCTTCTGCTTGAAACTGATGATATAAAACGTGTATGGAATGAAACTATCCAGAGAGTTAAAAATGAAATAAAAGAGCCTTCCTTTACAATTGCCATAAATTGTCTTTCGCGTTCACGGCTTTTTGAAAAAGAAAACAGCTTTGGAGAATTTGTAAATACACTCAGGAATTATGGAAAATTTTCGGGGCTTTCGGGCTATGGAGAACAGCTTAATTACATTCATTTGAATCAAACTATGATTCTTGTGGTTTTTGAGTGAGGCATTTATGAGCAGATACAACGACGGAATTATTTATACAAACGATAACTGCATTGGCTGTAATAAGTGTATCACGAACTGTTCTCTTATGGGAGCAAACATCTCTATAGTTAGAAACGGTAAAGTACGTATGGAGATTGATTCCCGTAAGTGTAATGACTGTGGCCGCTGTATAAATATTTGTGTTCATCATGCCCGCGATTACCGTGATGATACAGACCGTTTCTTTGCAGATCTCAAAAAGGGAGAAAAGATATCAGTAATTCTGGAGCCTTCTTTCTATGCGATTTATAAAGACAAGGCCGCGGGAATAATCGGTTGTCTTAGAAGTCTTGGTGTTGAGAAGATTTACGAGGGAGCTTACGGTCGTGAAATCTGCGCCTACCTTACGGTAAAATATCTTAAAGAAGCAAAGTCGCTTCCTGTAGACCAGAGATGCTTTATAAGTAATGCATGTCCTGCAATGGTAACGGTTGTTCAGAAATATCATCCCTTCCTTCTGAAAAAAATGATTCCTATTCAGCCTCCGGCTGTATGTACTGCAATTTATGCCCACAAGTATCTTGGAGATGACAATAAGATTGCCTGTCTTGGTAACTGTGTAGCCCAGAAGGATGAAGTAGACAGTGAAAATACAAAAGGGGTAATTTCCTATAACATTACCTTTGGTCATCTTATGGAAAAGCTTACAGAATATAATTTTGATGACTATACAGAAAATGGCCAGGTAGATTTACAGGGAAATGGTTTTGGATCCATCATATCAGTAGGTGGAGAGTTTTCAGATATTATTTCTTATTTCTTCCCTCATACAGAAACAATTCTGGCTCTTAAGGGCTTCGCTCCAGATAATATAGCTTCTCTTTATATGTCTCTGGATGACCGCTATAAAGCTAATCAGCCTCTCTTTGCAGAAATTACGGCCTGCAAAAATGGCTGCGTTAATGGTCCTGGTGTTTATAAGGATGATTTTGATAGCGCTGTAGTTTATTCTAATGCCATTGCAATCAGACAGCGGGCTTATGAAATTTATAAGGATATTGAAAACCCTGAAAAGTTCTGGAAGCATGTTTCTTCTCAGTTTAAATATATCAGGCCGGATGATTTTAAGAGAAATTATACAGATCATTCACGCCAGCAGTTTAAGATTCCAAAGAGTGCCTTTGAAGAAATCTTTGCCGATATGCTCAAGGATACTCCTCAAAAGCAGAGTATAAACTGTGGTTCCTGTGGTTATTCTTCCTGCCGGGATATGGTGCGTGCAATCGCTTATGGTTACAGCCGCAAGGAAAACTGCATTCATTATATGAATGACCTGCTTGTAAAACGCTACTATACGGATAAAGAAACCGGGGTAATGAGCCGCGATGCTTTTGTTCAGGCGGGTAATACTTTATTTGCTGAGAATCCTCAAAAAACTTATATTGTTGCAGTTGGAGATGTAAATAAGCTTAAGATTATTAACGACCTCTATGGCTTTTCTACAGGTACAGATGCCTTGAGGCAGATTGCTGCAACTCTTAAGCAGATAGCAGGGGATGAAGGTTTAGTTGCGAGACTTGGTGGTGGTTCCTTTGCCTTGTGTATGGAGAACTCGGTTGATAACCTTCAGAAGCTGCAGGCCTGTAAGGTTTTTGATAACGGCCCTCTTCATATTTCCTTTCCAATTACAATGCATTTTGGAATCCGTATTGCAAATGTAGAAACTGGAATTACAGAAGCAATGGATCAGGCTTCTCTTTGTATGGATTACTCTATTTCCTCTGTTCAGAATACCTATACTGCCTTTACGGAAAAAAATATTGAAACCACCCATCTTGAAGCAGATATCACTTCTAAAATGCAGCAGGCCTTAAACAACGATGAGTTTAAAAACTGGTATCAGCCTCAGTATTCTGCTGCTACCGGAGAACTTGTTGGTGCTGAAGTTTTGTCCCGCTGGATAAAGGAAGACGGAACAATCATCTCGCCTACAGTCTTCATACCTATTGCAGAAAAGAACGGCTTTATCCGCATGCTGGATGAATCTATCTGGACAAATGTATTTTCTTCCGTTCGTTCCTGGCTGGATATGGGATTAGATCCTGTTCCTGTTTCAATTAATATTTCCCGTGTCAGCCTTGAAACAGATAAGCTTTATTACATAATTAAGCGTCTTAAGGAAAAATATAATATCCCGGAAAAATACATTCATTTTGAAATTACAGAAACTGGCGCGATAAATTCACAGGCCTTGTTAAACGGCCGTATACAAAAAATCCGGGAGCTTGGTTTCCGTATTGCAATGGATGATTTCGGTAGCGGTTATTCTTCTCTGAACTCCCTTAAAGATATGCCAATAGACATCGTAAAGCTTGATATGGGCTTTATGCGTGGTGATGACAGTCTGAACCGCGGCGGTACCATCATTAACTATGTTGTAAGAATGGCACAGGGACTCGAATATATTACTGTTGCAGAAGGTGTAGAAACCCAGGAGCAGGCAGAGTTCCTTCGAAGTATCGGTGTAAATGTATTCCAGGGCTTCCTCTATGCAAAACCTATGCCGGAAGATGAGTTCCTTGAAATATTAAAAACCTCCGGTCGTCATTCTCCGGTTTCCCGTCCGAGAACCTTCGGTCAGATTGATGTAAGAAAATTCCTTACTCCAGATTCTTCAGAAAGTCTCATGTTTGAAGAATATACGGGACCAGCTGCAATTTTTGAATATGATGATAAAACAGATTCTCTTACACTTATCCGGGCAAATCATAAATACCTGAAGCTGTTTGAGCTGGAAGAACTTTCTTTTGCTGATGTAAAAAAGAATCTGAGACTCCTGGTAGGTAAGGCTTCTACAGATACAATTATAAAAACAATAAAGCAGTCGCTGGCAAATAATAAGGAAGCTGTATGCAGTGCAGAGGTTCGTACCTTTGTAAAGAAAACTCCTATCTGGATTAAAAATCATATATGGGAAATAAGCCATAACGGACAGAAACATTCCTTCTATCTGCTTGCAGAAGATATAACAAGTGAAAAGATTTCTGAAAGTACCCTGGAGCTTGCTAATAATCAGCTGGCTATGTTAATGAATAATTCTCAGGTCGGCTTGTGTCTCATTCATTCTACTGTAGATTTTAAGCATATTATTACCGGAATGACTGCCCGATTTATTCGTGTAAATCAGACCTTCCTTGATATATCCGGGTATTCAGAAGAGGAAGTTCTTTCCTGGACAGAAAAAGAAGGCCTTAATGTAATTCACCCTAAAGACCGTACCGGCTTTAAGGTTGCTACAATCAAGGCCTTCCTCGGAAAATTTAAAAAGCCGTATTCTTATGACTATCGTGCCATTAAGAAAGACGGCTCTTATAGAAAGGTTAGAATTCTTGTAACTGGTATTCAGCAGCCGGATAAATCCTTTATGCTGATTACCAATTATATTTTACTTGACTAAGCGTTCTTCTTAGACATTGGGCGAACTAAGAAGCAGCTGAGACACATAGCTACAGCATACAAGATTGTTGTTACGATGAGTACGTTCTGGTATCCGACAGGGTTAGCCTGAACTCCGTGTACATCAATAAATGCTCCTGTGTGCTTTACAATGTAAGAAGCCATCTGGTTTCCTGTAAGACCTGCAAAGGCCCATGCAGAAAGTGTAATTCCGTGAATAGCAGAAATGTTACCCATTCCGTAGTGGTCAGAAAGAAGGGTAGGAACGTTTGAGAAGCCTCCACCATATCCTGCGTTTACAATGAAAATCAAAGCAAGTACAAATACGATAAGAAGAGTGTTTCCGGCACCGTTAGCAATACCCTTTGTAAGAAGTACGATTACAGTTGAAACAATTGAAAGTGTAAAAATCAGCTTGTAGATTGTGTTGCGGTCCTTAAGCTTGTCTGCCCATGCAGAGAAGCCGAGACGTCCGCCTGCGTTGAAGAGAGCAGAAATTGTAGAAATGATTCCTGCGAAAGCTCCGAGGCCTACACACTTTACAATCATCTTTTCCTGGCTGATGATAGCAAGACCACAAGTGATATTAATATAGAACATAAGCCAGATTCCAATGTAAGAAGCGATTGGTTCTGTCTTAAGAGTTGCGATGATTCCTTCTTCCTTAGACTTAGTCTGAGGTTCTACCCAGCCTTCAGGTTTAGCAAGAATAAGGTGGCCGATGAACATCATTACGAAGTATACACATGCAAGAATATAGAACATCTTGTAAACGCCGCCTTCTCCAAGACCTGTAAGCATGCGGCTCATGATAGGAGAGGCAATAGCTTTTGCTGCTCCAAAGCCTGCTACAGCAAGACCAGTTGCAAGACCTTTCTTGTCTTTGAACCAGAGCATAAGTGTCTTAACTGGAGAAAGGTAACCTGTACCAAGACCAATACCCATAATAAAGCCGTAGCTGATGTAGATACCTACGAGAGAAAGTACACTGTGAGGGTGAGTTCCACCGTACCAGATAAAGAAGCCTGTTCCGGCCATACCAAGTGCAAATGTGATTGAAGCAATCAAAGAAGACTTGTGAATGTTTTTTTCTACAAGGCCGCCAAGGAAGGCAGCTGACATACCAAGGAAGAAGATTGCAAAGCTGAATGCCCATTCTACAGCGCCCTTTGAAAAGCCGATGTAGTCTGCAATTTCCTGGCTGAAAATTGACCAGCAGTATACAGTACCGATACTGCAATGGAGAAGAAGAGCCGGGATTGCACCACGGATCCACTTGTTCTGAATGTTTTTCATTTTTTATAATCCCTTAGATTAAAGTTTTACCTATTTTATCAGAATTTCGTGCGATAGCCAAGGTCAACAGAGATAGCGCGACCAGCATGCTCGCGGACAAAATCCATAAGGCGTACGGTTGCCTGTAAGTGGAGTTGTCCTGAAAGGAATTGAGATTCAAGATATGGGGTTACAGAGATGTTAAGATCATCAGTTTTAAAATCTTTAAGGTCTTTAATGTCCATAAAGTTTTTATTCATTAAGGAAGCATTAACGTGAGCACCGTAGGTAATTGAATTTGAAGAGGCCAGGGAAGCATCAGAATAGAAATTAAGATTTACACCAAGTGTATCTTCTACTAAAAGAAGTTTTTCTACAGTCTGCTTAGGAAGAGAATAAATGCTGACATTCAAATGTGTGTTTGCCAGTAAAAATCTTGGTTCGATGAGGATGTAAATATCATCCGGTGCAACAATAGAGCTTTCCTGTTTTGCCTTAAAGCTTGCATTGTAAATACCTGCCTGCATAAACAGAGAGTTTGTAAAATTATTTCCAAGAAGAATTGTTGTTCCGGCATGCCAGTAAACCTTATCAATGGCAATGAAAACATCTTCTCCTCTATATTTATCTGCAAGAGGAATACCAAGTCCACCGGCAAAGTCGCAGGTAAAATAACTTAATACAGTTGCAAAACGAAGGTCTGTATTTAATACATAATAGTCTTTATCTTCATGATTCAAATATACATAGCCGCCAAAGGCAATTGGTTCATTGTAAAGCTTAATAACATCTGAAACACCAATTCCAAAGTGAGGGTAGAGAATAGAGCCGGCAAGACCAAGGTAGCTTTCTGTAAGCTTTGAATCTATAGGTTTAATATTGAAGTATCTCTGAAGGAAGATGTCTGAGCCAATAGGGTCGTAAGTTCCCATAAAAGCACTCAGATAGTTTGCACTGCTGTACATGTTGGCGCGGGCAATTAATGAGATCTCATCTATCTGGAATAAAGATTCAGTTTCGTGGAATATAGACTGAGACAAAAGATCACCTGTATTAATAGAAAATTCCAGGTGGCTCCATACGTTCTGTGAAAAGTTGAACTGGCCTGCAAAGAATGCCTGAAGCTTAAGGTCAGGATCAAAGTCTTCCTGTTCCGGATTAGCAGCATAGTTGAGCTTGCCGCCAGCATAGCCTGAGAAGGAGGTTGCGGCAAAGAGTCCTGTAGAAATAAAAATAGCTGCCGCCAGTGAAAATATATGTTTCTTATTCATAATATAATGCTCCTGTTTCTTTATCGGCAGAAAAAAGCCCTTTCTTTAGAAAAAATGCAAAAAGTACAGTAAAAAGAAATTTTATAATAAAAATACGTTTTCGCTTGAAATATGCCATTTTCGAGTTATAATAGTTCTATATGAGTGATTATCTTGACCCAAATAACGAAGAACTGTTGAAAGACTTCTTCGCGGAAGCAGAACAGCAGGTAGAACAGCTGGAGAGTAATATTCTCGTTATTGAAAATGATCCTTCAAATCACGAAGCGATTGATGAGATATTCCGTGCCGCACATACACTTAAGGGCGGTTCTGCTACAGTAGAAATGATGGAGCTTTCTCACTTTACACATATTGTAGAAGATGTGCTTGATGAGATTCGTTCCGACAGACTCAAGGTTGATGAAGATGTAGTAGATCTTCTTCTTACTTCCATAGATGTTATTAAGGCAATGCTTGAAGCCCGCCAGAACGGAAGTGTTTACGAAGAAAATATTGACTCTATTGTTGAAAAACTTCATGGCTATATTCCTCAGAATGGTGGAAAGGCTTCTGCAAAAGCAGCAAAGCCAAAGCCTGCAGCAGCTCCAAAGCCAGCTGCCGCACCGGCTCCGGCTCCTCAGCCAGCCGCTGCAGCTCCTTCAGAAACACTTGTTCTTCCAGATATTACAGAAGACGAGTTTACAGAACTTAAACAGACTTGTGAAGGTAAACAGAAGCTCTGGTGTATTGCCGTTAAATTTGATGAAAACAATCCTATGAATACAGTTGGTGGCATTCAGGTATTTGCTGCCCTCAAGAATGTCGGAAACGTGCTTAAAACCGTTCCGGACTTTGATGCTCTTTATGAAGATCAGTTCTATGAGAATGTATTCTATTATCTTGCAACAGAAGCCGAAGGGGCAGAGATAGAAGACTGTGCCTTCCTTAGTGATGTTACACTTATTACTGATGCACATCTTCTTGAAGATTATACAACAGGAACTGCTGCAGATCCTTCAGTTGCAAAAGCTGCTGCTAAACCTGCTGCCGCTCCAAAACCAGCAGCTGCTGCTTCAGCTCCAATTACACCTTCAGACGATGTGCCTGCTGGAAATATGACTTCAGAACAGTCTGAACTTCTTGGTGACATTCTTAATGACAATGTTCTTAAGCCTGAACCTAAGAAAGAAGAAAAGAAAACTGAGCCTAAGAAAGAGGGTACTGCTGCACATGCACAGCAGGGCTCTATTCTCCGTGTTGATTCACGCCGAATCGATAACCTCCTGAACCTCGTATCTGAGGCCGTTATTAATAAGGCTTCTTTCAACCAGCTTGCTATGCAGAATGCTGCTGAGCTTTCACGCTTCCAGTCAATCGAAGCAGAATATAAAGAAAGACTTCACAGCCTATTTGATAAGCTTCCAGATTACATGGAGCAGATTAAAGAAGGTGCTTCTTCAGTAGATATCAGAAAAAATATTCTTAAAGAATATGGCTCACTCAGCAATATCTTTGATGAATATGAATCAGAAGCAAAGGGTATTTCCGGTAAGTTCCGTTCTTACACACAGAATCTTGGTACAATTGCAAGCGACCTTCAGGAAGGCGTAATGAAAATCCGAATGGTTCCTATCAATCAGATTTTCAGCCGTTTCCCTCGCGTAGTCCGCGACCTCCAGAGAGATCTTAATAAAAAGATTGACCTGGTAATTGAAGGTGAGGATACAGAACTTGATAAGTCTGTAGTAGAAGATCTTCTCGATCCAATCATGCACTGTGTCCGCAACTCTGTAGACCACGGTATTGAAACTCCTGAAGTTCGTGCTGCTGCAGGAAAGCCTGAAACAGGTACAATCCTTCTTAAAGCTTCAAATGAAGGTAACCAGATTGTAATTGAAATTAAAGATGATGGTGCCGGAATTGATGTTGAAAAGGTTAGAAAGAAGGCTGTAGAACGCGGTCTTATTCATCCGGATAAAGCAGTTTCTGAACAGGATGCATTCAATCTGATTATGCAGCCAGGCTTCTCAACTGCAGATAAGATTTCTAATATTTCTGGACGTGGTGTAGGTCTTGATGTTGTTAAGACAATGATTAACAACCTTAAAGGAACAATTTCCATCAACTCTGCAAAGGGTAAGGGAACTTCCTTTATCATCAAGCTTCCTCTTACACTTGCCATTATTCAGGGCTTGCTCGTTCGTGTTGGAAAAGAAGTTTACTCAATTCCAATTGCAAACGTAATTGAAAGTCAGTGTATTAATATTTCAGAAATCAACCATATTGATAACTACGAGATCATGAATGTACGTAATGAGGTAATCAGTGTACTGCGCCTCTCTCGTCTGTTCGGTATTCCAGAGACTGTTAAGTCTGACGAATGTTATATCGTAATTGTTGGTACACAGGAAAAGAAGATTGGTGTTATGGTAGATGCCTTGATTGGTGAAGAGGACGTTGTAATTAAGCCTCTGAAAGACCAGTTTACTAACTCTCCAGGTATTGCCGGTGCTTCTATCCTTGGTGATGGTTCTGTTTCGTTGATTATCGATGTTGGTCAGCTTCTTGAGCTTGGCGTAAAGCAGGAACTTCTTGCTCAGGCCCAGGAACAGGCACAGTATGCTCAATAATAGAGGTATTTTATGAGTGCAGAAAATGAGACTTTAGTTGCAACACAGCTTGCCCAGCAGCTTGAAGAGAAAAAAGAAAATGCCGCTCTTGTT
>Ga0256405_10010821_pt1 | contig 11876 bp, 16 predicted proteins | sample RumenRJG_02DNA_FD_189096 | JGI IMG/M metagenome (GOLD analysis project Ga0256405, IMG submission 189096) | Bovine rumen microbial communities from Lethbridge, Alberta, Canada - RJG_02 | ecosystem: Host-associated > Mammals > Digestive system > Stomach > Rumen | place: Canada: Alberta...
GAATGGCTAGACCGGGAAGGGATTACAACGCCCAGCCGGGAAGACGTTATCCATTATCGGAAATGGCTTATTTCCCCGCACGCAAGCAGGAAGAACGGGCAGGAGATTACATTTTCCGCAGATACGGCGGCACGCTATTTCCGGGGATGCAAAATGTTTTTTGCCTTCCTGGAAGACCAGGGCTTTTATAAAAACATTGCCAAGAACGTAAGAAGCCCCAAAGTTTTTACAGACGAAAACACGCCATATAAAAGAAACGCCCTGGAGCGGGAAGAAGTGTTGCGGATACTGGATAGCATAGACAGAACCAGGGAAGCCGGGAAGCGTGATTATTGCTTGATTCTTTCTTGTGTTTCTTGCGGCTTCCGTATTATCGAACTGCAACGGGCAAACCTGGAAGACCTGGAGACCCACAACGGGGAACACCGCCTTTACATCCAGGGCAAAGGGCATTTAGGCAAAGACACATACAAGACGATTGAAAGGGAATTGTGGGAAGCCCTGGAAGACTACCTTACCACCAGAGGAACCAGGGACCCGAAAGCCCCCTTGTTTGCCGCTATTAAGTCAAATGCAAAGGCCGGCGGCGGGCGGCTCACAGAACCCAGCATTTCCCGCATTATCAAAACAGTGTTGCGTGGGGCGGGCTTTGATTCCCGCCGTGTTACCGCTCATTCTTTGCGGCACACTTCCGTAACACTGGACCGCAAGGCCGGGGCTTCCCTGGAAGAAGCAAAGCGGCACGCCCGCCATTCTTCCGTAACGATAACGCAACACTATGACCATCTGTTAGAGAAGCAGAAACCCAAAGACGAACGGCGGATAATGGATTACCTCTTCAAGGGAGAATCCCAAGAGGACCTGGAAGACAAAGCGGCAGACCTTATAAGAAAGATGCCCGCAGGCAAGCGGGAAATGGCCCTGGAAATGCTTGAAGCCCTGGCAATGTGATTGTATGGAATAAGTCTTGCAAGCAACGTCTGTGCCCGTACAACGGCACAGACAGCTTGCCAGGGCGGACCCTGGGACCCCGTTTAGGCGGCAAAAATCGGCAGAAAACGGAATTAACCGTTTACCCGTACATTCTGGACCGGGTAACCGTAAATTCAAGAGGGGGAAAACAGCATGAAAGAAATTTCCGTCACCTATTCTTTGACCAGCGACCAGGCCGGAAAGCTGGACGCTCTGACCGCCCTATACAACGAGCGGGCAAAGGCAAAACAGACCCCGGAAGAATTTTTCAAATCTATCATGCTAGCCGGAAGCGCACTTGTGATTGACGAAAGACTAAAGCAAACGGCCCAGCTACTAGGAAATGGAGGGGCGCATGAGACCCATTGAAGAACTCTTAAAAGCAATTCACGATTTCAAAAACAGCCCAAACCCGGAACCGCTAAGAATAACGGCGGAAGAAGACGCATTGCTTGAAGCATACAAGGACAGACAGCTTGAAGAAAAGATAGATGCCGCCTTGAACAAAGGCGATTTGCAAGGGGCGGCGTACCATATCGGAACCGCTAGGAACTGGGGAAACTTCCAACAACGCCTTCTTCTCCAATATGCGGACCGCTTCACAGATCCGCAAGCATTATTTGACCTTATCATTGAAGTTTATACAAGTAACGGGTATGACTTCCCTAAAAAACTGATTTTGAAGGCAAAACAGCTTTCAAGGCAGATTCCGCAGGAACATAGATTAAACGAATTGCCGGAAGGGGACCCCGTTACCATTTACCGGGGATGCAATGTAGCGAATCCAGAAAGCGGAAACTTTGTGCGCACTGCAATATCCTGGACAACATCCAAAACGCAAGCAATATGGTTTGCAAATCGAATCAGCAACCCAAACACAGAAAACGGAAAAGGCGTAGTTTGGGAAGGAACCATAGACCGGGACAAGATAATAGCATTTACCCAGGCCAGACACGAAAGCGAAGTTATCCAGCACATGAACGTAAAGGGGCAACACATCATTGACATACCGCCGGACGAATGGGAAGCCGCCTTGCAATACCAAGTAGCACTTTCGCAAGCCGCATGGGAACAAATGCAAAAGGGGGATTGAAACATGGACAAGCACCCAGGGGGACGGCCCCGCAAGAACCTTGCCGGAAGGATTGACCAGGACCCGGCAAACGGGACCTATTACACCGTAGACGAAGCGGCGGACTTGCTGGGCGTTCACCGCCGGACCGTGCAAGCCAGACTGCGGGACGGAACCATAGCAGGGAAGAAACTTTCCGGCGTTTGGAGAATTTACAAGGATTCATTGAAGGTATAATCCCCTTCAATGACAAAGTAGAACTAAACCTTAACATTGAAATCCACCACGAAAGGACGGTAAAGGCATGAATGATTTTTCCATCCTGGACACCAGAAAGGGGGCGGGCTTGTGGTTATAGCGATAGCGGCACAAAAGGGCGGCGTATCTAAGACCACCACGGCGGCGGCGATTGCCCAGGCATTGACCTCTAAAGGAAAGACTGCCCTTTTGCTTGACCTGGACGCACAGGGAAGCGCAAGCCTTATCTATGGAGCGGAAGAAGACGGAAGCGGCGGAACGTATAGCGTTATAACCGGGGAAGCCCAGGCAAAGGACCTAATACAGACCACGCCCGCCGGAAGCATTATTCCCGCAAGCCCCTTGCTTGACCGCCTGGACGTAGAACTAAGCAACAAGCCGGGGCGGGATTCCTTCTTACAGGCCGGACTTGACCCTATAAAGGGAATGTTTGATTTTATTATCCTGGACACGGCCCCAGGGCTAGGAACTTGCCTTGTGCAAGCACTGACGGCGGCGGACATTGCTATTATTCCCCTTCTCTGTGACCCCCAGGCATTACAAGGGCTTCACCAAGTAGCGGAAACGATAGACCAGGTAAAAAGATACTGCAACCCGGCTTTGGAGATTGCCGCCGTTGTCCTTACTCAATACCAGGCACGGGCAACCCTTACCCGGCAATATGAAGAACTCATAGCGGAACAATGCCGGGAAATGGGATTGTACCTAGCAAAGACCAGGATACGGCGGGCAATAGCCCTTCAAGAGGCCCAGGCAAGCCGGGAAAGCCTTTATTCCTACAGCCCGTCATGCAACCCCGCCAAGGATTACATGGCGTTATGCGAAGAAATAGGGCTATTACAGGCCCCAGGAAAGCGGCGTTTACCAGGCAAGAGGAAGAAGCAGGGCGGGACGCTCTGACCCCGGACAAACCATTCATAGAAAGGACGGCTTCAAATGGCTACGAAAAAGAAGGACTTCACGCAAGCAGACCGCAACCGCTATTCTGTTATAGGGGCGGCAAACACCGAAAACACCGAAACCACCACAAACACCGAAACCGGGAAAAGGGCATATAACCGCCTTGACCCCAGGAAGGAAGCCCCCAAAGAATACCGCTTTACCGCCCGGATGCCTGGGGAATATGGGCGATTCCTTAACGAACTTGCATACCAGCGGCGAAGCACAATAACGGCGGAACTGCAAAGACTTGTGAAGGATGAAATGGACAAGCACCCGGAGATTTTGGCTTCACTGGACGAACTGAACGAATAAGAAAGGGGGCTAATTGATGGACACAGGCATTACCAGCAAAGACATTGAAGCATTACAGGAATACCTTGATAAACTGGAAGCCCTAGACAACGAAACGCCCGAAGGCGTTCTTACTTCGGAAGAATGGGACGAAGCAATGAAGGCGATACAGGAAACGGGGGAGATTCCCGCCAAGTATGCCGGACGCATTGCCGAAAAGGAAATAATTGTCCATTCTGATATAGTAGACGGGGAATATAAGACCTTCCCCGAAGGGAGAAAGCGCAAGGCTTATCACGACATTGCAAAAGAAGCCCATTATGAGAAATACGCCCGCCTAAAAGAAGAATACCAGGATTCCATAATAAAACTTTTTGAATCCTACCTTTCCGGGGAACACGGGGAAGAAGCAAGCCTTAACTTCGCCCAGACGTTGAAGGTAGTAGCAGAGCGGATAGAGGAAGAAGCGAAGAAGGCAAAAACGGGGATTCTTCCGCCTTTGGGGAGCGCACCAAACGGGGAACCCATCAACTTTTTACTGCGGACCCTAGCCGGAACAAAGGGCGGGAGAACGCCCGAACAATGGAAAAGCAAGACAACCAGGGGCGAAACCGTACACCTTCAAAAAACCAAAAAAGGCGATACCCTTAAATACACAAGGCAAAACAAGGGCGATTCTATAGTGATAGAAATAGCCCAGGCGGACAAGTACCTAAAGAAGACAAACAAGACTTTTGCAAAGGTTTTGCTGTTTACCCTGCAAAAGATGAACGCCCAGAACTTCCCGCCGGAAGTAGTCTTTTCGCTTCAAGAATTGGTTGACCTGGGAATGTACAGCACTACAAGCAACGCAGGGCGGGCAGTTAAAGACTTCTTTGCCCAGCAATCACAAACCATATTGAGCGGGACCGTGAAGCACGGAAAGAAAACAATCAAAGAGGAAGGCGGAATTTTGTTCTATCATTATGCCCTGGACAAAGGGCACGGATTTATTTCCTTATCCGTCAATCCAAACTTCAATATGAACTTTATAGCAAATTACTTTACAGTATTCCCCCGCTTTGCTTACGCCTTGAGTAACAACGCATTTTCCCTTGTTCGATACATTTTCTATCTTGCCCGTCAAAACACAAAGGCCATAAAGGAAAAGGGGACCTTCAATATAAGCCTGGAAGCCGTGCGGGAAAACCTGGGCTTACCTTCCGTTGAAGAAGTAAAGCAAAGACGTTATAGACAACAGATAATGGAACCGATAGAAAAGGCCATTGAAGAAATAGAGGAAGCCCTAGAGAACGTCCCAGAAGCCAAAGAATACGGATTCACCATTACACCTAGAGGAACAGGCACAAGCAATATAAGGCAATGGCTGACTGGATACCTTGAAATAGGATTGAAAGGCGATTTTGCAGAAACCTTTGTCCGTATTGCTTCAAAGGCAGAAAGCGACCGGAAACGCTGGGAAACGGCAAAGCAAGCAGAACTTGCCAGGATTGCCGCACGCAAGGAATTAAAAGAAGCCAGGGCAGAGAACCAAGAGTGAACAGCAAGGCAAAAAATCATTTGGGTGTGCAGTTGAGCGGGCGCAAGGTATTGTGTTCCCTGGAAAAAGGGCTTCCCTATTTTGTGCCCGCCCTTGCTAAAGTTGAATCATTTGGGTGTGCAGTTGAATCATTTGGGTGTGCAGTTGAATCATTTGGGTGTGCGCTTGAATCATTTGGGTGTGCAGACGGATAAAAACTAAAGGCCCGTAAACCCTTGAAAAATAAGGCTTTGCGCCTTGTTCCCGCTTGCGTCAATTTGTCGTAATAGATAATCAATAGATTACTAATTGATTACCAAGCACGCACCGCCCGCCCGCTTACGGCGGCGGGCTATGCTATAATATGGAGAACCGAAAAAAGAAAGGCCCCCGAAAGTGTAGTGACTTTGGGGAAGTGTAGTAAACTGAAACAAGCCCCCACCTTCAAGTGTTGTTTGACTACCAATAGCAGGAAGAAACCGGGACCCAGGCATAAAAAGCGGGCGGCTCTAACCACCACGAAAGAACCGCCCAGGACTTAACACCTACCAGCAAAGGGGCATTAAGGCCCTTTCATGTTATCACAAACGAAAGGATTTGAAAAGACCATGACAAGAGAAGAAGCAAGGGCGGACATTAACCGCCGTCCTATACTGGACTTTGTAACCCTGGAAAGAAGCCGGAAGGCGGGGCGGGATATGTATTGTTGCCCTGTATGCAAGAGCGGGACCGGGAAGAACGGAACCGGGGCTTTGCGGATATACCAGGATTCAAACCGTGTACAATGCTTTTCCGGCAAGCAATGTTTTTCGGACAAGGGAGAAGACACGCTTGGGGCATTGCGTATTATATGGCAATGCGGAGAATCGGAAGCCCTGGAACGTGCGGGCTATATCCTGGATAACGAACACACGGAACACAAAGAATATGTAAAACACCAGAAACACCAAGAGGAAGCCCAGACGGACCATACATTCCTTTACAGGCAATGGCATGAAGCATTAAAGACAAGCCCGGAAGCCCTGGAATATCTGCACAGGCGGGGCATAACAGACGAAAGCATAGAACGCTTTAACCTGGGCTATTGTTCTTCCTGGAAGCATAGAAAGGCGGGGGACCGTGTAAGCCCATCAAAAAGAATTATCATTCCCCGGACCGCAGGGACCTATACGGCCCGCATGATAGAAAAGCCCCGGAACGAATGGGAAGAAGGCTATACAAAACAGGTACAGGGAAAGCAAAAGGACCTGTTCAACCTGGACGCTCTGACCGGGGCGGCAACGCCTATTATTTGCGAAGGGGAACTTGACGCAATAAGCCTATACCAGGCCGGAGCGGATGCCGTTATAGGGATAGGGACCACGACAAACGCAGGAACATTGCTTGAAGAAGCGAAGAAGCACCCGGAAGCCGTCTATATTCTTGCCCTGGACAATGACCCTGTAAAAGAAGGCGGGGGAAGCCCTGGGCGGGATGCCCAAAACAAACTTGCGGACGATATGGCGGCGGCGGGGCTTTCCGTCCTTAACTTTGACCCGGCGAAGATATACGGCAAGGCGAAGGACGGCAACGAAGCCTTCACCGCAGACCCGGAACGCCTGGGAAAGGTTATTGCATACCTTCAAGGCAAGGCCCAGGAAATGAAAGCGGCAAGGGATGAAGAGCGGGAAGCAGAATTGCGGAAGCGGACCGGGGAAGGGATGCTAGAAGACTTCCTTTTATCGGTAACGACAAGGCGGGACTACGAACCCATAGCAACGGGCATTTCAGACCTTGACCGGGCAATAGGCGGCGGATTCATCCGAAAAACCCTTGTTATGCTTGGAGCGGCCCCAGGCATGGGCAAGACGGCCCTTGCGCAATGGATATTTGAGAACATGGCTACAGCTGGGCACGATGTTTTGTATATCAACCTGGAAATGGACCGCTCCCAGCTTTTAGCCCGCAGTATTTCCCGCCTTGCCTGGAAGCACGAAAAGACGGACTTTAACGCCCTGGACATTCTGCGGGGCTATGCCTGGACGGATGCCCAGCGGGAAGCAATCACACGGGCGGCGGCACGCTATAAGAAGGATATAGCCCCGCATTTCGTCTATAACCCGGACGGCGTGACAAATGGGATAAATTCCATTTTAACGGCGATGGAGAACGAAACGGCCCGCATAAAGGCCCAGGGGAAGCCCGCACCGCTTGTTTGCATTGACTATCTGCAACTGATAGATTCCGGGAACCGGGATGCCATAGAGGGAATGAAGGACGTTATATTCCGCTTGAAGGACTTTGCCAAGCGTGAAGGAACTGTTGTGCTTGTCATTACCGCAAACAACAGGGCAAGCAACAGGACGGGAACGGCGGACCTAGAAAGCGGACGGGATACCAGCACGATAGAATATAGCGGGGATTTAATGCTAGGGCTTTCCTATACAGCCATTGAAGACCGCCGGAAATACAAGTACAGGGACAAGGACGAAAACGGAAACGAAACAGGCCCGGAGAAAACCGCCGTCTTTGACCTGGACGCTATACGGCGGATGAAGAAGGAAGCACACGAAGAAGAAATAGCCGTCCCAACCGTTTGCAATGAAATTTCTGTGAAGGTACTAAAAAACCGCTTTGGAGAACCAGAAAGAAGGGCAAACCTCATTTTTGACGGCAAACACTCAACCTTCACCCTGCGGGAATACAGGTATTCCAATAACGGCGGGGACGAATGGGAAGATATATTCTAACAATCAAAAGGGCGGACCTCTGACCGGGGACCGCCCTTTATTTGCCCGTATACGGCCCCACAAGGGGCACTTCTTTTTTATAGGCTTTTTCCCTTGCACTACGGCAGAACGCCATACAGGGAAGGGAGAAGGGGCACAGACGCAAAGGAAGGGACCATTGCGGCCCCTTCCCCTTTTTTACTTTCCGTAACTGCTTACAAATGCCTTTATAGTAGCTAATTCCCTGGGACCCATTTGGCACAGAACCGGGGCTAATTCCTGGACGGCTTCAAGCTGGCGGGGCGTGAACAGGGCCAACGAATCAACCGCCCTTTTGTATATCCGGCGGCGGGCATGAAGGGCTTGCACCGTATCGACAGCAACGGCAACCCTTATTTTCCAAATCTCCAATGACATAAACAGCACCTACCTTTTCTATAATCGCAGGGACAACGCCCAACAATTAAAACTTAACACGAAAACGGAAGAAGTATATAGCAAAAGGCACTATTTTTATATAACTTTATAGTAAACGCATTTACTTTATTTAAGAGAATTAAAACGTGAAATAAGTAACTTAAATTTAACAGCTAAGAAAAGAATAAATTCAATAATGCGGGGGAATGCCCTATATAGAAAAATTTCAGGTTTTGTAAGGTTTTTCAATGTTAAGGTTTGAAGATACCTTTGCATTGACACCAGAAACACCAAAAACATAAATGAAATAGAGAACAGAAAAAAAGCAGAAAACACAAAGTTTGTTTGACGCACGAACTGTTTTCGTGGTATAATAAATAAAATGAAAATAGTAAAAACAACGAAAGCCAAAACGCCCCCACAGGGGAGAAAGGAAAAACGATAATGGCACGAAAAAAAGCAAGAATGAGCAGTGCAGCAAGAGAAGCGAAAAACGCTTATCTCCGACAGTGGAAACGGGACCACCCAGAAAGAATAAAAGAATATGAGCGGCGATATTGGGAGAAGAAAGCCCAGCAAGCGGAAGCTTTCTTAAATGCCCAGGAAGGGGCGAAGGTATGAACGCCTTACAACGCAGGATAAAAGCTGTTGAAAGGGAAATGAAGATACGGAAGGGGGGCTTGTTTACCGTGCATTATAAGGACGGAAGCACAAGGACAATAAGCCCAGGGGATGCGATACTATTGACCCTTAACGAATCAGAACAGATAGAACGCTTTGAAGAAAGCGAAAGCAGGGCAAGCAACGGGATTCTTGAAGGGCTTGTAAATGCCCTTCTCCCAGGCTATGCAGACGAACGAAAGGACGGCGAACAATGAAAAGAGAAAACACCAAGAGCGCAAGAAGCATGAGTGATGCCGCAAGGGAGGCCCGCAACGCCTATAAAAGAAAATGGAACCAGGAACACCCGGAGAAACAGCGGGAATATCAATGCCGATACTGGGAGCGCAAAGGCCAGGGAGCGGCGAAAGAAGGTTAAAAAATGGACCGAAAACGGCTCACAAACGAATCAATTATAGCCGCTCTGATTGTGGCGGGCTCAATAAAGGGAGCGGCGGCAAACCTGGGATGCACGACCAGGACGCTATACACCCGGATGAAGGCGGCGGACTTTCAAGAGCAGTATGCCCAGGCGAAAGCGGACCTTTTGCGGACGGTAACGGCCCAGATACAAGGGGAACTTTCCGGGGCAGTTAGTACACTTTCGGAAATAATGCACGATGAAACAGCCCCAAAGCAAACAAGGGCGAATTGCGCAACAAGCATTTTGCAGTATGGGGCACGATATACGGAACAAGTGGACATACTGGACCGCCTGGACCGTATAGAGGAACTACAGGCCGACCAGTGGAAGGGGGCAATATGAGAAAGGCCATATTCCTTTTGATTGCCGTTATAGCGGCTTTCCTTGCCCTTACAGCGTGCGAGACTGACGGGGGCGAACCTGTAACCCTGTACAGCACAAACGCCCTTACAATCGAACGTGCGGGGCGTGAAACGTATATACGGGACCTTGCGGGGAATGCGGAATACACCTTCACAACGCACCGCACCAGGGCGAAGAAAGGAACGGCGGACATTGTACGCACTGCAAACACCACAACCACCACGGACACAATAAAATTAAGCACTGTACACGGAATTATTATTGTTGAAACGGCAGACGGGGAAACCCTATACATCAAGTAACGGGGGACAATATGGGACTGTATGAGCGATTAAGGAGAATCGAACGGAAATTGCCGCAAAGTGAAGAACGCTATCCCGATAATTCGGACCATTTCTTGGATGCCCTGGGCATAGAAGATATAGACCGTTACAAGGTAGTGAAGAACGGCAAATTTCTGGGCTATGACTACATGAAGGCCCTGAGCGACACGGCGGCGGACTTTTGGGACGATTGGGAAGGGGACGAACCACCATAAAGAGAACGAAAAGAACGTATTACAAGACTTGTGCTTACTGCGGGGCACACCTGGACCCGCAAGAAGTATGTGACTGCCAGGAAGGGCGGCACATTCTTTTTCAGGTAGAGAAAGGCAGGAAGGAAAATGACCTTAAAAGAATATGTTGATTCCTTGGAACTGACAGAGGATAAGGCGGCAACCCTGCGGAAAGCCTGGGACAAATACGAATTTTACCGCAATGTGCTTTGTAGGGCTGGAGTGATACCGACAATGACAAAAGCTCTAATGCGGGGCGTAGACCTGGACAGCGTGGACGAAACGCAAGAAGCCCTATTGATTGAAAAGGCTAAAGTGGAATTTTATGATTTCATCAAGAAGGGGGCCAGACGTTGAAAACGATACATGACAGGCTGCGGACGGCAGAAAAGAAGCTTGAACAACGCCCGCCCTTTGACCTTGTGGGGCGAATGTATCCAACACTAAGCCCAGAAGAAAAGCGGCGTTATTGGTTTTATTGGTACGGCGGACAATACAGCACCCAGACCGCCGAACTCATCGAAGAGAATTTTGTGTCTGGCACACTAAACTTTGAGTGCGACATAAAACCGACAGACAAGCCATTTCCCGAATTGGACGCATGGGAAGCGGCAATCAAAAGATTACCAGTATAACGAAAGGGGAAAAACATGATTACAAATACAGATATGCTTTACACCCGAATGAAGCAGTTCCAGGACAAACGCAAGGCCGTTATGGACGAGTACGAAAAGCGGCTTGAATGGCTGGAAGACAAGAAGGGAAGCCCTTTTTACGAAAAGGAAACACAGCAGGCAAAGAACAAGAGGGACGAAGCCTTACAGGAATTGCAGGGCGAATATAGGGGCTATCTCAATATTGCGATGGAAGCAATGACGAAGGCCAGCGGAAGGCGGACCATTGAACCGCCCACGGAAGAAGACTTGCGAATCATTCAAGCCCTTAAAATGCGGGACACCATCGGGGAAGCCGAACTTACCATGATTGCAAACAGCGTGAAGGGCAGTTTGCTTTGCTTGGATATTGTGCAGGAAGTAGCCCGGAAGAATGGGATTCTTAAAAGCTATAGCGGCTTGTATGAAGGGAAGAAGCTGTCCCCGGAATTTCTTAAAGAGAAGCTGGACTTTTTGGGGGATTCCCTTAACGATTTCATTTTATACGACACATCCAGGGCGGCACGCATCGGGGCGGAATTTGTAGAAAGACACCACGGATACACGAAAGACGAAAGAGAACTAGCCAAACGGCCCTTATTTGAAAACAAGGAAGATTTCTTCAAGCAGTTTGCTTGGATTTCCGGGGACACCCTGGAAGGCTTCCTTGATGCCGTAGACACGCAGTAACAGAAAACGTATAACCAACCAAAAGGGAGCAGAAGGCACAAAGCCGAACGCTCCCTTTCTTTGTGGCATACTTTATTTTTATGGCGTTCAAAATGGCATTGACAGACACGGATAAAAACTATATAATGATAAAAAGGAAACGGACACACACCACCAGCAACAAAGGACACGAAAGGAAGGGGACAGCATGAAAGAACTAATCACCACCAGCGGCCCCGCTCTGATTGCCCAGGGCTTCAATTCAAAAGCCTTCGGGGATGCCTGGGAAGCCTGGATAATGGACCGGGCGGAAAGCACGCAGGAAGGGTATAACGTCACTGTAAGATGCTTTCTTGAATGGCTAGACCGGGC
>Ga0256405_10010822_pt1 | contig 11875 bp, 13 predicted proteins | sample RumenRJG_02DNA_FD_189096 | JGI IMG/M metagenome (GOLD analysis project Ga0256405, IMG submission 189096) | Bovine rumen microbial communities from Lethbridge, Alberta, Canada - RJG_02 | ecosystem: Host-associated > Mammals > Digestive system > Stomach > Rumen | place: Canada: Alberta...
TCAGCAAAGCTTTGCCCAGTTCAGCGGTTTCTTTTCCCCGTTCCAGATCTGACAGGAAACTGACGCTGAGCCCGGTTACTTCCGAGATATAAGCCTGTGTGTAATGAAGCTGCTTTCGGCGATTTCGCACCGCAGCTCCGAATTCCGCCGGCGAACTGATAATCATACTAAGCCTCCAACATGTTGATAATCGTGCCAAATCACACGAAGTCTTTAGCATGGAAATCTGATATGGACGGGAAAATAAAGCCGTACGAAGAAATAAGGACAATCGAACTGGAAAATAAGCCGTACGGCTAATAACTGTCATCTGAATTATAATATGAGCCGTACGGCTAAGTCAAGAGCCGCCGGATCTTTGCGGACATTCATTTCTTCCCGTATAATATGAAATGGGTGCTGACGCACCTCTGCATCATATTAAATTGACTCTGGATAAAGCATCGGAGAGGAAATACGTGATGACAACAGAAGAGAAAGCAAAGCTTATCATCAGAGATATAAAAGCTGAGAAGGGAAATAACCCTGCAGTGATTTTCAAAAGAATGGCAGAAAAAGAATACATCAGTATTCATGGACCGGAACACCATGTGCTGGACGGAGCATGCATTCTTACTGCATTTTATAATGCCGGCGGAAATATTGATCTGGAACAGAGCCTTGAGCGGCTCAGTAAAGAAGGCCTTCGAATGCCCGGTGCCATGTGCGGATTATGGGGGATCTGCGGCGCGATCGCCTCAGTCGGTGCGGCGCTGGCGATCATCGACGGTACAGGGCCTCTGTCTGCTGACGGGTCGTGGGGAGAGCATATGTCCTATACATCCCGCGCCATCAGTGAGATGGGCAGGGTGAATGGACCGAGATGCTGTAAGAGAGACGCCATGATCGCTCTGAAAAATGCAGTGGAATATATCAATTCTCATTACGATGTCCGGCTGGATTATGAAGAGCAGACTTGTGAGTTTTCATATAAAAATGAACAATGTATCAAAGACAGATGTCCGTTCTTCAGCAAGAATATATGAAGCAGAACTGATCACTGGTATACATGCAGCCAGGCTGCCCCGGATTCCCGGAAGCAGCCTGGCTGTTGTTACTATTGATTCTTTCTTTCAGGAGTACGATTTTACTTATTTGTAGAAACCGGTAGCATCAAGGAAGCCGCGCTCCATGGTCCTGTATCCCTTAATGTCCGCGCCGGTGATAGCTGCGTGCATTTCCGGATAGGTGTTGGAGATCATCATCTCCTGCTTCAGATACTCTTCCAGAGTCTTGGCATTTTCTTTAGCCTTCTCTTCATCCGGTTCCTGGATGACTGCATCGACCATCTCTTCGATCTCAGGTGTTGTATATTTGCATCCGCCGATGCAGAAGGTGTCGATGAGCGCCTGGCGCAGAGAACTGAAGATTGTCGGATATCTTGCATCCTGAAGGTCGCCAACATGGATGATGTCGTAAGTGCCGCCATTGGCCTGCTCTACGAACTGCGGAGTATCTACGATCTCGATGGACAGGTTGATGCCTGCCTGCTTCAGGTTCTCCTGCATGACTGTGAATACCGGATTCTGATCCTGCATGCCGACGATGGAGATGTCCAGTCCGTCGCCATATCCTGCTTCTTCCAGAAGGGCCTTGGCGCCTTCGATATCCACTGCACGCTCTTCCTTGGTAAAGATCTCGTTGTAATATTTGCTCTCTGCTGGGAATGTACCGTGTACTTCCTCACCGAATCCGGCAGTTCCGACCATAGCGATCGCATCGTAGTCCAGAGCCTTGTCGATTGCCTGTCTTACACGGATATCAGAGGTAGGTCCTGCGTTCGGTCCCATGTTGTACCAGATACGGGTATTCTGACCGAAGGTGTGCGCGATAACCTGAACGCTGTCATCTGCAACATAGGTGGATGCCATAGCCATCGGCATATCATATGCGACCTGTACGTCACCAGACTGGACTGCCATTGCACGTGCGGCTGCATCGCTGGTGAAAATGAACTTGATCTCTTTATAGTAGCCCTTGTAATCCGGATTCCAGTAGTTGTCATTTCTCTCGAGTACGATGTCGGATCCGTGATTCCATTCTTTGAAGCGATACTTTCCGGAGCCGAATGCCGGATTGGTATTGGCAGCTTCCGGGCCGCCGAGAGCGTTGACTTCGTCTTCGGATACGATGCCGAAGTTTGACCATGTCATCATGGACAGGAAGTCCGGAGCAACTGTATTGAAGCCGATCGTTACCGTATGCTCGTCTTCTGCGGATGCATCTGCCAGGAAACGGCCGGTATCTGTGTTTCCGCTGAACTCAATCCATGTGTTGACCGAATAGACAACGTCATCTGCTACCAGCGGGGTTCCGTCGGACATGGTGACATCGTCCCGCAGGGTGAAGCGGCAGTGCGTGTTATCGATCCACTCCCAGGAAGAGGCGAGGTTCGGAAGGATCTCTCCAGTGTTTCTGTCTGCAGTTACAAGAGTGTCCAGCAGGGGAGCTCCGATGATCTGCATCTCATTTTCCACCTTGCCGACACCTGCGCCCCACAGCCCGGACGGTTCAGCGGACAGCGCGATCACGAGGGTCTCATCAGAGGTCTCTGTGCATACAGGGTCTGCGTTGGCAGGCTTTGCCTCACCTGCGAATGCACCTGCAGAAACGGACAGAGCCATCACAGCTGCAAGAACAAAGCATACGAGTTTTTTCTTCATTTTATGTCCTCCTTTATGTTGTAACAGTTGTTTTGAATCCATCAGTCAAAATACACAACCTGTCCTGTTGCAGCGGATTTGTAGATTGCTTCGATGACACGGACGACTACTGCCTGCTGTTCCGGGAGAATGAGCGGATTGCCGTCTGTCTGAATCGCGTCGATCCAGTGCATGAGATCATATTCGTTCATGTTCATCGGCTCTTCGATCTTCTCTGTGGAGGTGGTCAGCTTGCCGTCTGCGATTTTCGTGGTGCGGACATGATTCTCGAATCCCGGACCCACCATGTCAGCGCCGGCTTTGTTTCCGCCGATCTCAGCGACTACGCCGATTGCGGACTGCTGAAGGTTGGTAGCCCATGCAGTTTCCATGTAGATGACCATTCCGTTCTTCATGGTGATCATGGCAAATGCAGTATCCTCTACGTCGAAGTGCTTCGGATCCCACGGTCCCAGGTCATTGCCTTCCGGGAAGTTCTTCATCTTGTCGAAGGTTACGCCATAGACGCTCTTGACATCGTAGTTATTGGTCAGCCACATCGGCAGGTCGATGGAGTGGGGGCCGCCGTCAAGAAGGACGCCGCCGCCATTGCCGGCCTTGCTGGTGTATACGCCGTAAGCCGGAAGTCTTCTGGGACGAAGCTGGGAGGACTTCACATAGTAGATGTCGCCGAACTCGCCATTCTCAACCATTTCCTTCATGCGCATCGGAGCCGGATTGTATCTCCACTGGGTTCCGCTGGTGAGCTTAACGCCTTTTGCCTTGGCAGTGTCGCACATCTCTTTGGCTTCTTTGTAAGTCAGAGCCATCGGCTTCTCACAGTACACATGCTTTCCGTTGTTCATGGCCAGCATGGAGATCTCATAATGGGACGGGTTTGCGGTGCAGACATGGACTACATCGATATCCGGATTGGTGCAGACTTCTTTGTAATCTGCACATACAACTGCATCCGTAAGGCTGAGATCTTCTTTTGCCTTTTCAGCCTTGGCAGTATCCAGATCGCACAGCATGGTGATCTTAACATCTTCTCTCTTCAGAAGATTGGGGATATGCTTTGTGGTTGCGATGACTCCGATTCCGATAACGCCGACATTTAATGTTTTCATTTTGTTCCTCCTTATTGTCATTCTCGTTACTATATTTTCAGTTGTCGGTTTATATGTTTCATAACGGCGGACCGTGTATTTCCGATTCTATTTTTTCGGTTCAGATGGTACCAAGAAGCTGGGCGGATTTCCTGACTTTGTCTTCACGATCCGTAAATGTGAAGAACTCAAGTCCGAAGTACCTGTCATATCCGGTTTCCTTGATTACATTCAGTACGAAGCGGTAATCGACTTCACCATCTGTAATCTCGCAGCGTGCCGGTACTCCGGCGCCATGGATATGTCCGATCCAGTCAATATTGTTCTTGATGGTGTTGGTAATGTTGCCTTCGATCTGCTGGAAGTGGAAGATATCGTAAAGCATCAGGATGTTCTTGCTGCCCACTTCGCGAAGGATATCGAATGCTTCCTTTGAATCCTGGAAGTATTTCCCGCTTAACGGCTCCACGAGAATCGTGAGGTCAGCTTCTTCAGCCAGAGGAGCGAGCTTCTTCAGTCCTTCCACCATCGCCGCGTGGATCTCTTCTCTCGGAGCGTCGACCGGGTAGAAATCATCACTGATGATGAGGTTCTTCACGCCGAGCTTCTTAGCCGGCTCCACACTGTCTTTGAATCCCTGCAGGAATGTTTCGATTTGTCCGGGAGTACCCCAGAATTTTCCGTCTTTCTGACAGATCGCCAGGATATCGATGCCTGTCTCTTTGCTGGCTGCTGCAACTGCGTCCAGATCTCTGCCGTCAAAATCAAAGAACTCGATAGCGGTAAGTCCGTTTTCCTTTGCAAGCTCCATGGCGGCTTTCAGACCATTCGCATCCGGCCAGAGCGGACCATGTTCTCCCGGCGCGACAAACATAATATCTGCACACATGCTGTACTTCATCTTTTTCTTCCTCCTTTTATAATGACCCGTGAGGGTTTTGCCTGTTCTTTTTGATAATTCAAATGTAGCAGGACTTAAAATGCTGTGCGCCCGATTTTGAAATAAATGTACTCAACATCTATACAAATATTCCTGTTTCGTAAACCTTTTTATTGCGCAGCTGTAGAGGCTCTGCTACACTGAAACTGATGCAGAGCGAAGAAGCAAAGCGGAAGACCGCTAATGCGGCCATATGAGCAGAGGGGAATAGCGTGAACGTATTACAGAGCCTTACAGAATTGTATAATTCGCAGGATATTGACAGTATTTACAGAGAGCTTGCATTGAAGATTCTCGGGAATCTGGATCAGATGCGGCGAGTCACCATCTATGATATTGCGGACCTCACCAATTCGTCCCGGACAACTGTGTGGAGACTTGTTCAGAAACTGGGATATGAGAGTTTTTCAGATTTTCGGTATGCACTGCAGTCCGCCGCTTCCCAATATGTATACTATAACCGTATGGTTGAAGAGCGGAAAACTGCTTCCAGCACGGCGCTGCTGAACGGCCTTTCCCGGCAGCTGTCGGATACGAATAAACTGCTCTCACAGGCGGTCACTCCGGAAGAGATCGATGAGCTGACAGATGCGATCTCCAATGCTTCCAAAGTTCATTTCTATATTCCGTTCCGGACGTCTTTTATCTATTCTTTTCAGCAGAATCTCTGGATTGACGGAAAGAACTCGGAATACCAGTGCCTGCTTCCGCAGATGCTTTCTGCCACACGGTATCTTGATGACAGTGCCATCACCCTGATCAGTACGATTGAATATGCTGAGACGCAGGATATGACAAGAGTTTTTGAAACAGTAAAAGAGAAGGGCAGTACGATCTGGCTCAGTGGAAATATGGAGTCCCGGTATGCACATTATGCAGACCGGCAGCTTCTGGTATCAAAAGCGCCGGCTGCAGTATGGCTCATCGCTTTCGAGATCTTTATCCTTGCGCTGAGTGAGCGGTACCGGAGTAAGTTTATCGACAAATGACAGATAAGAGGTATCTGCTTTGCCTCTTTAGTCTGAGCCCAGGGCCCATTCAATTCCCCTGGGAAGATACCCGTTCCAGAAGTCCCAGTTATGTACACCCGGGCCTTCTTCATAGAAGAAATCGGCCTTCTCATTTTCAAGGAAAGAGCTAAATTCCTGATTGCACTCCAGCAAACTGTCTTCCGTACCGATTGCCATATAGATCCGGGGGTTTTTCTTCCCGGCAGCTTTGTTCCTGTGATAAAGGAACTCCGGATTGCGGTCAGAGTCAAGGATCGTCTCCGGATCCCCAAACACTTCGCGGACCAGCCCTTCCGGCATCACGTCGTTTTTGCGACCTTTATACCGGTCGATCTCATGGATGACCAGAGCAGAAGAGAGCGCAATACAGGAAGAAAACGTATCCGGAAATGCAAGCGCAGTGTGAAGTGCACCAAAGCCTCCCATGGAGAGGCCGGCAATCATGGTATCTTCTCTGCTCTGGCAATATCCAAAGACTTTTCTTATAAATGCAGGAAGTTCTTCACCGACAAATGATCCGTAATTGCCGCCGGCGTAGCCGCGGTCCAGGTAGAAAGAGTTGCCGACCGTCGGCATGAAGATGGCAAGGTTATACTGCTTGGACACCTCATGGGCGACTCCGCCATACAGCCAGTCCGTATCGGTTCCCGTCAGCCCGTGGAGCAGGATCAGAGCCTTCGCGGGACGGTCGTAATACGTGGGATCTTTGATCTCCTCGATAATAGAATCTGTCGGAAGCACAAAGCTGAAATTGGTATGCTGCATGATCGTATCTGCGTGGAATTCCATTCTTCCTGCTGCCATAGTTCAGACCTCCCTGAAAATGATTCAAACTGTTATGTGTATAAGTATATACTATGCCCGGATGATGTGATAGTCTGACCTTGCAGAATACTGACAATGCCACGAGGAAAAAGCGGATGATTGAGGAAGAAAGATGGATCATGCAGGGACTGCCGAAGGATGATCCTTCCTGCATAAAAAGTGTGGAGGAACTTATACACTACATTAATCAGGTGGGATTTCTGCCGCTGTTTCGATCAGATATTTCCGGCTTTTCCGCAGAGGAGCATACTGCATCCGAAGACTGGTTCAGCGGGGACCCTGAGAAAGATCCCTGGGAATGGAGAAAGATCATTGCCGCCGGGGGCGGGATTGCCTACGGAAAATTCTTTGACAACAGGGCAGGGTTCATTTCCAAAGAATATCTGCCTGCTTTTGTCAACTACAGGCGGGACGGCTATGACTTTGACGCAAGATGGGATGACGAGCTGGCATCTGTAAGATCCAGGAAGATCATGGACCTGTTTTCGGAGGATCAGTCAGACAGAGAACTGTATTCTTTCGAGGTGAAAAAACTTGCCGGCTTTGGGCCGGGCGGAGAGAAGAACTTTGAAGGCGTGGTCACGCGTCTTCAGATGCAGATGTATCTGTGCGTGCGGGACTTTCGAAGAAGGAAAAATAAAAACGGCGATGAATACGGCTGGGGAATCGCCATCTACTGCCTGCCGGAGCATATCTTCGGTGAGGAGTATGTGAAAAGCGAATACAAAGAGGACCCGAAGGAGTCTGCCCGGAAGATCGTCTGCCGCATCAAGGAGCTTTATCCGGATGTGACGAACCGTCAGATCGTACGTGCGCTTGGCAAGAGCGAATACATACCGAAACGGTAACAGCATGTTCTCCTGTTTCTTATCATTTCACGAGAACTGCAGGGTTTTGAGATGGAGGACCGTGGTTACCTCGCTTTGCTTTGCATATAGGCATGAACTTCTTCCCGTATGATGTCCATTTTCATACGGGTTTTTTCATTTCTGCTCTCAAATGAGAGCATCTGATCGAGATACCCCTGTTCTTTGACGATTTCAAAACTTACCGGATAGACCAGTCCGAATACAAAGGCGATATGACCCATCAGAAAATCGATTCCGGTTTTGGAGTTTTTCCGGTTTACGTCACGGTGATGGAGCATGTCTTCGAAAACCGGATCAGAGATCTCGGAGTAGAGAAATGCCTCTTCCGGAAGGTTGTAGATCTGCGTCATCGGCGTCTGCCGGTTGACCCGCAGTATATCGATCTTGTCAGCGTCTCTCAGGATCTGGCAGAATGTCTTCTCCCTTTCCGACAGGTCCTCAGGCAGGCGGTATACGTTATGATTCCGGATCGCTTTTTCGAGAAGGCTGTCGAAAGAGTCCTCTTTCAGATACTCCCTGATCAGTTCATTTTTAAAGAGAAGATCTGCCCCGAACTGTGCATGGTTAACCGACTCGGAATCCCTGAATGTGTTATACTGCCTTACCTGCTCAAAACGGCCGATGTCATGCAGAAGTCCCATCATCCATGCAAGGTCCGTGTCTTCAGGAGTTAAAGAAAGACTGTCTGCGATCCTTACGCAAAGATCGCAGACAGAAAGAGTATGCTCCACCTTCAGCCTGATCTTAGGATCATCGAGATCATAGTGAGACGCATAACCCAAAAAGGTCTGTTTTGCACTGGCTTTATGAATCGTCATAGTGCTCTTACCGGTGTGCATAATATTGTCCGGTGACATTTAGAATTTCTTTCCGAGCCAGATCAGGATAGAAGCTCCGACGACTGACACGATTGTTCCGCCGATCAGTCCGTGTCCGTGGATTCCGATAAGTCCCAGGACGAAAGAGCCTACAGCACCGCCGACAAGGCCGAGAATCACATTGCGCAGCATGCTTCCTTCACTTCCCATGAGTTTGCCTGCGATCCATCCTGCAAGGCCGCCTAAAAACAAAGTCCAGATAATTCCGAGAATCATGATTTAAGTCCTTTCTACTTTTGTGTGTTCCTGTTAACAATAGTTATATACTGCTATTATTATACTCACTTTAAAATTACATTAAAACTTCCCAGGAAATGAATCTCAGGAATATTTTCAAGTTTTTCTATGAGTTCGCCGGACATGCCGGATTCATTTTCCACTTCAATGATGTAGTTGTAGGTTCCAAGCTGGCTGCCTTCCGGTCTGTCATGTATCGTGACAAGCTCGACACCTGTATCATGTATCTCAACGATAATGTCATCAAGCCGGTTTGCTTCGCAGCTGGCCACTAACACGGCATTAGTCTGTCCTTCTTCTTCCGGTCTGGAGGAAGACAGGACGTAGAACCGGGTCTTATTCGCATCCGTGATCTGTACATTTTCAGCCAGTACGGACAGGCCATACAGTTTTGCTGCGCCGGGTGCGGCAATCGCGGCGATGGTCTTGTCTCCGGATTCCGCGACATAGCTTGCTGCCGCTGCAGTGCTCGCCATCTCCTCTGTGACAGCATCCGGAAGATGCTCTTTGCGCCACTCGGCGCTCTGCTTAAGTCCCTGTGCATGAGAGCAGACTGTCTGGATATCTTCGATCGAAGCGTCCGGCAGACCCATCAGTGTCTGATTAATCGGAAGGACAACTTCCCCGACCACGTATACACCTGTTTCTGCGATCAGAGCGTCTACATAATCCGTTACCGCGCCGCCCAGCGTATTCTCCTGCGGGATCACTGCATAATCGGCATCTCCGTCTGTCAGATCCGCAAGTGCTTCCGGGACGGTTTCCTTTGGCTGGAGAGTACCGGCTGAAAAGAATGACTGTGCAGCCTCTTCCGTATAGGTCCCCTCCGGACCAAGATAACTGATCCTTACATCATCCATATTCTGCGAGGATGCTTCAGTAGAATCTGAATCACTGCCGAAAGCGGCCATGCTGAAGCAGCAGGCGGCCGGTATGATACATACCATCAACAGGGCAGCCAGTGTTTTTCTGATATTTTTATTTAGTACCATAGAAGGTATCTCCTTATAAACCGATATTGCTTTTATTTCTTTTCAGATTCCGTTTTGCTGGAATTGATTACAGGTTGATCTATATCAAGTTCGTACAGATCAAAATCCACCCGTCCGGTATCTTCATAGAACAGCTGCAGTGTGTCCACGTACCGGAATCCCATATCTTTGTATAGACGCTCAGCCGGAACATTCCCTTTTAAAACGTCAAGACGGACCGCTTTCATGCCGGCATCCCTGGCAAGGCTGACCGCATAGCGCACCATCTCCCGGGCGTATCCTTTCCGGGCAAAATCGCCGTGTACGCCGAGCATATGGATCACTGCAAATTCATCCTGAGTAAGCGGCCTTGACCAGGCAGCGTCTTTGTACTCTTCATTGCATTTCTGGTTGACTGCCATCGCTGCAGCGATCCTGTCTCCACAAGGTTTTTTTCATTTCGAAGGATAGCACACCCGCTGCATAGGGTCAATTAAGGAACATGCCGGATAAAAGATGTGCTCATTCGGTTTTACTGTTCTGCTTTTTGTGGTAGAACAGTCGTGTAATCAGAGAGCAGGGGAAACCATAGGGAGAAGAGCAGATATGATCTACATTGGCTGTCATTTATCCGTATCAGACGGGTACGGAGAAATGGGAAGAACGATGCAAAGATATGGCGGGGACACCTTCGCGTGGTTCACCCGGAACCCAAGAGGGGGGAAAACAAAAGAGATCCCGCAGGATGATATCAATGACCTTCGTCAAATTCTGAAAGAAGGCTTCGGTCCTCTGGTGGCACACGGAAGCTACACGATGAATCTGTGCTCCGCCAACTCACAGACGAGGGAAAACGGACTGGATATGCTTAGAAAAGACCTCCAGCGAATGGAACAACTGCCGGGAAATTATTATATTTTTCATCCGGGATCGCATGTGGGACAGGGAGAAGAGGCCGGCATAGAACTGATTGCAGATGCGCTGAATCAGGTTCTGAACCCGCAGATGACAACGACCGTGCTGCTGGAGACGATGGCGGGGAAAGGCTCGGAGATCGGGAAGAACTTTGAGCAGCTTCGGGAGATCATAGACCGCACAAAGCTGAAGGACAAGGTAGGGGTCTGCTTTGATACCTGTCATACCTGGGACGCAGGATATGACCTCGCCGGGGACCTGGACGGAGTTCTGACGGAATTTGACAGGATAATCGGCCTTAACCGTCTTAAGGCCGTGCACCTCAATGACAGCAAAAACAGCAGAGGCTCACATAAGGACCGGCATGAGAAACTTGGACAGGGCTGCCTGGGAGAAGAGACGATCCGAAACATCATACGCCACCCCGCCCTGCAGGGGCGCCCATTCATCCTGGAAACGCCCAACGACGAAGACGGCTACATCCGCGAGATCCGTACTGTCCATACGTGGATGAAAGAATGACGATGAATAAGTGCAAAGAGGGAGGAACGGCCATGACGATCGCACAGATCATGCAGAAGATGATTGCCTTTTCAGATGGAAATATACACGATATAGATCACTTTATACGCGTATGGACCTATGCCAGAACCATTGCGCAGCTTGAGCATCTGGATGAAGAAATGCAGTTTATTCTGGAAGTCGCAGCAATTACACATGACATTGCCTGCCCTTTGTGCCGTGAGAAATACGGAAATACGAACGGAAAGCATCAGGAAGAAGAAGGGGCCGGACTGGTCAGGGAATTCCTCTCAGACACCGGAATGACGAAGCAGCAGATCGAGCGGGCCGCATATCTTGTCGGACATCATCACACCTTCATAGGAATCGATGGACAGGACTGGCAGATCCTGATAGAAGCAGACTATATTGCGAATGCATCCGAGAACAGCTATAGTGAGCAGAATGTAAGAAACTTCATGCAGAAAGTCATGAAAACCGAAAGCGCCAGGAGCCTGGCTGCGGCGGTATTCGGACTGCACAACCGGAGTTGAACAAGTGCCTGTTGAACAAGGAAAAGCCCCTGCGCGGGCTTTATGCGGATTGTAATCCGTATATTGCACTGCGCAGGGGCTTTTTATAATGCTGTGAAGTTGATATCTTACTTCTCGACCGGATTGAATCCTTCTCTTGCAGCGTAAGATGTGTGCAGAAGCTTGTGGGACAGATGGCTGTTCGGCTCGCCCAGGAACTTCTCGTACAGCTCGATGATCTGCGGATTGTTATGGCTCTGACGGATCGTCTGCCGCTCGTCTTCGGTGTACAGAGCTTTCGCTCTCTTCTCCTTGTAGGTATCCAGGATATCATCGTCCTCATCGGGAAGAAGGTTCGGCCGCACATACGGCTGGCCGCCGCCGTTGATGCATCCGCCGGGGCATC
>Ga0256405_10010823_pt1 | contig 11873 bp, 9 predicted proteins | sample RumenRJG_02DNA_FD_189096 | JGI IMG/M metagenome (GOLD analysis project Ga0256405, IMG submission 189096) | Bovine rumen microbial communities from Lethbridge, Alberta, Canada - RJG_02 | ecosystem: Host-associated > Mammals > Digestive system > Stomach > Rumen | place: Canada: Alberta | collected...
CATGACGACCGACGACCTTGCCTACTGGAAGGAAAAGCTCCCTGGCAAGAAGATCGTCGACGTAAACGACCCGAGCGTCGTCGGGCAGCATCGCTACCTCAAGGCGCTAAAGACCCCGTCGTCCACCTGGGGTCCCTGGGAGTGGCAGCACGCCTCGCCCGCCTGCGACCCCGAGCACTACAACGACCTCAAAAACGTATGGCTGTCCATGCCGTTCCATGCGCTCTTTACGGTCACCGACCCGGAGTGCTTCTCCGCTTTTCGAAACGCGAACGGTACGCAGACTCTCATCCGCCACTACGACCTCAACGAGGGAACCTTCGACAGCGAGCCGCTTCTCGATCAGAGCGGCAATCCCGTCAAAAACGGAAAGGGCGAAGTCGAGAAGAGGCCGATCACCGGCTATGCGATGGCCGACTGGGAACACGCTGGGCGCGCCTGTATGATTGCCGAGATCAACGCGATGGCGAACGGCGATCCCGTGAACCTCGGCTACCTGATGGGTTCCAACTACACGCGCGGATTCCCCGGACCAGTCAGGGAGTTCAACCAGAACTTCCTCGCTCTTCCAGCGCTTCCGTCGAAGGTCGTGAAGGACGCGTGCTCCGATTCCGAGGTCGTACTCCGCGAGATCGACTGCTCGAAGCTCGGTGTCAAGGCCAAGTACTATGCGCTCGTCCACACCGGCTGGAAGGAAAAGAGCGACATAAAGGTCAAGATACCCGGGGCGAAAGGCGAAGTTGAGTTCGTCGCCTACGGCAAGACGAGACCTCTAAAGGACGGTACGCTTGCGTTCAAGACGCTTAAGCCGCTCCAGCTTATTGCGATTAAGGCGAAATAGCGTTCGACTGACGCCGCGCCGCACTGAAACTTTTGGTATAATATGCATCAAAAGGTTCTTTGATATGGCGGCTACGCGCAGACAGGCCCGCGAATGGGCGATTCAGATGCTGACGGCGGCGGATCTAAATCCGCCGGACGACGTTGGGCAGTTTATGGTTTCTTTCTGGGAAGAGCTTTCCTCTCTCGACAGCGAAGAGGGCAGGGCCAGTCCCAAGGGCGAGATGAAGGATTTCGCGGAAGCGCGCGTAGCGGGCGTCCTTGCGAACCAAAAGGAGATTGACGAGATACTCGTGCCGCTTCTTGCGAAATGGGATCTCTATCGTCTCGGCACGATCGAGCGCGCCGTTCTCAGAATGGGCATCTGGGAAATGAAATGGTCTGACGTTCCGAAGCCCGTAGTCATCAACGAGGCGATCGATCTCGCCAACTGGTTCTCGACCCCAAAATCGAGGACGCTTATCAACGCCGTCCTCGACAAATATGCGAAGGGTTAAGAGTTGGAGTTCAGAGTTGGAGTTGGAGGTAGGGGATAGGAGTCAGTAGTTAGGGGTCAGGAGTCAGGGGTCGGGGGTTAGTACTCAGTAGTCAGGGGTCAGTAGTTAGGAGTTGGAATTAGTGAAAGACGCCGAATATATGGAGAGGGCTGTCAAGCTCGCGGCTCGCGGGCTTGGACATACGAGGCCTAATCCTGCAGTAGGCGCAGTGATCGTGAAGGGCGGCAAGATAATCGGCGAGGGCTGGCACAAGAAAGCCGGCGGCGATCACGCCGAAGTCGCCGCGATAAAGAACGCGTTGAGGAGAGCCGGTTGTAATGGGACATCTGGGACGAATGGGACGACTAGGACGGGAAACCGGATTCTCAAGGGCGCGACAATTTATGTGACACTTGAGCCGTGCTCGAAGCCGGGACGAGTTGGCGCGTGCACCGACGCAATTATCGCCGCTGGAATCTCGCGCGTAGTCTACGCCATTCCAGACCCAAACCCGAAGAATCGCGGCAAGGCGAAGCGCGCGCTTGCAAAGGCGGGCGTAAAGTGCGAGCGGTTCAAGGGCGATGCAGGTCTGTTGAAACTTGCAGACGATATTGTCTGTGATTTCCGAAAGCACGTGACTACGGGGCTTCCGTATGTGACGGTGAAGCTCGCAATGTCGCTTGACGGGAAGATCTGCGACGACTTTGGCAACGCCAAGTGGATATCGTCTGCGGACTCTCGCCGACTGACTGGCAGCACTTTGCGTGAAATCCACGACGCAATCATGGTTGGCGCCGAGACGGTCAGAAAGGACAACCCCTCGCTGCTTTCGCACGGCAAGCGCAACGACGACTTGATTCGCGTCGTCGTTTCCAAGAGCGGGAAGCTCCCGAAGAACGCACAGGTGTTTACTGACGGAGCGCCCAACAAGACGCTCGTTTTCGACGATGCAAAGAAGGCGCTTGTCGAGCTTGGCAAGATGGGCATCGTATCTGTCCTTTGCGAAGGCGGGCTTGTGCTTGCGCGTTCTCTGGCCGCTCAGGGGCTAGTGGACCAATGGCTTACGGTGGTTGCTCCTGTCGTAATCGGGTCCCAGCCGATTGAAAAGGCGCTGCGCGGGAAGCTCAATGTCGACGAGAGCTTTATGACATGCGGAGATTCGTTTGTGACTGTTGACTTCAAAAGGAGGTAAAGACAATGACAATTAGGTTTTCAACAAGGATTGCACTTGTGGCCGCTGTGCTCGCCACGGTAGGCTGCACTGGCGGCTGCCTTTTTGTGGGCGGCGTGAAGACGCGCTCCATTTCCGTTGCCGAATACCGCGACAAGATGGCAGGCGCTTGGATTGGCCAGTCCGTCGGCGTCGCATACGGATGGCCAACCGAGTTTCGGAAGAACGGAGAGCTCTTCGACTGGGATAAGCTTCCGGTCTGGAAGCCCGAGCTTATAAACGAGACGTTCAGCCAAGACGACCTCTACGTCGAGATGACCTTCATCAACACGCTCGATACGCGGGGCATCGACGTTGGCGTCCGCGAAGCTGGAATAGACTTCGCAAATTCGCGCTACCGGCTCTGGTGCGCGAATGCGAACGCGCGCGACAACCTGCGTCGCGGCATTGCCGCGCCATCGTCGTCCCATCCGAAGAATCATCGGTCGACGGACGACATCGACTACCAGATCGAGGCCGACTTCTCCGGCATTCTCGTCCCTGGCATGCCCTGGCGCGCGGTGAAGTTCGGCGAGCAGTTCGGGCGCATAATGAACTACGGCGACGGACTCTACGCCGGCCAGTTCGTCGGTGCGCTCTACGCAATCGCCTATTTTGAGACCGATCGAGTGAAGACTGTCGAGGCCGCGCTTCGCTGCATTCCTGCAGAATCGCGCTACGCGAAGATGGTGCGCGACATGCTTGCATGGTACGCCGCCGACCCGAAGGACTGGCGCAAGGCGTGGAAGCTTGCCGTCGACGCCTACGGTCGCGACAAGGGCCCGAACATGGGCAAGGTCAGCTATGCAGCCATCGACGTGAAGATCAACGGCGCGATGGTGCTGCTTGGCTACCTCTGGGGCGACGGCGACATCGAGAAGACGATGAAGATCTCGACATGCGGCGGGTACGATTCGGACTGCAATCCGTCTACTGCGCTCGGCGTCCTTGGCGTGCAGATCGGTGCGAAGGCGTTTGGTGAGCAGTATGTCAGCAAGCTCGACCGCTCCAAGAAGTGGGAGTTCACCGACTACACGTATGACGGGCTCCTCGCCGTGTGCGAAAAACTGACGCGCCAGCTTGTCGTCGCTGAAGGCGGCAAGATCGAAGGAAGCGGTGCCGACGAGCGTTTCCTCATACCTGTCCGCGATGTAGAAGTCGGGCCTTTGCTCGATTCCTCCAAGCCGGGGCCCGGCGGCGACGAACGCCTGACGGCCGAGGAAGCCGCGTCCATCCGCTACCTTCCGTGCAAGGAGTGGGGCGGGCAGTCCGAGGAGAAGAAGTGATGTTTACGGGGCTTGTCCAGCGCGTCGGCACAGTTAAGCGCGTCTCGCGCGGGGCGGGGCTTGTCCTCGAAATCGCCGCGGACACGTCTTGGGCGAAGCCGCTCGAAGAGGGCGAGTCGGTCGCGGTGAACGGCGTGTGCCTTACGGTAGTCAAGTGCGATGGCTCGCGCTTTACTGCGGATGTCCTTCGCGAAACCGAGTCGCGGACTGGTCTCTCCGAGCTCGTTCCTGGAGCGAAAGTGAACTTGGAGCGCGCGCTTCGTGCGGGCGACGCAATGGGCGGGCATATTGTCCAGGGGCATGTCGATTGCCGTGGCGCAATTGCCGCGAAAACGCCGAAGGGCCGCGACTTCCAGCTCAAGGTCAGGTGTGGCCGAGTTCTCGCGTCGCAATCTGTTCTCAAGGGCTCTATTGCGATTGACGGTGTGTCACTCACCATATCCGCTCTTGGTGACGACTGGCTTGCGGTCGATCTCATTCCGACGACTGCAAAGGAGACGACGCTTGGCTCAAAGAAGGTCGGCGATTCCGTCAATCTCGAAGGCGACATCGTCGGCAAGTATGTGGCCAAACAGGCAAAAGCTCCGGGTCTTACGGAGGAGACTCTGCAGAGCGCCGGATTTATTTGATATAATATCACCATGAGAACGGCTAAAATATCGCGCGACACTAAAGAAACGAAGATTGCCCTTGAGCTGAACCTCGACGGTTCCGGCGAGGGCGAGATATCGACAGGCATCGGGTTTTTCGATCACATGCTTGAGCTTCTCAAGAAGCATGCGCTTATCGACCTCGCTGTAAAGGCGGACGGCGACCTAAAGGTCGACTACCACCACACAGTGGAGGACGTCGGTCTCGTTCTCGGCAAGGCGCTCGACCAGGCGCTCGGAGACAGGAAGGGGATTGTCCGCTACGGCTTCGCGTCCATTCCGATGGACGAAGCGCTGTGCGAGACATCCCTCGACCTCGGCGGACGTCCGTTCCTCGTAATGCAGTGTGCGATGAAGCACATGTTCGTCAAGGACTTCGAGGTGAAGCTCGTCGAGGAGTTCTTCCGCGCAGTTTCTGTTGAAAGCCGCTCGAACATACACCTCCGCCAGATTTACGGCGACGAGGCGCACCACGTTTGCGAGGGGCTTTTCAAGAGCTTTGCCCGTGCGCTTCGCCAGGCAAAGGCCCTCGACCCGAACGAGAAGGGCGTTCCCTCGTCGAAGGGAGTCATCTGACATGGTAATACTCCCCGCAATCGATCTCAAGGATGGCAAATGCGTGCGGCTCAGGCAGGGTCGCGCCGATGACGTCACCGTATATGGCGACGATCCGGCGGCGCAGGCGAAGGACTGGCGCGAGCAGGGCGGCGAAGAACTTCACGTCGTCGACCTTGACGGCGCTTTCGCCGGGACTCCGAAGCATGCCGAGACGATAGCCCGCATAATCGAGGCGTTTGGCGGTCCCGTCGAAGTCGGCGGCGGTCTTCGCGACCCCGAGTCGCTTCGCGCCGTCCTCGAGGCGGGCGCGACGCGTGCGATAATCGGGAGCGCCGCTCTCGAAGACCCTGCGTTTCTTTCCGAGGCCGTTGAGCTCTACGGCGACAAGATCGCCGTCGGCATTGATGCGCGCGATGGCTTCGTCCAGACGAAGGGCTGGGTCGAGACGACGAAAGTCAAGGCGACTGAACTCGCCGCCGCCGTCGCCAAGGCGGGCGTCAAGACGATAATCTACACTGACACCGCGACTGACGGAATGCTCGGCGGGCCGAATCTCACTCAGATGGCGGCGATTTGCGATGCCGCGCCGACATGCCAGATAACGGCTTCTGGCGGCGTTAGCTCGCCATTCGACATCGAGAACTTAAAGGCGCTCGAGCGTCCAAACCTGCGGGCTGCTATAGTCGGCAAGGCACTCTATGACGGGCGTACGACGCTCAAGGAGATCAAGCGCGCTGCGCTCTGAAAAAATGACCCAGACTCCGGCTCCCGAATCTTTTCTTTTGAAGTGGCGCGGCGACGTACTGTCGGTGACGCTAACGCTTGATGCGCCGCGCAAGGGGCGCGCGGCGTTTCGCACGAACATTGGCCATGCCCGTGTGCGTCGGCGCGAAATCATAGCCGAGACCGAGAGAGGTGAGACGCCGCTTGCCCGCGCGTGGACTGACATTCCACTCGTTGAGACGGCTCCTGGCGTCTTCAAGGCCGACATTCTCCTTGACGAAGTCGGCATATTTTCTGGTAAGGCGTGTTTCTTTTCCGAGGGATCGAATGTTCCCGAGTGGCCAGAGGGCCGCAATCTCCATGTCAAGGTCGAGAGCGCGGAAACGCGGGCCAACAACACGATCTACACAGTCTTTCCTCGGCAGTTTGGCTCTTTTCGCGAAGTGGCGCGGCGTCTCGACCACATCATGGACAGGATGGGCTTTCGCATCATCCAGACGCTTCCGCCTTTTCCCGTGCCGACGACCTACGCCGTCATGGGCGAATATGGCTGCCCGTTTGCCGCGACCGACTTCCTTGCCGTTGATCCGGCGATGGCCGAGTTCGACGAGTTCACGACTCCGCTCGACCAGTTCAAGGAACTTATCGACGCAGTGCACGCACGGCACGGGCTATTGCTCGTAGACCTTCCGGCGAACCACACTGGCTGGGCGTCGACGCTGCAGACGCATCATCCCGACTGGTTCCGTCGCGAGGCCGACGGTCGCTTCCATTCGCCTGGCGCGTGGGGCGTGAAGTGGGCCGACCTCGTTGAGCTCGACTACTCAAACCCCGAGCTTCGCGCCTACATGGCGGATGTCTTTCTCTTTTGGTGCCGCAACGGCGTTGACGGCTTCAGGTGCGACGCCGGGTACATGATTCCGCTCAAGACGTGGGAGTACATCGTCTCCCGCGTTCGCGAGGAGTATCCCGACACGATCTTCATGCTCGAGGGGCTTGGCGGTGATCTCAGGCTCACCGACGACTTGCTCGCCGTGGCAAACCTCGACTGGGCGTACTCCGAGATATTCCAGACCTATGACCGTGGCGCGTTCGAGTGGTATCTCCCTGGCGCCATCAAGCGGAGCGAGAAGTTCGGCACGCTAGTCCACTTTGCGGAGACGCATGACAACGACCGTTTGGCCAAGAAGGGCGAGACGTATGCGCGGCTTCGAGTGCAGCTCGCAGCGCTTCTCTCCTGGCAGGGCGCATGGGGAATCGCCAATGGCGTTGAATGGTTCTGCCGCGAGAAGATCGACGTTCACGGCAAGAACGACCTCGCGTGGAACAGCGAATCCAACATGGTCGACTTGATCGCAAAGCTCAACCACATCTTGCGCAGTGATCCGACATTCTCTGGCGCGAGCCGCCTCTCGCTCGTCACGCGTGGAGAGGGCAATACGCTTGCGGTCGTGCGCGAAGGCGGCGAAGAAGCGGGTGGCAGGAAGGTGCTTGTGCTTGCAAACCTCGACTGTGGCACGCCTGCGATGATCGACTGGGATCGCGCGGCGTTTCCATACGGCGAGACCTTTGACTTGCTTTCAGAGCGCAAGGTCAAGACTTCGGGCCCGGTGCCGCTGAAGCCAGGCGAGGTTCTTTGCCTTGCGACTTCGGCTACCTTGGCAAAGTTGTCGCAAACGACCAAGTGCCCAGACGCCAAGCTGCCAAAGCCGGCTTTTCACTGGGTCTTCCCGCGCGACCTCCATCGCGTCGTGTGCGTTCCGGAGAACGAATGGGTGGAGGTTTCTGCCGAATGCCATTTCAGAGTGCGGCTCATTGACCCAGAGATCGGCAAGACACTTAGAGTTTACCGCTCGCGTCCCGACGGGCAGCGGCATGTGGCGATGTTCGACGCGCCGCACTACAAGGGCGACGGTACGCATTGCCGCGAGCTGGAGATAAGGGTAATCGTCTATTCCGATGGCAAGGCGATGCGTACGAGCGCAAAGTTCCTCGTCCCGCCTACGCCGAAGCTCGCGGCGGCGAAACTCGTCCTGACAGGCGACGATGTGCGCAAACATCCCGAGTACAGAACGATTCTTTCCAACGGTGCGGGCGCTGCGTCTCAGGTGCGTCTCGGCTGGGGTGACATCGCGAGCCAATACGACGCGATTCTCGCGGCGAACCCGAATCCAAACGTGCCGTCCGACCGGCTGAACCTCTGGGCGCGCACTCGCTGCTGGCTTCAGCGCGAGGGATATACGCGCGAAATCGACGCGAAGTGCGTGACGTCCTTTACCGCCGACCCTGCGGGGCGAGGCGCGCGCTGGGATTTTCTCGTTCCGTGCGGCATGGGTCATTCCGCCTCGTTCTCCTTCGTGCTCACGCTTGCCGAGGGCAGGAACGCCGCGCGGCTCGTCGTCTCGCGTTACGAGCGCGGCGACAACGACGTTGGCGACCAGGTGCGGATAGTCTTCCGCCCCGACATCGAATGGAGAAGCTTCCATTCTACGACAAAGGCATACGCGGGCCTCGAAGAACTCTTCCCGGCGAAGACGCGCGATATAGGAAGCGGCTTTTCCTTTGCGCCCTACGAAGGCAAGTTCGAGATGAAGGTTGAGAACGGCGTCTATCACCACGAACCGCAGTGGGAGTACAACGTTCCACACTCCGAGGAAGCTGCGCGAGGGCAGGACGGATCAGGCGATCTCTACAGCCCCGGCTGGATATCAGCAGACCTCAAGGTAGGCGAAGCGGTCATCATGACCGGCGTCTACGATGGCGACTCCGTTCGCGGCAAATCCGCCGCGCCGTTCAGGTGGTGCGCCGAGCAGCTGCCGTCTGTCGTGACGGCACCAGTTCCCGACGTTCTTGCTCGCTCGCTCGACCTCTTCATCGTGAAGCGCGACGACCTCAAGACGGTGATCGCTGGCTATCCGTGGTTCCTCGACTGGGGACGCGACACCTTCATCTTCATGCGCGGCATGATTGCCGCGGGCAAGATCACAGACTCCGTCCGCATCTTGAAGGCGTTCGCCGCGTTCGAGGAGAATGGAACTCTCCCCAACATCATCTACGGCAACACCGCCGGAAACCGCGACACGACGGACGCGCAGCTCTGGTTCATCCGCTGCGTACAGGAGATATGCGAAGCCGGCTGCGCGAACCAGATGACGGCGCTTAAGAAGACGTGCGAGTCGATAGTCGACAATTACATCAAGGGCACGCCTAACGGAATCCATGTAGACAAGGAAAGTGCACTCGTCTGGTCGCCATCGCACTTTACGTGGATGGATACGAACTATCCGGCGTGCACACCGCGCATCGGCTATCCCGTCGAGATACAGGCGCTCTGGATTTCCGCTCTTAGGTTCCTTGGCCGCGGCGAACTTGCGGACAAGGCGCTCGATTCGCTGAAGCGGCTCTTTAAGCGCAAAGACGCGCCTGGCTACTTCGACTGCCTCGCGGCGGCGAATGGCGAGAGTGCAGCCAATGCGGAGCCGGAGGACACGATTCGCCCGAACCAGCTTTTCCTTATTACGCTTGGCATCATTGACGATCCGTCCATACTGCTTGCGACCGAGGAACTCGTCGTTCCCGGTGGCATGCGGTCGCTCAATTCCGACCATCCGCTCTACTGCGGCGTCTACGCAGGCGACGAGGACACGAAGCGCAAACCCGCCTACCACAATGGAACGGTGTGGGGCTGGGTGTTCCCGCTCTATGCCGAGGCTCTCGTCAAGATCGGCGCATGTTCGCGCGCTTCCGCGCTTTCGCTTTTGGCGTCGTCTGTCGAGAACCTCAACGCTGGCTGCATCTGCCACGTGAGCGAAAACGCCGACGGCGACGCGCCTCATGCCCAGAAGGGCTGCGCGGCCCAGGCGTGGAGCGACTCCGAGCTTCTGCGCGTCTGGCTCAAGATCATGTCTTGAGGCGCGGCAGGTCGGAAATATGGTATAATTGCCTTATGAAGACCTATGGAATCATTCCCTCGCGGTTCGGATCGAGCCGCTTTCCCGGGAAACCGCTCGCAATTCTCGCGGGCAAGCCGCTTGTCGCCTGGGTTGTTGAGGCGGTCAAGAAGGCGAAAGGACTCGACGAAGTCCTCGTTGCGACGGACGACGAGCGCATCGTAAAGGCCGTAGAAGAACACGGTGGCAAGGCGGTGATGACGCCGTCGGAGCTCCCGAGCGGAACCGACCGCATTGCGTGTGCGGCGCGAAACTTCCTTGGCACTGACTTTGCGGACGACGACATCCTTGTCAACATACAGGGTGACGAGCCGCTTATCGACCCTGCGCTTGTCGAGCAGCTTGCGTCGAAGCTCAAGGACGACCCCCGCTGGTCAATGGCGACGGCAGTAACGCCTATCAAGAACGCCTCTGACTTTGCGGCGAAGACCGTGGTAAAGGTCGTGCTCGACCGCGACGACGGCGCTCTTTATTTCTCCCGTGCGCCAATCCCCTGCGACCGCGACAACGAGCCGGATTTCTCCAAACCTTTCAACCATTCAACTTTTCAACCTTTTAACTCTCTTTACGTCAGGCATCTTGGCATCTACGCCTATCGCGGCGCGTTTCTGAAGAAGTACATCTCGGAACCGCCGTGCCCGCTCGAGAAGACAGAAAAGCTTGAGCAGCTTCGTGCGCTTTGGATGGGCGCGAAGATCGCCGTCGTTCGCACCGAAGACGAGGGCGTCGGCGTCGATACGCCTGAAGACGCCGTCCGCGTCGGAGCAATCTTGGAGTCTCGCGCCGCGAAATGAAGAGCGAAGTCGTATACATGCTGGGCATCGTGGCCGTCGGGTTCCTCGTGAACTACGCGCTGCGGGCCTTGCCGTTTGTACTCTTCGCCGGTCGCGACAGGGAACTTCCGAAGTGGGTTTCGCGCTTTGGGGATCTTGTGTCGCCTGTGATAATCGCCGCGCTTATCTTCTATTCGTATTCGGGGCTCCAGTGGAAGACGGCATGGCCGTATCTTGCGGGCGTTCTCGTTGTGGCGCTTCAGCTGTGGCGTCGTAACGCGCTTCTCAGCATCATCGCAGGCACTGTTGTCTACATGTGTCTCGTCTGCACAGGGTGCGCTTCGAACGACTACGGCGACATCGTGCTTGACGCCGCGCATCCCTCGATTCGCTATTCGCTCCAGGGGTTCCTGATCGGTGAGCGTTATGTCGATCCGAGAAGGGTGCCATCGATCCTCAAGAGCTACGATGTGCCCACAGACCGCGTGATTCACATTCTCATCGATGAAGAGGCCGAGCGCGACCTGAAGCCCGCCCGCGTATTTATGGGCCTCCTCGCCCACAACGGCTACCGCCGCTCCGTTCTCGTCTCGAAGAAGCGTGCCGAGAGCCATGTCCTTACCGAAGAGGAAATAGCGCTTGAGCGCCAGCAGCGCCCCGCCCCGTCTCCTCGCAATGCCTTGCCCACAGGCAAGCGCCAAATCCGCTACAAGAGCTCAAGCGACTAGCTTTTACACTGTGGTGTAGCCTTTATCGATAATCTAAACGAGAGGTTCGGATATGAAACAAACACTTGTCAAGATTGTTGCGGCGTTGCAGATTGTCGTAGGGGTGCTATTGTTGGTTGGAACGGTGGGGCTTACGACGACTGCTTATCGAACTGTTCGCGATGAGTCTGAACAGCTAGCGGCCAACTTGTCCGCCTCGGCGGAAGCGCTTGAGTCCTTGCGTGCGACCTATGAGCAATCGGCCACGAGCCTCTTTGGACTGACGGAGGCCATGGACGATGTTTCGGCGAAATTGGTCGTAGTCTCTGGTGCGATCTCGGAGACAGGCAGGCGATTTTCGGAATATGGCAAGGTCGAGGAGTCGCCTCTTTTGAGCATGCTGAAACCTTTCACGGAATGGTTTAAGAGCTCGGGAGAGAAGCTGAAGGAAGTCGGCAGGGACGTCAGGGCTGTTTCTGTGGCGTTGAGTGGCCAGAGCGAAGCCATAAAGACATATCGCGCCGACGGCCATGACAAGACTATGGATGCGATAACAAAAACCGCCGAGTCGCTTCGTCACGCCATACCATTTTGGAAAGAAAAGATACATAATAGTCAAGACGACAACAATCAGAAGTTATGGAGGGTAACAATGGAATATAGTAAGGAAGATTTAATGGAAGCAAAAAAGCAAATTTTG
>Ga0256405_10010824_pt1 | contig 11871 bp, 12 predicted proteins | sample RumenRJG_02DNA_FD_189096 | JGI IMG/M metagenome (GOLD analysis project Ga0256405, IMG submission 189096) | Bovine rumen microbial communities from Lethbridge, Alberta, Canada - RJG_02 | ecosystem: Host-associated > Mammals > Digestive system > Stomach > Rumen | place: Canada: Alberta...
CGATCATTGAAAAAGAAGATAGTATATCCAAGGCAAAGGTCGTCATCGTCTCTGCCGATTATCATCTCTATCGGGCTTCCTACATTGCCGATAAGATCGGCATGAAGAATGTTTCCTGCAAGGGCGGTCATGGTTTGGCAGTCTTGCTGCCGCACTATTACACGAGGGAATTCTTTTCCCTGATCAAGGAAGTACTGTTCTTTCTGAAATGAATATGGTCATCCGTATTGATAAATCCACGGCCGCAAGATTCCTCCTGTTGAAGCAGGGTCTTTTCAAAGCGTATCTCTTTGAAGGGAAAAGAGGTGCGCTGGACTATGTACGTCAGGCAGGCTGCATCCAGTATGACCCGGTCGATGTGGTCGGCAAAAATGCGGAACTCACCCTGCAGTCAAGAGTCAAAGGTTTTCGAAAGAAGGATCTCTATGATCTTTTGTATAAAGAACGGAAGCTTTTTGATTATACCGACAAGGAGCTTTCCATCTTGCCGATCGAAGACTGGCCTTATTTCGAGCGCTACCGCCGTCTCAGCAAAGAAAAAGGGAAACACTTTGAAGGTCTAAATGAACTGGAAGAGGAAGCCAAAGACTATATCAGAAAACACGGACCGGTCTCTTCCTCGAGTCTTCCGATCAAAGGAGAGATCCGCTGGCATTCCAGTATTCACTGGAGCGGCAGCTGGGAGGGGAATCCGACCAGAGCTTCCCGCAGTGTGCTGGAACAGCTGTATACGACCGGGGAACTGGTGATCCATCACAAGGAAAAGACGAGAAAGTTCTACGATCTGGCAGAAAGAAGACTGCCTTTAAGTCTGCTGGAACAGAAGGATCCGCTTCCCGATGATTTTGAACACATCAAGTGGCGCATCCTGCGCCGGATCAGCGCTGTCGGTCTTTTGTGGGAGAGGAATTCTCCGGCTTTTCTGGGAATCCCCAATCTGAATACGGAGAAGCGGAAAGAAGCCTTTGATCAGCTCTGTCAGGAAGAAAAGATCACTGTGGTGGAAATTGAAGGGATCCGTTATCCTTTCTATATCTGTCAACAGGACCGAAAACTGCTGGAAGCGGCCAAGGAAGAAGGAAAGAGTTCCCGTCTGGAATTTCTGGCACCGCTTGATCCGATGCTGTGGGACAGGGATCTGATTAAGGCGGTCTTTGGTTTTGATTATTCCTGGGAAATCTATATCCCGAAAGACAAACGCCGCTATGGCTACTATGTTTTGCCGATCTTGTATGGTCAGCGCTTTATCGGCCGCATGGAACCGATCCTGAAAGACGGGAAACTGGAAGTCAAAGGATTCTGGCTGGAAAAAGGTGTGCGGAAATCGAAGAAACTGAATCGGGCATTGAACGCAAGGCTTAAGCGTTTCGCAAAGTTCAATGGCGTTGTGTACGAGGATGAAGATCTGATGGAAAAGGTCAAAAGGTAGAAAACCGCATTCTGTCTTTGGCATATAATATAGATTATGGAACATAAGTATATCGTGGTCCGTGTGACTTATACGCCGTATGGCGAACGTTTTGAAGATGAAAAGCGCGTATTTGACGATCGTCTTGAGGCAGAGAAATACGCAAAAATGAAAAATCAGTTCTGCGAGTCCAATATCAGCTACTGTATTCAGAAGATCAATGTGGTCTAGGAGGCAAAGATGAAATACAGGATCAACCGCAAAACGGGGGACAGGATCTCTGAAATCGGGATCGGCTCTTCCTACATGCATGAAGCAGGAAAAGAAGAGGCAATCAAGGCCTTGCGAAGAGCCTATGAAGGCGGCATCAATTACTTTGACCTGGCTGCCGGCCATGGCGATGCCTTTGCGATCTATGGGGAAGCCTTACACGATGTCAGGGACAAGATCTTCTATCAGATCCACTTTGGCGCAGATTACACCAAGGGCGACTATGGCTGGAGCCTGGATCTTAATACGATTAAAGCATCGGTGAAATGGATGTTACAGAGATTGCAGACCGATTATATCGATTATGGCTTTATCCATTGTCAGGATGAGATCGCCGACTGGCAAACCTATAAGGAAAACGGTGTCTATGACTATATCCTGGAGCTCAAGAAGAAAGGTATTGTGAAACACATCGGTCTCTCTTCCCATACGCCGAAGGTCATCAATGCGATTCTGGACGAGGCGGATGTGGACATGCTGATGTTCTCGGTGAATCCGGGTTATGACTATGGGCAGGGTCAATATGCCTATGGTGAAGTGGAAGAGCGGGAAAGAATCTATCGCCGCTGCGAAAAGGAAGGCATCGGCATCTCGGTCATGAAGCCGTTCTCCGGCGGACAGCTGCTGGATGAAAAGACTTCGCCGTTTAAGAAAGCGCTGAGCGTTCATCAGTGTCTGAAATACATTCTCGACAAGCCGGGTGTTCTGGTCGCTTTGCCGGGCGCCAAGTCTGTGAAGGAAGTTGAAGAACTTCTCACCTACGACCGAAAGAGCGAAGAAGAACTCGATTATTCGATCATCTCTTCCTTTGAACCGGTGAGGATGCGCGGGAAGTGCGTTTATTGCAACCACTGCAAGCCTTGTCCGATGGGCATCGATATCGGCCTGGTCAATAAGTACTATGATCTGGCGATGGCCGGCGACAGGATGGCGGTCGAACATTATAAGACTCTGGAGATCAATGCGGATGCCTGCATCGGCTGCGGACATTGCGATTCCAGATGTCCGTTCAATGTGAAACAGTCGGAAAAGATGCAGGAGATCAAAGAATATATGGCGAAACAGGCGTAGGCCTGTTTTCTTCTGTCTGTCACCCGGATAAGGTAAAATATTGCTGTATGGAGAAGAAAGAAAGGACCTATATTGCGATCGACTTAAAGTCGTTTTATGCTTCGGTCGAGTGCACGGAAAAGGGCTATGATCCTTTGGATATCAATCTGGTGGTTGCCGATGAGTCTCGTACCAACAAGACGATCTGTCTGGCTGTTTCACCGGCTTTGAAGTCCTTTGGCATACCGGGGCGTCCCCGGCTTTTTGAGGTCCAGCAGCAGGTAAAAAAGATCAACGAAGAACGGCGCAGAAAGGCTCCGGGCGGGATCTTAAAAGGCAAGTCCTGCTACCTTCATAAACTTCAAAATGATCCGTCTCTGGCGGTCGATTTTGTGGCGGCTATGCCCCGCATGGGTCTGTATATCGAATATTCGGCCAAGATCTATGACATCTATCTGAAATATGTGGCGAAAGAGGATATCTGTGTCTATTCGATCGATGAGGTCTTCATCGATGCGACCGACTATCTCAATACCTACCGCATGAATGCTCATCAGTTTGCGATGAAGATGATCGAGGACATCATGATCAATACCGGCATTACGGCGACGGCCGGCATCGGCACCAACCTCTATCTGGCGAAAGTTGCCATGGACATCGTCGCCAAGCACAAGAAGGCCGATAAGGACGGGGTCCGCATTGCACAGCTCGATGAGATGTCCTATCGAAGAATTCTGTGGACCCATGAACCACTGACCGATTTCTGGCGGGTCGGTCCGGGCATCCAGCGCCGTCTTGCCAAATACAACATCCACACGATGGGCGATATCGCCAGGTTTTCCCTGAGGGCCGATGGAACGCTGTACGATGAATTTGGCATCAACGCGGAGTTATTGATCGACCACGCCTGGGGCTATGAACCCTGTACGATGAAGGACATCAAGCGCTATGTGCCTTCTGCCAATTCTTTAGGTGCCGGCCAGGTCTTAATGGAACCTTACACCTATGAAAAGGCCATGGTCGTATGCAAGGAGATGATCGACAATCTGTGCCTGGATCTGGTGGATAAGAATCTGGTGGCAGAAGGTGTCGGCCTGTATATCAACTACGATGCCAGCAGCGATTTGAGCAACTATAAAGGCAAGATCTCTGTTGATTATTACGGACGCCGCGCGCCGAAACCGGCCGGCGGTTCGATGCCTTTAAAAAATCCCACATCTTCCGTCAAGGTGATCTCCGATGCCATCCTTTCGATCTTTAAACAGACGGTCGACAAAAGTCTTCTGATTCGCCGCATCAATGTCACGGCGACAAGAGTCGTTCCGAAGTCTTCGGTCAAAGACAAGGTGCGGGTCGAACAGTTTTCCCTCTTTGCCGATCCGGAGAGTACGGAGAAAAGACTCTCAGAAGAAAAGATCGCCGAGAAGAAGGAAGAAGACCTCGCCAAGGCGATCTTAAATATCAAGCACCGCTTCGGCAAGAACGCCATATTAAAGGGAACCAATTACGAGGAAGGTGCGACCGGCAAGGAGCGCAACGAACAGATCGGAGGACACCGCGAATGAGTGAAAAAGATCCCCATCGCTACGATGACATCATCGATCTGCCCCACTTCGTCTCCAAGGACCGCAGGCACATGTCCAACTATGACCGGGCGGCCCAGTTTGCCCCTTTCGATGCTATATCAATAATTTATGATATGTGCAGCTTATCAGAAAAAATAAGTTATCTGGAAAGTATTCTATTATCCTTTATTTACCTATCTTTCGGGATAAATATTCCTGATAACCTTTATTCGATATAGTTAATTATTTCGCCATCAATTTTATAAATATATTCAATTGGAATGGCTAATCCTTCGGTTGTTTTGATTTCTCGATAATCTTTATCGATTCTTTTTACTGTTACGTTTGCTGTGATATAAGCACCGCCATCTTTTCTTAAATCGGGTGTGAAGTAAGTTATTTGGACCTGTGGTTGTATATGGTTATTTAACGCTTCTTCTATTACCTGGATTCTGGAATTAATTATTTCTTTCTCGTTTTCGTCAAGCTCGATTTCTTGGTCTGTTTTTCTTGAGGTCTCTTCTATTTCTTCCTCGTAACCAGAAAGAGCCTTAAATGCAGAAAATTGAGCAGCGCGATCATAATTGCTCATCCGCTTACGAGAAGTTTTAAATGGGTATTTGGTATTTATGATGTCGTTGTAGTTTTTCAACTCGTTTCTCCTGTTATAAATATTATATCTGTATTCATCACGTCAGGCTCTTGTGGTTCATAATAAACCGTTTGTTATACTTTCCACAAAAGGAGAAAAAGATGAAAGAATACATAATCAAAAATATTGAAAGCGATCTGGTCGCGCTATTTAAGAAATATGGTTATTCAGAAAACACGATAAGGTATTACAGAGAAAACGTAAAACTTGTTGTTGCTTTTCATGAAAAGCGAAACCAGAAATTCTATGATTCGGCGCTCGTAGAAGAATACATCGCATCAGTCTATGAGATGTATGAGGCTGGTAAGTTTGGAAAGAGTCGTAGGAATGGGCTTATAAAGGCGGCAATGTATGTTCGAGATTATATCGAAAGCGGATCCATCAATCAAATTAAGAAAAACATTCCTGATAAGCTGACCCCGTATTTCAGATGCGTCTTGGAAAAGTTGAAACAGTCAACCGATTGGAGCGAATCACTAAAAAGAAATGTTGTCTATGCTGCTCACACTTATTTTGTATATTTAGCCACCGCTGGCATAAACGATGTTGCCGAGATAAAAGAGGACACGATTCGAAGCTATCTTTTGCAGAAAGCAGAAATCATGAAGTCCGGCAGTCTCGATACGATCAGAAGAAACCTGAAGCACCTTCATACGTGGTTATACAAAAACGGATTTATCTCATCGGGTTTTGCTGATGTTCTATCTTTTGCTGTCCCAAGTGATCACCACATAAAGAGACCTATTCCGAATGATGAAATTGCCGTCATGTTTGCTGCGATAGACAGAGATACCGCTATCGGGAAGCGTGATTACGCCATTCTTATGATTGCAGTAGTAACAGGATTGAGAAGCGTTGATATTACGGCTTTGCGCTTTTCAGATATAGACTGGATCAACGGCGAGATTAAATTATCTCAGAAAAAGACAGATGTCCGTCTTGCTCTGCCTTTGACTAAAGATGTTGCCGAAGCTTTGGTGGATTATATTCTGAACGGTAGGCCAAAATGCGATCTGAATGAGATTTTTCTTAGATCGCGGATTCCTTATTCCGTAATGGGACGAAGAGGCATTTATAGTGCTTTAAACAACGTCCGTTTAAAGGCTGGTCTATCGAAATGTTCAATTCATGGTTTAAGACGGGCTTTAGGGACCAATCTGGTGATTGCAGGCGTTCCGTTAGCCACGGTCGCTCAGGTTCTCGGCCATTCCGATATTTCTTCAACAAAACAATATATATCATTAGACAGCGTCCACCTTAAAGAATGTGCACTGAATCTGAATGGTATGAAGAAAGCAGGATCTGCAGAATGAATTTTGTTTTTCAGAGTAATTTCAAGGATGAAATTGTCTCATATTGTGACTGGCGCGAATCGTTGGGTTTCTCTGACGATCACAGAAGGAATCTTTACAGATTTGACAAGTATTGCAGTGAGTTTCATCCCGGCGAAAAAATCATTACTGCCCAACTTGTAACCGGATGGCTGAATTATGAAGTTCAGAATAACCGTTCTATAGAAAACAAATGCGCAGCGATAAGAAGTTTCGCAAGGCATATCGGTAATGATGCATACGTCCTTAAAGAGAAATTCATCAGATATGAAAGGAAGTTCGTGCCTTATATTTTTACCGATGATGAATTGATCCGGTTGTTTGATTCGTGTGATGTGGTTAAAAAGAAAGGAGACCCTTTCTTCGCTGAGACCGCCGGGTACATATTCCGTTTCATCTACGCCTGTGGTCTTCGGCCACAGGAAGCGAGAAAACTTTGCTACGACGACATCAATTTTACTACCGGCGAGATATTTATAAGAAAAACGAAACTTAATAAAGACCGTTTGATTGTTGCTTCTGCAGATGTTTTGGAGATGCTGAATCGATATAAGAAACGCCGAAGCCTGTTCGCAAAAAAGGAAATAGATAACCTTTTTATTCATACCAACGGCTCGTCTATCACTTCGGAACAGCTTACAGATTTATTCTGTAAATGCTGGAAGGAAGCGAACCCGGATTTACCGGAATGTCTGTTGCCTCGGGTCAGGGTTTACGATCTAAGACACAGATTTGCTTCGGCTGTCCTGCAGAAGTGGATTGATGAAGAGAAGAATATATATGCGATGCTGCCCTATCTTCGCGCCTATATGGGGCATGAAGACTTCAGGGATACCCTTTACTACGTGCACATTCTCCCAGAGAATCTTCTAACTTCAAAAAATGTTGATTGGGATCAAATTGAATCTGTTGGATTGGAGGAAACGATATGGAAAAACTGAATCAGTTATTCACTTCTTTACATGATTTTCTGCTCATTTCTCTTCCCAAAGAGAGAAAATGCAGCGAAAACACAATAAGATCTTATAAAAAGACATTGGAAATGCTTCTTGATTTCGTCAAGGAGAAAACAGATAAACCGTTTAACGAGATATCCTTTGAAGACATTGACAGAAATATGGTCTCCGATTTTCTGGATTATCTGGAAAACGAGAGAAAATGCAGTATAAGCACAAGAAACCAGAGACTGAACTGTATTCGGGCTTTTTACAGATATTCCTCTCAAGAAGACATCAGTGTGGTCTGCCATCTGAATGAAATTGAAAAGGTCAAGAAAGCCAAACAGCCTAAAAAGCTTGTAGATCATATGAGCGAGGAAGCCATAAGAACCATTATTGCTCAACCAGACACATCTACAGACCAAGGAAAACGGGATGCATTTATGATGCTGTTTATGTATCGCACAGGAATAAGAGTTCAAGAGCTCGTAGATATTAGACTGTCAGGTATCAGGCTTGGCAATCACCCGAGCTTGACCGTTTGTGGTAAAGGTTCAAAAGTGCGTTCAATACCACTCAGAGAAGATACAGTAAAACATTTGAAACAATATCTCAATCATTTCCATAAGGGTAGCACCATGTATGCCGACGACTATCTGTTCTTTACCGTGCGGAACGGTACAAGAAAAAGAATGAGCGAAGACAATGTTCGCTGTATTGTTCGTAAATACGGCACAAAAGCCAGAAAAAAGTGCCTGGAAGTTCCAGAAAATGTTCATCCTCATTTGTTCCGCCATTCACTCGCGATGACACTTTATCAAAACGGAGTTGATCTTTCGCTTGTTTCTCAGTGGCTTGGACATTCGTGTGTTGAGACAACCCTAGTATATGCGCATGCGGATACCGAGATGAAACGCAAGGCAATTGAAACAGCTATACCACAGGAGTCTGAACTTAAGAAATATCTCAATTCAGAAAGATATACAGTAAATAACGAAGAATTATTAAAACAGTTGTGTGGGCTCAGGTAATTTTGTTTTGATTGTTTGTTGGAAGAGTTATCATGAATTGAATGCGTTATATAAGATAAAAATAAATACGACAAAGCAAAAATCATGATAACTCAAAATTCATGATTTGATGCTCTGACCGGCTACGATGAGGCGATCGAAGAGACCGGCCGCACAACGGAAAACGAGATCGTCCTGGGCGATTATGAGATGGAAGTGCTGGAACAGAAGTTTCAGATCCTGCTTTCCCGTCTGAATGAAAGACCGCTGGTGAAGATCCGCTATTTCATTCCGGATCTGTATAAGGATGGCGGTTCCTATAAGGAAGAAGAGGTCATCGTGCGGCGCATCGATATGAACAGGCGGATACTGATCTCGGAAGACAAGAAGAGCTATGACCTGGCATATATCGTCAATGTTTCTTCTGATCTTTTCGATGACTACGAATTCTGATTGTCAAAGAAGACAAAAACTGATTAAATGAAGCTGTAACGATAGGAGTAAAAAATAATATGAACAGACTGGAATACCATTTCGATTGTCTTGACGGAAAATATTTGTGTGTCTGTCAGTTTGATGATGAAAGCCTCAGCTATGCGATCGAATCATCGATCCCGGAATTAAGCGGCAAAAGCGGCGAGCTGTCTAAAGAAGAGGTGGTCCGTTTCAACAAACTGCTGGAAGAAGCGCAGATCGAAAAATGGGACAGGGAATACATGGCCGATCTTTCCGGCATCGCCGATGCGGTGAAATGGAAAGTCAAGCTGATCAAGGATGACAAAGAATATGTCTCCAGGGGCGAAGAATCGTTTGAACCCTATACCTATAAGCAGCTGATCGATGCCTTACGGCTGATGGAAGGCAAGGCCGATTATTTCCTGGCACAGGGAGACAGATGAGTAAGAAAGAATTGCAGAAACTGAAGCTGGCGGATCTGAAGAAGCTGGCAGAAGAAAGACAGATCAAGGTGAGCGGTCTTAAAAAAGAGGAGATCGTTTCTTTGTTGTGTGAAGAAGAAATCAAAGAAGAAGACGAGAAGGCGGAAGGCGAAGAAAACAGTGAAGTCCGTTTCATTGAAAAGCGCCGTGATCCGTCTTTACCGGTAGAGGGCATACTGACCGTCATGGAAGACGGCTATGGTTTCATACGGGGTGAAAATTTTGAGACCGGCGATGACAATGTCTTTGTCTCGCCGACGTTCGTTAAAAAGTTTCGTTTAAGGACCGGTGATCACATCATCGGCAAGAAGCGCGAACCAAGAGAAGGGGAACATTACGGTGCTTTGATCTATATCGACAAGATCGATTATCTGGATACCGACATGATCCGCTCCCGTGTGAACTTTGAAGATCTCACACCGGTCTTTCCGGATGAAAGAGTCAAGCTGGAAAGAAGAGGTGAATCGCTGTCGATGCGGGTCATGGATCTGATCGCACCGATCGGCAAGGGCCAGAGAGGTCTGATCGTTTCGCCGCCAAAGGCCGGCAAGACGACGATTTTAAAAGACATCGCCTTATCGATCCTGCGCAGCTGTCCGAAAGCCCATCTGATCATTCTGCTGATCGATGAGAGGCCGGAGGAAGTCACCGATATCAAGGAGATCGTCAGGGGTGACAACGTCATGATCGTCTATTCGACCTTTGACGAACAACCGTCCAAACATAAATATGTTTCGGAGATGACGATCGAACATGCCAAGCGTCTGGTGGAAGCCGGTGAGGATGTCTTCATCCTGCTGGATTCGATCACCCGTCTGGCAAGGGCCTACAATCTGACGGAAGCCAGTTCGGGCAAGACATTGTCCGGCGGTCTGGATCCCAGTGCCTTATATATGCCGAAGAAGTTTTTCGGGGCAGCCCGAAAGACCAGGGAAAGAGGTTCTCTGACCATCCTGGCAACAGCTTTGGTCGATACCGGTTCCAAGATGGATGACGTCATCTACGAGGAATTCAAGGGGACCGGCAACATGGAACTGATCCTGTCAAGGAAGCTGCAGGAAAGAAGGCTGTTCCCGGCCATCGATATCGCCAAGTCGGGCACGCGAAGGGAAGACCTGCTTTTGAATCGGGAAGAATTACAGGCAGTCAACATCATACGAAGGGATCTGATGAACTACTATCGGGATGATTCGATCGATTCGCTGATCGAGATGTTCATCCGCACAAAGGACAACGAAGAACTCGTCAATATCATCAATAAAAAAGACTATAAAAGAAACGGTTGAGATCAGATCTCAACCGTTATATTATCTACCGGTTCAAAGTCGATGTCTTTGACTTTTTCTATGTATTCGGCGATGACTTCAACGACGCTGCGCTGTATCTCTTTGATCGTCGGTGCGTCCCTCAGCATTTCAAAGCCGCCGCTGCCGCCGGCCCGGTAATTGTTGATGCAGAGAGTAAACTCATCATCGTCATTGACAGGGATGCCGTTTCGGGTCAGCGAGACGATCCTGTGACCGACCGGGTTGGAGACTTTGATGGTGTATTCCACCCCATCGAGCATATCGTAGTTGTGGGCCTGCGGGGTCGGGAAGTCATGGGTCTTTTCGATGATGATCTTATCGTCTTCCACATCCCAATAGCGGGCAACGGCTTCCAGATATTCTTTCAGGATTTTGCCGGTAATCCGTTTGATGACAATGGTGTTCGGGAAGGGATAGGTGGAAACCAAATCGCGCATCGTGATGTTTTTTTCAAAGCCTTTGGCGAAAAGGAAGAGGGCGTTGGCCGAGATATCGGCACCGGAGATGTCGAAAAGGACCTGATCGAGGAAGGTGATGACCTGCGATTTGTGCAGTCTGGCATCGACTTCATCATTGATCACCATGTCGACTTCTGAAGTACCTAAAGGCTGGTCGAGCCATTTCTGACAATCCTTTTCTTCCGCTTGTACAATATCCAGGATCTTCGGATCGGCCGGTGCCGTGGCATCCACGAGGCGGCCTTCAATGGCACCTGTTTCCGTGTCGATCTCAACCATCGCCAGCTGGGTGCCGTTGTGGGCACTTTGTATATAGAAGGTATTGTTGCTGGTACCGAGCATCGGGCGGTGCTGATGTCCGCATAAAAGGACGTCCAGATTGTCGATTTCCTTGCAGATCTGGTAGCCTTCATTCTCACCGCTGAGGTTTTCGGTCGGTTCGCCGCTGTCAGGATCGGCTTCAAAACCGCCGTGGTAGACGCCGATCACATAGTCGGCTTCTTCGTTTCCCTTGATCTGCTGGCAGATCTTCTTCGCTGTTTCAAGGGCATCACTAAAACTGAAGTCTTTGATATGTTCCGGCTGTTCCCAGTTTGGAATGTGCTGGGTGACGATGCCGAAGATCGCGACCTTTTTTCCGGCGATTTCCCTCATGTAGTAAGGCTTGGACAAAGGCTCTCCCTTATAGGAGATGTTGGCGGAGATGCATGGCATCTTCAGCTTGTTGATGTGGTCCATCAGGACTTCCTCGCCGTGATTGAAATCGTGGTTGCCCAGATTGACATAGTCATAGCCGATGGTGTTCATGATCTTGGTGAAGGGGTTTTCTTCCCCTTTTCTTTTTTCAAAATGATAGTAAGCCAGAGGCGAACCTTCCAGGACGTCGCCGTTATCGATGAGGATGGTGTTTTCATCCTTTAATTCTTTGATGGTTGATGAGACCT